>Ga0310695_10001215_pt1 | contig 62038 bp, 47 predicted proteins | sample RumenRJG_04DNA_FD_203882 | JGI IMG/M metagenome (GOLD analysis project Ga0310695, IMG submission 203882) | Bovine rumen microbial communities from Lethbridge, Alberta, Canada - RJG_04 (v2) (version 2) | ecosystem: Host-associated > Mammals > Digestive system > Stomach > Rumen | place: Canada... | reverse complement strand
GGCCTCAAGATGAGTGCTCCATTGAGGGTCGTCCGAGACGAGGACGTTGATAGGGCGCAGGTGTAAAGACGGTGACGTCAAAGCCGAGCGCTACTAATTGCCCGAACGCTTTCGCCGCAAGGCTCTTTTACTTTCAGTTGTTGTGCTGTCGCTGTCCTGATCGGCAGCTTGCTTGTGGATATTTGTCACCTTATACCGTGGTCATTATAGTCACTGTAGTAACTATAGTTTCTATAGTCCCTGTAAGACTGTGAGAGATTTATCAGGTGGTTATTGCGGCGGGGTCCCACCTCTTCCCATTCCGAACAGAGAAGTTAAGCCCGCCTGCGCCGATGGTACTGCAATGCAATGCGGGAGAGTAGGAGGCCGCCACTTTTCAATGATGAAGCCCTGATTCAGTTTCTGAGTCAGGGCTTCTTTCGTAATCAAACTATTCTTAAAAGGTTTATGTTTATTTCTTGAATTTTAGTGTAGTCACCGGGCGGTATACAGTTCCAAATTCATATGTAAGTCCTATCAATATCCTTTCGGAAATGAAAAGTTTCAATTGTTCATTATCGAGGAATAAGTAATAGTCAGAACCAATGCTTGCGCCTTGACTTTTGAAGGCTCCATGCTCTTTGATGATAGTATCAACTTCTGAGTAATTTGGTAACCGCCAGCCAGAAATGTCATTGACAGTTAGCTGACTCAGATTATCTTTAATTTCATTCAATACTTCCGATTCTGTTTTCTCTGCAGGATCGATATTGAAATCTTTTTTGTGAAGAAGGATGACCTCATTGTAGTCTTCTTTGCTGTAATCTACTTTTAATACGTAACAATCCTTATAGGAAGTGCGTGGATTGGGAGTGGTTTCGTTAATAATCGTTTCATTGTTTGGAATGACAATTTCATTGTTCTTTGTGATATTGTCTCCAAATATGAATGTGATCTCTTTTGTGCCAGTCCATGAGCTACCGGTAATGCTTCCTGTTATGTTGACGTTTTCTTGGTACGTTGCAGTAATGTAAATTTGATGGTTCTTTATCAAATCCTCAGTGCATTGATAAGTATATTCTTTGACAGTACCATTATCTTTGGTCATGCTGATATGGATACTTACTGAATCGGGGTTGAGGAGTGTCATCACCGGATGTGGAAGGCTCCACACTCCCTCTCCCTCATTGATGAGCTTGTGATATTGGATACTGTCAGTACTAAGTTCTCCGTTAATCTTTATTGCTCTGAAACATGATGACAGATAGAAACTGACGGAGGAAATATCGTCAGGAATATCCTGGATGGTAACATCAGAAAGTTCCACAACCTGTCTCTCCATGTTAAGGGTCAGTTCATAATTTTTCTCCTCAGAGAGTTCAATATTTTTGTGGGTTGTCATTAAATCGGCATGTTCTTTCTCTTTTTTCAGGACTATCTCCGACTCTTCTGTCACTTCTTCGTCTTTAGGAAAAATGTAAAGGTCCTCGTTAGCTCCTCCTATGGCATAGACAGAATAGTTGCCTTTAGGAAGACTGAAAGAGAATGGTGATTCTTTGTCTGTTATTCTTTCATGCCTGATAAATTCCTTGCTCTCATAGTTGAAAACATAGAGGTCAACAGGTAAACTGATCGTTTCCTCTTCATTGATTGATCGAGTAATGACACTCACTGAACTCTCAGTATCGATTGGTTCGTCACTGACAAGTTCCTTCTCGCAAGCTCCTAGAGCCCACGAGGTCATGCATAGTAATGCGATTTTGGTCTTAGTTCCCATTATTTTATTATTTTATTTAAGAATAGTTGATTCCGAATAGTTGAACCCGAAACCGATTGCAAAGTTAGTAATTGTATTCCTAATTACCAAATTTTTTGTTCTAAAATTACGATTTTTGTATTACTTCTTTCTCTTGATTTATGTTAATTAATTGATAATCAATGTTATATTTTCTATTATTATTTGGTGGGTAAAATAATAAGCAGTACCTTTGTGCGCGATAACAATAGTGTGGCAGTTGAATGTCTCGTGGTGAGACGGTCATACTTAAACAGAGAAAGTTATGATTAAGGTTGTTAGAAAAGTAGTGATGGTAGCGATTTTGATGGTTTGTACTGTTGAGTCGTTTGCCAAAACAAATGGAAAAGAAAGCTCTTTCGACTGGAATCCTGTTATGAATGCTATCATTCAGGTGGAGAGTGGGGGAAACCCCAAGGCCGTCAGTGGTCCCTCCTGTGGTGCGATGCAGATTACTCCTATTTGTGTGAAGGAGTGCAACAACATCCTGGAGAAGAGAAAGAGTAAGAAGCGCTACACCATGAACGACCGTTTCGACGTTCAGAAGTCGAAGGAGATGTTTCTCCTGATACAGTCGTTTTTCAATCGCGCTAATGATGTTGAGCATGCCATCCGTTCGTGGAACGGAGGCCAGCACTACTCAAGACGTGCTACTCAGCGTTATTACGAGAAGGTGATGCGCCACATGAAGTAAGAAAATTCTTTAAACTACAAAAAAAGAGATGCAATCCAAATGGGTTGCATCTCTTTTTTGATTTTAGTTGCGGAGGCAGGACTCGAACATGCGACCTCCAGGTTATGAGCCTGGCGAGCTACCAACTGCTCCACTCCGCGATCATTTCTTCTAAGCGGGTGCAAAGGTACGACTATTTTCTTAAAATCCAAAATATTTATCCGTTTTTTTTGTAATAATATTGTTTTTCACGTGTTTTCCATGAAATAATTTGGCTGTTTGGAAAGTATTTTCTAATTTTGCACATTGTATTCAACATGTGCAATACGAGTAATTTGGGAGGATAGAAAGATGTCAATATCAAAGACCAGACAAAAATTGGTAGACGTGGCACGTCAGTTGTTTGCCAAGAACGGGATGGAGAATACGACGATGAATGACATTGCCATTGCTTCTGGTAAGGGCCGCCGTACCCTCTATACCTATTTTAAGTCAAAAGAGGATATTTATTATGCCGTCATTGAGGGTGAGTTGGAGCGTCTGTCCGACAAGCTCGACGAGGTGGCTGCTCGTAAGATTCGTCCTCAGGACAAGGTGGTGGAACTGATTTACACCCATTTGAATATGATTCGTGAGACGGTGGTGCGCAATGGTAATTTGCGTGCCGAGTTCTTCCGTAATATATGGATGGTAGAGAAGGTCCGCAAGAGTTTTGATGCGGCGGAGATAGAGCTTTTCTGTAAAGTATTCCGTGAGGGCAAGGAAGACGGCGAGTTTGATATCGACAATGTTGATTTAGTGGCTAATATCACCCATTATTGCATTAAAGGTTTGGAGGTGCCTTATATCTATGGCCGTATTGCCCACGGTCTCTCAGAGGAAGCCACGAAGCCGCAGGTTGCCAAGTTTGTCTATGGTGCCTTGGGACATATTACCATCAAGAATACTTAGAGATCATCAATCAAACATTAGTATATTAAAGATTAGAAAGAATTATGGGATTATTAGAAGGAAAGACAGCCCTGATTACAGGAGCTGCGCGTGGTATCGGAAAGGCAATCGCATTGAAGTTTGCTGAGGAAGGTGCCAACATCGCATTCACAGACTTGGAGGTGAATGAAGAGACAGAGAAAGAGATTGCCGCTAAGGGTGTGAAGGCAAAGAGCTATGCCTCCAACGCTGCCGACTTTGCTCAGACGGAGGAAGTTGTGAAGGCTGTGAAGGAAGAGTTTGGTTCTATCGATATCCTCGTGAATAACGCAGGTATCACCAAGGACGGTCTGATGCTCCGCATGACCGAGCAGCAGTGGGATGCTGTGATAGCCGTTAATTTGAAGTCTGCATTCAACTTCATCCATGCCTGCGTACCCGTCATGATGCGTCAGCGTGGTGGTTCCATCATCAATATGGCATCAGTTGTAGGTGTACATGGTAATGCCGGTCAGGCGAACTATGCCGCATCGAAGGCAGGACTGATCGCCCTTGCTAAGAGTATCGGTCAGGAGATGGGTCCCAAGGGTATCCGTGCCAATGCCATTGCCCCCGGTTTCATTGATACCGCTATGACACAGGCATTGCCTGACGATATCCGTAAGGAGTGGATCAACAAGATTCCATTGCGTCGCGGAGGTCAGGTAGAGGACATCGCCAACGTCGCCACCTTCCTTGCCAGTGACATGTCCAGCTACGTCAGCGGTCAGGTCATTCAGGTAGATGGCGGTATGAACATGTAATCCATCGAATTGGTGATTATGCAGAAGAGAACATGGGCAGCAAGGCTTTTACTACTGGTATTCTTACCAGTACTCATGTTCTCTTCCCTGCATATTCATGAGTATGCGGCAGCGGAGGGCGAGTGCTATGAGTGTGCCAACCACTTGCACCACAGTGGACATATCTCTCTCCAGACAGCCAGTTTCCACGACTGTGTGCTTTGCCAGTTCGTCACCCTGTCATTTGTGGCAGCGGTTGCCGTGGTACTGTTGATGGCAGTACAGGCACCGGCAGTCATCTTTGTTTCCCCCACAGCGTATTGTCCATCCACATCACGCCGTCAAAACGCCCCCCGAGCCCCTCCAGTTATCTGATTCTTACTACACATTAATTATAATAGTAATTAATCAGATAACACAAAAATGAAGACAATATATTTAATATTGCTGTCATGGGTGTGCCTTTGCACGTCTGTGTCAGCCGAGCCATTGGCTCAAAAGGCATCGTTGCAAGGAAAGGTGACGGATGCCGTAGACGGCAGTCCCGTAGTGGGAGCCAGTATCTATTTCCCCTTGTTGAAACAAGGGACGGTGACTAATGAAGAAGGTTTCTATCGCATAGACGACCTTCCAGCAGTAAAGACAACGATACAAGTCAGTTATGTAGGTCACCTGACCATTATCGAGACCATCGACCTCCGTACGGTCCATGAACAAGACTTTATGTTGCAAGAGAATAACGCCATGCTGAAAGAGGTCGTCGTGACCGGTCTGACAGGTAATGCCCGTGCCGACCATTCCCCTGCTCCGGTTTCTGTTGTGGCACCATATATTCTGCAGAGCACCTCATCCACCAATATCATAGACGCTGTCGCCCGTCAGCCGGGAGTTGATCAGATCACCACAGGCTCGGGAATCTCCAAACCCGTCATCCGTGGACTGGGCTATAACCGCATTGTCACAGTCAATGACGGCATCCGTCAGGAAGGACAGCAGTGGGGTGACGAGCATGGTATTGAAGTAGATGCCCAGACCGTCCATTCCGTCGAGATACTGAAAGGTCCCGCCTCGCTGATGTATGGTTCTGATGCCATGGCAGGTGTGTTGGTGCTGCATGAGCACCCCGTGATGCCCCTTGGACAGATGGCGGCGACCGTAGGAGGTGAGTTCCAGACGAACAACAGCCTGTGGGACTATACCGTTGATTTTGCAGGCAACAAAGGAGGCATCGTATGGAATGGCAGATGGAGCCAGAAAGGAGCCAGTGAATACGAGAACAAACGAGACGGGAAGGTATGGGGCTCCCAGTTCAAGGAACGAGCCTTCACCGGTATGCTGGGTCTGAACCGCCGATGGGGCTATTCCCATCTGAAATTCTCCACCTACCATATTAAACCCGGACTTGTGGAAGGAGAGCGTGACGAGGAGACAGGCGCTCTGTTACATTCAGAGGCATACCAGAAGATCTATCACCATAAGGTCGTGCTCGACAACTCCTTCATCCTCGGTGACGGCTCGTTGAAAGCAGTACTTGGCTATCAGCAGAACCGCCGTAAGGAGTTTGAGGAAGCTGATGAGTTAGGTCTCGATTTCCGCCTGCATACCATCAATTACGATGTCCATTATACAGCAACGAAAGAGTTGTGGCAATGGGCAGCAGGTATCTCTGGTATGTGGCAGCACTCTGAGAACCTCGGTAAGGAATTCCTCATCCCGTCCTACCGCCTGTTTGATATCGGTGCCTTTGCCTCTGTCACCCGCCATTTTGAGAAATGGACCGTGAGTGGAGGACTCCGTTTCGACCATCGCCACCTGCATAGCTATGCCCTGACAGACGATGGCGAGGAACGTTTTGAGGACTTCAGCCGCAATTTCAAAGGACTGACCGGTAGCCTTGGCGTTATATACCGCATCACCCCTCAATGGAATGCCCGTCTGAATCTCTCGCATGGTTTCAGAACCCCCAATATCAGCGAGTTAGGCTCCAACGGTGAGCATGAGGGCACCTTCCGCTATGAGATAGGCAACCACTCGCTGTCGCCAGAGAATAGTTGGCAGTTCGACTTGGGAGTGGACTATTCCTCAAGCATCCTCTCAGCACAGGCTTCCCTGTTTGCCAACCATATCAATAACTATATCTTCCTGCAGCGGTTAGACCCGGCAAGCGACGAGTTCCAGTACATGTCCGGTGATGCCCGTCTGTGGGGTGGGGAAGTGGCTGTCGACCTGCATCCTATAGAGCCTCTGCATTTCGAGAATACTTTCTCGTATGTCCATGCTGTGCAGTTGCACCAACCCTCCGAGAGTCGTTATCTGCCCTTCACGCCAGCCCCCCGCTGGACGAGTGACTTGCGTTATGATATCATCCGTGACGGGCAAGTGTTGAACAATACCTTTATCAGTGTCGGACTGGAGTGCTACCTCCGTCAGAGCCATGTGCATACCGCCAACGACACAGAGACGGCAACACCGTCCTATACGTTGTTCAATCTGTCGGCAGGTACAGATGTCAAGTGGCACGGCAAGCGGGTCGCTTCCGTCTATCTGACAGCGAAGAACCTCTTCGACAGAGCCTATCAGTCACACCTCAGCAGACTGAAATATGCTGACGGTCCAGGTATCTGTAATATGGGACGTAATATCGGCATTAAGGTCTTAATACCGATTATGTTATAGGATTATTTCCTCTTGAACTCAAGCGTCTTAGGGAGTTTCTGCCATTTACCGTTCTTCGGTATCTTGACAGTGCTCCCTTTTTCCTGCTTGAAAATATAGATGGAGTCGTTCTTACGAGTCAGTGAAGCCACCAAGTCCTCACTGCCGAAGTCGTTGATCATCGTCATTGTCGCCTTCTTCTCACTCTCCACCTCAGCATCTACCATCACCCAGCAGAACGAGTTATGCCTCTTGCCCAGATAACCAGGCAGTTCACCGTACAGGTCCTGCCCTGCAATCCTGATGTTCTTATCATAGAAATTAATCCGCAGGAATACCTCATACTCATCGTTGACGAGATAGCCCTTGAAAGTCCTTTCCTCCTTTTGTGCAAAGGCGGTAAGAGCTAAAAGACACGTTATGAATGTTATACCGATTCTTTTCATCATGCGGCAAAGGTACTAAATCTATATCAATTATTTGTATAAAAGGCTAAAAATATATCGACAAACGTTCTCAATTTAAAAAATATTTAATTAACTTTGCAGCCGTTATACTAGTATAAGATGGGAAGAGAAATGTTAAAGCCTGATTGTATCTTTGAGTCGAGCTGGGAGGTTTGCAATAAGGTAGGCGGTATCTATACCGTTCTCTCTACTCGCGCAAAGACATTGCAGGATGCTATGAAGGACCAGATTATCTTTATTGGTCCAGATTTTTGGCAGGAAAAAGAAAGCCCATACTTCCGTGAGGACAAGGCGCTCTTTGCCGAGTGGCAATGGGAATCCAAGGAAAACGGACTGACGGTAAGGGTAGGACGCTGGACAATTCCTGGAGAACCAATCGCTATCTTAGTGGATTTCCGTCCGTTCTTTGAGAAGAAGAATGAGATTTACGCATGGTTGTGGGAGCACTATCATGTTGATTCACTGCATGCTTATGGCGATTATGACGAGGCATCGATGTTCTCGTATGCTGCTGCTTTGGTAGTAGAGAGCTACTACAATCACTATCTACTGAAAACAAAGAAACGTGTGATTTACCATGCTAACGAATGGATGTGTGGACTGGGTGCATTATATATAAATAATGTGTTGCCTCAGATCGGTACCATCTTCACGACCCATGCCACCAGCATCGGTCGTTCTATCGCAGGAAATCAGAAGCCCCTCTACGACTATCTCTTCGCTTACCATGGCGACCAGATGGCTGATGAGTTGAACATGCAGTCAAAGCACTCTATCGAGAAGCAGACGGCGATGTTTGTCGACTGTTTCACGACGGTGAGTGACATCACTGCCAATGAGTGTAAGGAACTGCTTGACAAACCCGTTGACGTTGTACTGCCTAACGGTTTCGACAACAGTTTCGTACCGAAGGGAGCCGCCTTCACCAAGAAGCGCAAGGCGGCACGCAAGCGTCTTTTGGAGGTTGCCAATGCCCTGTTGGGTGAGAATCTCGATGATGACACGCTGATTGTATCCACTTCCGGGCGTTATGAGTTCCGTAACAAGGGTATTGACGTCTTCGTGGAGGCAATGAACCGTCTGTTGCGTGACAGGGAACTGAAGAAGAAGGTGCTTGCCTTCATCGAGGTACCCGGTTGGGTAGGAGAGCCCCGTAAGGACTTGCAGGAGCGTCTTGCCAGCGGACAGTCTTACGACACCCCGTTGGAAGTGCCTCAGGTGACCCACTGGTTGCATAACATGAGCCACGACAATGTGCTGGGTATGATGAAATACTACGATATGCACAACCGTAAGGAAGACAACGTGAAAGTCATCTTCCTGCCTTGCTACCTTGACAGCAAGGATGGTATCATGGATATGACCTACTATGATGTCGTGCTGGGTAACGACCTTTGCATCTATCCCTCTTACTATGAGCCATGGGGCTATACCCCACTGGAGGCTGTTGCCTTCAAGGTGCCCTGTATCACTACCGACCTTGCAGGATTCGGCTTGTGGGCTAACAAGGTGTTCGGACACTATGGTGAGCTGGAGGATGGTGTGAAGGTGATCCATCGTACCGACTACAACTACTCAGAGGTGGCAGATGCCATCAAGGATACCGTCGCCACATTCTCCGCGATGAGTAAGAAACAGGTTGACGAGTGTCGCAAGCATGCTGATGAGCTCTCGAAGAAAGCCCTTTGGAGCGAGTTCATCAAGTACTATTATGAGGCATACGACATCGCTCTCCGTAAGGCAGAGGAGCGTATGAAGGCTAAGCAATAAGAATATAAAGAAACTCAATACAATTATTAATTATGAAAATTAAAGCTGATTATGCTAATGCTCCGCAGTGGAAGGAGTTGATGGTAAAGTCAAGTCTTCCCGAGCAGCTGAAGTGTTTGGACGAGATTGCCCACAACATGTGGTGGGTTTGGAACTATGAGGCACGTGACCTGTTCCGTGACCTTGACCCTGAGCTTTATCACGATGTGAAGCACAACCCCGTGATGTTGCTGGAGCGTCTGAGTTTTGGGCGTAAGGAAGAGATACTGAAAGACAAGGCACTGATGAAGCGCATCAAGAATGTCTATGACCTGTTCCGCAAGTACATGGACGTGAAGCCTGACGCCAGTCGTCCTTCTGTTGCTTACTTCTGCATGGAGTACGGTATCCACTCAGCCCTGAAGATCTATTCAGGTGGTCTGGGAATGCTTGCCGGTGACTATGTGAAGGAGGCTTCCGACTCTAATGTCGACATGTGTGCCGTCGGTTTCCTCTATCGTTTCGGTTACTTCACACAGAGCCTGTCCATGGACGGACAGCAGATTGCCAACTACGAGTCGCAGAACTTCGGATCACTGCCTATCGTGCGTCAGCTCGACAAGGACGGCAATCCCATGGTGATTGATGTTCCTTACACCAACTACCAGGTACATGCCTACGTATGGTGTGTCAATGTCGGTCGTGTGAAGCTCTATCTGCTGGATACCGATAATGAGATGAACTCCGACTTCGACAAACCCATCACACACAGCCTCTATGGCGGTGACTGGGAGAACCGTCTGAAGCAGGAGATCCTGTTGGGTATCGGTGGTATGCTGCTGTTGAAGAAACTCGGCATCAAGAAAGATATCTATCACTGCAATGAGGGACATGCTGCCCTCTGCAACCTGCAGCGTCTGTGCGACTATATCGAGGGTGGTCTGTCATTCAACCAGGCTCTGGAACTTGTCCGCGCCTCTTCCCTCTATACCGTACATACCCCTGTTCCTGCTGGTCACGACTACTTCGACGAGGGTCTGTTCGGTAAGTACATGGGTGGCTATCCTGCCAAGCTTGGTATCTCATGGGACGAGTTCATCGGTATGGGACGTACCAATCCAGATGACAAGGGTGAGAAGTTCTGTATGTCAACCTTTGCCTGCAACACTTGTCAGGAGGTGAACGGTGTGTCTAAGCTGCACGGATGGGTCAGCCAGCAGATGTTCGCTCCTATCTGGAACGGTTACTATCCAGAGGAGAACCACGTGGGTTATGTCACCAATGGTGTGCACTTCCCCACCTGGTGTGCTACCGAGTGGCGTCGTGTCTATGCTAAGTACTTCGACGAGAAGCACATGGGCGACCAGTCCAACGAGGAGATCTGGCACGGTATCTACAACTGTCCTGATGAGGAGGTCTGGGAGACCCGTATGGCATTGAAGCAGAAACTCTTCGACTATATCAAGGAGCAGTTCCGTGAGACATGGCTGCGTAACCAGGGAGATCCTTCCCGTGTTGTCCGTTTGTTGGATAAGATGAACCCCAACGCACTGGTGATCGGTTTCTGCCGTCGCTTCGCTACTTATAAGCGTGCCCACCTGTTGTTCACAGACCTTGACCGTCTGAACAAGATTGTCAACGATCCTGAGCATCCAGTGATGTTCCTCTTCGCAGGTAAGGCTCACCCCGCTGATGGTGCCGGTCAGGGCTTGATACAGAAGATTTACGAGATTAGTCAGCGTCCAGAGTTCCTCGGTAAGATTATCTTCCTTGAGGACTACGACTTCCTGTTGGCTCGTCGTCTCGTATCAGGTGTTGATATCTGGATGAATACTCCGACACGTCCTCTTGAGGCTTCTGGTACCTCTGGTGAGAAGGCAGAGATGAACGGTGTTGTCAACCTCTCCGTGAAAGACGGTTGGTGGCTGGAGGGCTATCGTGAGGGTGCCGGATGGGCTCTTACTGAGAAGCGTACCTACCAGAACCAGGGTTATCAGGATCAGCTCGATGCCGCTACTATCTATGGTCTGTTGGAGAACGAGATTATCCCTCTCTACTACGACAGAGACAAGAAGGGCATCAGCAAGGGCTGGATCAAGGTTATCAAGAACTCTATCGCACAGATTGCTCCTCATTACACCATGAAGCGTCAGCTGGACGACTACTATTCTAAGTTCTATGAGAAAGAGGCTAAGCGCTTCAAGGAACTCTCTAAGAACGACAACCGTCTTGCCAAGGAAATCGCTCAGTGGAAAGAGGCTGTTGCCGAGCGTTGGGATGCCATCAATGTGGTAAACTGTGAGTGGGACTTCCCCGCAACAGGTGCAGAGGCTGGACAGAAGTATCACCTCAAGTACGTCATCAACGAGCAGGGTCTCGATGATGCAGTAGGACTGGAGAAGGTGAATGTCTATGTCGACAAAGAAGGTCATGAGCGTGTCTATAACGTCGAGCCACTGAAGATGACCGGTAAGGATGGAAACAACTACACCTTCGAGGCTGACCTCGCTCCACAGCGCTTCGGTCATTATAAGAGTGCTGTCCGCATGTATCCGAAGAACAAGAACCTGCCTCACCGTCAGGACTTCTGTTACGTGAAGTGGCTGGAGTTGCCTTCTATGTAATCTCCAATAAAGATTCTAACATAAAAGGATGGCATCTGCGTTTTGCAGGTGCCATCCTTTGTTATTGTAAGTGCCAGTCAACAGACCTGCTGACTCTAAGTCAACAGATGGTTTGACTATTTCAATTGCTCGGCAATAAACTGCTCTAACTGTTCTCCTCGCAGTCCGCGGCGCAGGATCTTTCCTTGCTGGTCGACAACGATAGTGTGGGGGATACTGGTGATGTTGAACATCTGGGCAGCGGCATTCTCCCAGCCTTTCAGGTCGCTCATCTGTGGCCATACGATCCCCAACTGGTCGGTGGCTTGTTTCCAAGCATCACCATCCTCATCGAGGGAGATACCCACAAAACCGAGACCCTTGTCTTTGTATTTCTTGTAAATCTCCACCATCAGGGGAGTCTCCTGCCGACAGGGACCGCACCAGCTTGCCCAGAAGTCGAGCACGGTGATTTTGTTTTTCCTCACCTCACTCATGATGCTCATGGGAGCGCCCTCGATAGACGGCATGGTGAAGTCCTCGATGACAGCACCTTCCTCAGTCTTCGATGCATTCCCAATTTGCTGTTCTATCTCCTTGATGGCACTACGCTGACGCAGTTCCGCAGGCATCATCTTAATCAGACGCAGACGGTCCTTGTTGGGGATGACCTCCTCGGGGAACATTGTCAGCAGGAAATAGCCCAACTCATTCTTGATGTTACGCTCCGTGAAGTCAAGTACCACCTTGGCATGACGCTGGTTGAGCTTCTCAATCTGTGCCATCGCCTTCTGTTGCTCCTCCTGTGTAGCCTTCTCATTGGCAAAGACTTTCTCCGCGATATTGTTGATCTCCTTGCCTATTACCATGGTGGAGTCAGACATACGCTGCCACTCGTCGTTGATGGCAGTGCCTCCGACGCGTGAGACACCGGGTGTCTTGGACAGGAGAACCTTGATCGTTCCAGGCTCAATGAAGAGGGGGATGTTCAATGCCTCCTCGTTCTTACTGTAAATCATGCAGAAGTAAGTGGAGTCTGTCTCACCACTGAGTTCAAACTGTCCGTCCTTGACAAGGATGGTGTCACGGGGAGTCCCTTGCTGGAGGTCAGTTGTCAGGAAGAGGGTGTCCCCCTGTGCGTCCTCTACCGTACCTTTGATCTGGTACGTATTAGACTGACAAGCAGCAAGCATGATGCCTGCTGCTGTCAAGATGAGTATGGATTTGATATTCATTTATTATATAATGTATTGGCTGGAGATACTCTCGTTGTTGATGACACGACGGATGGTCTCCGCAAACAAGTCGGCAACACTCAGCTGCTTCACCTTGGCACAACGCTGGGTGTAGGGGATGGAGTCGGTGAAGACAATCTCCTCCAAGGCAGAAGCCTGGACACGCTCACTGGCAGGACCGCTCATCACACAGTGGGAGGCACAGGCACGTACCGTCTTGGCACCGGCAGCCTTCATGATGTCGGCAGCCTTGGTGATGGTACCTGCCGTATCTACCATATCGTCAATAATCACCACATTTTTACCTTCTACATCACCGATAATCTGCATGGAGGCAACCACATTGGCGCGGGCACGGGTCTTGTTACAGAGTACCAGCGGGCATCCCAGATACTTGGCATAGGTGTTGGCACGCTTGGAGCCACCCACATCAGGAGAGGCAATGACCAAGTCCTCTAAGTGCAGGCTCTGCAGGTAGGGGAGGATGACGTTAGAAGCATAGAGGTGATCTACGGGGACATCGAAGAATCCCTGAATCTGGTCAGCGTGCAGGTCCATGGTGATGACACGGTCGATGCCAGCCACGGAAAGCAAGTCGGCAACCAATTTAGCACCGATGCTGACGCGAGGCTTGTCCTTACGGTCCTGACGAGCCCATCCGAAATAAGGGATGACAGCATTGATGGTACGTGCGGAAGCACGCTTTGCCGCGTCAATCATCAACAGTAACTCCATCAGATTGTCACTGTTGGGGAATGTGCTCTGTACAAGGAAGATGTCTTGTCCACGTATAGACTCCTCATAAGATACCGCAAACTCGCCGTCGGAGAACGTTGTGATCTGCAACTCTCCCAGCGGACATCCTAAACTTTGGCAGATTTTCTCTGCGAGGTACTTTGTGGCAGTACCGGAAAACACCATGTAGTTTTTATTAGCGCTCATGTTTGTTTAGTAAATTTATCCTATTACTTTTCTTAGTTTCTCGAAATGGGCAATCAGTGCCTTATAGTCCAGCTCCTGGTGGATATTGAAGCGATTCCACAAGTCACCACAGATAACGACTCCACCAAAGCCAAGGTCTTTGGCAACACGTATGTTGTCAATATTCATGCCTCCCAATGCGTACACATGCCGGTCGATCAGTCCTCGCTTGGCGGCATCTTCCAATTCGTTTGCCGTGAAAGACGACTTGCTCTCTGCAAAAGTCTGACTGTCGAAGATGTTCTTCAGGAACACATAGTCCATATGACGCTTTGCCTCCTTCAAGTCCTCTGTCTTACGACAGGTGCAGCTGATCTTCCCTTTGTAAGAGTTAGGTATGGGTGTGTTGATGTCATCCATGTGGATGCCTCTCAGCTTATACTCTTCTTTCAGGTAGAAATGGTCGTGTACAACAATCTTAGAGTAATATTCATCAGACAGAAGAGTCAGTAATCGCTCCGCATACATTGGGGAAGAGCCGGGCTTATACAGATGCAGGCAATCCAGTCCCTCCTCGAAGAGTGATGTGAGTATCTTGTCTTCCTCCACGAAAAACGTGGGTTGAGTCATTACAATGAGTTTCATGTCTTTCAGTCTCAATTCATCTGCAAAATTAATAATTTTAATGGAATAATGCAATTTAACCACAATAAAAAGTTATCTTTGCAGTCGAAAAATGATATTTCATCTGTAATAATGGATTTACGTACACCTATTTATATTGTAGAAGAGAAGAAATTGCGGCGCAACTTGTCTCTCATCAAGGATGTCGCGGAGCGGACAGACTCTGAGTTTATTCTTGCCTTCAAGGCGTATGCTTTATGGAAGACATTTCCCATCTTCCGGGAGTATATCCGTTCAACGACCGCCAGTTCCCTGTCAGAGGCGAAATTAGCTTTTCATGAGTTTGGCAGTAAGGCGCATACCTTCTCGCCAGCTTATACTGACGAGGAGATAGATGAGATTGTCGCATGCTCGTCCCATCTGACATTCAACTCACTGTCACAGTATGAGCGGTACCATCACCGGGCAGCGGCGTGCTCGATAGGCTTGCGTGTCAACCCGGAGTATTCTGAGGTAGGTACCTTATTATATAACCCGTGTGCCCCAGGTACCCGCTTTGGGGTCACGGCAGACAAACTGCCTCAGCAGTTGCCTTCCGATATAGAGGGTTTCCATTGCCATTGTCATTGTGAGAGTGGTGCCGATGTCTTTGAGCGTACCCTCAGGCATATCGAGGAGAAATTCTCTCCATGGTTCTCTCAGCTGAAGTGGATCAACTTCGGTGGCGGACATCTGGTGACCCGTAAAGACTATGACGTGGAGTTGTTGGTGAGAGTGATGCAGGGGTTTCATCAGCGTTATCCGCATCTGAAAGTAATCTTTGAGCCTGGCAGTGCTTTCGCTTGGCAGACGGGTCCGTTGGTGTCACATGTGGTGGATATCGTGGAGGACAAAGGAATAAAGACCGCTATTCTTGATGTCAGCTTCACCTGTCATATGCCCGACTGTCTGGAAATGCCTTACTTCCCGGATGTCCGTGGAGCTGAGCATGTGGATGTGGAAACAGGGGACTGTGTCTACCGCTTGGGAGGAAATAGTTGTCTTGCCGGTGATTTCATGCGTGCCTGGCAATTCAGTAAGCCCCTTACGATAGGGCAGGAGGTTATCTTTGAGGATATGATTCATTATACCACTGTGAAAACCAACACCTTCAACGGAATCACGCATCCTGCCATAGGCATGTTGCATGAGGACGGACATTTGGAGATCCTCCGGAAGTATGGGTATGAGGACTATCGTGACCGTATGGATTAAAATTGTTGTCTGATTTTAACGCGGCAGGTTTTGTGAATTCAAAATAAATACGTACTTTTGCAAAAATTTAGCTAAAACTTAAATAAGCATTCGATAATGAATAAACTACTGACTACGATAACGTCCTTATTGCTGGTGGCATGTGGGTCAAATACTGAAGGAGACGGCTTTGATTTAACCTCTCGCTTTAATGGAACGTGGAATATCCATGAGAAGTTTGAACATGGTAATGATGGCGAGATTATTTATCATGCCATCCCATGGGGTGGGTTGGTCGGTTCTATGCGTGAGCGCAATCTTCCTGTTGACTGGACACCCTATGAGTCTGTCAGTGTAGAGTTTGCCGAGCCGACAAGAGTTGGGACCCAGTTGTTGATCAAAGACAAACTGAGAGTGTTTGGAAAGCCGGGGATTACCACGCTGACCTGTTACTTTGACGGTCAGGATGTTACCCAGATCGATGAAGTGGCTATCCAATCGTCAGATACCAGTACATTAAAGGTGAAGCGGGTCTATCTGACTCCAGGAACCTCTGTCTGGGAGCCAACTCCCATCTGGGAAGGTCATTGTGTCTTTGGTAATTGGGAGAAAGGTTTTGTCATTCCATCTGAGAGTTTCCTGAATGCCCAGCCAGGTGACAAGTTGGAATTCCTCTATGAGATAGACAGAAGTGATCCCAAGGTGGAGTATTGGCAATTCAAACCTATTTATAATGGTACGGAAAAGACACTGGAAGGTAACGCAGACCAGCAAAATGAATGGGGATGCACTCCCGTCGGCGAGTCTGGAGTGTTCCGTGTCAGACTGACTGCTAACGATGTGAGGGAGATCAGAAAAGTCGGCATGTTCGTCAATGGCTACTTTTGTATCGTGTCAAAAGTTAATTTGCTGAAAAAGGGTGTAACACCAGAAATGGCTCAGCAACAATGAGATAAAGGAGAGAATGCCGGATAGAATAATAACAAAAGAAAAATTTTTCAGAAAAAAATAGCAGAAAAGTTTGTCATTTCCGAAAAAAGCATTACCTTTGCATCCGCAATCGAGAGAGATGGCGATAAAATGCGGAAATAGCTCAGTTGGTAGAGCACAACCTTGCCAAGGTTGGGGTCGCGGGTCCGAGTCCCGTTTTCCGCTCACTTATTGAACAAAAAAGAGCGTTAAAGAATGGCTTTAGCGAAATAAATGCCCAGGTGGCGGAATTGGTAGACGCGCACGTTTCAGGTGCGTGTGCCGCGAGGCGTGCAGGTTCGAGTCCTGTTCTGGGCACTCTTTTTTATTCATATTTATGATGGAGAGGTGGCGGAATTGGTAGACGCGCTACTTTGAGGGGGTAGTGTCAATTGCGACGTGGGAGTTCGAGTCTCCTCCTCTTCACATAGTTTAGATTCTTTCATGCGGAAATAGCTCAGTTGGTAGAGCACAACCTTGCCAAGGTTGGGGTCGCGGGTCCGAGTCCCGTTTTCCGCTCTTTTTTGAATATTTTAGGAAACCAAACTATTCTATGAATTATTATTTACGATATTTCGACAAGGAGATTCTCGTTGACAATGTGGATGATGCTATTGCATTCCTTGCAGATATTCCTGAAGTGGATATGAACCCGATGCTTGAGGAAGACATACGTATATATTGTGCAAGCGATGTGTATTATCCCAAGCGTTATAAGGTTCGCCCGCGTGTTTATTTCATTATTATAAAGACAGATGCCCCAACGATGCTTGACTTTAAGGAGAAGCGTGCCGTTCATCCTTCACTGGATAGAATTGAGAAACCAATGGCTCCGGTGTTAGTCCGTCTGAATGAGGAGTTGTACGGGTGGTATGAGGGCTCCCTTGATTTTAAGCGTGTATTAATGGTTCCTGGTACTGGTAAATTCCAGTATAGAGATACGCATTTTGTAGCTCAGTGTAAGGCTATGTCAGGTATGGACTGTTATAATCGTATTGTGGAGTATCTGCGTGGTCGTGTTGATGAGCGAAGTCAGTTCCCTTCTGCAAAAGGAAAGAATTTCAGGTTTCATTTCCTCGGACTGTGTAAGTAATACTTTCTTCTGATGAATAAGGTAATGCTGATAGGTAATGTCGGTGCCGATCCTGAGGTGCGGTATGTCGAACAGGGCGTTGCCGTGGCACGTCTGCGATTGGCAACCACAGAGCGCGGCTATACCTTGCAGAATGGCACACAGGTGCCGGACCATACCGATTGGCATAATGTTATCTTATGGCGTAAGCTGGCGGAGATAGTAGAGAAATATGTCCATAAAGGTGACAAGCTCTATATTGAGGGCAGGTTGCGTTATTCTACGTATGATGATAAACAGGGACAACGCCGTTACGTGACAGAGATATGGGCGGATAATATGGAGATGCTGAATGGAAGAGCTTCTACGGACAATCAATGATATTCAAGTGATGGCACCAAATCTTGGTGCCATGATTGCTATTATATTAGCATGTATTTTACTGCTGTTATCTGGCTATGCCTCTGGCTCGGAGATAGCCTTTTTCTCTCTTTCTCCTGCAGACTTGAGCGAGTTGGAGGAGGAGAAAACGGAGCGTGACCGGCAGATATTGCAACTTCGTGAGGAGTCAGAAAGGACTCTTGCCACCATTTTGATTACCAACAATTTGGTGAATGTCACGATTATCATGTTGCTTAACTATTTCTTCTCGCAAGTCATTGACTTTGGAAATGCCTATTGGATGAATTTCTTATGCCTTACCGTACTGTTGACCTTCCTGTTATTACTGTTTGGCGAGATAATGCCTAAGATATTCACCCGTCAGCAGCCTCTTCGCTTCTGCCGTACCGTTGTCAATGGCATCCTGTTCTGTCGTAAGCTCTTTTATCCTTTTGCCACCATCTTGATGAAGTCTGGCATTTGGGCAGGTAAGGTAGTGCAGAAGGAAAGTCATGTACTTAGTGTGGATGATTTGGAGCAGGCTTTGGAGCTCACTGACAAGGAAGATATTAAGGAAGAGCAGCGTATGCTGGAAGGTATTGTCCGTTTTGGTGACGAGACAGCAAAGGAGATCATGACCAGTCGTCAGGACGTAGTGGACCTTGACTTTAAGTCGTCATTCGATGAGGTGCTGAAGTGTATCGTGGATAATAACTATTCTCGTATTCCTGTTTACCAGGACAATAGTGATAATATCCGTGGTATCTTGTATATCAAGGACTTGCTTCCTCATCTCCGCAAACCTGCTAATTTCCGTTGGCAGTCATTGATACGTCCCCCGTATTTTGTCCCTGAGACCAAGAAGATTGATGACTTGTTGCGTGAGTTCCAGGAGAATAAAGTGCATATCGCCATTGTTGTAGACGAGTTTGGCGGTACCAGCGGTATCGTTACCTTGGAGGATGTCCTTGAGGAAATCGTGGGTGAGATCAACGATGAGTATGACGAGGATGAGAAGAGTTATGTGCGCATCAACAGCAACACCTACATTTTCGAGGGAAAGACGCTGTTGAGTGATTTCTATAAGATTTTGAAACTCGATGATGAGATATTCTCTGAGGTAGAGGGTGACGCAGATTCCTTGGCAGGACTACTGCTGGAAATCAAGGGCGACTTCCCTGAGTTACATGAGAAGATCGACTACCTGAACTTCACCTTTGAGATTCAGGAAATGGAAGAGCGTCGTATTTCCAAGGTGAAGGTGGTGGTTCACCAGCCAAGTTCCGACCAGCCCACAGCCTGATACCACGCCATTTTCTTGATACCCTCGTTATACTTAATGGAAGTCCTGGTATATCGCTCCAAGGGTATGAACATGCTGACACCGCCGAAACGCTCTTCGGTCACCTCAAAGTCGAAGACCAGCGTGCCTAAGACTTGCCATTGTGCACTCATCTTCTTATATACCACGGCATTGTTGAGGGCTTTCTGCCATTCCTTATAGCTTGTCTCGTTAGCATGGCGAAGCAGGAAGTCGTTCATGTCATACATCACATGTTCGTTGGCATCGGACACCCTATAAGTATAATAGTATATCAGTCCGTCTGTGTCAATCGTTGTACCTGACTCATAGATATCCCTTAGGATACCCTTCGTCGCACTTGCCAACTGTGGCAGGTCTGCCGTACGGATGACAGAGATAGGCAAATGTCCGTCTTCTATGTCTGTCTTTGCATAATAGTCATCACAGGTCTTGGTGTACATCTGTACGTCATCATACAGGAACAGGTCTGGTATAATCTTGTCATAGGGGGCACCTTCACCGGGAATACCGGCTGGCGAGGCGATATAATATTCCGTCACATCCCTCAGTTCATAAGCAACCTCCACATTCTGCATATTACAGCAGTCGGCGAAGATAAACTTGAAAGGGTGGGGCAGTGCTTTCAAGGCAATGTGCAGTGATGGGATGTTCAGCCACATGCCACTATCGCTCACCTTGTTATTACCGTTGTCGACGGCAATCGCCCTGCGTGTCGCTACAGAGTCATTCATAATGACCCACCCGTTTCCATGTCCCCACAGCACCAATCCGTAGTCATCGGCTGGGTATGATGTCATCACCCTGTTTAAAACCTCTTTCATGTGATCAGGATCAGAAGTCAGGAAGTCAGATGGATATTTATAGATGGTGTCCGCCGGTTGTTTCTCATTGTCACGTAACCGGATAATGAAAGGGGGCTCCTGTGACCTGGCACGGTCGACAAACACGATCAGGTTGTCGTATCTGGATATCTTCTTTACTCCCTGTATCATTTCATCGATGTCATCTTGTGCATTCCCGGAGAGAGTATTCTCCGCAGCCATATATACGATGACCGTTCGTTTAGCAGGCGTTGTTGACTCATTACTGCTGTCAGAGCAAGCTGTCAGCAAAACGATAGATGTGGCTAATAAGCAAAGTATCTTTTTCATTGTCATCATGCATTGATGTTGCAAAAGTACGAAATATTTTTTGATATTGTGTCTTTTGGAGATAATTTGTGACATTTCATCTTGTTTAATCGGAGGAAATTTGTATCTTTGCTACCGTTATGACCATTATAGCGATAGGATTACTTATCCCCTTGTTGGGAACTGTACTCGGTTCTGCATTCGTATTCTTGATGAAAGACGAGATGTCGGATCGGGTTCAGAAGACGTTGCTTGGTTTTGCCTCTGGTGTCATGGTGGCAGCCTCTGTCTGGTCGTTGCTGATACCCGCTATGGAGATGGAGGAGTCGAAGGGCGCTTGGTCTGTATTGCCGGCAGCCGTCGGGTTCCTGTTGGGCATGGGCTTCCTCCTTGTGCTTGACGAACTGACTCCCCACCTGCACATCGGTACTGATACGCCCGAGGGTCCCCGTTCCCGCTTGTCACGTACGGCGATGCTTGCCCTTGCCGTTACCATCCATAACCTGCCGGAAGGTATGGCTGTCGGTGTCGTCTTTGCTGGAGCCGAACAAAGTGCCGCCAATATATCCTTGGCATCAGCGGTTGCTGTATCCGTCGGTATCGCTATTCAGAACATACCAGAGGGAGCCATCATCTCCATGCCCATGAGGGCAGAGGGCAATTCCCGTTGGCGTTCATTCCTTTTAGGTAGTCTCAGTGGTGCCGTGGAACCCATCGGTGGGTTGGCAGTCATTCTGCTCGCCTCCCTGTTGACCCCAGTACTTCCCTATATGCTTGCCTTTGCGGCAGGAGCGATGTTCTATGTGGTTGTCGAGGAACTGATTCCTGAAGCATCCTCCGGCAAGCACTCCAACCTCAATACCATCGGTTTTGCCATTGGCTTCGTCCTGATGATGGTGCTCGATGTCGTCATGGGATAATGCCGTGACCCATAGGAGACAGGTCATCGGAATCGTATTCCATCATGGATGTTTGGATTGCTATGCTAACATGGTTATATGAATTCTTCATCACTATACCTGAAAAAAGACATGCTCACATTATAAAAATAATCGCCAAAAAGCACAAATTAATAGTAAAATAGTTATTTTTATTATAAATTATTTGGCAACTCATAGTAATTTTACTACCTTTGCGGAAGAAAATTAAAAATAAGAGATATTTTAATTGTGAAAGTAATTAAAGCAAGAAAGATTCTGAAGGCATTGAAAGATGACGGATGGATACTCAAGCATCAGGTTGGAAGTCACGCCCAGTTTGTTCACCCCACTAAACCAGGGAAAGTGACAGTCAATGGCACAGGGAACGACGACGTATACGGTGATCTTCTGAAAAGCATTGAAGAGCAATCGGGTCTGAAATTTTAAAGAACTCCCTTGCCACTAAAAAAGAAAAAAGCTACACAAATATCATATTATGGAAACCGTAATTATGGACACCGCACGTACCGAAAACGGGTATAGTTGCGCTTGCGACCTTCTTCCTGGGTGGGTAGTCGCATGCTCAGGCGACTTTGAGCAGTTCAAAAAAGAAGTCGAAGATAGTATTAAATTTTATGTAGACTGTGCAAAAGAAGACGGGGACGAGTATCCGGCAGTCTTTGACGGTGAATATGAAATCGTCTATAAATTTAACGTTCAATCACTTCTCGAATTCTACAGGGGCATTTTTTCCTTCTCGTCCTTGGAGACCATTACTGGTATCAACCAAAAGCAGCTTGCTCACTACGCATCAGGTATCAGTAAGCCACGACCTAAGCAAGCCCAAAAGATTGCACAAGGTCTCCATCGACTGGCACGCGAAATGATGGTAGTAACTGTATAGACACTATTAATCCCGAAACCTCAAATGATTTCGGGATTTTTCATGCATATGTCGTTTTAGAGTTAGTGGGTAACTCAAAACTACCTCTTGCGGCATCTATATCATCCTTCCTTTGATGTTTGGATTGCTATACTAACATGGAAAATACAGTATGAATCATTCAGTCATCAACAAAGTCGCTTATCTGAGTAAGAATCGTCCCGTTTATTCCAGAAACATTTAACCCAAAATCTTTTGCTGTTTCAAAAAGATTTGCTAATTTTGCCCTTGCATTGCCAATAAGCTTGGGCGAAAGTGGTGGTGCAAAATTTTGTGGGTAATTAACATTAGCGTTGGCTATTATTCAAGATGTTCCGAAACTTGCAGGTAGAAAGAACATGTTACAGTAATAATGGTAACGCCTACTGGCATAGTGGGCGTTTTCCTGTTTCTGTAGCATAGGTTTCCTGCAAGTACCTGGAACATCAAACGGGGATTCGTCCACGTTTTGTGTCCTTACGGGTGCTTGCAGGAATCGTTTTGGTTGGTGGCTCGGCGCATTATAAAACTATAATGCTACATGGCTAAATCATTGATTGAAGAGCTGCCCCGCATCGTGAGCGAGGGTCGGCGTGAGGCTGCTCAGATACTGGAGCGGCTGAGTTGTGGTACGCAGATTGGTCTACAGACCAACGAGCTGGTGTTGCCGAGTAAGGACGTGAGCGGACTGTTCAAAGGCAGTTCGCCTCAGATACCCAATGCCTTCAATATGGCGGGAGGTAATGGGGAGTGGATGAACCGCCTCATCTATGGAGACAATCTCTTAGCGATGCAGGCCCTGCTTGCTGGTGATGCCCAGACGGGTTTGCCCTCGCTTCGCGGAAAAGTCGATTTGATATACATTGACCCGCCATTTGATTCGAAAGCAGATTATCGCACAAAGATTTCCTTGCCCGGAACGGATATTCAGCAGAAACCAACGGTTATTGAGCAGTTTGCATATGCGGATACATGGGAGGAAGGGACGATTTCCTACTTAAAGATGATTTATCCAAGATTGACACTTATGAGAGAGATGCTTTCAAGTTTCGGAAGTCTCTTTGTACATATTGATTGGCATATTGGTCATTATATGAAAGTAATCCTTGATGATATATTTGGAAAAGAAAAATTCAGGAACGAGATAGTATGGCAGTATTCTGGCTGGAACAAGAAACTAAAGAATTCATTTGAAAAGCGACATGATGTAATACTTTATTATTCGTTAGATGATGAAGGACATAAATTCAATTCATATTTTGAACAGTGGGAGTCTGAAGAGGAATATATAAAACGGAGAAAACAAAAAGCATATACCGATGAAAATGGTAGAAAATATGTAATGTCGGATGCTGGAAATGGCAATCGAGTTAGACGATATGTTGATGAAGCAATGAAGGATGGAGTCGTTGTAGATGATGTGTGGAATCTGGATAAATTAAACAATTCTGCTAAAGAAAATGTTGGCTACGCCACCCAAAAACCAGAAGTCCTCCTCGAACGCATCATCAAAGCCTCATCTAACGAAGGTGACCTCGTCTGCGACTTCTTCGGTGGCAGCGGCACGACGGCTGCAGTCGCCGAACGATTGGGCAGACGCTGGATAACCTGCGACATCGGCAAGCCAGCCTCGTTGGTGATGCGTAAACGATTCATCGACCAAGAGGTAAAGCCGTTCCTCTATCAGAGTATTGGCGACTATCAGAAGGAGGCCTTCCGCAACAACAAGCGCTATAAGCATGTGGGCGACTTGAGCCAAGTGGTGTTAGGGCTGTATGGTGCGCTGCCCTTCACCCCAGAGCAGGCGAACGACCGTAACTTCGGATATATCAAGGGTACGCGAACATTAGTGATGGTAGACTCGCCCAACCGCCTGACAACGGCAGCCACTATCCGTCGCGCCGTAGAGGCCAAGGCCAGCCTGCTTGGCGGCGACTGGGAAAAGGTGGTCGTTTTAGGCTGGAACTTTGCTTTCGACATCTCGCAAGCCATTCAGAAGTATCAGGACTCGAACGTGGAGGTGCTTGTGATTCCACCCGACCTGCTGGATAAACTGGCAAAGAAGGGCTACAAGAAACTGATAGACGACAAGTCGGTGCGCTTCTCGTCGCTGCAATACTTAGTGGCGAAGCCGCTGGTAGTGAAGCAGCAGGGCGAGCAGGATGAGATGGACGTGGAGTTAGAGAACTACGTGTTGCTGTCGCCCGACAACATCCCGTTGGACGATAAGGACAAGGAGAAACTGCAACAGGTATTAGAGCGTGACCCGCTCTCGCTGATAGAGTACTGGAGTATCGACCCTGATTATGACGGCGTTACGTTCCGCTCAACGTGGCAGGACTATCGTGAGAATGTGGATAACGACAACGACCCGCTACATTGTGTCTATAAGACGCGACTGAGAGTGGCTCATAAGGATCAACGACGGGTGTGCATCAAGGCTGTTGATGTGTTTGGTTTTGAAAGTCAAGTAGTGGAGAGCGTATGAAGACAAATGGAATGAATGCTTCGCTGGAGTTAGCCAAGCGACTCAGCGAGACTGTAAATGCAGCATGGGAAAGTGGTGAGCTGTTGGAACAGGTGACGCCCACGACCCAAGAGCTGTTGAAATTCTGGTTCTCGGAGGAGTACTGCTCTTTGAGGAATCGTAACTTCCATGCAGGTCAGCGTCAGGCAATTCTCAACATTGTCTATCTGCATGAGGTGATGGGTGTTAAGAATGTGATGGAATATTACGAGCAACTGACACCTGACCTAATGCCTGTTGTGGAGTTAGCAACCTTAGGACAACAGAAATATCAGATGTCTAAATATGCAGTAAAGATGGCAACGGGTACTGGCAAAACGTGGGTAATGCATGCCCTGTTGCTTTGGCAGATGTTGAATGCTCGTCACGAAGATGTTAAGAGTGGGCGTTTTACAAAAAACTTCCTGATAGTGGCTCCGGGTTTGATAGTTTATGACCGTCTGCTGGATGCATTCTGCGGTCGTATGCAGCGAGATAAAGAGGAACGGGATATTGAAACCAATGACTTCTATCTAAACCAGGAAGTCTTTATACCTGTTCACTATCGGCAGGAGGTTTTTTCGTTTATCCAGAACAATGTGGTGACGAAGGAAGAGGGCATCGGACGAAAAACAACAGGCGACGGGCTGATTGCACTCACGAACTGGCATCTGTTTGAAAACCAGATGAATGACGAATCAGCAGAACCACAGCAGATGGATGTGCCGGGCATCATCAACGAACTGCTGCCCATCCGTCCAGGCAAGGCTGCAGGCAATGACTTAGGTATGTTGGATCGTCGCTATCTGCGAGGTTCAGAATTAGAGTATCTGGCAGAGTTGGAAGACATCATGGTCATCAACGATGAGGCTCACCATATCCACGAGCTGAAACGGAATGGCGAAATAGAGGAAGTGGAATGGCAAAAAGGACTGAACGTCATCTCAGAAAAGAAAGGTGAACGATTCTTCCAAGTGGATTTCTCGGCTACGCCCTACGACCAAAGAGGATCTGGCAAGAAGGCACAGAAATGCTACTTCCCGCATATCGTCGTAGATTTCGATTTAGCTACTGCTATGCGTAAGGGCTTAGTAAAAACGTTGCTTTTGGATAGGAGACAAGAGCTGACAGAGCTGAAGGACCTGGATTACAAGGCAGTTCGAGATGAGCGGAATAAGGTCTGCGACCTGAGCGACGGACAACGGCTGATGCTACGTGCCGGATTGGCAAAACTGAAAAGACTGGAAACAGAGTTTACGGCTCTTGATGAAAAGAAGAATCCAAAGATGCTGGTCATCTGCGAAGACACGTCTGTGACTCCTTTCGTAAACCAACTGATGTTGGAAGATGGATTGGCACAAGAGGATGTCGTCACCATCGACAGTAATGCCAAGGGTGAGGTAAGCGAGGAGGAATGGAAAGAAACCAAAAAGAAACTCTTCGACATCGACAAATATCAGAAGCCAAAGGTAATTATTTCTGTATTGATGCTGCGTGAAGGTTTTGATGTAAATAATATCTGTGTGATTGTGCCACTTCGCTCTTCGGAGGCTCCTATCTTGTTGGAACAGATTATAGGTAGAGGTTTGCGTCTGATGTGGCGAGAACCAGATTATCAGAGCCTCAAGGAACTTGACCGAAAGCGGGTGCTTCAACTCCACACGCATCCCAATACTTATATTGATATGCTGAGCATCATTGAGCACCCAGCCTTTTTACAATTTTATGAAGAATTATTTGCTGAAGGACTGGCAGCTGAGGATACTGGCGAGACAGGCGCAGGTGGTGCAACAGGTGACTTAATCAGAGTGGGGTTACGTGAGGACTATGAGCAGTTTGACTTTGAATGGCCCATGATAGTCAGAGAAGCGGAAGAGGAACTGGAGGATATAGAGATAGACATCAATAGCCTAATGCCTTTTACTGCCTTCCCTTTAGCAAAATTGCGCCAGTTTCTGGCTCAAGATGGAGAGACGTTTATCTCCCAAGAAGCAATTTCAAAAACGCAGTTCGGAAGATATAAAGTTACAGCAAATCTGTTTACGGCAACGGGTTATAATGAATATTTGCAGAAATTACTTCGGACAATAACCCTGAGATTTGACAGAGTCACTTCTCATAGAGAGATGCCTGTGCCTAATCTGCAAATCAATGAGGCAAAGACTATCGCTGTTGTAGATAGATATATACGCACCCGTTTGTTTGGTCAGCCATTCAGTCCGTTTAATGGTAGCGACTGGAAGATTTTGCTCTCAAAGGATGCGATAGTGACAAAGCATATCATTGAGGAAATGGCTCGTGCTATCTTCAATCTGCAAAACAACATCATGACTACTGATGCACAAGTCGTTCATACAAAGTTCTCGTCTGTAGCAGAAATCAAGATGCGAGAATCATTCTCGTTGGAGGTAAACAAATGCATCTATGAGCGATTAGGCTATCCTTCCAGTAGAGGTGGGTTCGAAAAGGCTTTTATCATGTTTCTTAATACTGATGGAGAGGTAGAGCGATTCTTGAAAATCAGTGAGAACATGCATCCTTTTGCTGTCATTTACTATATGCGTCGAGATGGTTTAATGGCAACCTATCATCCAGATTTTATTGTTGCAACACAAAAGAAAATATATTTGATAGAAACAAAGGGCAATGATAAGCTATTCGATAAGAATGTACGCCAGAAACAGACAGCCGCTGTAGAATGGACACGTAAAATTAATGAATTAAGAAAAGAAGAAAGAATGAATCATGAATGGGAATATGTGCTTATCAGTGAGGATAATTTCTATGGTCTCTCTTCTAACGGAGCATCTATTACGGATATATGTGAAAGATGCAAAGTATCTTTGTCTGCAGCCATGGGTGAATTGTTTGTTTAATGAAAAAATGACGGGACTCAGAATGATTCGCTCTTAGTCAAATATGACAATGTTATTTGAAAATATGACTGGCGGAATAAAAAATCTGCCAGTCGTATTGTTTAATAATAGTATCAGAAATTTGAAGAACACTTACGTATTTCGCAAAAACATATAACCATATAACATGATGTGGCTCAAATGCCCTTGTACAAAGGGATGGAGCCATGTTACATGTTGCCCAAACATGTAACATACATATAACATTTGGGTGAGAAGCATGTTATATGTATGTTATATGTTCAGCAAACATATAACATGCTTTAAAGCCTCTGTTTATCGGGGTTTGCGCCCTGTCATGTTATAAGGTTATATGTTTTTGCGAAATTCTTTTTTTATTCAGCATAGAGACACCGCATGCGGGTTGCGAAGCCCTAGGCTCCGTGGGTCGAAGCCTAAGGCTCCAAGGGTCGAAGGTATGGGCTTCATGACCCTTAGGGATTATCTCTAAGCCCCTTGGGGATAGTTCCTTTACCCCCAAAGGAATGCTTTGCGTGACCCATAGGAGGCATCGGAGTATCCCCATAACAGATATCGGAACAAGTGATAAACCATATCTTTATCAAATGAAGGCTTTAATTGACCCGATTAAGGGCTTCAATCGGTATGAAAAGGGGCTTCAGTCGGTAACAAAGTAATGGTCAGTCGGTAACTGATTCCGAAGAAATGTCGGGCAACCGTTGCCGCCTTGCAATACTACTTGGAAATCAGGTAATTACGGTAACAACGAGGTGGCAAGGGTGATAAGGGATGTTTTCATAGGAATCTATCAATCTGTCAGTCTATCTGTCAGCCATATAATCCACTGTTTGTCAGTGCATTATACCCTCTCGCTGATAGATTGACAGATGTTTTTCGAATTTTAAAACCTAGGTAAATAAAAAAGAGGGGAGATATTATACATATTTGATAATTTATTTGTATCTTTGCACCGAAGGCGTTTCAAATTACAGTCCCGAACACGTACATGCAGTGAAATAAAGAAAAAATATAACTGAAAAATAAAGCTATGGATTTAAAGGAAATGTATGGTGGCGAGAACCGGCAGATTACCGACGGTAACTATGACCAGGCACTCGCCGTCAAGTGTATTAACGGAACCTTCGTCGGCAAGAAGACTGAGCATACCATTGCTTTCAAGGGTATTCCGTTTGTTGGCGAACAGCCCGTCGGTAAAAACCGTTGGAAAGCACCGGTGCCCTATGTACCGAATGACGGTGTTTACGAGGCATACTACAATGCGAAAACCTGCTCACAGGCACCTGGTGACATTGCCGCCGAGTATGTGCAGGGTGAGGACTGCCTGTGTCTGAACATTTGGCGAGCTGACGATGCGACTACACAGAAAAAGCCTGTCATGGTATGGATCCATGGCGGTGCTTATGAAGTTGGTGGTACGGCAGACCCCAACTACGAGTGTCATAACTTCGTCGAGGAGAATCCAGATGTCATCGTCGTCTGTGTTGGCTACAGACTCGGAGTGCTCGGCTTCTTCCACTTGTCCCACCTGTCGGATGGCAATGACTACCCGGACGCACAGAACTTAGGACTCATGGATCAGGTGATGGCGCTCAAGTGGGTACATGAGAATATCGCAGCCTTCGGCGGTGACCCGGACAACGTGACGATCTGGGGCGAATCAGCTGGTGCGGGATGCTGTACCATGCTGCCGCTGGTTAATGGTGCCCAGAAGTATTTTAAGCGTGTCATCGCACAGAGCGGTACAGTAGGACAAACGAGGTCTGCCGAGGAGGCTATCCGTTTCACTGACGAGCTGATGAAAGAACTTGGTTGCAAGACTGTCGCAGACCTGCAGAAGGTCAGTGTCGAGGAACTTGTGGAGACGTGGGGACGCTTGTACGGACTGTTCCAAGTGCTTGGAATCCGCACAGCCCCTGAGCGGGACGGTAAGATTCTGCCTCTGGAGCCGTGGAAGGAGTATGCGAATGGTGCCGCAAAGGATATCGTATTCCTTCAGGGCTGCAACAAGGATGAGTTTAACACCTTCGTGCCTCCCTTCGGTGTGGAAGGCTTCACCGAATGGGGTAAGCAGCGCCTGGAAGAGAATCTGGCAAGGTTTACCGACGAAGAGAAAGCGCTGGTGAAGAGCTTCTGCCAGAGTGTGGAGGGTGAAAGTTACGAGCCATACAGCCGAGTGTTTGGGCAGATGCTGTTTATCGTACCACAGATCAGACTGTCAGAGGAGCAGACCAAGGCAGGTGGCAAATCGTACACCTACTATTTTACAGTAGAGTCTATCCTGCCCATTATTAAGGCAGGGCATGCTATTGAGGTTTCGACATTATTCAAACATCCGGAGGATACTTGCTTTTCAGGAAGGGCGTTTGACGAGACCTTTGCGAAAACACTGCGCAAGATGTGGGTGCAGTTCGCCAAGACCGGCAATCCATCACTCACCGCCGACCTGTCGCCTGACGGCAAGGCAAAGGAGTGGCCGCTCTACGACCTGAAGGACAAACAGGTGATGGTGCTCGACGAGCAGAATATCCATCCTGCTAAGGAGTCAGACCTGAAGATTGTTGATTGGGAGAGGACCTATTTCCTCACCAATTATTATATGCCTTGATTGGCCCACATAACCGCCCGAAAGTTATAGTCTCACTTTCGGGCGGAATTTTATAAAAGGTTAAGAAATGAAACGAACGATACTATTTTCTTTATTTATAATTATAGGCACACTGACAGGCGGAGCCCAGGAGAATGCAGGCTATAATGTTCAGTGTGAGGATACTTGTTCCCATGTGCATGGCATAGACATGAGCCACTATCAGGGGAATGTGTTTTGGGAGACAGTAGGTGACAATACGAAAATGGCGTATGTCTACCTGAAGGCGACGGAAGGTGGTGACAGGATTGATGAGATGTTTGAGCGTAACATCAATCTTGCACACCGCTATGGTCTGAAGGTGGGCAGTTACCATTTCTATCGTCCGAGGGCTGATCAGACAACCCAGTTGGAGAATTTCAAGACTCAGTGTCTCCCAGGAGAGCAAGACCTGATCCCGATGATTGACGTGGAGTCATTGGGAGGGCTGCCTGTCCATGAGTTCTGCGACTCGCTGTTGAAGTTCCTGGATTTGGTGGAAGAGGCTTACCGGCAAAAGCCATTGGTGTACACCTATCGTAATTTCTATAATAAATATCTGTTAGGCAAGTTAGATGACTATAAACTGATGATTGCCATGTACACGGATGAGGAACCCGTCCTTGCCGATGAGCATGACATCATCGCCTGGCAGTATACCGGCAAAGGAAGACTGACGGGTGTCAACGGCTATGTGGACAAGAGCCGGCTGATGGGTCGGCATAAACTGCGGGAGTTACGTTTCAGACATCATTAACGGTCACTCCTCGATGTGTGAGAGGGAATGGGCGAGGTTGGCGAAGAAGTTAGTGACAGCCTCGCTGGGGTAGTAACTCATATATTTAGCTGAATGGCGGACATGCCACATCATCGCCCCAGAGTTGTTGGTACTGACAAATACATTCTTTCCTTGGGTGAAATACCAGTCGGCAACTTGTTCGCTTGTGGTGTTGAGGATATCGTCAGCGATGCGTATAGTATCCTTATTGACCTTTACTGTTGTAAAGGGAATCTCTTTCTCCTTGAAGTCAAAGAAGTGGATCAGTAATGCCGCTTCAAGTCGTGTTATCTTCGTCATCCGCAACTTCTTGATCCATGAGGAAAGCTGCTCGTAATTGATTTGGTCCTTCGTGGTGCGAAGATAGATGCCCAGCTCTACCAGATGACGCATGTTGATGCCCTGTGTGAGGATGTAGCGTGCCAGCCGGATGATATTATAAAGTAATTCAAGGGTAGGGGTCTCACCTTCCTTCTCAGTCAGTTGACGTAACTGATGGTTCAGGAGAGGGTTGGTAAGCCGCTGCTCCTCATCCTTCACAATTTCGGTGTCCGCCAGTCTGGCACTCTCTTTCCACTGTGTGACTTGTTCTGTGGTAAGCTTTAAGAAAAAGTCTTCTTTGCAGGCAACGATGCCATCATAAACCCATGGTGTCACATCATGCATCTGGGAGAGCTGGTATAGTCGTCTCCATTTCCATGCAGACATAGGCTCTATTTGCTCCCGTTGTCCGAATGCCCCGCATTTAAGCAGTCTGAGGAAGTTGCGTTGTATGATATCCATTATGAGTATTTTCTAGGGTAGCGGAAAAGGATGGCAAGCAAAGACACAAGACCTAAGAGGAATGGATAATAGAGGTAGGGCACAATACTGATAGGGTTGATGGCGGCAAGTCCGCCAGCCATCAGTAACTGGGCACCGTAAGGGATGATTCCCTGCATCATACAGGAGAAGGTATCGAGTATTGACGCACATTTGCGATTGTCAACTCCAAACTGGTCGCCAATCTTCTTGGCGATGCCTCCGACAGTTAAGATAGCGACCGTATTGTTTGCGGTACATATATTCACCAACGATACCAGTAGGGCAATCGACAACTCCGCACCTCGCTTGCTGCTGGTCCTCCGTGTCATAAGCTGGATAATGAAGTCTATACCTCCATTATGCTTAATAAGCTCCAGCAAGCCACCAGCCATGATCGTGATGATAATCAGTTCCCCCATGCTTAAGATACCGTCGCCCATCGCCTTCAGCCATCCGTATATATCGAAGGTGCCATAGCTGAGTCCGATGATTCCGGACAGCAATATGCCGAGGGAGATGACAGCCATCACGTTCATGCCGAGAATCGCTGTGACAAAAACGACTAAATAGGGGATGACTTTCAGGTATTCCACTTCGCCAACCTGATGTGACAGTTCTGTATGGATACCCATAAACAGATATACAATCAGCATCATAATGGCAACAGGCATGACGATATAGGAATTGACACGGAATTTATCACTCAGACGACATCCCTGTGTGGAGGTCGCCACGATTGTCGTGTCAGAGATGAACGAGAGATTGTCACCGAAGAAAGAGCCTCCCACTACGATGGCGACGATCATCGGCAAGTCTATTCCCGTATGAGTGGCAATACCCGAGGCAATAGGAGTGAGTGCGACAATAGTACCCACACTGGTACCAATGGAGATGGATATGAAACAGGCGGCGATGAATAGTCCCGCCAGTAACATGTTGGCAGGTAATAAGGTGAGGGTGAGGTTGACGGTGGCATCAATGGCACCCATCGTCTTTGCCGTATTGGCGAAAGCACCTGCCAGAATGAAGATCCATATCATCAGCATCATCTGTGATGTTCCGGCACCACGGCTGTATATGTCGATACGTTTCCTTAGGGGGATGCCGCCGGAAATAGTAACGGCATAGATACTTGCCACCATAAAGGCAACGGTGATAGGTACTTTATAAAAGTCACGAGCGATGATGCTCGTGACTAAGTAAAGTACTATAAACACCAGAAGCGGTGATAATGCGATGATTCCTTTTTTCAATTCTTATTGTCTGTTATAATGTTACACCATTCTTGAAGATGGAAATCTCACGATAGCCATTCGCTTCGTTGCGGGCATGCTCGCCACTTGCCACGGCAAGAACCTTGTCGATAAACTCAGGAACGAGTTCCTGCATGGTGCGGCCCTCAACCAACTGTCCCGCAGAGAAGTCTACCCAGTGGGGCTTGTTCTTGGCAAGGGTAGGGTTGGTGGCAATCTTCATGGTAGGTACGAAGGTGCCGAAAGGTGTGCCACGCCCAGTGGTGAAGAGCACGATATGACAGCCACAGGATGCGAGTGCCGTAGAGGCTACCAAGTCGTTGCCGGGAGCAGACAGCAGGTTCAGTCCGTTATGCTGCAGACGGTCACCATATTCCATCACACCACTTACGGGAGCCTTACCGCATTTCTGCGTACAGCCCAAAGCCTTGTCCTCCAGGGTTGAGATACCACCCGCCTTGTTGCCCGGACTTGGATTCTCACCCACAGGTTCACCGTGTGAGAGGAAGTAGTTCTTGAAGTTATTAATCATCGATACCGTCTGGTCAAAAAGCTCCGTGGTTTTACAACGGTTCATCAGAATCGTCTCTGCACCGAACATCTCAGGAACCTCTGTCAGTACGCTGGTACCGCCCTGTGCTACCAACCAGTCGCTGAATTCACCTACCAATGGGTTGGCGGTAATACCGCTGAATCCGTCAGAGCCACCGCATTTAAGACCAACACGCAGCTTGGAGACAGGAACATCCTGTCGCTTGTCCTGACGGGCTACATCATATAATTCACGGAGTATTGCCATTCCAGCCTCCATCTCGTCGCCTTCGACACGCTGTGTGACGAGTAACTTGATGCGCGACTTGTCATAATCACCCAGCATTGCCATGAAGTCCTCAGGTTGGTTGTTCTCACAACCCAGGCTTAATACGAGTATACCACCGGCATTAGGGTGCAGGCAAATATCGCGCAGGACCTTACGGGTATTCTCATGGTCCTCGGACAGTTGTGAGCAACCATAGTTGTGGTGCCATGTCCAGACAGCGTCAATATCCTTCTCGCCAGTCTCCTGACGTAATTGTTGGGCAAGGCGTTCTGCGATACCATTTACACAGCCGACTGTAGGTACAATCCATATCTCGTTACGTACTCCAACGTCCCCGTTCTTACGTACATAACCTTTAAAGGTTCGGTTTTCGTTTTTAATAGTAAGCGGCTCGTTTACAGGATTATATGTGTACTCCAGTGTACCACTCAGGTTCGTCTTGAGATTGTTCTCATTCACCCAGTCGCCAGCTTTCATGTCTTGACGTGCATGACCGATAGGATAGCCATATTTAATGATGTCCTCGCCTTCCTTCACATCTTTAATTAAGACTTTGTGACCTGCGGGTGTGTCTTGATTCACAATGATTTGTTTTCCGTCAATATCAATGATGTCTCCCTTCTTTTTAGGTTGAAGGCATACTACCACGGAATCGGCGGGATTAATCTTCAAATAGGTTTTCATTTCCATAATTGTATTTGTTTAAGTAGTTTATCCAATGTTTTTACGGCGATAGAAATCAATATTCTCCTTTGTCAGCAGTTCGATAGGCATGTAGTTGACAGGCTCTACCTCTTTTTTCAGCACGATGGCGTTAAAGAGTGTCTCAATACAGGAATATCCCTGCATATACCCGTGCTGTGCAATGAGGAAGGAGATACTGCCTTGTCGCACACATTCCGCATTCTTGGGGACCATGTCATACCCCATGATCTGAATATTACGCCGGTTGGAACGTAACAGGTATTCACCCACCAGATGTGCCTTGGAGTTGAAGGTGATACAATGGTGGGTTTGCGGATGCTTGCTGAAAAAGTCGTCAAGGATAGCATCATAATTCTCACGCTTCTCGTCCAGTGAGAGGTTAACCTCATTGATAGCCACCTCAGGGAAGTGGTCGTGCATATAATGGCGGAAACCCGTCTCACGGTTCTCTTGTTGTTTTGAGGCGACGTTGCCGTTACGCATCTGTTTCATCAGCATGATTTCCTTCTCATGGGGAGCCATCATCATCAACATGCGGGCAGCAAAATAACCGCTCGAGAAAGAGTCTTGTCCATAGAATGACAGCGGCTTGAGGTCGGGCATATAGGAGTCGAGCAGGATAAACGGAATGTCCTGTTCGTGCAACTGGTCAGTGAACTTACGGGTGACATCCAGTTTCGAGGGCACGATAATCACACCATCAGGCTCCTGTCTCAGACATTCATTGGTGACTTTCGAGAAAGTCTCGGTAGAGAACCGGTTGTAGTACATCATCTTCTGACTGACACGGAAGTCGCTGCGGCGTTCACAAGCATCAATGACACCTTCCTCCACCTCTTCCCAATAAGCCTCAGACTCATGCTTGGGAATAATGCAATAGAAGGTATATGATTTGTTGTAAGCGAGGGCTGAGGCGTACATATTGGGCTTGTAGTCCATTTCCTTTAAAGCCTTCTCCACCTTCTCCAATGCGCTCTTCGACACGTTGGGGCGTTTATGAAGCACACGGTCTACCGTTCCGACGCTAACTCCGGCACGCTCAGCGATATCCTTGATTCTGATTTTACCAGTATCCATGTTCATTTGTTAATTTGAATGCAAAGATAGAGAAAAAAAAACGTTTACGGAATTATTTAGGAATATTTTTGCCGATTATTTTGGTATTTGGACATTTTGTGCTATCTTTGCCAACTGAAAAGACGTAATTTTAATTAATACTAAAACAAATGGCTAAAATTGTAACCTTAGGCGAGATTATGCTCCGCCTTTCTCCTAACGGTAACGACCGTTTCATTCAGAGTGAATCATTCCGTATTATTCCTGGTGGTGGTGAGGCAAATGTTGCTATCTCAGTGGCAAATTATGGTCATGAGGCTTATTTCGTATCTAAACTGCCCAAGCATGAGATTGGTCAGATTGCTGTGAATGCCATGCGCCGTTATGGTGTGAACACTGATTTCATCGCCCGTGGTGGTGACCGTATTGGTCTGTATTATGCAGAGACAGGCGCCTCTATGCGTCCTTCAAAGGTGATCTACGACCGTGCTCATTCTGCTATCGCTGAGGCTGATCCCTCAGACTTCGATTTCGATAAGATTATGGAAGGTGCCGCATGGTTCCACTGGTCTGGTATTACTCCAGCCATCTCCGACAAGGCTGCAGAGTTGACCAAGCTTGCCTGTGAGGCTGCCAAACGTCATGGCGTGACAGTTTCTGTAGACCTGAACTTCCGTAAGAAGCTGTGGACTTCTGAGAAGGCGATTTCTATTATGCGTCCTCTGATGCAGTATGTGGATGTATGTATTGGTAACGAGGAGGATGCAGAACTCTGTCTCGGTTTCAAGCCTGAAGCTGATGTGGAAGGTGGTAAGACCGATGCTGCTGGTTATGAGGGCATCTTCAAGCAGATGAAGGAAGAGTTCGGCTTCAAGTATGTGGTATCTACCCTTCGTGAGTCATTCTCTGCTACTTTCAATGGTTGGAAGGCTTTGATTTATGATGGTAAGGAGTTCTATCAGTCTAAGCGTTATGAAATCAATCCAATCATCGACCGTGTTGGTGGTGGCGACTCCTTCTCCGGTGGTCTGATTCATGGCTTGCTCACCAAGCCGACTCAGGGTGAGGCTCTTGAGTTTGCTGTGGCTGCTTCCGCTCTGAAGCATACCATTAATGGTGACTTCAATCTGGTAAGTGTTGAGGAAGTAGAGTCGCTTGCAGGTGGTAACGCAAGCGGACGCGTTCAGAGATAATATCGGAATAACGTAATCTCGAAATATCGAAAAAATTATGGCAAAATTTGATAAGATAGCCGTCCTGAAGAAAATCGGCGATACGGGTATGGTCCCCGTGTTCTATAACAAAGACCTGGAGACTTGTAAGAATGTGGTAAAGGCATGTTATGAGGGTGGCGTTCGTGCATTTGAGTTTACCAACCGTGGCGACTTTGCCCAGGAGGTATTCGGTGAGTTGGTGAAGTGGGCGGACAAGGAGTGCCCTGAGCTTGCCTTGGGTATCGGTTCAGTAGTGGATGCTCCCACCGCAGCCCTTTACATTCAGTTAGGTGCCTGCTTCGTGGTTGGTCCGCTGTTCAACCCCGACATTGCACCTGTCTGCAACCGTCGTCTTGTTCCCTACTGCCCAGGCTGCATGACCGTCAGTGAGATTGGTAAGGCACAGGAGTTGGGTTGCGACCTGACGAAGGTGTTCCCTGGTGATGTCGTTGGTCCTAACATGGTGAAAGGCTTGAAGGCTCCAATGCCTTGGTCTAAGATCATGGTGACAGGTGGTGTCGCTCCTGAGGAGGAGAACCTGCAGAAGTGGTTCAAGGCTGGCGTATATTGTGTCGGTATGGGCTCTAAGCTCTTCCCCTCTGACAAGGTAAAGGCTGGTGACTGGCAGTATGTAACCGACAAGTGCAAGGAGGCACTCGGTTATGTGGCTAAGGCTCGCGCTTAATCTTACAGTCGTTATTCTTTTCTCAGCTTGTTCACCGTCCGACAAGGCAGCGGTGGACAAGCTGAATTCACGTTCTTATGCCTGTCACTATCGTCATATTGACTCTACAGCTTATTACGCCCAACAAGCCTATCATTTGTCGGAAAGCTATGCGGATGGAAAAGCGGAAGCACTCAACCATTTGGCTTTTGTCAGTATCGTACGGATGGACTATGCCCGTGCGGAGAAACAACTGAGAGAAGCCATATCGTTGACCGACAATCAGATTGAGTTGTTTGTGGCAGAGGTACAACAGATGCGCCTCTGTCAGCGTCGTTCCCGTAACCGGGAGTTCTACGAGCATCGTGAGCGTGCTATCGGGTGCAGAAACCGTATTAACGAAGAGCGTCTTGCTTTGTCAGACCGTCAGTTCCGAAGACTCGTTTATGCCGAGAGTGAGTTTGCTATCGTCAACTCCACCTATTACTATTATGTAGGACTGGAACGGCAGTCTATAGAAGCATTACAAGAGGTTAATATGGATGAGATACGCCGTGATACGGCACAGTATCTCAACTATCTCTATAACGTGGGAGCAGGAGGTATCATCACGGAAGGAACGGATGATGATATCTATCGGGCGGAAGTGGAGAGTCTTGACCGTTGTCTGAGCATCTCCCAACGTTATCACTATCCTTATTTCGAGGCGAATGCCAAAGAGGCACTTGCCGAGCATCTGGGAGACGTAGACCTCGCCCAGGAGGCGTTGGAGGGGTTCCAGGCTTATGGTGATGTCTACCAGATAGCGGGTGCCTATCGTACCCTTGCCTCCTGCTTTCATGCCATGGGAGATAATGGACGGGCATTGGAATATTTGCATTATGCTTTGTCCGATAAGCGCATTAACCAGGCTCCTGACTTGGTGGCGAGTATCCGTGAACAGATGAGTGTGGCTTATTCTGCCGTTAATGATAAGCAGAACAGCGACCTCAATCGCAATATCTATATCGACCTGCAGGAACAGACTCGTCAGGACCGGGAGTTAGAGGCGCGGGCTGCCATGTATGATGAGGCAGCTGCCCAGCTCAATTGGATGATGGGTGCTGTGGTGATAGCTATCCTGCTCTTAGTATTCCTCTTGTGGTTGTTCAACCGGATGAGTAAGCGGGAGAAACAGAACAGTGAGTATGATGAGTTGTTGGAACTGAAGGCTGACGAAATCGCTGAGGCACAGTTGCGTGTTGAGAGAAATGAGCGTCGTCATCTGGAACAGCGTGCCAAGGTATCGATGGTCGTGAGCATCACCCCGCTCATCGACCGGATTATTCATGAGATAAAATATATAGGTACTATAGGCACTATAGGAACTATAGATACTATAGGATCTATAGACTATATCCGTGAACTGACCGACCAGATTAACACACAGAATGACATCCTGACCCATTGGATACAGTTACGGCAGGGAGAACTGAGCCTGCATATAGAGAGTTTCCCCATTCAGCCTCTTTTTGATATCCTTAGCCGCAGTAAGACGAGTTTCCAGATGAAAGGCATAGACCTGACAGTGGAGCCTTCTGATGCGGTAGTCAAGGCTGACCGCGTGCTGACGCTTTTCATGCTGAACACGCTGGCAGACAATGCCCGTAAGTTTACCGAGCAGGGTGGGAGGGTGAATATCTTTGCCCAGGAGACTGCCGACTATGTGGAACTCTCCGTTGTGGATACGGGAAGAGGAATGTCTCAGGAAGAATTGGCACAGGTGTTCAACCATCAGGTGAAGGGTGGACATGGTTTCGGCTTGATGAACTGTAAGGGTATCATTGAGAAATACCGTAAGATCAGTCAGATATTCCAGGTATGCCATCTTGCCGCTGAGAGCGAGGAAGGGAAGGGAAGCCGCTTCTTCTTCCGGTTGCCGAAGGGAATCAAGCGTATCATCCTCCTGCTGTTAATGTTCAGTACCTCCTCTCTCATGATAGATGTCTCTGCCCAGGACCATCTGTCGAAGGCGCATGTCTTTGCCGATTCTGCCTATTTCTCCAATGTCAACGGTACCTATGGCAAGACCTTGGAGTTTGCCGACTCCTGCCGTAAATACCTGAATGCGCATTATCTCCGGCAATATCCCAAAGGACACTTGCTGATGCAACGCCTGGGGAATACTGCCATGATGGCACCGGAGATACAATGGTTACATGACAGTGTCAATACCAACTACCAGATTATCCTTGATATCCGTAACGAGAGTGCGGTGGCTGCCCTGGCACTCCATGAGTGGGAACTCTATGCCTATAATAATAAGGTGTACACCCAGCTCTTCAAGGAACTCTCTGCCGACAATACCCTTGCCGACTATTGCCGTATGATGCAGCAGTCACAGTCTAACAAGCGTATCGCCATCATTTTGTTGATATTGATGCTGTTGTTGATCATACCAGCCTATTATATGCTCTACTATCGTCATCGTCTTTACAACCGCTTCCGCAAGGAGCGAATGCAGAAGACCAATCTGGAGATGGCAGAGGATGAGTTGCGGAGAGCGGAACTGGAGGACAGCAACCTGCATGTGTCGAATGCCGTGTTGGACAACTGCTTGTCGACACTCAAGCATGAGACGATGTACTATCCCAGTCGTATCCGCCAACTTGCTGATAAGGGGGATACACAGTCGATGCTGGAGGTTGCCTCCTATTATCGCGAGCTCTATGGACTGTTGAGTGAACAGGCAATCCGTCAGACTGAGCAGGTAAAGCTGCATCTGAAGAAGGTGGACCTTTATGGACAGGAAGTACTGGGTGATGAGCACATGCTGCGTTATCTCTTTGAAATCCTGAAGGGGGAAGTGTCGGCAACAGTGAGAGACAGTCAGTATCTGCTCTATACCATCCGTCGCTCTGATTTGGTATTGACGGACGAGGAAGCTGCCAACCTGTTTACTCCCCAAATGGATAATATTCCCTATCTGCTCTGCCGACAAATTGTCCGTGACCATGGGGAGGCGACTAACCGGCGTGGTTGTGGCATCTGGGCGGAAGTGGAAGATGGAACAACATGGATAAAAATAACACTACCAAGATATGGAAAACTTTAAGTTGATTATCGTTGAGGACGTGCCCCTCGAACTCAAAGGCACAGAGGGTATCATACGTCATGAGATCCCTGAGGCAGAAATCATCGGTACTGCCAGTAACGAGGTAGAATACTGGCGGGTCATCAAACAACAGCAGCCCGATTTGGTGCTGCTTGACCTCGGACTGGGCGGCTCCACCACGGTCGGTGTGGAGATATGCCGTCATACCAAAGAGTCATACCCGCAGGTGAAGGTGCTCATCTTCACCGGTGAGATCCTGAACGAGAAACTATGGGTTGACGTACTGGATGCCGGTGCCGACGGTATCATCCTCAAGAGCGGGGAACTGCTGACCCGTGCTGATGTCCGTGCCGTCATGGAAGGTAAGCAACTGGTGTTCAACGAACCCATTCTCAAGAAGATAGTGGAGCGCTTCAAACATGCGGTATCCTCCCAGCTGGCACGTCAGGAGGCTTTGGTCAATTATGAGATAGATGAGTATGACGAGCGTTTCCTCCGTCATCTTGCTCTGGGTTACACCAAGGAACAGATCACAAACCTCCGTGGTATGCCTTTCGGGGTGAAGAGTCTGGAGAAACGACAGAACGAGCTGGTGCGTAAGCTGTTCCCCGGCGGGGAGAGTGTCAATGCCACCCGTCTCGTCGTCCGTGCGCTGGAACTCCGTATCCTTGATATCGATAATCTGGAACCCGATACAGAATGAAACGAGTCCTTCCCTATATCGCCCTGTTCCTCTTCCTGGCAGAGATCGTCCTGATTCTCGTGTCATGGCTCATGAGCGCCGCACTGCCAACCAGTGGGGTGCGCTCTATGCTGTCGGGAGAGGGACTGCGCTGGTTTATGGGACATTTCGGTAATATCCTTGCCACTCCCCAGTTGTCATGGCTAATCCTTGGAGCCATAGCTCTTGGGTGTCTGAGATGCAGTGGTGTCTTTACCCATTCCTCTCCCCGCAGTTATCGGGAGCGTCGTGCCCTGTTGATAGGAGGAGGTGCCTTGTTGGTGTGTGTAATAGCCATTCTGCTTCTGACAGTCGTGCCCCATGCTGTCCTGTTGAGTGCCACAGGTGACTACATCCCTTCGCCATTCTCCTATAGCCTGATACCTGTGTCATCGTTCAGCCTCTGTGTGTTCAGCATTGTCTATGGGGTTATTGCCGGTACCTTCCAGTCACTCCGTGACGTCTATGACTCCCTATTATATGGTATCCGATGGGCTGCTCCCTGTGTCTTTTTCTATATCTTATTAATCCAATTTTATGAGTCGCTGAGGTTCGTCTTCGGCTAAAACACTTATTTTTAGGTATTGCACCCTTTCTTTTTTCTCTCTACCTTTGCACTCGGAATAATAAACCATTAAAAGATAGAATAGAAAAATGAGTAAGACAATTGTAGTTTTTGGTTCTTCCACCGGCACCTGCGAGGGTATCGCAGACAAGATCGCCGCTAAGTTGGGGGTAGAGACTTTGAATGTTCAGGACCTCACGTCTGACATCGTAGCAGCTAATGATAACCTGATTCTCGGTACCTCCACATGGGGTGCTGGTGAGATGCAGGACGACTGGTACGATGGTGTGAAAGTATTACAGGGTGCCGACCTGAATGGTAAGACCATTGCTTTCTTCGGCTGTGGTGACGCAGAGTCGTATGGTGACACTTTTGTTGGCGGAATCGGTGAACTGTACAATGCCATCAAGGACAGCGGAGCGAAATTCATCGGTGCGGTCTCTACCGACGGTTATAACTTCAGTGACTCTGATGCTGTCGTTGATGGCAAGTTCATCGGTCTTCCTCTGGATGATGTCAATGAGGATGACAAGACGGATGGGCGTATCGACGCATGGATAGCAGCTATCTCACCTAATCTTTAATCAAGCAAGGACTATGACTCAGACGGAAATCATGCCTATCGACCTGAAAGTATTGATGAACCACATCTATGAATATAAGAAAGGTGTGCGTCAGATGATTCTCTTCACGATGAACAAGCGTTACGAGCAGTTTGCCACACAACGGCTGGAGCGGCAGAATATCCCGTATGTGCTGCAACCGGCAGGTAAGAACACGCTCAACCTGTATTTCGGCAAGAAGGAATGTCTGGATGCCATCCGTCTGATAGCCACACGTCCACTGAACGAGCTGACACCGGAGGAGGACTTTATCCTCGGTGCGATGCTGGGATACGACATCTGTGCCCAGTGTGAGCGGTATTGCGAGCGCAAGTGCCGTACCTGTCAGAAAGCTCAGTAGGGTAGTGATATTCTTTTAGAAATTAATCATAAAGTATTTGTTTAGTTTAGTAATGAAAGGGCTTGCCGTGAGGTAAGCCCTTTGCCATCATAAAGTTTTTTACCCTTGCAACCGTTGCCACCTTGCAACACTATCTGATAATCAGCGTGTTACGTGTGGCAACGAGGTGACAAGGGTGACATCGAATAGCGGTTTTGACCTTAAAATGAGTAAAAAAACGAGGTGCTTCCTCCTTGCGAAGCCTTAGGCTGCATGGGTCGAAGCCTTAGGTGCCGATGGTCGAAGGTACGGGCTTCAAAGGTTGAAGCCTTAGGCATTGCAAATGAAAACAATATCATGCAGAATTGTAAATCAATTTAAATTACTTTGTAATTCAATTTGATTTACTCAGTAATTCAATTTGATTTACAATGAAGGGAGGCATCCTTTACAATGGTTGTCGCTACTGATGTCAAGAGTAAGTGGCACCTCCTGCTGATGGAGGTGCCATAGCTGCTAATTCATTGATGAATTTTCTTAGGTTTTTAAGGTCCTGATTGTCAATGGATGTCTCGGTGCATGACAGAATTGATTTTGTCACTAAAACATTCGTTTATCTGGCGGAAAATGTGTACCTTCGCAGCCAAATGAAGATAACGAAGAATAAATATCTGTTGGGATTTGCTGTTTCTGTGACACTTCTCGCTTTTGTCAAAATGATTTTCCCCAGTGTGGCAGAACCTCTCCAGCAGCAAGAAGCAGTAGCAGTTCAACAAAACGTGGACGATGCTCAGATAGTACTGAGTTCACGTTCAAATGTCATCTCCCGTCTTTCCACCAAAAAGAAACATCGTATCCGTGGTGTCAATAACTACAGGGAGGCTTTTCCTGATAGCCAGGCGGTGCAGATCATGGCTGCCGAGAAATGGGGGGTGCGTCCTGTGAAGAACCGTGAGGATGCAGAGAGACGTAAGAAGGAGTTGGTATATGTGGGGTCCAATCCCTACTATCATGTAGACCCATTGTATAGCAGTATTCCGTATTTGGTACCTCGTGCAGCAGTACTCTTGCAAGATATCGGACAGGCATTCTACGACAGCCTGTACGTGAAAGGGGTTCCTTTTAATCAATTTATTGTCACCAGCGTGTTACGCTCAGAGTCCGATGTGGTAAAACTGCGCCGAAGAAACGGCAATGCGACGGAGCGCAGTTGTCATCTCTTCGGCACGACATTTGACATTTGCTATAACCGATATCATCCTGTCACTCAGCCTGTTCGCGATGATACGTTAAAGTGGGTGTTATGTGAGGTGCTAAGGGATATGCGTGAACAGGGACGCTGTTATATTAAGTATGAAGTGAAACAAGGCTGCTTCCACATGACCGTACGTTAACGGCTCATGAGGAAAGCCTTGAAGTCATCGAAATTCTTCGTCATCTCCACACTCTGTTTCTTACCCCTCATGAAGGCGGCAAGGCGTTCAGGAATCTGAATGTCACCACCGATGATGTTGTCGACCGTCTCCTTGAACTTCGCGGGATGAGCCGTCTCACAAAATACACCTATCTCATTGTCTTTCAGTCCCTCCTGCAAGGCGCGATAGCCACATGCGCCATGGGGGTCGAGGGTATAGCCTGTTTCCGCATAACACTGACGCATAGTTTCACGAATTTGATCATCACTGTAAGTGGCACCACTGATCAAACTGCTGATGCGCTCGTGACTCTTGCCATAGAGGTCGTAGATACGTGCGAAGTTGGAGGGGTCACCCACATCCATCGCATTGGCTAAGGTCTGTACAGAAGCCTTCGGCTGGTACTTTCCTGTCTGTAGGTATTTGTAGAATATGTCGTTGGCGTTATTAGCAGCGATAAATCGTTTGATGGGCAGTCCCATCTCGTGTCCGAACAGGGCAGAGCAGATATTGCCGAAGTTGCCACTGGGTACACACATGACGAGATTATCAGCTTTTCCAAGTGCTTTCATCCTGGCGTAGGCATTGAAATAGTAGAATGCCTGTGGCAGGAAACGGGCAACATTGATGCTGTTGGCAGAAGTTAGTTTCATGTGATGATTCAACTCCTCATCCATGAATGCTGATTTTACCAAAGCCTGACAATCGTCGAAAACACCATCCACCTCCACAGCGGTGATGTTCTTACCAAGGGTGGTAAATTGGCTCTCCTGAATCTTGCTGACCTTTCCTTTGGGATAGAGCACATAGACGTGGATGCCCTCCACACCAAGAAATCCGTTGGCTACAGCCGAACCTGTGTCACCACTCGTGGCGACGAGGACGTTCACCAACTCCTTACTCTCCTTGTGAATGAAGTACTGTAACAGGCGTGCCATAAAACGGGCACCAACATCCTTGAAGGCGAGGGTAGGACCGTGGAAGAGTTCAAGGGTATAGATATTGTCCTTGACTTTTACTACAGGACAATCGAACGACAATGTGTCGTAGACAATCTTCTTCAGAGCTTCTGTCTCCACATCCTCGCCGAAGAATGCATCGGCAACGGTATAGGCAATCTCCTGGAAACTCTTCGTCTCGATGGTGTCGAAGAACTCTTTTGGTAGTTTCTTGATGCGCTCAGGCATATACAGACCTCGGTCTTCGGCAAGTCCTTTGACGACTGCCTTGTGCAAATCAGCGATGGGCGCTTTCCCATTGGTAGAATAGTATTTCATATCTTCATTAATTCGTTCATAAATTCATTCAGTCTCAGTAAACCGTAGGAACCGTTGACACAACTTTCCTCATCATAATGCTGTACCTCATCAGGGATGATTCCTTTGTGCCAGATGATGAAGGGTACAGGTTCGTTGACGTGGATACGCATCTCGACAGGGGTGGGATGGTCAGGAAGGACAGCGACACAGACATCCTCATCCATCTCGTGGATAGCCTCCAGGATGGGCTTGATCAGCCGTTTGTCCAGATAGTCGATGGCTTTCAGTTTCAAATCCAAGTCACCGTCATGTCCTGCCTCATCAGTTGCTTCCACATGTACAAAGACGAAGTCGTCTGTTTTCAGTGCATTGATGGCAGCCTGTGCCTTTCCTTCGTAGTTGGTATTGGCAAGACCTGTGGCACCGGGAACCTTGATGATACGCAGACCAGCATAACGTCCGATACCCTGGATGAGGTCGACAGCGGAGATGACAGCGCCACTCTTTACTTGAGGATACTGTGCCATCAGTGTCTGCATCGATGGGCGATAGCCGCCACTCCAAGGCCAGATGCTGTTTGCCTGACGCTCTCCCTTTTCCGCTTTTGCGATGTTATAGGGATGCTTGGCAAGCAATTCCTGCGATCTGAGTATGAGGTCGTTGATGAGGTCGGCTGTCTCTTGGGGAGTCATGCGTCTCTTTCCGGTAGCGACAGAGTCGCAACATACAGTAGTGTCAGGCTTCACAAGCAATGGACGCCATGGTTCGTTTGGATGGTCATGGGGTGGGGCACATACGATATGCTTGTTACCTCCCTTGATGACCAGCAAGTGGCGGTATTGTATACCAGTAATGAATCTCACCCGGTCACTGCCCAGGTGTTCATTCAGATATTCAATGAGGATGCGGGCATCATCTGTTTCCAGATTTCCCCCATTATGGGTGATAATCTTTCCATCCTCCAAAGTGATGATATTACAACGGATGGCAAAGTCATCATCTGCCATCTCATAGCCGATGGAAGCAGCTTCTAACGGACCACGTCCCTCATATACTTTGTTGAGGTCATAGCCGAGGATGGCTGTATTGGCAACCTCAGAACCAGGAGGAAAACCTTCAGGAACGGTTATCAACCGCCCGGTACGACCTTCCTTTGCCAGTTGCTCCATGTATTGTGGACGGGCATACTGCAACAAGGTCTTATCACCCAGTCTGGCGACAGGATGGTCTGCCATGCCGTCGCCTAATATAATAATGTGCTTCACTGCTTAAATATTAGCGATAGACATAATATTCGCAAACACACCAGCGGCAGTCACGGCAGCACCGGCACCATAGCCCTGGATGAGCATGGGGTACTCCTTGTAACGTTCTGTAGTCAGCAGAACGATGTTGTTGGAACCCTCCAGTCCGTAGAATGGATGTCCGTAAGGTACCTCTTTCAATGCAACATTTGTCTTACCGTTCTCCATCGTTGCCACGAAGCGCCAACGTTTGTTCTCAGCCTCCAATACTTTGCGGCGAGCCTCAAAGTCGGCATCCAGTTCAGGAAGACGCTTCCAGAAGTCATCAATGCTACCCTCGAAATAGCTGTCAGGGACGAAGAGATGCTTCTCCACATCTTCCTGTTCCACCTGATAGCCTGCCTCACGGGTCAGGATGACCAGCTTACGTATCACATCCGTACCAGAAAGGTCAATACGTGGGTCTGGTTCCGAGTAACGCTGTTCCTTTGCACGACGTACAGTCTCAGAGAAAGGAACGTCAGCAGCTATCTCGTTGAAGATGAAGTTGAGAGTACCAGAGAGGATTGCCTCAATCTTCAGGATCTTGTCACCTGAGTTACAGAGGTCGTTAATGGTACCGATGATAGGAAGACCAGCACCCACGTTAGTCTCATAACGGAACCACACACCGCGGTCACGTGCTGTTTGTTTTAGTTTGATATAGCTCGCATAGTCGCTGGAAGCTGCAATCTTATTGGCAGCCACGACGGAAATGTTATGCTCCAGGAATGTCTGATAAAGTGATGCGATCTGTTTGCTTGCTGTGCAGTCGACAAAGACGGAGTTGAAGATGTTCATCTTCACAATTTCATCCCGCATGTGTTCTGTATTGGCAGCAAAGCCAGCACGTAGTATTTTCTCATAATTGTCGAGGTCAATACCATCACGGTCGAGTACGAAGTTTTCAACATCCGAGATGCCTACCACATTCAGTTTCAGACGACGTGACTGCATAAGGAACTGCTGCTGTGTCCGAATCTGCTCCAGCAGCATACCACCAACAGTACCGATACCACAGATAAAGATGTTCAGTACCTTATATTCCGACAGGAAGAATGAGTCGTGGAGCACGTTCAGTGATTTGCGAAGGAACTTGCCATCAACAACGAAAGAAATGTTTGTCTCTGAAGCACCTTGTGCACAGGCAATGACGGAGATACCAGAACGTCCGAGTGTACCAAACAGTTTTCCCGCGATACCTGGTGTCTGCTTCATGTTCTCACCAACAATAGCAATGGTGGCAAGTCCACTCTCCACCTGCATGGGGAACATGGCTCCCGTCTCAATTTCCTTGGCAAACTCAGAGTTGAGAACCTCTGCGGCGGCCTTAGCGTCCTCATCACGCACACCGATAGAGGTGGAGTTTTCTGAGGAAGCCTGTGACACCATGAACACGGAGATACCTTTGTTGGCGAGGGTAGTGAAGATACGGCGGTTGACACCGATGACACCCACCATCGACAGACCAGTAACGGTAATCAGTGTTGTTCCCTTGATGCTTGAGATACCTTTAATAGGTTTGTTGTCATCATCAATTTTCTCCTTGATAAGGGTTCCCGGATGTTCAGGGTTGAAAGTGTTCTTCACCCTGATGGGTATGTTTTTGACACAGACAGGATAGATGGTCGGAGGATAAATAACCTTTGCGCCGAAGTTACAGAGCTCCATCGCTTCAACGTAAGAGAGTTCGTTGATGGTGTAGGCACTCTTGATAACCTTCGGGTCGGCAGTCATGAAGCCGTCCACATCTGTCCATATCTCCAGTACCTCGGCATTCAGCACGGCAGCGATGATAGATGCTGTGTAGTCAGAACCGCCACGGCCGAGATTCGTTGTCTCATGACTGTCACGGTCCCGGGCAATAAAGCCAGGTACCACATAAATCGTTTTATCGTTGAGTTCCTTGAAGGTTTCCTTAACCAGTTGTGTGGTCAGGTCGGCATCAATCACGTGTTTACCTTGTTTCTTCTCGGTACGGATAAAGTCACGGCTATTCATGCGAACACCGTTTTTCACCATTGCAGCTACGATATGAGAACTCAGTCGCTCACCATAAGAAACGATGGCATCTTCTGTCTTCTTCGACAAATCGTGAATCAGGTACACGCCATAGTAGATACTCTTCAACTGGTCGAAGAGCTGGTCTACATTATTAAATAAGTCTACGCGCTTTTTGTCATCGGAAATGATGGCATCAATCATTTGGTGATGACGTATCACCATCGCGTCGAATTCCTCACGATAGCGTTCGTCGCCCTGTTTTGCCATCCTTGATGTGGCGATCAGTTTGTCGGTGATGCCGTCAAGAGCACTTACTACTACTACGACAGGTTGCGTCCGAGCCTCTGTCTCCACAATTTTCTTCAAGCTTAAAATGCTTTTTACGGAACCTACGGACGTTCCGCCGAATTTCATTACTTTCATATCTCTATGCAATTTATCTTGCCGGATGGTACCCTTTAACAAGCAGGGTTTTCTCCATTGGCGATGCAAAGATACGAAAAGGAGACAAAACGGCAAAGAAAAAGCGAGGAAAAATTTCCTCGCTCATGCTATTTAGGTATACAGGAATCGCTTGATACTCCGCTTTGGTGTTTTGGCGAACTCCTCGGAGCGTATCTCTATTTCAGTTATCTTCTCGTAGGCTGGTAACTGCTCGTTGAGCTGTTGACGGTTCTGTTCCATGACATTCTTGATGTCATCCTCGTTGAGATTCAAATTCTTTGCCTCGTCATAGTCTGGATATACGAGTCCGACGAGTTTCGTGTCACGTTGTACGACCACGCTTTCCACCACCATTGACATAGAGTTCAGTTTGTCCTCAATTTCCTCGGGGTAGATATTCTGTCCGTTAGGACCTAACAGCATGTTTTTGCTTCGTCCGTTGATAAATACATTACCGTCATAGTCCATCGTACCGAGGTCGCCTGTGTGGTACCAGCCTTCCTCATCGAGGGTTTCTTTGGTAGCCTCTTCATTCTTATAATAGCCCAGCATTACGTTCAGTCCACGGGCAAGAATCTCGCCGGGCTTGTGGGCAGGGTCGTCAGAGTTGATCTTCACCTCCATGTGGTAGGCAGCCTGTCCGCAAGAGCCTTGAACGAAGGTATGCCAGTCGCGGTAGCAGATAATCGGGGCACACTCCGTAGCTCCATAACCGACAGTGTAGGGAAATTCTATCTTTTTCAGGAAAGACTCCACCTCCTGATTGAAGGCAGCACCGCCAATGATGACCTCATAAAGTTGTCCGCCAAATGCTTTTACAACTTCAGCGCATATCATCTGACGTACTTTCTTCGAAATGACAGGCATGGAGAGTAACAGACGCATGCGGTTGTTCTGTATCTTGGGAAATACCTTCTTACGGATAATCTTCTCGATGACCAGTGGTACAGCAATGATAATCTTCGGCTTGATTTCAGCAAAAGCCTGTGCGATAATGGCAGGAGAGGGAATGCGGTTAAGGTAGTACACATGGCAGCCGTGCATGAACTCAAAGATAAACTCAAATGCCATACCATACATGTGTGCCATGGGTAGAATAGAGATGATGCGGTCACCCGTCTCAATCGTCTTGCCCAGCACATACTCTGCAAAGTCGTAGTTTGACCATAAGGCACGGTAGGGTACCATCACACCCTTTGAGAAACCTGTTGTTCCGGATGTGTAGTTGATCATGGCAAGTTCCTCACCATTCTCTTCTATATAATAATGTACGTGTTCCTTTCTGAAATATTTAGGGAATTTCTTACCATACAACTCATTCAGATGTTCACGGGCATAAGTCAGTTTGTCTGTTCGTGACAACATCAGCGAATAGTCGGGATTATTGATAATACCCTCCAGGTGAGGCATCTGTGTGGGGTCTATCTGTGTTGCTACATGGTCGCCGACAAAGAGTAGTTTGGCATCCGAGTGGTTGACGATATTATGAATTTGGTCAGCCATGAACTCATGCAGGATTGGGACGGCAACGGCACCATAGGTCAGGGTGGCAAGGAATGCCACTGCCCATTGGCTGGAGTTACGTCCGCAAAGGGCGATTTTGTCGCCTTTCTCAACCCCACAGTTCTCAAACAGAATGTGTAGTTTCTCTATCTTACGTGCCACGTCATGGTATTGCAATGTGGCTCCCTTGTAGTCAGTCAGTGCATCAAGGTCCCAGTGGTCGATGATGCTCTGCTGTATGATTTGGTTAAAACTGGGTACGTTTTCCATATTGATTTTCGATTATTTATATAAGTAGCGTTTAATACTCTTCTTCGGTGTTTTCTCAAATTCCTCCTGACGGAGCTCGATAGCATGTAGACGACTATAGGGAGGAAGGATGTCGTTAAGTTGCTGGCGGTTCTGTTCCATCACGTTCTGCAGGTCTTCCTCAGAGAATCCCATCTCTTTTGCTTCATCCATGTCAGGGTAAACCAATCCGACGAGATGCTCACCGCGTTGTACAATGATACATTCGCTGACCATTGTCATCGATCCGAGCTTGTCTTCAATCTCCTCAGGGTAAACGTTCTGTCCGTTGGCACCCAGCAACATATTCTTGGAGCGACCGCGGATGAATACATGACCATCCCATGACATAGTGGCAAGGTCACCGGTGTGATACCACCCATCCTCATCAAGAGCCTGGCGGGTAGCCTCCTCATTCTTATAATAGCCCAGCATCACATTGGTGCCACGGGTCACTATCTCACCTGCAATCTCTTGCGGATTAGAGGAGAGGATCTTCACCTCCATGTGGTCCACTGCTGTACCGCAGGAGCCAGACACGAAGTCATGGTAGTCACTATAGGTAATGAGTGGCGCACACTCCGTAGTGCCATAACCAACGGTGATGGGGAAATCAATGTCCTTCATGAATTTCTCAATCTCCTGATTCAGTGGGGCACCTCCTACGATGACCTCGTAAGCCTCACCGCCGAAGGCGTTATATACCTCCTGACAGATACGCTCTTTCACTTTCTTCGAGACGACGGGCATCTGCATGAGAATCTTAATGGCATTGTTCTGTATCTTGGGGAACACCCGTTTGCGGATGATTTTCTCGATAATCAGCGGAACGGCGACTACCAGATGTGGTCTCACCGTCTTGAAAGCCTCTGCAATGATGGCAGGGGAGGGCAGGCGGTTGAGGAAGAACAGATGGTAACCAGAGCAGAAGGGAAACAGGAACTCAATAGCCTGTCCGTACATATGGGCCATGGGTAGGATGCTCAGCATACGGCTGAACTTAGGCATAAAGGGAGCCACCTTGTTCATACAGAAATCAACGTTACCCCACAACGAACGGTAGGGTATCATCACTCCTTTCGAGAATCCTGTTGTACCACTGGTATAGTTGAGCATGCAAAGCTCCTCCGGGTCATCTGCATGCCAGTTGATATGCTCCGCACGGAAAGCCATCGGGTATTTCTCACCGAAGAGTTGGTTGAGACGTTCGCGGGCATCCATCAGTTTCTCATTTCTGCATGTGTGCAAAGAGAAGTCTGGGAGATTAAAGATTCCCACTAAGTGCGGCATCTCCTTGGCATCGATGATATTCACAATATAGTCGCCTACGAATAAAAGCTTGGATTCCGAGTGGTTGACGATATTGTGAATCTGCTCACCATTGAACTCGTGTAGGATTGGTACGATGACAGCACCGTAAGTCAGGGTGGCAAGATAGGCAACAGCCCAGTGGGCGGAGTTACGTCCGCAAACAGCGATGCGGTCACCTTTCTCGATTCCCGCTGCCTCCATCATGATATGCAGCTTCTCTATCTTGCGGGCTACGTCGTGATACTGTAACGTAGATCCCTTATAGTCTGTCAGCGCGTCGAGCAGCCAGTTCTCCTTGATCGACTTGACGATATAGGAGTTAAAACTTGGTATATCGTTCATTGCACAAATTTCAAAATTTTGTGCAAAGGTAATATCTTTCCTGCACAATTCCAAAAATAATGTGCAGTTTTTTGTGGGTTAGGTTAAAATAAATAATAAATAGGTAAAAAGGGACAAGAACGTTTTATAGCTTAATCACCTCGTCACATAGTTCACTGACCGTTTTCCGGTGGGTGATAAACAGCATGGTCTTCTCCTTGCATGCAGCAAATAATCTTTTGTACAGCTCTTGTTCTGTAGGTTCGTCGAGACTGCTGCTAATCTCATCAAGCAGAAGGACAGAACCGGAACATAGCAGACCGCGGGCAATAGCGATACGTTGTGCCTGTCCCTCACTGAGTCCTTTTCCCCGCTCTCCCAGTTCTGTATCGAGTCCTTGCGGCAACTCATTGACGAAGTCGGCACAGGCTGTATGTAGTACTTCCTTCAATTTCTTGTCCGTAGCATCCGGATTAGCGAGTTGTAGGTTATAGCGGATGCTGCCGCTCATCAGGGTATTACCTTGTGGGACGAAGACGAAGTTGGGTCGTGTTTGAACACCGACATTCTCTTCTCCGTCCCGTTTGTAGAGGCAGATGCTTCCTTCTGTGGGTCGAATGAATCCAAGCAATAACCGGAATAGTGTAGTCTTTCCGATTCCTGTCTCTCCCATAATTGCTGTTTTGGTGCCAGCTTTGAAATCGTGGCAGAAATGGTTGACCACCATTCTGTCTCCTGTTGCATAGTGGAAAGACACATTGTCAAAACGGATACCCGGGACTTCTTCCTCTGGTGTGTTCCCGTCATATTCATCATCTTGGCTTATCTGATCCAATTCCTCCAGTCTGTCTATACTTGCGGTGGCATGGATCACAGCAGGTACCATGTTCAGCATTTGTAGGATTGGGTGCTGTATCATACCCACCAGTTGTAGGAAGGAGGTCATGACTCCAAAAGTAATAGTGCCGTTACGGAGGCCGATACCACCCCATACGAAAGCAAGCAGGTAACCCAGTCCGAAAGCGCATCCCATAATTAAGCGTGTGATGACAGTAAAACGGGTGCGCCGCATCACATTACCTTCTAAGCGCTGTTGCATGGAGTCCAGCCGTTCTGTTATCCATTGCTCACTGCCTAATGAGCGCAGTACGGCATTATGCTCCATGGTCTCTTGTACCTGCATCTGTATCTTACTCTCATCTTGTCGGATGTCGAGTGTCATTTGTCGTAACTTCCGTGCAATCAGTTTTCCGAAAACAATGGCTATCGGGGTAAGTACTAACAATGCCCATGCAAGTCTGGCATCAAACCAGCGCATTAAAAGGAAAGCTCCACAGAGCTGTATTATAGTGACTCCCATCTGCGGTAGGGTGTCCGTTGTGACAGTGCTGACGGTATCAATATCCTTAGCAAGTCGCGAGGTAATATCTCCTGAATGCAGTGCCTTGTCATCGTACAGCTGCCGGCGGAAAAGACGGCTGAAGATATAAAGCCGTAATGTGTTCGTCTGCCGGACATTGGCAGTGGTTGTCATGTAATAGTATATTTGTCGGAGAACAACGCCGCCAACAACGGTCATGACCAGCCATATCACCATCTGCATCACATCGTCAGTGCTGCCCGTGCGAATGGTTTTGTCAATAAACAAGCGACTGAGCCATACCATTAACAGCCCCAGTCCTACTTGTCCGATACCTATGATGATGCGCATTGCTGAGTTCCAGCGAATGCCCAACATATTATGCCACAACCATGCGACGTATTTCAAAATAAATCAGGAATTAGAAATGATGATTACTCTACGACTCCTTCTTTCTGCCATTGTTCTACTATCTTGGTGACATCCGCTTTAGCGACATCGCTGCTCACTTCATATTCCTCACAGAGTTTGTCAGCAAGTTGCTCAATGGTGAAGTCACCCATCTCGTCAGCCTTCTTCCATAACCATGCTGCTGTCTCGTTCAATGCAAGCAGTCTGCCGAAATTGACGGCTGTCAGGCCTTCACCAGTGATGACGTGCTCACCACAAACCTCACGCAGTATAAATCCTTTTTTCAGTTTCATCTTATTTTGTTTTTTTCGATATTAAACCAAACGCCGGTAAACAGCGAGTATGTATCTTCTGACAGGGCGTATGTGCCACCAGAGCTTGGAGGCTCTGACACGCCACCGGTTGTATAAATCATGCTGCTTCCCGTCAGCACTCACCACATGGCTGGCAATGGCGCAGATGTCTTTTAGGGTACAATGCTCTGTGCCGATGATGTTGCCGTCACCCATCAGCACCACATGATCACCCTCTATCTGGATGATGCGGTGTACCACATAGCGGCATCCCTCCACCCATGCCAGTACTACGTCACCGACCTTGGGGTTCTCTGGTTTCTGGAGAATGACACTCTCCTTGCCGCCAATGATAAACGGTAGCATGCTATTTCCCTTGACGGGCAGTGTTACGCTCACTCCATCTTTTGCCAGTCGGGTGGCTTCCTCCAATATCTGGTTGTCGCTAATCATTTCTTAACACTTAATTTCTCCTTCGCAGACTCTCGCAGCCTCCTCGTCAGGAAGACATTCCAAGTGGTAGACGGGGGTTGCCATGGCAAGGGTATTCTCTGTCTCATGCAGCCCATCGGCAACGGACTTGTCCCACCGCTTGCCACTGATGCTGGGCACCAGGGCGGCATAAGCCTCGATACCCCTCATACGGCGAATCTTGTTATAAGGTGCCTGACTAAGCAGGACGATGCCTCCCAATGGGTAACTGACATTACGGTAGCAAGGGGTCTTGCCACTCCAAGGGCTGCCATAGACAGTGGCACTGTGATCCTTGTTGATGCGCACTACAGGATTGTCGTCATTGACAAGTGCTGTCCCCTCGATGTGTTTCAGCCACAGACGGGCATGGGTGCTCTTACCCGTACCGCTCTTGCCCAGGAACATGTACGCTTTCTCCTGATGACTTACGACAGCGGCATGAAACAATACCGTCTTATAGGGTGCGGTGGCTAAGGCGTAAAGTACCATCAGCGCATTGTCTATGGCAAGCTTACGCCATTTGCCGGTCATGATAAGTTCTCCTTTTTGATAATTGTCAGAGCATACCAGCCAACCAGCCGTCTCGTATTGCCAGCGGAACTCAAACACCGACTTGCCGTCAGCAGTCTTGCCGCAGAAAATCTCCTGTCCTTCCTCTTCTTGGCGGAGTTCTTCAGTATAGCTTACGCTCTCACCGTCCTTTACGGTTAATGCAAATGTCAAACTGTCCTCTTCACTCCTGTTACAAAGGAATGGCTCATAGTTTTGCATCAGTGCAAAGTCTTCAGTCGATGTCTGTACACCGAACACGTGCTTGGCAACGCGGTAGTATCTTGTATCTGTCATTTTCTCTATTTTTGCTGCAAAGGTACTATCTTTTTTCGAAAAACGAGCATCTATTGTCTATTTCTTTTGCTATCCGCAATATCGTACAGGATAATGGGTGGTCATGTGATGAATGGTCGTTTGAATTGCTCCGATGGCTCTTTTAGTATTAAGAAAAGGAGCATCCGACAGTTTCGGATGCTCCTTTGAATATAGATAGGATAGGGGATTAATCTTCCCAGTTCTCCTGTGTCTTGCGAACGTAGCTCTTGTAACGGAGCTGAGCCATCTTCTGTGCCTCGGCGAAGAGCTCTTCTGCCTCGTTAGGATAAGCCTTCTTAACAGACAGATAGCGAACCTCACCCAGCAGGAAGTCGTGGAAGTTCTCCCAGTTCGGCTCCTTAGAGTCGAGGCTGAACGGATTCTTGCCTTCCTCAGCGAGAGCTGGGTTGAAGCGCCATAGGTGCCAGTAACCGCACTCAACAGCCTTCTTCTCCTCAGCCTGGCTCTTACCCATGCCACCCTTAGCCTTCAGACCGTGGTTGATACATGGAGCGTAAGCGATGATGATAGAAGGTCCGTGCCATGCCTCTGCCTCGCGGATAGCCTTCAGGGTCTGAGCATGGTCAGCACCCATAGCGATCTGAGCAACATATACATAGCCGTAAGTGGTGGCAATCATACCGAGGTCCTTCTTGCGGATACGCTTACCCTGGGCAGCGAACTGAGCGATAGCACCGAGTGGGGTAGCCTTAGATGCCTGACCACCAGTGTTAGAGTATACCTCAGTATCGAGCACGAGGATATTTACATCCTCACCAGAAGCAATCACATGGTCGAGACCACCGTAACCGATATCGTAGGAAGCACCGTCACCACCGATGATCCACTGGCTACGCTTAACGAGGTAGTGGTCGAGGGTCTGCAGTTCCTGGTTGACGGGGCAGCCGGCAGCAGCAGCGGCACGGATAGCAGCACGCAACTTCGGAGCAATCTCCTTGGTCTTGTCAGCATCGTCCTTGTTCTCAATCCATTCCTTAGCAAGTGCCTTGTACTCATCAGAAGCATTAGGATTCTCGCAAGCCTCGCAGAGCAGCTTAGCCACGCGCTCCTTCATCTTCTTGTTACCGAGAGCCATACCGAGACCGAACTCGCAGAAGTCCTCGAACAGAGAGTTGTTGAAGCAGGGACCCTGACCCTTCTCGTTCTTGGTGTAAGGCGTAGAGGGGATAGAAGCAGAATAGATAGAAGAGCAACCGGTAGCGTTGGCAATCATCTGACGGTCACCAAACAGCTGGCTGATCAGTTTCACGTATGGAGTCTCACCGCAACCAGAGCAAGCGCCAGAGAACTCGAACAGCGGCTGAGCGAACTGTGAGTTCTTCACGTTACTCTTGATGTCAACGAGGTTCTGCTTAGACTTAACTTCCTTCACGAGGTACTCCCAGTTCTTAGCTTCCTGCTTCATATCCTCAGCATCAGGATTGAAGGCAACCATGGTGAGTGCCTTGCCGGTCTTAGGATTACCTGGGCAGATATCAGCACAGTTACCGCAACCCAGACAGTCGAGAACGGAAGTCTCAATGCGGAAGTGCATACCCTTCATAGCTGCAGGAGCCTTCATCTCGATAGTATCTTCAGCAGCAGCGAAGCCCTTGATCTCGTTCTCGTCGAGTACGAACGGACGGATTGCTGCGTGAGGACAGATGTATGCACACTGGTTACACTGGATACAGTTCTCCTTGTTCCATACGGGAACGAATGCCTCAACACCACGCTTCTCGTAAGCGGCAGTACCAACCATCCAAGAACCGTCGGTGGTGCCGTGCTTAGCGAAGTCGGAAACCTTCAGCAGGTCACCAGCCTGAGCGTTGATAGGACGAACGAGCTCCTTAACGAATGCGGGAGCGTCATCCTGCTTAGGCTCATCGTCTGGCAGGTTAGCCCACTCGGGCTTAACGGTCAGTTTCACATACTCACCACCACGGTCGATAGCAGCGTAGTTCTTGTCAACTACGTCCTGACCCTTGGCACCGTAAGACTTCAAGGCAGCAGCCTTCATCTTCTCAACGGCAAGCTCAACAGGGATGACCTCGGTGATACGGAAGAATGCAGACTGCAGGATGGTGTTGGTACGGTTGCCCAGACCAATCTCCTGTGCGATCTTCGTTGCGTTGATAGTATATACAGTGATGTTGTTCTGTGCGAAGTAACGCTTTACCTTGTTAGGCATGAACTTCTCCAGCTCGTCAGCGTCGAAGATGGTGTTCAGCAGGAACTGACCGTTCTTCTGCAGACCACGGGTAACGTCGTACATGTGGAGGTAAGCCTGTACGTGGCAAGCCACGAAGTTTGGTGTAGTTACCAGATAGGTAGAGCGGATAGGTGTGTCACCGAAACGCAAGTGAGAGCAGGTGAAACCTCCCGACTTCTTAGAGTCGTAAGAGAAGTATGCCTGACAGTACTTGTTGGTGTTGTCACCGATAATCTTCACTGAGTTCTTGTTAGCACCGACGGTACCGTCAGCACCCAGACCAAAGAACTTAGCCTGGAACATGCCAGCACCACCGAGTGCAATCTCCTCAACCTCAGGCAGTGAGGTGAAGGTAACGTCGTCTACGATACCAATCGTGAAGTGGTTCTTGGGCTCGGGCATAGCGAGGTTGTTGAACACGCTGATGATCTGAGCGGGAGTGGTGTCGTGAGAACCAAGACCATAACGGCCACCGACGATGAGAGGACGGTCCTCTACGTCATAGTAAGCATCCTTCACATCAAGATACAGAGGCTCACCATTAGCTCCAGGCTCCTTCGTGCGGTCAAGAACGGCAATGCGCTTCACTGACTTAGGAACAGAAGCAAGCAGGTGCTTCACGGAGAATGGACGATAGAGGTGAACAGAGATCATACCAACCTTCTGACCATTGGCGTTCAGGTAGTCGATAGCCTCGCGAGCTGCATCTGTAGCGGAACCCATCAGGATAATCATGCGGTCAGCATCCTCGGCTCCATAATAAGAGAAGAGGTGATACTCACGACCAGTAATCTTAGACAGCTCACCCAGATACTTCTCTACAACCTCAGGTACTGCATCGTAGTAGGGGTTGCAAGCCTCACGGTGTGTGAAGAAGGTCTCTGGGTTCTCTGCGGTACCACGGGTGATAGGACGCTCAGGTGACATAGCACGGTCGCGGAAACGCTTGATGTACTCTTCCTTTACGAGAGGACGAACATCCTCCTGGTCGAGCAACTCAATCTTATGATACTCGTGAGAGGTACGGAAACCGTCGAAGAAGTTAACGAAAGGCACGCAAGTCTCCAGAGAAGCAAGGTGGGCAGCAGCGGTCATATCCATAACCTCCTGTACAGAACCTTCGCAAAGCATAGCGAAACCTGTCTGGCGGCAAGCCATTACGTCCTGGTGGTCACCGAAGATACAGAGAGAGTGAGAGGCAAGCGTACGGGCAGAAACGTCGAATACGCAAGGAATCAGCTCACCGGCAATCTTGTACATGTTAGGAATCATCAGGAGAAGACCCTGAGAAGCAGTGAACGTAGTGGTGAGGGCACCAGCCTGCAGAGAACCGTGAACGGCACCAGCAGCACCAGCCTCAGACTGCATTTCCTGAACACTGACGGTCTGCCCCCAGAGGTTCTTGCGACCACGGGCAGCCCACTCGTCAACATGCTCCGCCATAGGAGATGACGGGGTGATGGGGTAGATAGCAGCTACCTCAGAGAACATATAGCTCACGTGAGCCGCAGCCTCGTTACCATCACATGTGATAAACTTTTTTTCTTTTGCCATTTGTTTAGTCATTAAAAATTAATACTTTTCGATATTTCGTTGTTTCGATATTTCGTCAATATAAGAAGCCCAATAACCATAACGGTATTTGATTGTCCTTGCCCACCTCTGTATTATAACGGGCATAAATCATGTCAGGCGCATACCTTATTTTATTATGGGAGTCCGCATCGCAAATGCGGAACTTGGTTTTCTCATCTACAATATAAATGGAGTCACGTGGACCTTGGTTGACCTTATGGTCTTTCCATAGGGAGTTGACAAAGAATGTCTCCATAGCATCCTGTTTCTCCACGTGAATAGGGTAGATGGCATAGAGCAGGTTGGAGTTATGAAGCATCACCTTGGAAGGCTTCTTAGGGAACTCTTCGCCCACGGGATAAATCATATTGAGCAGACGGGCATCTGTCAGATATTTGATGTAATTCATGACGGTAGCACGACTGGTCTCGATATCTTTGGCAAGTTTACTGACATTCGGAGCCTTGGATCCTTCCTTGGCAAGCTCATAGAACAATTTCTTGATTTTTGAGAGATACTTCAACTCAATCTGCTTGATTAACAGAATGTCCACCTCAGTCATCATGTTCATGGTCTTCAATAAGTTCTCGCTATAGTTGCGGTCCTCTTGGAAGAAGGGATAGAAACCATGATGGATATAGTCTTGGAAATACTTGTTCGGTGATACTTTCGGAAGGATTTGCTTGATGATGTGCTCATGGTTGTGCAATATCTCATCAAGCGTGTATGCCTTGAAGTCATTACCAGTCATCAGGTTGATGAACTCACGGAAAGAGAAACCGCGCAGGTTATAACTCTTTACTATACCATTCAATTCGGGGTTCTCCTCTTTTAGTCGCATCACACTGGAACCGGTGAACACGATTTTCAGTCCCGGATGCTCGTCATAACAACGGCGCAGCTCCTTCGACCAGTCGGTCTGTTTGAACACCTGGTCTATCAACAGCACACGACCGCCTTTGTGGTAGAACTCCCCGGCAAAGTCGGCGATACCGCGTCCCTGAAAATAGAAGTTGTTCATGTTGATGTAAAGACATTGCTTATCCTGAATGTCAAAGTGCTCTTTCGCATACTGGAGCAGGAAAGTCGTCTTTCCTACACCTCTCGTCCCCTTGATGCCAATCATGCGGTCGTTCCAGTCAATCTCATCCATCAGGGTGCGACGAACCGGAGCATTCACATGCTCTACCAAGTAACGATGCGTACGAAAAAAAGCCTCCATTTAATTAGATTTGTTTTAAAACAGATGCAAAGGTAATACATTTCCCGCAATTTGCAAAGCAGAGATTGCAAAATCTTGTGAAAAAGCATTATTTTTGTTCTATCTAAATAAGGAAAGGAGCCTTAGTAGCTCCTTTCCTTAGAATTTATATCCTATATCAAACATGAACCAGCGACCTTTCTGAGGGATGGGACCTGTGTTCAGTCCGCTTTGCTTGTAGCTCTTGTTGAACAGGTTCTTCACGTCAGCGGAGATGGTCAGTTTACCGAACTTGCAGGTGGCACCGAGGTCAAAGAGAACACGGGGACTGAAATCGTGGGTGACGTTGACTTTTTGATATGCCTCATACATTGCCATCTCAGCTTGGTTCATTAACTTTTCGTTTTCCGGAGTTGGATCAAGCATCCACTGTTTATACATTTCTCCGTAATGATTCGTTGCTGAATTGTAAAGTGCGAATCCAATTGCATCTGTTGTCCAGGACTTCTGACTGCTGTAATAGTCGATATGCCCATGCACATTAAGCCATTTGGTTGCCTGCCATGCCAATACCGTACTGACAGAGAGTTTGGGTGTGCAGAAGGCAAAATTGAACTCTGTGTTATTAATAGACGATTTCTTGACATCCTGCCAAGCGGCACTGAGGTTCGCCGTGAAGTTGCGATACTTGTATTTGGCGGAGAGTTCTACTCCATAGATATCACTGCTACCGGAGTTCTCGTGCTCAATGATGTTCATATAGATGATGTCTCTGGCACGGTTATAGAATCCATTGATTTCAAAGTCGAGC
>Ga0310695_10001213_pt1 | contig 62131 bp, 48 predicted proteins | sample RumenRJG_04DNA_FD_203882 | JGI IMG/M metagenome (GOLD analysis project Ga0310695, IMG submission 203882) | Bovine rumen microbial communities from Lethbridge, Alberta, Canada - RJG_04 (v2) (version 2) | ecosystem: Host-associated > Mammals > Digestive system > Stomach > Rumen | place: Canada... | reverse complement strand
CTGTTTGACTGGGTACAGTTCTACAATGACAATGCTGACATACTGAGTGCCCCTGACGTCTATCAGACGATCACTTCGCCCATGGGCTTTGACTATGTGGAGAACTACATCTTTTGTCATGGTAATAGTTCCTACTCGGGCAATGACCTGCAGATGCGTGAAGACCGCGGCAGCCGCTTTGAACAGGGCGATGCCCACTTCATGAGCCGCTGGAAAATCCGCACCATGGCAGGTGCCACCTATTACAACCCCAACACGGGCGGTTACTATAACCGTGGCGGCTTGACGACAACCGAGGTCTATCTCATCCAAGCCGAGTGCCTGGCCCGCACGGGCAATGTCGCCGGCGCGATGGAGGTGCTCAACAAGGTGCGCCAGAAACGCATCCTTCCCGAGTTCTACCAAGACTTGACCGCTGCCAGTGCCGATGCCGCTATCGACTTGATCGTCAAGGTCAAGGATGATGCGCTGGTGCAAACGATTATCCCCTTTTGCGACACTCGCCGCTTGAACCTGGAGCCGGCACATGCCCGCACGTTGACCAAGGTAGAGAATGGCCAGCACTACTCGCTCTCGCCCGACAGCCACATGTGGGTGATGCCGTTCCCCATGGGCGCTGTGACTAACTCCGGTAATGGCACTGTAACTCAGAATGTTGAACGCTAAATGAATGATAGAGCAATGAAGAACGTATTATTGGCATGCCTGTTGTGCATGCTCGTGTGCAGTTGTAATTCCCGCCAGTATAAGGTCGAGGGTAACGTGACCGGTCTGGACGATGGCACCATTGTGCAACTCGTGCCTATGAGTCACGACAATGAATCGCCTATTGCCGAGGCAGTGGTCAATGGCGGAAAATTTACCTTCAAGGGTGAAATTGGCGACAGCCTGCCGATGCCCATCTGCGTCAATCTCATGGTCAAGGACGCCTTCGGGGCCGAGACCTTCATGCTTGACAAGGGCAATATCACTATCGACGGCAAGGTCACCAAGGAAGGTCCTAACCAGGACGGGGTGTACAATTACAATTGGGACATGACCGTCAAGGGGTCACCACTGACCGACAAATTAAATGGCTATAAGCAGCGCCGTGATGAACTCGACAAACTGTTTAATGACTATCATGAGCAGCATGCCCAAGTGCTCCAGCAGCTCAACGAAGCCCGTCAGGCTAAGGATGCTGCCCGTGAGCAGCAGATCATGGCAACCGAGGAGTTCAAGGCCTTTGACAAGGCCGAGAAGGATTTCTTTGCCAAGGTGGAGGAGACTTACAAGGGCATCGTCGATGAGAACAAGGATACCTATTGGGGCCCGATGATGGCCATCTACCTGTGGACCTACTTCAGTGCCGCCGACAAGCCCTTGTACGACTCGCTGTCGCCCGAGGCTCAGCAGAGCTGGTATGGCAAGAAGATGCTTGACGAGATAATGCCGGCAGGCGATACGGGCCAAAAGGCCAAGACGCTGACCGTGAAAGGCGATGACGGCAAGGAACTGGCGCTTGAAGATCTGGCCAAGGGCAAGAAACTGCTGCTTATCGACTTCTGGGCTTCGTGGTGCGGACCGTGCCGCAAAGAGATTCCCAATGTAAAGAAGCAGTACGAACTGTACAAGGACAAGGGCTTTGAGGTGGTGAGCATCAGTATCGACAAGAACGAGGCCGCTTGGCGCAAAGCCGTGGAGCAAGAGCAACTGCAGTGGCCCAATTTCCTGGACACCATGGGCGCCGCCGATGCTTACAAGGTGCGTTCCATCCCTGCCATGTTCCTGCTTGATGCCGAGAACCTGACCGTGATAGCTTCAGGCGAGGATGCCCGTGGCGAAGCGCTCGCCCAGAAACTGGCTGAACTCCTCGGCAAGTAATTCATGCAGTATTCCTAAAATTCAAGTTATGTTCTTTGGTTCGGGTGACTGTTAACCAGCCACCCGAATCTTGAATAAGGATAGCTGTTAGTTTTCTTGAAAGATTTTGTATTTCAGTGTGATTATTATTACCTTTGCCACGGTAAATCATTCAAAAAGATAATCATTACGATAATGAAGAAGTTTTTATTGACCATGCTTGCGGGCATGATGGCGTTGGGCATGATGGCCCAGGGCGGTAAATTAACGGTCAGCGGCACCTATAAGGGGCTGGGTGACTCGGTGCGAATCTTTCTTGTTGGCGCCAACGGTAAGATGCTGGTTCAGGAAAACCGCGCCGTCAATGGTGACAAACTTGACATGACATTTGACCTGGATGATGCAGCGATGCTCTATGTGTTCGGCCTGAAAGAAGGCCAGTTGAGTGCTGACAATGGGTTTGCCATTCCTGCTTTGCCTGGTGAGCATGCGGTCATCGAGGGCGCAGGTGACGATTACACCATGGGCGGCTCACAGTTCTATCGCGACTATGAGGAGGCCTCCAATCTGATTGATGCCCCCCAGGAGGCCGCTCGTACCTTCATTAAGGAGTGCCAGGAGAAATTCAGTGCCGGTGTCCCCGAGGAGGAGATTAATAAAGAGTATGAAGAAAAGTATCCCGCTCTGGAACAGGCTCTTGCCGATGCGGTACTGGGTTATGTCAAGGCTCATCCCGATGCTGACGCATCGGCTATGCTGCTCTCAGAATTGGGCGATGATACCGAGCATATGAAAGAGGGTGCCGCATTGCTTACCGAGCGTGCCCGTGGCAGCCTTGCCGCCAACATGTACAAGAGCATTCTTGCCGCAGCCGAGAAAGAACAGGCCAGCCAGTCGCTCCAAGATGGACTTGAGGGCAACCTGGCTCCCGACTTCACGCTGATGGACATCAACGGCAAGCCGCTTGCGCTGAGTTCGTTGCGTGGCAAATGGGTGATTATCGACTTCTGGGGCTCGTGGTGCGGCTGGTGCATCAAGGGCATGCCCAAGATGAAAGAATACTACGCTAAGTACCAGGGCAAACTCGAAATCCTGGGCGTGGACTGCAACGACACCGTCGAGAAGTGGAAAGCCGCCGTCGCCAAGCACGAAATTCCCTGGCTCCATGTCTATTGGGACAAGGATGACGAGAACTGCGACAACCCGATAGAGCAGTATGGCGTTCGCGGTTTCCCCACCAAGGTCATTGTTGACCCTGAGGGCAAGGTCGCCAAGGTCATCGTGGGCGAGTCTCCCAGCTTCTACGACTACCTCGACGAGGTGATGAAATAAAAGGCAGCCTGTCAATTAAACCGTGGCATTGCCACGGTCCACACAATTAACAACTAAGGACTAACAAACAACTAATATGAATCACACTCAATGTTTGATTATCGGCTCCGGCCCTGCCGGTTATACGGCAGCCATTTATCTGGTGCGCTCTGCCATCGACTGCTTGCTCATCGAGGGCTTGCAGGTGGGCGGCCAGTTGACCCAAACGACCACTATAGAGAATTTTCCCGGCTTTCCTGATGGCATCGACGGCTTCCAGCTGATGGACAACATGCGCCAGCAGGCCGCGAACCTGGGCGCAAAGATGAAATCGGGCCTCGTGGCCGGCATCGACCTGAGCCAGCGCCCGTTTGTCGTGACGCTTGACGGCGGTGAACAGATGACCGCCGACACCGTCATCGTCGCTACAGGCGCTACCGCCAAGTATCTGGGCCTGCCCGATGAGACGAAATATGCGGGACAGGGCGTATCGGCCTGCGCGACCTGCGACGGCTTTTTCTACCGCAAGAAGGTCGTTGCCGTGGTGGGCGGCGGTGATACCGCCTGTGAGGAGGCCGACTACCTGAGCCACCTCGCTAACAAGGTCTATCTCATCGTGCGCAAGGACTACCTGCGTGCCAGCGAGGCTATGCAGCAGCGCGTCAAGGAGAACGAGAAAATCGAAATCCTGTTCAACACCAACACCGTGGGCCTGTTTGGCGACAATGGTGTGGAAGGTGCCCACCTGGTGCGCTTCAAGGGCACCGACAAGGAGGAACTGTTTGATATCGCTATCGACGGTTTCTTCCTGGCCATCGGCCACCGCCCCAACACCGACTTCCTAGGCGGTCAGGTTGAGCTCGATGAGCAGGGTTATATCCGCTTGACAGGTCACAATACCGCGACCAGTGTCGAGGGCGTGTTCGCTGCCGGTGATGTCGCCGACCCGCACTACCGCCAGGCCATCGTTGCTGCCGCCGGAGGCTGCCGCGCCGCCATCGATGTCAAGCAGTTCCTGGCTTGATATTGACGGGATGGACTCCTTAATGATTCTCATATTATCTCTTTGTTGCGGGCTTCATGGCTGCATTGTCTGGTTGTCAAAGTGGCAATCAAATGAATGCTTTGGACTTGGATGTAGTTGAGCAGCTTGATACTATTTATGGAAGTCAAGAAGAGAATAGTGATTTTTGAGCTAGATTCAATATCGACATTCCCGTCAATGGGACACAGGTGTTAATTGACTCAGAGATGGAGCTCGTCAATAGAGAAATGTATAAGATGTGTGAGCATTGTATCTATGGCCACTATGTTCACCCCCCCGTAGCATACAGTCGGAAAGAGATGTTACCGATGAAGGCGAACGGTTGCTTAACCATTATATGGAAAAGTATAAACCGCTGATAGAAGATAGCTTTTGGGATGTGTTTGGCCTCGAATTAAAATTGGAAGCACAGACAGAGAAGTATGTCACCTATGGCTTGGAGTTCTTTCATTGTGGAGAAGGCTTTGGCTCGGAGAAATACTACTATACCTTCGATAAAAGTGACGGGCAAGCCTGACGAAGTGAAAGTAAGTAAACAAAATAAATTCAAAGAATAACAATTAAAAGTTGCGCCCGACACGGATTAAAGGTGATGAAATATGGAGAAGAATGAGACAGAAGTTTGGACTGACGAACAAGGCGCTGTGTTTAGCGCCGACAAGAAGACATTGTTGCATTGTCCCGACGTGGAGGAATATGTGATACCCGACCATGCGGAGCATGTATCCCCCTACGCCTTCGACACTGCTCCTAGACTTAAAAGAATAAACTTCAATTGTGTGCGAGATTTACCCGAAAGGGTTGGTCGTGGCACTGAGGAAGTTCCTGACTTAGATGGAGGTGGATGGAGTGGCGATTCTTGTACGGGCACTGATTTCGAGTATCATAGTTTGTTTGAGAAATGTCCGCTCATTGAACAGGTAGAGTTTGGTGAGAACATGAGAGATATAGCTCCTTATGCCTTGGCGGGATTGAAAAAGCTGAAATCGATAACTACCCGTGCTTGGGTTTGTTTTGAGACATTGGAGGACTTGGATAGTTTGAAGGAACTATCCGCGTCAATGAGAACGTCAGATTCTTGGCATCCTCACTATTCATTTTATACCATCAATTATAAAGGTGTATGTCGGGGTGGTGATAATAGATTTGGAAGTAGACTTGCGCAAGGAGTTCACATGGATGCTTTTCTTCCCTCATTAGAGGATTGTCGTGTGTTGGATGCAAGGTATGCAAGTGGTATAGGGAAAATTGTTCGGTGGCTCGTCTTATGTAAAAACATCAAACGTATTTTCTTGCCGAAGGAATACAGAGAACATGTTAATGTATTTCTGAGACGGTATCATATACCTGAGCTGCCTCAAAAGAACCGCAGTGGTGAGGCTATTCATTATTTTTGGGAATAGAATGCGGCTAACTCATCGATTTCAAATCCAGGGAAGATAATAGTGCATGATGTTGCCAATGTCGAGGGTGTGTTCGCTGCCGGTGATGTCGCCGACCCGCACTACCGCCAGGCTATCGTTGCTGCCGCCGGAGGCTGCCGCGCCGCCATCGATGTCAAGCAGTTCTTGTCCTAAAGATTGCAGTGATGGACTCTGTACTGATTATCGTCCTATCGTTGGTTACCCTGCTGATGGTCCTGCTGGCCATCGTTATCCTGACGGGTAATGGCGATGGGTTGATAGCCGGTTATAATACAGCAAAAGAAGAAGAGCGCAAACAGTTCAACATGAAGCGGTTGAGGGCTGTCGTCGCAAGCCTGTTATTGCTGACAATAGCATTTGTGTGGTGTGTAGCTTTGATTGACAACATGGTCGTCACTATGATTGGGCTGCTGGTCCTGATTGTGTGCTTTGTTGCCGGAATCTACATTGCCAACAGCTGGTGCAAGAAGAAATAGGGAAAGACAGATCAATTCACGACCGTTCAAGATAGCATTAAACAAGAAGGACAACCCATTAAGGATTGCCCTTCTTGCTTATTCGTTGGGGACACTGATGTTGTGGGACATGACGAGGTCGTGTGTGCGCTGCATGAAGCGGTTGAACTCGCCCTGGCTGTCGGCGCGCAACAGGTCGGGACGGGCTTCGGGGATGAGGACATAGTTCTCGCCGTGTGACCTGGGTTTCTGGACAAAGAAGAGCTTGTAACGCGGGTTCACGACGACGGGCCGTCCGTTTTCCTTCTTCAACGATACCTTGACCATCGCGCCGCCGCGGCAGTCGATGTCGCTCTGGTTGCTGATGAAGTTGCCCATGCTGTAGACGAGCAGCACATTCTTGTCGTATTCCTTGCTGTAGCGCATTTCCATGGGCTCGACGACATGTGGATGTCCGCCGATGATGAGATCCACGCCCTGGGCGACGAGGAAGTCGGCCAGTGTGCGCTGTGATGCTACGGGCTTGAGTTGGTACTCAATGCCCCAGTGCAGGTTGACGCAGATGGCCTCGGCGCCTTGTTTGCGTGCCTGTGCGATATCATTGGCGATGAGTTGCTGGTCGAGGAAATCGACCACGACATCACCTTGAATGGGTATGCCGTTGGTGCCATAGGTGTAGTCCAGGAAGGCGATTCTCATGCCCTTGATGTTCACGATGTAGGGGAGGCGCTTGTTGCGTTCCTGCTGGTCGCGATAGGTGCCGATGTGTGGGATTCTCAACGAGTCCAGCGTGAGGCATGTGCGCACCAGGCCCCTGTCGCGGCGGTCCAGGCAGTGGTTGTTGGCGGTGAGAAACAGGTCGAAGCCCACATCCTTTAACTGCTGGGCATAACTGTCGGGTGCGCTGAAGCAGGGATAGCCCGTATAGGGTCTGCCAGCCAGAGGGCACTCAAGATTGACCACGGCAAGGTCGGCCCAACGGATGTCCTCCTCGAGATACTGGAAACAGGGCGAGTAGTCGTGGGTGCCGTCGGGCTGCTGTGCCGCAGTGATTTGCGGGGCATGCTGCATGGCGTCGCCCACAAATGTGAGGTTGACCGTGTGGTTGCCTTGGAGCAACTGCACGACCGAGAGCAGTAATATGGAGAGGATTTTCATACGCTATAAGCTATAAACTGCAAATGAGCCGAAATCGGCTCATTTGGGAATTATCGTCCGCGCTTGGCAGCCTTGGCTTGAGCCTTGGCATTGCGCATCATCTGCATGGGATTGGTCGATACCTGGTGCATGACCTTGCGCATCGACAGGAATTGCTTCAACAGGCGGTTGACCTCCTCGACGCTGGTGCCGCTGCCGGCAGCGATGCGCTTGCGTCGGCTTGCGTCGATGATGTCGGGGTTGGAACGCTCCGCGGGAGTCATCGAGCCGATGATGGCTTCCACACCCTTGAACGCGTCGTCGGGGATATCAATGTCCTTGATGGCCTTGCCCACGCCGGGAATCATGGATGCCAGGCTCTTGAGGTTACCCATCTTCTTGATCTGCTTAATCTGCTTGATGAAGTCGTCGAAGTCGAACTTGTTCTGCTTGATTTTGCGCTCGAGTTTCTCGGCCTCGGCCTCGTCATACTGCTGCTGCATGCGGTCGACAAACGACACGATGTCGCCCATGCCCAGGATGCGGTCGGCCATACCTGCGGGACGGAAGGGGTCCAGGTCGGTCATCTTCTCGCCGATACCCACAAACTTGATGGGCTTGTCGACCACGGCACGGATTGACAGGGCGGCACCGCCACGGGTGTCACCGTCGAGTTTGGTGAGCACGACGCCGTCAAAGTCGAGGCGGTCGTTGAATGCCTTGGCAGTGTTGACGGCATCCTGGCCGGTCATCGAGTCGACGACGAAGAGGGTCTCGTTGGGGTGGATGGCATCCTTGATGGCCTTGATCTCGACCATCATGGCCTCGTCGACGGCGAGGCGGCCGGCGGTATCGACAATCACCAGGTCGTAGCCGTTCTGCTTGGCGTGCTCGATGGCATGCAGGGCGATGGTCACGGGGTCCTTGCTCTCGGGCTCGCTGTAGACGGGCACCTCGATTTGCTCGGCGATGGTCTTCAACTGCTCGATAGCGGCAGGGCGGTAAACATCACAGGCCACGAGCAGCGGTTTGCGTTTTTCTTTGCCGTTCTTGAGGCGGTTGGCGAGTTTTCCGGTGAAGGTGGTCTTACCGGAACCCTGCAGACCCGACATCAGGATGATGGCGGGATTGCCCTCGATGCTGAAGGTGGCTTCCTCACCACCCATGAGTGCTGCCAGTTCGTCGTGCACGATTTTCACCATCAGCTGGCTTGGGTTGACGGCATTGATGACATTTTGGCCCATAGCCTTGGCCTTGACATCATCGACAAACTTCTTGGCGACGGGGTAGCTGACATCGGCGTCAACCAGCGCACGGCGCACTTCCTTGAGGGTTGATGCTACATTGATTTCGGTGATGCGGCCTTGTCCTTTCAGGACCTTGAATGACCGTTCGAGTTTCTCAGATAAATTTTCAAACATATTGTTGTATGTGAGGTTTTTTATATTTGCTGAATTGACATCCCCGGTCACAGCGGGGATGTCAACGATAAGTTATTATTTCTTTTTCTTGATGAGTCGGTTGGTGGCGGTGTCGGGGAAGACGACCTGCGGTTTAAACTCTCGTCCCTCCTCGGGGGTGACAATGGCATAAGCCATGATGATAACGATGTCGCCCACCTCGACTTTGCGGGCTGCAGCGCCGTTGAGGCAGATGGTGCCACTGCCGCGCTCACCGGCGATAGTGTAGGTGTCGAGGCGTTCGCCATTGTTGACATCGACGATATAGACGCGTTCGCCCTCGATGATGCCCGCGGCATCCATGAGGTCCTGGTCGATGGTGATGCTACCGATATAGTTGAGGTTGGCATCGGTCACCGTGACACGGTGAATCTTGGATTTCATGACCTGGATGTACATATCTCTTTGGTAGTTAAGAGTTAAAGTGAATAGTATTCTCTCTGTTGGTTGTTGCTAAGACCTAAAGCTTCTTATAGGTGATGTTGTCAATCTCGCGCACATCGCCGCAATAGACGGTGATACAGCCCACGATGTAGTCGCTGTGGTCCCAGTCGGTGACGGGCTGCAGCGTGATGCCGTCGCAAATCGAGAAGTACTCAGTCTCCATCTCGGGCCAGGCGTTGATGGTAGCCACTACCCAGTCGTGTGTCTGCTCGACGGAGTGGTCCTTGGCGAAGTCAACGCTGCGCTTGAGGGTGGCATAAATCTGGGGTGCCACCTTGCGCACCTCGGGGGTGAGGCGCACATTGCGGCTGCTCTTGGCCAGGCCGTCGTCCTCGCGCACGCAGGGGCACTGCACGATGTCGATATCAAAGCCCAGTTGCTTGATCATCGCGCGGATGACAGCAATCTGCTGGAAGTCCTTCTCGCCGAAGTAGGCACGGTCGGGCTGTACCCATGAGAAGAGTTTACTCACAATCTGGCACACGCCGTTGAAGTGGCCGGGACGCATGGCACCCTCCATCACCTGCTGGACGGGTCCGAGGTCAAACACGCGGGTATCGGGCTCGGGATAGATTTCCTCGACGGTGGGCATGAAAGCCACATCCACACCACAAGCCTCGAGCAAAGCGGCATCGCGCTCGGCGGTGCGGGGATAAGTGCGCAGGTCCTCCTTGTTGTTGAACTGCGTGGGGTTCAAGAAGCAACTCACCACAACGGCATCGTTCTCACGACGGGCCCTCTCGACGAGCGACTTGTGGCCCTCGTGCAGGGCGCCCATGGTGGGCACCAGACCTACTGACTTACCTGCCTGGCGAAAAGCCTCAACGGCCTCGCGCAACTCATTGACCTTGCTGATAATCTTCATTCTTCTTAATTATAAGATGTAAATTCAAACTGCAAAATTAGTGCAAGTCGAACGAAGTGCCAAATTTATTTGAGCATTTCTAGGACATGTCCTAATTTCTCTAAAAATTAGTGCAGCCAAAATGATGCAAATTGCGTGCCAACTTTTTCAGTTAGCCTTAACACGACGACAGCATTACCGGCTGCATGTGCGAGCGAGGCTCGCATTACACAGCCGGCGATGGTGGAGCGGGTGTTGTGAACGGTTACTCGGGCCAGGAGCCGGTGAGGACATGGCCGATGAGAGCGGTGATGTCGTTGATGTCGATGCCGGGTGTGATGTCGCAGTCGGCACCCTCGAGGTTGATGCCTTCTTCACTGCCGGTAAGGACATAGGCGATGAGTGCGGTGACATCGTTGATGTCGATTTCACCATCGCCATTGACATCGCCGCGCAATGTGCCGCCGTGCTTGGTCAGGCGCCACACGGTGATGTGACCACCGGGATAATACTGGTAGATGGTGACATGGCGGGCGTCGATGACCTCGGCATTGAGGCAGTTGTTGGTGTGGTTGTTGGCGTCGACCGTAGCTGTCTGGGGAACGCTGACCAGCGGCTCGGCAGCGTTCATCTCGGCCACGGCAAAGCCGTCGCGGTAGTTGTCCAGCGTGGGATAAACCACGAGTTCCTTGCCGTCCCAGACGAAGGGGAAGGCACCGTTGCAGGCCCCCTTGCCGGGCAGGGAGAATGCCGTGCCGACGAAGTCGTCGCCGTCGAAGGCCATCTTGACGGGCACCTTATTGCGGGTGATGTAGAGCACTGCCGGCTCTCCAGCCAGGTCGTTGTAGTAGTTGAGCACGGTGGTGTTGCTGGTTTCCACGCCGTCGCAGTTGGCCAGATAGGTGTTGTCGGTGTCGAGCGCACCGCCGGCAATCGCGATGCGGCTGATTGAGGTGCCGCTGTTCGCGCCTACGAGGTAGATTTCGCCATCGTCAAGCATGTTGCCACGGGCAAAGCCGATGTTGTCGCTTCGCCCGAAGTTGATGACGCTGGAGGGCAAGGTGCAGGTCACAGCAGTGCCGGTGGCGGGGTCGATGACCTTGATTTCGGGATTGCCGGTCCAGGGGTAGGAGAAACGGGCATTGCTCACCACCAAATTGCCGGCCTCGTCGCGCGAGATGCCGCAGTTGGTGCCACCCGTGAAGGTTCTGCCCGTCAAGCCGTTGCTGTCCACCTCATAGATGGTGGCAGCCACCTTGTCGTTGATGTAGAAGCGGCCGTTCATGCCGAAGCCCTGCCGCGTGTCGGGCATACTGAGGAAGGAGATGTCGCTGATTTCCCATACCTTCTCGATGGTATAGGTAACCTGGGAGGGCTGCTCGGGATCTTCAGGGTTGCCGCCTTCGCTCAGACAGGCGGGAGCGCTCTCGTTGCCGTAGCCGTCGATGACACACACGGCATACCAATAGCCCTCCTGATAGCCACTGGGCAGCGCAAATTCGGGCTTGTAGGAGATACCCAGCAGGTAGTCGCTCCTGATGCCGCCATAGGCTACGCTCGTGGCGTTCTCGATGGTCATGTCGCTGGGCACCGCATACACTGAATACTTCACCAATGTGCCTTGCTGGACCGTCCATGACAGGGTGTTGCCCTCCCTGGCCAGGTTGGACGGAGCGTTGTAGTGCGGGGCTGCTTTCCAAGTCACAGCGGGAATCATGGCAGGATGCTGGAAAGCGTTGGCAAGCAGGTAGTTGCCCAGGCCGGCGACACCGTTGTTGTTGCCGTTGATGTTTTTGGCGCTGTACAGCACGGCACCGGGGGCGTTGTCCTCGGTATACTGGCGAGAGTAATTAATCTGCTGGGTGATTTCGGCCCAGTCGCTTGTGGTGTTGCTCTGAGTGGCGAGGAACGAGATGCTGTGGCTCGCATAGTGATGGCGGCCGTAGTGCTTGGCGATGTAACTCCACCAGTCGGTGATGGGGCCGAAGGGGTTGGTCGGATGATTCGTTTGCCAGTAGATCTGCGGCGAGATGTAGTCGATGGTGCCCTGCTCCAGCCATGCCAACGGATCGCTGAAGATGCCGTTATATTGCCAGTCGCTGCCTTTGGGACACGGGGTCACACCATGCTGACTAGCCGATGTGCTGGCGGTGCCCGCAACGCCGGCTGGGCTGATGCCGAAGCGCACCTCGGGCTTGGTGTCCTGAATCATGTTATAGACATCGCGCACCATCATGTTGACATTGTTGCGGCGCCAGTCGGCAAGGGTCATGTCCACGCCAGAATCGTTCCACAGGTTGTAGTCGCCGGCACTGCTGTTGGTGGGAATGCCGTTGGGATAGAAGTAGTCGTCGAACACGATGCCGTCCACATCATAGTTGGTGATAATCTCGCGGATGACATTGACGATGCGCTGGCGCGTCTCGGGGAGGCCGGGATTGAGGATTGTCGTCGTGCCGCTGCTGTTGGTGTAGGCGAGCAGCATGCCCGAGTTCTTGAGTTCCTGGTCCTGGGGTGTGTTCCAGTTGGAGCCCGTGCTCCAGCGATAGGGATTGACCCACGCATGGCACTGGATGCCGCGGGCATGGCACTCCTGGATAACATACTGCAGCGGGTCATAGCCCGGATTCTTGCCACGGGTTCCGGTGAGGTAACTCGACCAGGGCTCGTAACTCGACTGGTACATCGCATCACACATCGAGCGCACCTGAAAGAAGATGGCATTGAAGTTCTGCGCCTTCAGGTTGTCGAGATAGGCGTTGATCTCAGCCTTTTGGGCAGCAACATTATTCATTGTCGACGGCCAGTCGATGGCCCAGACGGTGGCAACCCACGCTGCACGCATCTCACGCTTGCGAGCCTCCTGGGCTCCCATCGTTACCGAAGCGGCAAGGATTATGGCTAAAAGCGATAAAAAAATCCGTTTCATTATCGGGTGTATTAAATGTTTGGAAATTATTTTCGGTTAATAGCCACAAAGTTAGCGCATTTTTTCAAAAAAATTCTCATCTTTGTGCAACTTTTTGGACACCCTGTTGCGTCTAATGCATGAAAACGGCTTTAAACGCCCAATCACAACCAACAGATAATGACATTTTAAACTGATAGAAAAATGAGAAAGACGATTTTAACACTCGCAATGACGCTGATGCTGGCGTTCGTCGCCACCGCAGAACCTGCAGCCTCGACAACTTCGACACCGTCGGGTGCTCAGACCGAAGCTCTCACGAGCGACTCGGTAGAGGCTAAGGGTAAAGATGCAGCCCAGACTGTCAAGGACAAGATCAATGATGCACTTGACGACACCCTGAGTGCCAAATCCGGCACAATGAATATTGGAGACCAAGAGGTTGACCTCACGCCCGATGACCTCAAGGAGATGAGCGGCCAGTGGGCAGATGTGGTCAGAGACATCGCCTATGCTTCGATTTGGGGTCTCGTGTCACTTGTGGGGGCTATCCTGCTGTTCCGCCACCTGAACCGCCGTCGCCGTTACCGTGTCATCGAGAAGGCTATCGAGAACAATTATCCGCTCGAGAAACTCCCGATATCTGAAGCCAAGCACAATACTGTGTATGTGCAACCACCGGTGTTCCAACAGCCCGTGCCTCAGGCTCCGATGCCCCAGCAGCCTGGTCGGGCAACCATGGGCACACCCCTTGCGGGCAACGCCGCTGCTGCCCCCGTTGTGGTGACCGGGATGTTTAACTGGCGCTCCATGATGCCAGCCATCCAGTGGATGGGCGCAGGTTTGTTCATCTTTGGGTTTGGAGTCCTCTACAGTGAATTCTTCATCTTGATGGGTTTGGCGTTGATATTCGTGGGACTGTGTAAAGGCTTTATCCTGTATAGTGAACAGAAGGCCTTGCAGGAGGCATCGCGCCGAGCCCAGGAGATGCAGCCGCAGCAGTATCCTCAGCCGCAAGGACCTCAGTACCAGCAACCTCAGGAGCCGATGCGCCAAAGCACTCCCGTGCCGCCCGTCTTTACCGAGAACAATGAAGCAAACGATTAATGTGAGATAATGCTGGGTTGACCATGCTTTCCAAACTTGATGAAATAAGACTGCTGTCGCAATGCGCCCTGGCCGACAACCGGGACGCATTCGGCAGGCTCGTCGAGGCCTACCAGCCGCGCGTGCGCCGTTTCCTGCTGAACCTGACCACGGGCGACGAGATGCTGACCGACGACCTGGCGCAGGACACATTCATCAAGGCCTATGTGGGCATACGCAGTTTCAAGGGGCTTTCGTCTTTCGGCACCTGGCTGTACCGTATTGCCTACAATGAGTTTTATAACCATGTGCGCCGTCACCACGAGGAGCATGTCGAGGACATCGCGGCCATGGGAGAGGCGAGCACGGCCGCCGGCGACGCCGTCGATGCCTCGATGACCGTGCAAGAGGCGTTGGGCCGCCTGGGTGAGAACGAACGCGTCGCCGTCACCCTGTTCTACATCGAGGACCAACCCCTCAAGCAGGTGGCCAAGATCCTACAGATGCCCGAAGGCTCGGTGAAGTCCCTGATTTATCGTGCCAAGGGCAAAATGAAACAATTTATCGACAATTAAACCGTTACCAAGATATGAATACCAACGAAGAAGACAAGAAACTGGCCCAAATACTCAAGCAGGGCGCACATGACCCGGGCGAGAACCCCTGGTTCACCCGCCGTGTGCTCAACAAGCTGCCCGAGAAACAGGCGCGTGGCTCGTGGGCGACCACTGTGATTTATGCCATCGCCCTTGTGGTGTGTGGCTTGTCATGGTTGTTGATGTGGCGTGGTCAGGAGGCTTCGGGTGTCATTACTGTGCGAGATGTCCTGTACAATGTCCTGATGGGTGCAGTGACTCTCACCGTGTTGTGGCAGACCATCACCTCGCTGCTGCATGCCGCCGACGTGTGACCGACCTCAGCGTTTCAGACAACAATGACAACACACAGGGTATGTCATAATTGATAATCGGTAATATTACCGTGCTACTGCATGGGAAATTTTGACTTTTGTTACTACTTTTGCACCGTATATTTAAGAATGAAGGTAAAGATGAGACGTTATTGTTTATTTCTGGTTTTGATGCTTGCTGTGATGAGCGTGATGGGGCAGAGCAGGTTGGTGCCGACGGCACAGATTGAAGATGCTGCCGGTGATGGCTATATGGCGATTGTGAAAGATTACCTGCTGCATGGCCAGTTGGATGGCTATGGCAATTATCCGTCTTTTATCTATATGGCGCGGCCGTCTTTCACTGGGGAATATGCCTTGACCGGTAACGGGAATCTACTGACCTGCACCTGGGCCAAGGAAAATCTATACTATGCTAACATCCACAATTTAGACAACAATCGCAAGGTCAAATATGATCCCGAAAAGGTAAACACTTACCAGATGCAGGTGCCTGACAGCGTGATGCGGATGATGGAGATGCTGGTGGAGTCGGCAGTCGAGACCTCGTCCTATCTTTTCAGGCGACTTGGCTTTGATGGCGTGACCTATCACCTGGAGGCTCATGGCGATGCGGCCGAGTGCTGGAGCCCCATTGACCGTTGTGATGATTTGGTCACCCTCATGGATCAGTGTTGCACTACTGTGGTGCATAACCGTCCTGACAGCCTCATTGCGTTGATGCCCCGGTTGCGTGAGATGGCATTCAGTTTCAGGCAGGATTACCCTGATGACCTCTTTGAGTTAGTGTCGCACAATGTCAAGACCTATAATAAGGATTTTGAGACATGGCATTATCAGTATCTCTCATCCCGCAAGGTGCAAATCGAGTGGGAGGGAGAAGACGAGGACTCGTTGCAGCGGGTGTGTGATCAATTTGAGGCCCGGTATGGCAAGGAGTTGAAGGCGTTCTCAAAGTGGCTGACCTGCCATCAGTTTGTTGATGACAGGGTGTGCTTGCACGAGGAAGACCTTCGAGAAGGCGGTTTTGACGCATTATATCAGCAATTCCTGACCGATCGAGAAGAGTTCCTTAAATGTCATGTGATGAGGCTCAGGTAACTTTTAAGGACAATAGAACAAGCGGGCGTGGTCTCTTGATTGACATTGAGTCAATCGGGAGGCCACGCCCGCTTGTCTGTTGTATTGGGTGGGCTTTATTTGCCCAGGAATTGGCGTGCACGTGTGCGCTCAGTGGCATCATCGATGCGGTCGAGCAGGCTGTTGATGTACTCGGGGCTGACGTCCTTATGCAGTTCGACTGTGCCGCGGGCCAATTGGCTGTCGGGATGGTCACAGCACCACTTCAAGAAGCCAGGCGTGTCGCAGTTGATGCGGCTGTTAACCAGTGCAAAGAAGTCGCCCAGCAACTGCTTGGGGTCGGTGATGGTGCCGCGAGTCGATTCCAGGAAGGCGTTGACCCGGTCACAGAAGGTGGTGTCGCTCAACGGCGTCCATGACAGCACCTCGAGTTGGCGCTTGTAGCGCCAGTAAGGGGTGAGCAGGGTGGAGTCGGCACTATAGACCGTACCTATTTTGCCGATGGTAAATCGTCCGTCATTGCCGATGGTCACGGGTATCTCGTTGTCAATGAACCACAGGGTGGAGTCGGTCTCGATGCCGTCGCGTTGTTCGTTATATGAGATCCAGCGGCTCACGTTGATGGGCTTGCCCCACTTGTCGGGCATGACCATGCGCATCGAGTCGATGCCCACGTGGCGGGTGTGCTCGTCGATGTCGTCCCAGTAGGACAGGTTCATGCCGCCGCACTCGCCCAGGCGCATGAAGTCGATCATGCCCTGCTTGCCATAGGTGGCCAGCCAGCAGGTGCGCGTGTCGCTGTAGGAGGTTTGTCCCATCAGCAGGGTGATGCCCTTGTCGGGGTAGTCGCGCACGTTCCACACGCGCACGATGGTGGTGTGGGTATCTACATGCATCACCTTGTCAAGGCCGATGGCCTGGCATGTGGCTAGGTCAAGGATGCGGTGAGGCAGGGCCTCGCCGTCGTTGTCGTAGCGGAACTCGCTCGCACTCAGCACAAGCGAGTCGTCACAGATGCCCACGCTGCACAGGTAGTCGTGCCCGTTGTTGATGGCATCGCCATGCTGCCACTTGCCGGTACACGACACGATAGCCAGCGCAAGAAGAATTAATACCAGATGTCTCATATTTCAGTTGTTGCTTTATTGACAAACGCATGAACGCTCGCGTCATGGTTTTTATTGTATTTATTGTCTTACTTTTTTAGAGCAGAACACGATGGATTAGTTGTCGAGTTTGCGATAGCGCACGCGGGTAGGCTCTTCCTTGCCCAGGCGCTTGAGTTTGTTTTCCTCATACTCGCTGTAGCTGCCCTCGAAGAAGAATACATTGCTGTTGCCCTCAAAGGCGAGAATGTGTGTGCAGATGCGGTCCAGGAACCAGCGGTCGTGGCTGATGACCACGGCGCATCCGGCAAAGTCCTCGAGACCTTCCTCGAGTGCTCGCAGGGTGTTTACATCGATGTCGTTGGTGGGCTCATCGAGCAGCAGGACATTGCCTTCCTCCTTCAATGCCAACGCCAGTTGCAGGCGGTTGCGTTCACCGCCCGAGAGCACGCCGCACTTCTTTTGCTGGTCCACACCGCTGAAGTTGAATCGTGACAGGTAGGCGCGTGCATTGACATCGCGTCCACCCATGCGCAGCAGTTCCACGCCGCCCGAGATGACCTCATAGACGGTCTTGTCGGGGTCGATGCTCGTGTGCTGCTGGTCGACATAGACCGCCTTGACGGTCTCTCCGACCTCAAAGATGCCGCTGTCGGGTTTCTCGAGACCCATAATCAGTCGGAACAGCGTGGTCTTACCGGCTCCATTGGGGCCGATGACGCCCACGATGCCGTTGGGCGGCAGCATGAAGTTGAGGTCGTCAAACAGCAGTTTGTCGCCAAAAGCCTTGGCCACATGCTGAGCCTCGATGACCTTGTTGCCCAAACGGGGGCCGTTTGGGATGAAAATCTCGAGTTTCTCCTCTTTCTCCTTGACGGTCTCGTTGAGCAGTTTATCGTAACTGTTCAAGCGCGCCTTGCCCTTAGCCTGACGGGCCTTGGGAGCCATGCGGACCCATTCCAGCTCACGCTGCAGGGTCTTCTGGCGCTTGCTCTCGGTCTTCTCTTCCTGGGCCAGGCGCTGGGTCTTCTGTTCCAGCCAGCTGCTGTAGTTGCCTTTCCAGGGGATGCCCTCACCGCGGTCCAGTTCCAGAATCCAGCCAGCCACATGGTCGAGGAAGTAGCGGTCGTGGGTCACAGCGATGACCGTGCCCTCATATTGCTGCAGGTGCTGCTCCAGCCAGTCAATCGACTCGGCATCGAGGTGGTTGGTGGGCTCGTCGAGCAACAGGACATCAGGTTTCTGCAACAGCAGTCGGCACAGCGCCACACGGCGTCGCTCACCGCCGCTCAGGTGCTCGGTGAGCTGGTCTCCATCGGGGCAGCGCAGGGCATCCATGGCGCGCTCCAGCCGGCTGTCAAGGTTCCACGCGTCGGTGGCGTCGATGATGTCCTGCAGTTCGGCTTGACGGGCAAACAGCTTGTCCATCTTCTCGGGGTCCTCATAGTACTCTGGCATGCCGAACTTGAGGTTGATATCCTCAAACTCCTTGAGCGTGTCCACTACATGCTGCACACCCTCCTGCACGACCTCCTTGACCGTCTTGGTCGGGTCGAGCTGGGGGTCCTGGGGCAGGTAACCCACCGAGTATCCCGGTGCAAACACCACCTGGCCCTGGTACTGCGTCTCCAGTCCGGCGATGATTTTCATCAGCGTGGATTTTCCCGCACCGTTCAAGCCGATGATGCCGATTTTGGCGCCATAGTAGAACGAGAGGTAGATGTTCTTGAGGATTTGCTTCTGGTTCTGCTGGATGGTCTTGCTCACGCCCACCATCGAGAAGATGATTTTCTTGTCGTCAACTGTTGCCATAATGTTATTGTTGTTGTGTTATTGCTTGCAAAGGTAGTGATATCCTACCATTTTTGCAATAAAGTGGCGTGAAAATGTGCACAAGGCAGAGCCCTGCATTACCTTGACCGTCCCGAGCCGGCCTTACGGTCGCGGGACATGTACTCGGTGACAATGTCATCGTTGTAGGGGTCGGTGTGGGTGGTTAGCTGCTGGCCTGTGAAGAGTAAGCGGCCGCTGGCATCAATCTCGAAACGGTTGTCCCACTCGGCGCGCCACTGCTCGGTAAGAGTGTGGTCTTTGAGAAAGAGGCTAGTGAGGGTCATCACGCGGTGCAGGGTAAAGTGGGTAGCGTCGTCGAAGGTGACGGAGGCGTCGGTGGTGTGGAAACGGTTGCCGCCAAAGCGCATCGGGCCGTCGTGCTCGCTGGTGTGAAACTCGCCCAGATCAATCCAGTCGATGACATCGCCCTTGCTGGAACAGGTGACGAAGTATACCTTGAATTGCCTGGGGTCTTCGTCAGTAGGTACCTTGTAAGCGTTGAGCGTGATGCCGTTATTGACGGGACGAGCCCCGATGATTTGAGTGCTGTCGGGGACCTCGAGCGACAGTCGCCGGGCAAGACCGGTGCGCTGGTCATGATTGAGGAGCGGATAGGCCGTGGGCTCGATGGTGTCGCGGCTGAGTATGCTCTTGCCCACTTGCAGCGTGTCGGGGAGCATTCCCACCCCGTTGGGGAGATAGGTGCCGCCGCATGCGGTAATCATGAGGCTGGCGGCAATAGAGATAACCATTTTCATTGCTTAGAGGTGTTTGGTGAGCGGTTGGTCGTCCCAAGAGTTGACGAGGGCGGTGAGCCACTGTCGGGCGCTGGCGTCTTCCAACCGTCCGATTTCCTGGAGCAGGGCAGGGCGGTATTCGGGTGGCAGTTTGAACTGCGGCAGCAGGCGGTTGTCCTGTCCGCGGTGTGCCGCCATCCAGGAGAGGAAGCGCTGCGGGTTCATCTCGTAAAGCCGTGCGATATCCCACGGGAACGGATTGTACTGGTAATCGGGGTCGTAGGTCGAGTTGACGAGTTCGCTGTAGTCATTCCAGGTGTCCATGATCGAGGGGTCGTGTCGTGAGCACACGAGCATGTCCCAAGACTTGAAATCGAGGGCTGCATACTGGTCCACATCTCCCTGCTGATTGACGACACGCTGGCCATGCATGACAAAGTGCCCTTGATTGTTGATGATGTAATCCTGCATCCACTCTTGCTGCCACTCAGGCTTGCCCTTGAGGTCGCCGTTGAAGTCCATGATGCATCGTCCCATCGTGCGGTGTAGCACCACCCGATTGGGCTTTTCAAATGTGATGAAACCGTCGAGGGTAAAGGAATTGTCGTCGTTGGGGTCGTTGAGGTTGCACCGCCACAACAGGTGCAGCTCGCGGGCATTGATGGCATCGAGGATTTTGCCCTGCTTGTCATAGGTGATGAGATGCACACAGTAGCCCATGCCATTGCAGGCATAATAGGCTGCCAGTGTGTTGCCGGCCCCCGCATCCCTCACGCCCAGCAGCAGCCAGTTGCTCATCTTGTCGGCGACTTCGGGTCCTGCAGGCACAATGAGCGTCTCGTACTGTCCTGGGTCAAGTTGCCATCCCTTGAGGTCATCGACCGACTGCTGCGGGTCGCCGCAGTACACATCGGGCATGGAGATGGTATCGCCGAGGATGAGGTCCCTGGTGACGGTGATGCCTGTGTTGTCGAGGAAACTGTACTGGCTATCGGAAATCTTCTCTTGGTTGGAGCATGCTGTCAACAACACCATGCACAATACTATGGTCCAGATGTAAGCGGTTTTCATATCATCGAGGTCGTTAGTCTGTCGCAAAAGTAGTGAAAAAAAGTGAATTTTGAATGCCGTTGGTCATAATCACCGTTTTTTATGTAATTTTGTGCATTCAATGGAAGGGAATAAACACATCAATATTGAGCATCCTGAGGCATGGGAACTGCTCGTCTCATTGACTGACAGGCAGGTGGACTATATGCTGTTTGCCCCGTCGGTGGCCGGTTCGTTGACCATCGGGCAAATGGCGTTGACCGATGAGTCCCTGCAGTCGCTGGAAGATGCGTTCTATGACACGCCGCACCTGCTCAACGACTACAAACGGGCTAGGGTGGTGGTTCATTCCCAGCATTTTGTGCTGTTGCCATCGGCTACCAGCGATGAAGACTGTGCCCTGCTGGTGCGTGCCGCGTTTCCCGATGATGACGGCGATGCCGCGGTGTGTGTGCTGCCGTCCAACGATGTGAAGATTGCCTACCTGATGCCTCGAGGGCTGCAGGCCTTCCTGGGGCGTACGCTCAACTATCCCGCGGTGTGCCATCACTTGTCGCCGTTGTGTGAGCATTTTAAAGGGTTGGGCCGTAGCCAGGGCCGTTCGTCCATGTACCTCAACCTGAATGACGGCAGCATGGACCTGGCCGTGTACCGTGACGGCGGCTTGGTGTGTGCCAATACTTACCCGTTTGCCGATGTCCATGATGCCGCATACTATGCGTTGAACGCATGGCGGACCCACGGACTGGACCAGTTGACCGATGAACTGCAACTGCTGGGTGATGGCGACCTGCTCGCCACGATGACCCCCATGTTGCGGGAATGTGTAAAATATGTGATGCCCGCCGTGTATCCAGCCGCTGCCATGCAGTTGGGCCGCAATGCGATGCAGGCACCACTGGAATTAGTGCTACTTGCCCTATGCGAATAATCAGCGGAAAATACGGGCGTCGCCGTTTTGATGTGCCCACCAATATCACTGCGCGTCCCACGACCGACATGGCGCGCGAGAACCTGTTCAATGTGTTGGGCAACCTGATCGATTATGAGGGAAAGACCGTCCTTGACCTGTTTGCCGGCACGGGAGCGATGAGCTTTGAGTTCCTGTCTCGCGGTTGTGCCAGTGTCACCGCCGTCGAGAAAGCGCGCACCCAGGCCGAATTCATCAAGCGGGTGCAGCATCAGTTGGGCGACGAGAACCTGACCCTCGTTCGCGGCGATGTGTTCAAGTTTGTCGGCTCGTGCCGCCAGTCGTTTGATATCATTTTTGCCGACCCACCCTACGACCTGCCCCGATTTGCCGAGATACCGAAGTTGGTATTGGAGTCATCGCTGGTGCATGCCGGCACACTGTTCATCATGGAGCACCCCCGTGAGCATGACTTCAGCGCTTTGCCCCACTTCTCTCAGCAGAGGGTCTACGGCAAGGTCAATTTCTCGTTTTTTGACATACAAGATATGAGTTAGATGGAATGATGAAACACACATTTCACTTAAGATGTGTCGTGCTCATGGCCTTGTTGGCAGTGGGACTGTCACTTGTGGCTCAAAACACGCAGCGCGCCGACACTGTGTCCCGCTCGCTGTCGCACGATGTGGTCACAGCCGACCAGGTGAGCCAGCAACAAGTGACCAACCCGTTGGAAGCCATCAACGGCCGCGTTGCCGGTGTGACGATACAGAAGAGCAATAACGGTACCGCCGCGATGAACGCCGTGCGAGTGCGCGGAACCACCTCGGTCACCGGTGGCAATGACCCGTTGATTATCATCGACGGCGTGTTTGGCGACTTGAGCACATTGTCATCAATATATCCGTCGGACATTGAGAGTTTCACAGTACTCAAGGACGCCAGCGAGACGGCACAGTATGGCTCGCGTGGCGCTTCGGGTGTCATCGAGGTTGTCACCAAGAAAGGTGCTGCCCAGCGCACCACAGTGACTTATAACGGCAGCGTGGGCGTCATCCATGTTGTCAAGAACCTGGATATGCTCAACGCGGCCGCTTACCGTAGCGCCGTGACCCGCCAGGGCGATATGCTCATCGACCGGGGCCATGACACCGATTGGCAGCGAGCCATCCAGCAGACGGCTTTCCTGCAGGACCACCACATCGCCTTCATGGGCGGCGGCGAACGGTCGGGCTACCGAGTGTCGTTGGGTTATATGGACCATCAGGGCGTTATCGTGCATGACAAGTTGCGTAACCTGACCAGCAACATGAACATGCACCAGCGCATGTTTGGCGACCTGCTCAATATTGAGGTGGGTATGTTCGGCAATGTGCAGAAGGACATGACAGCCGTCTATGACATGCAGAAGACATTCTACTCGGCTCAGGCATGGAACCCCACCTTCGGCACCATGCGCAACAGTGGCGGCGGTTGGGACGGTTACACCCTTTCCAACCAGATTAACCATCCGCTGGCCCTCATGGATAGCCGCACCCAGAACAAGATTACCCACTTGAGCACTCATGCCAAGTTGACCTTTAACCTAACCAGCAACTGGACCTTGACCCTGTTTGGTGCCTACAGCCATAACGAGGTGGAAATTGCCCAATTCCTGCCAACGAGCATCTGGAGCGGCGGCAAGGGATACCGTAGCAGTGCCAAAACCGAGTCTTGGCTCGGAAACGCCACCATCTCATGGGAGAAGCGGTTGGGCGCGCATCATTTCAATGTGATGGGACTTGCCGAGGTGGAACGGGACATACACACCGGTTTTTACACCACCACAACGGGTTTCTCGACTAATGCCATCGGTCTTGATGCCATCCAGTCAGGGTCTGTGACCTTGTGGGATGGCACCGGCAGTTACCGCAACGCGCCATCGCTGGCATCGTTCATGGGACGCTTCGCCTATGACTACGATAGCCGTTACTGTCTAACGGCAACGATGCGTGCCGACGGGTCCAGCAAATTCGGCAACGGCAACAAGTGGGGCTTCTTCCCCTCGATATCCGCTACATGGAATATCGGCAAGGAAGCAATCATGCGCGAAGTGGACTGGCTCGATGACCTGGAATGGAGCATCGGTTATGGTCTGGCAGGAAATCAGGGCGGAGTGGACAATTACATGACCCAAAACCTGCTCAGTCCTGCTGGCATCGTTCCTGTAGGACAGCGTCTTGCCGTGACATTTGACGAGTTGCGCAATGCCAACCCCGACCTCAAGTGGGAGGTGAAGCGGAGTTTCAACACGGGCCTGAGTGCTGCATTCCTGGGTAACCGCATTATTGCGTCGGTTGACTTTTATACGGCCAAGACCTGTGACATGCTGTACTTGTACAATGTGGGAGTTCCGCCCTTCAGTTACAACAAATTACTCGACAACCTGGGCTCGATGCGCAACAGCGGTGTCGAGGTGGCGCTGGGACTTACTCCGCTCGCTACGCGTGACATGGAACTCAACATCAATGCCAATGTGGCTTATCAATACAACAAACTGCTCTCGTTGAGCGGCTATTATAACGACTACTGGCTTGAGGCTCCGGGTGAGGTGGACCTGGTGAACCTTAATGGTGCGGGATTCCACGGCGGTAACAACCACATTGTTTATCAGATTGTGGGACAGCCTCTGGGAGTGTTCTATCTGCCTTATTGCACGGGCCTGAAGAGCGATGGCTTGGGTGGCTATGTGTATGAAATCGCCGACCTGGACGGCTCGGGCGATGTGGATATCGCTAACGGCAAGGACCGCCGTGTGTGTGGCCAGGCGATGCCCAAGGTGTTGTTGGGTAGCAATATTAATTTCCGCTACCGGCAATGGGATGTGACAATGCAGATCAATGGAGCCTTTGGCCACAAGATTTATAACGGCACGGCCCTGACCTATATGAACATGAATAGTCTGCCAGGGTATAATGTCCTGGTCGATGCCCCTGAACGCAACATCCATGACCAGACAGCGACCGACTACTGGCTGGAGCGTGGAGACTATGTCAACATAGATTACTTGACGCTGGGCTGGAATGTGCCGTTGAGCCAGCGGTTGCAGCGCACGGTGAGCCGCCTGCGCTTGTCCCTGACCGTCGACGACCTGCTGACCGTTACGGGCTACTCGGGCCTCACGCCCATGATCAACAGTTCATCGGCAGGCGGCACATTGGGTGTCGATGACAAGAATGTCTATCCCGTGACCCGTTCCTATTATCTTGGAGTTACCGTCACATTCTAATCCTGAATGACAATGAAACAGATTGCTACGATATACCACATCCTGTTGCTGGCATCGCTGCTCGCGTTGGGTTCGTGCGACCAATTTCTTGAAGATGAGCCTAACGACCGCATTCCCTCCGATGAAGCCTATAACACATTGTCAGACCTGCAACTCAATGCGCTCGGACCCATCTATCGCAATATCGGCGGCAGTGGTGATTCACAAGGCTTGCAAGGCACGGCTCGCGGAGTGTGGGACTTAAACACCTTCAGCACCGATGAAGCCATCATCCCCACGCGCGGCGCCGACTGGTATGACGGCGGCATCTGGCAGAACCTGTTCCTGCACCGTTTTGGCAATGTGGACTTCACGGGCGACACATGGAATTACCTGTTCAAGGAGGTTCTGGCCTGCAACCGTGCGCTTGAGCGCATCGATGCCTTCTCGTCGAGCCATACCGGCGAGGATGTGCGCCATCTGCGTGCCGAGGCACGCTCGCTGCGTGCGATGTTTTTGTTCTACGCGATGGACCTCTATGGCCGAGTGCCGTTGTTCACTTCGTCCAGTCCCACCGTGCAGGAGATGAAACTGCAAGACCGCTCGGTGGCTTTCCGCCACATCGTGAGCGAGTTGCAGGCAGTGGAATACGACCTTCTCAACGAGCGTAGTCCTCGCCATGGTGAGTATTACGGCCGCATGACACGCCCTGTCGTGCAGTTCCTGTTGGCCAAGGTATTGTTGAATGCCGAGGTGTATGCCGACGATGACTGGACCGATGATTCCCGGCCCGACGGTTCCACCATGCTGTGGACAGTGGACGGTGAGCAGATGAATACCTGGCAGGCAGTCGAGTACTACTGTACCAAGTTGCAGGACCTGGGCTATAGCCTGGCCGAGGAGTTCAGCGACAACTTCAGTATCAACAATGAGGAGTCGCCCGAGTTGATATTCACCATCCCGATGGATATCTATGACTACGCCAACCGCTTCACCCAGCAGTTCCGCTCGCTGCACTACAATCATGCCGCTGCATTGGGCTTGAATGGAGAGAACGGCCCGTGTGCCACTATCGAGGCGATGCAGACATTTGGTTACGGTACCGATGGCAAGGATTTCCGTTTGTTCCAGACCTATTACACTGACGAGGTCTATCTCGAAAAATCCTTTACTCCAGTAACGCTCGATGACGGTTCGCCGCTGGTTTATTATCCCATGGAAGTTCGTCTGGACTTGTCCAACAGCCCCTACGAGACCACTGCCGGTGCCCGGATGCACAAGTATGAGATTGACTTGGCCTCAATGAGCGATGGTCAGTTGCGCCGTAACGACATCGTGCTGTTCCGTTATGCCGATGTGCTGCTGATGCGATGCGAAGCCATGCTGCGTGACGGCAGGGCTGGGGCCGTAGCCGACGGCTTGCTCAACCAGGTGCGTCATCGTGCCTCGATGGGCGACCGTACTGCGACACTCGAGAGTGTGCTGGATGAGCGTATGCTGGAATTGGCTTGGGAGGGTTGGCGTCGCAACGACCTGATCCGTTACGGACGGTTTACTCTTGCATATACCGACCGCCCGCAACTGGATGCCGATGTCAAGGGCTACACTATCGTGTTCCCCATTCCCGGAGAAACGCTTACAGCCTGTGGGTGTGCCCAAAATCCAGGCTATTGATGACTGTGAATATTGAATGAGGAGTTTTATCCAAATGACAGACGAAACAAAATATATTGAACGGCTCGAGGAGCATGAGGTGAAGCCCACGGCCATCCGCATCCTGCTGCTGCGCACGATGCTTGCCAAGAACGAGGCCTTCTCGCTGCAAAGCCTTGAGGATGAACTGGACACGGTGGACAAGTCTACCATCTACCGCACCATCACCCTGTTTCTCACGCATCACCTCATCCATGCCATCGACGACGGCACAGGCATGTTCAAGTATGCCGTGTGCAGCCCCGACTGCCACTGTGGTGAGGACGATGCCACCATCGACCACATGCACGCCCACTTCAATTGTGAGCGCTGCGGACGCACCTTCTGCCTGCAGACGACCCATGTGCCGCTGGTTGCCCTGCCGGGCAACTTCCAGGTGCACAGTATCAACTATGTGCTCAAGGGCCTGTGCCCCGACTGTGCTTCGACTTAGATATTTTTTGAGATTATGGCAACCAAGAAGCAAAACACAACTGTAATCAACAGAGTGCTGCGGTGGGTGCGCAACCTGCTGATTTTCTTTTTCACCTCGACGATACTTGCCGTGGTGATATTGAAATATATACCGGTGTATGTCACGCCGCTGATGCTCATCCGGGCCTGTGAACAGGTCGTTGACGGCAAGTCGCCCACCATCAGGCATGAATGGGTGCCCCTGGAGCAGATCAACCATAACCTGCCCCAGGCGGTGATGGCCAGCGAGGACAACCTGTTCCTCAAGCACAGTGGCTTTGACTTGGAGCAGATTCAGAAGGCGCAGATAGAGGCTCAAGAGGGCAAGCGCCAACGCGGCGCGAGCACCATCAGCCAGCAGACGGCGCGCAATGTGTTCCTGTGGCAGCACCGCTCGTGGTTCCGCAAGGGCCTTGAGGCCTATTTCACTTTTCTGATAGAAATCATCTGGGGCAAGGAGCGCATTATGGAGGTCTATCTCAACTCCATCGAGATGGGTCCGGGCATCTATGGTGCCCAGGCAGTCGCCGAGGCCAACTTCGGCACCAGCGCCGACAAGCTCACCAAGGACCAGAGCGCCTATATCGCCGTGTCGCTGCCCAATCCCCTGAAGCGTGACAGCGGCCATCCCACTGCCAAGATGCGCAGGATGCACAATACCGTGCTCAAGCGCATGAACCAGATTGACCAGTTCCCCAAGGAAGCCTGTGCCCGATAAGGGCTTTACATCGACATATTAATTTATTATAGACAATGAAATCAAGAATGATATTGCTGGCTGCGCTGGCCATGATGTGCTGGGAAGCGGCAATCGCCGCTCCCGCTAAACCAGAGCCCTTTACCCACCTGCAGAGCGACGGCTCGACCGTGACGCTGGTGATGCGTGGCGGGGAATTTGTACACTCGCTGATGACGATGGACGGCTTGACGGTGGCCCGGAACTCGAGGGGCGAGTACTGCTACACTGCCGATGGCGTCTTGAGCGACATGGTTGCGCACGACAAGGGCAGCCGTGGCATCGAGGAGCAGGCCTTCATAGTCGCCTATCGCGACCAGATGACGCTAACCTCGGGCGTGCGCCGCATGCCGCGCCGTGAGGGTGAAAACGACCAGCCCCAGGTCCCGACGATGGGGTCGCCCCGCATCCCCATCATCCTGGTCAACTACTCTGATGTGCATTTCATCGACGAGGACCCGGTGGCGACCTTTGAGAACCAGTTCAACGAGAAGCAATACAGCAGCCTGCACTATTTTGAGTCGCAGTCCCGCGGCCTGTTTTCGCCACGGTTTGAGATATTGGGCCCAGTGGAGTTGCCTCAGGACCGGGCCTTCTACGGTACCAACAAGCGGGTGTACGGTACCGATGTAGACAAACAGTTGGGCACGATGATCTATGATGCCTGCATGGGATTGCCTGATGTGGATTTCTCCAATTATGACAACGACGGCGATGGCTTTGTCGATGTCGTTGTAGTGCTCTATGCCGGCGTGGGTGAGGCACAGGCCTACAACACCGTTCCCGAGTCGGTGTGGCCCTGCCAGTGGGACATGACCGAGAGTTATGACTGGGGTTGCAGCACGACGGGCCCGTTTGAACTCAATGGTGTGACCATCGACAAGTATGCCGTATTCAACGAATTGGAGGGTCGTTACGACACCGGCACCAACATCGATGGCGTGGGCACCTTCTGCCACGAGTTCGGGCACTGTCTGGGTCTCCCGGATTTCTATCCCACCAATGGCGGGTATTATTACGGGATGAGCACTTGGGACATCATGGACAATGGCTGTTACCTGAATAACGGACACCGCCCTGCGGGGTACACCTCCTATGAGCGGCACTTCATGGGCTGGATGGACCTGACCGAAGCTGTCGGGGACACCCACTACACGATGGCAGCTCTCAACAGCCTGGAAGGCACGGCCGTCAAGGTCACCAATGATGCTAACCCCAACGAGTACTACCTGCTGGAGTGCCGCACCAAGACCGATTGGGACGAGTTTCTGCCCGCCGAAGGCATTCTCGTGCTGCATGTGGATTATGACAAGAATGCATGGGACAATAACACGCCCAACAACATAGGCACCCATCCCCGCATGACCATCATTCCGGCTGACAATAACCTCTCTTCCAGTACCAATAAGAAAGATACATGGCCTCTTGGGAAACTTGATTCGTTGACCAACTATTCGACCCCTGCAGCTACCGTGTATGCGGGCGGCTACATGAACAAGCCCATCACCGCCATGACCTATGACCAGGAGGGCGGCAGTGCCGGCTTCTGGTTCATGAAGGCTGCTGCATTGCCGGGTGATGTCAACGATGACGGCGAGGTGACCATTGCCGATGTGAATGCCCTCATCGGTATGATTCTATCGGGACAACTCTTACCCCAGGGCGATGTGAATGGCGATGGCGAGGTTAACATCGCCGATGTCAACGCCCTTATCGACATCCTGCTGGGAAAAGTCTCGGCACCATAGTCGTTTATTGAACCATAACACATCATCCTGCGTCCAGCAGCAAGGAGAATCAGTAATCCTTGCTGCTGTGCGTTTTTTTATGCTTTATTACAGTCAAAAATCAAGTAGAATCTAAAAATTCTACATTTTTTCTAAATTTTTCTTGTTTTTTATTAAATTATTTGTTAGATTTGCAGCATCCTTATTGGAAAGGAATACCTGATTATTATTATACCTGATTATTTAAAATTTGGATGATTATGAGTTACATGAGCTTTATTCTTATGGCTTGCTGTGTCCTGCCGTTCAGGATCAGAAGGCTGTGCGTGCCCGAGGCGCCGCGTCCAGCGCCGCGCTGGGCAGCCCTGTTGTGTGTTTTGTTGCTGTTTTTGGTATCGTTGCCGCTTGTCACCTCATGTGACAAGTCGGATGAGCCGGAATTTACTGTCGATTACTTTTTTACTGTGGTATCGGGGCCGCCTGATTATGAGCCGGTGCCCAAGTCAGATGTGGCCTATACCATTACCAAAAAGATGAAGGAGTCCTTCAGGACGGTATATCCCAAAGCCACCGTCGATGGTAATGACGGGGCGGTGCTGAAGGCTTGTGACCTGGTGTATCTGAACTTCCTGCAAGAACATCCCGAAGGGGTCCAGTATTTCTATTGCGAAGCGAGGCTCAACCGCGCGCGGATGAGAGGCTCGATAGTGGTCAGTTACATCACAATCAAGCGCTATAATTTCTGATGTAAGAAGAAAAACGGTATATTTGTAGCCCTGAACTACAATGCAATGCGGCGAAGCCGCAGTTTAGAGTTTAGGGTTTAAAGATTGGAGATTTTCACCCACGACTAGAAACCCAAAAAACAGGCAATATGAGAAGAATAACATTATATATAATAATAGTGATGATGCTGCCCGCCCTGCCGATGGCTGCGGCGCCTGTTGATGCCCTTGCTGCCCGTGAGGCGGCATCACGCCTGGTCGCCGCCCAGGGCTGTGGTGGCAGCAGCAAGATAAAGGCCGAGAATCCCGCTGCCCTGCGGCTGGCCTACCGCCAACCGTCAACGGCATTGCCCGAAGCAGCCGACTACTATGTCTTTGACACCGGAGGCGGTTTTGTCATCGTTGCCGGTGATGACCGCGCCCAGGCCGTGCTTGCCTATGGCGACGGCCTGCCCGACATGGCCACCCTGCCGTGCAACCTGCAGTGGATGCTCGACCACTACGCTGAGCAGATGGAATGGCTGCACACCCATCCGGCGGCACGGGTAGAGCCGCAGTTCACGGCGACGACCGTCGTTGAGCCCCTGCTGCCCTGCACTTGGAGCCAAGGCACACCCTACTATGACCAGTGCCCCGTCTACCACGGTGAGCATTGCGCGACGGGTTGCATCGCCACGGCGATGGCCCAGGTGATGTACTACTGGAAGTTTCCCGATACCCTGCCCGCATTGCCCGCCTATACCACCATCATCAACAAAATCCATGTGCCAGCTTTGTCCGGGACGACATTGGACTGGGACAATATGCTCGACGGTTATGCTTACCAGAAGTATACATCCGCCCAGGGCGAGGCGGTGGCTACGCTGATGCGCTACTGCGGCCAGGGCACAACGATGGAATACGGCACCGACGGCAGCGGCAGCGGCGCCTGGAACCAGTTGGTGGCCATGCAGGTGTTCGGCTATAACCTGAGCGCCCAGTCGTTGCACCGTGACGATTACGGCACCGATGAGTGGAACGCCCTGATGCTCGAAGACCTGACCGAGGGCATACCCATCCTGTACACGGGTTATGGAGATGAGGGAGGCCATGCCTATGTGGTCGATGGATTTGACGGCAGCATGTATCACATCAACTGGGGTTGGGAAGGCAGCGGCAACGGTTATTTCGCGCTTGATGCGTTCATTGTGGGCCATTGGGATTTTTCTTTTGCCCAGCAGATGCAGCATCGCCTGTTTCCTGAGGTTTACTCGGGCTGCAGCGACCTGGAGGTTGACGGCGTGTTCTACAAGGTCGACGGTCACGAAGCCACGGTGACCTATGGCACCCCCACCTTCAAGTCCTATGAGGGCAGGGTGGACATCCCGGCCCAGGTGAGTGCCGGCGGCGTGACCTATGATGTCACCGCCATCGGCAATAACGCCTTCCGCAACTGCCTGCAGTTGACCAGCGTCACATTGCCCTCGACCATACGCCGCATCGGCAAGTATGCCTTCAAGGATTGTGTGGGCTTGTCGAGCGTGAACGTGCCTGGCAGTGTTGCCATGATTGACTATGCCGCCTTCCAGGGATGCATCAACTTGTCTACACTCACGCTGAACGACGGTCTTGAAGAAATCGGTTACTACGCCTTCCAGGACTGCCGGTCGCTCAAGCGGCTGACGATACCCGGCGGCGTGAAGTCCATTGGCGACGGCGCTTTCATCTCGTGCAGCGGATTGACAGATTTGACCATCAACAATGATCCGGATATCGATATTGATGACTTTGACGGCGAGGGGTGCGAAATCGGCTATGCCGCCTTTGCCGATTGTTGGGCCCTTACTACAGCGACGCTCGGCGACGGCGTGGTGGGCATCGGTGAGTCGGCGTTCTATCGCTGCAGCCGTCTGCAACAGGTGACCATGGGGCTGACGATGGACCATATCGCTTCCTTGGCTTTCAGCGGGTGCGCTTCGCTGGCCCGCATCATCTGCAAGCCCGAACTGCCGCCCCTGCTGGCCGACGCAGACTGCTTTGACGATGCCCACTATGCCCAGGTGACGGTTGCGGTCCCCGCCTTTGCCCGCGAGAACTACATCTGTGACGAGTTGTGGACCCGTTTCTCGCGAATCGTCAATATCGAGGATATCGTGGTGATACCCGGTGATGTCAACGGCGACAGCGAGGTGAGCATTGCCGATGTCAATGCCGTTCTGGCCATGATATTGTCGGGTTCGGTTGAGTCGCCCGGTGATGTCAACGGCGACGGCGAGGTCAATGTCGCCGATGTCAACGCACTGGTCGACATCATACTAGGGCTATAAGTTTTTCCAGTGTAAATTGTTGCCGGGGAACAGATTTTTAGATACTTTTGTGACGGCTTGTGCTATGATTATCCATGGTGCAAGCCGTTAAAAACTGCCATTTACTGAAAAAAAACTACCATTCATTTAATATCAACATCTATTCATTATTTTTTCATCATGAAAATCGTGAAATCTCTAAGACCATTGACACTCGTCATCCTGCTCCTCTCGGTGTTGGGCATGACGGCAGCCAATGTGGACAGCCGTGTCGCACAGGATAAGGCTATCAGGTTCTTGAACAGTCAGCCGAACTCGCGTTTCATGGCTTCATCGGCCAATGTGAAACTGACCCACACCGAGGCCTCGGCCGTGAGTGCCGGCGCTGCCGACTACTATGTGTTCAACTACGACGATGGCGGCTATGTCATCGTGTCGGGTGACGACCGTGCCGAGGAAATCCTGGGTTACGGCAGCGGCTATATGGATGTGCAGAACCTGCCCTCCAATGTTGCCTGGTGGCTGGGCTCCTACAAGACGCAGATGGAGTTCCTGATTGCCCATCCCGAGTTGAAGGTACAGACCTCTTCACAGGTGCTGTCAACCATGCTCACGGCAACTAGCGTACCCATGCTGATGACCAGCACATGGGACCAGGAAGCCCCCTATTACAACCAGTGCCCCAAGTACAACAACCAGTATTGCATGACGGGTTGTGTGGCTACGGCGATGGCCCAGGTGATGTACTACTGGAAGTTCCCCGCCGAGTTGCCCGCCCTGCCGTCTTATGTTACAGCCGAAACGCCGCGCTTCACGGTGCCCGCCCTGCCGGGTATCACGCTGGACTGGGCGAATATGCTCGACGACTACAGCAGCGTGAGCTATAACACTACCCAGGCCAACGCTGTCGCCTGGCTGATGCGCTACTGCGGACAGGCTGTCGAGATGATGTACTCGCCCGACGGCAGCGGTGCTTATACCGAGGACGAGCGCGATGCCATGGTCGAGTTTGGCTACAGCGAAGAAGCCACCGTCAAGTATCGTGATGACTACAGCAATGCCAGCCAGTGGCATGCCCTGATGCAGGCCGAGCTCACGGCAGGCCGTCCCATCCTCTACGGCGGCAATGACTACTATGCCGGCGGACACGCCTTTGTCGTTGACGGTTACAACGCCTCGACCAACAAGTATCATGTGAACTTTGGCTGGAGCGGCTATGATGACAACTACTACGCCCTGGATGCCTTTACCGGATCAGGATACACATTCAGTTATTATCAGGACATGATCATCGGTGTCTATCCCGCATCCACTATCGAGACCTATGCACCCGTGATGGCTGATGCCAGCAATGTGGGCACCACCTCGTTCAAGGCTACCTGGACCGACCAGACCCCCAGCGAGAATGTGACCGACTATACCCTGTATGTACAGGCCTATGACCCCAATCACCAGACCCTGCTCACCGAGGCATTCAGCGGTGTGACGGCCAGCAGCGACCAGAGTACCAATATCTCCAACTCGCTGGACCAGTACTGTGACAACGCCGGTTGGACCGGCTCCTATGTCTACCAGGCCGGTGGCGGCGGTCTGAAATTGGGTAACTCGAGCAATGGCGGCTCGTTGACGACTCCCGCCCTTGACCTGAGTACCAGCAACGGCACCATCACCGTAGCTTTCAATGCCAACCGCTATGGCAGCGACGCCACCGTGCTGACCATCGCCTGCGGCAATGCCAGCCAGACGGTGACCCTGACAAGCAGCGCAACCGACTACACTGTCACCCTGAGCGGTGTGACCGCAGCCCAGGGCCAGAAAGTGACCATTTCCAGCACGGGCAGCAAGAAACGCTGGTATATTCACAGCGTTGAAATCGGCACCTGTGGAGCCAGCAAACTGACCGCCAGCGAGAGTGGCGACGCCAACAGCCGCGTGATTACGGGTATCACCAGCAAGAACTACACCGTGAGCGGCTTGAACCAGGGCGGCAGCTACAAGTTCTATGTTGAAGCCAACTACACCGACGGCAGCAAGAAGGAGTCGAATGTCAAGACCGTTACCCTCGAGGGAACAGCCACTCCCACTCCCGAGATTATCGTTGACCCCGAGACCTTGACGATGACCGCTAATGTGGGAGAGACGGTTACGGCCACCTTTGGTGTGCTGGCATCCGACCTTACCGGCAATGTCACAGTGACACTCAATGACGCAAACGGCGTCTACAGCATCAATCCCGCTACCATCAGCAAGGCTGCTGCCGAGGCAGGAGCCACCGTTACCGTTACTTATGCTCCCACTGCTACCGGCACCCACCCCGCTACTGTTACCGTGGCCAGCGAGGGCGCCGAGCCGGTGACCGTTACCCTTAACGGCACCGCTGTCATGCAGACCGTCGCCCCCGTGATGGCTGCAGCAACCAATGTGGGCACTACCTCGTTTACCGCTACCTGGACCGATGCCACCCCCGCCCAGAATGTGCGTGATTACACCCTGTTTGTCAACAAGGCCGTTGCCACCGGTGATGTTCTGCTGACCGAGACCTTTGCCGGCGTGAATGTGACCAAGGACGGCACCTACGACCGTGGCTCCTCGATGGACGACTACTGCGACAATGCCGGCTGGACAGGTTATGCCGCCTATGAAGCCGCCAGTGGCGGTTTCAAGTTGGGCAGTGGCTCCAAGTCGGGCTACATCACCACACCCGCGCTGGCTGCCAACAGCGGAACGCTGACCGTGGCTTTCAATGGCAACTCCTATGGCAACGATGGCAGTTCGATTATCGTTTCGTGCGGAGATGTGAGCGAGACGATAGTCCTCTCGAGCGATGCCGCCGACTATACCGTAACCCTTGCCGGCGTGCCCACCGCTGCCGGCCAGAAGGTGACCCTGTCGTGCACCGGCACCGGCAAGCGCGTGTATGTTCACAGCGTGACCGTCTATGATGGCAGCGTGAGCAAACTCAATGCTACCGAGACCGGTGACGAGAACACCCGTGTCATCACCGGCATCACAGCCAAGACCTACACTGTCGAGAACCTGACCCCCGGCGCTACCTACAACTTCTATGTGGTCGCCAATTATGTGGACAACACCACTGCAGGCTCCAACACCGAGCAGGTGACCCTCGAGGCAGAGCCCGTGGTTCCCGATCCCGAGGTTATTGTCGACCCCGAAACCCTGACGATGACCGCTGAGGTGGGTGAGACGGTAACAGCCACCTTTGACCTGCTTGCCGCCAACCTGACGGGCGCAGTGACGCTCACCCTCAACGACGAAAACAATGTTTACAGCATCAATCCGGACACCATCAGCATTGCCGATGCCGAGGCGGGCGCCACGGTTACCGTTACCTATGCTCCCACCACTACCGGCACCCATGCTGCTACTGTCACTGTGTCCAGCGCTGGCGCCGAGGATGTGACCGTTACCCTCAACGGCACTGCCACGATGGAGGCTACTGCTCCCGTGATGCTTCCCGCTGCCGCGGAATATGTGACCACGAGTTCGTTCCGCGCTGACTGGACCGACGAGACTGCAGCCCGCTTTATCAAGGACTACACCTTATATGTAAATATTGAGCAGGTATACCCTGCTGGCACCCTGTTGCTGAATGAGACTTTCTACAGCGAGGAAGTACCCTCGGCTGACAGTAACATCGATGAGGGCGCCAACGGTACCCTCGACGACTGCTGCGACAACGCCGGCTGGACCGGTTATGGCGTATTCCTGGCCGCTGGCGGTGGCATGAAACTGGGCTCCGGTTCCAAGATCGGCTACCTGACGACTCCCGCTCTTGACCTGTCGGGCAGCAATGGCGTCGTGACCGTGAAGTTTAATGCCAGGAGTTATGGCAGCGACGGCAGTTCAGTCATCGTCTCGTGCGGTGAGGTGAGCGATACCGTGGAACTGACCACCGAGAATGCCGACTACACCGTGGTTCTTAATGGCGTGACCGCCGAGGCGGCTCAGAACATCACCTTGAGCGGCACCGCTGTCAAGAAGCGCTTCTACCTTAACAGCGTACAGGTTTACAGTGGCGAGGTTGCCCAGATGAGGGCCGTTGAAGAGAATGGCGACGAGAACAGCCGCATCATCACCGGTATCACCGACAAGTATTATGTAGTCGAGGGCTTGACCGCAGGCGCTACCTACAACTACTATGTCGAGGCCAACTACATCGACGGCAGCAAGGCTGCCAGCAATGTCGAGACCGTTACCCTGCTTGAGAATCAGGACCATGGTTACCAGAAGGGCGATGTGAACCACGACAAGGCCGTTGACATCAACGATGTGACTGCGCTGATTTCCTATGTGCTGGGCAACACCACTGGTGATTGTTGTCCCATCTGTGCAAATGTCAATGGCGACACCCAGATTGACATCAACGATGTGACCGCGCTGATTTCTTTCGTGCTGTCAGGCTCATGGGGTGATTGAAACAGTCAACCAGACACTTGAATAAAACGAGGCGAGGACCAATCGGTTCCCGCCTCGTTTTTATCGGTTGGCGTAAAGGGTTTACTTGTCGGCGATTTCCTGTAGTTTGGCCAGGAAAGCGACGCGTGCGCCCTGCAGCAGGTTGATGGCTCGCGGCACGATATCGCTGAGTTCGGGTGTCGTGTCGGCGAGGATTTCAAATGCTACCCACACGCTAGTCTCGTTCTTGCCTTCCTCGTCCTCGATGTCCATCGTGTAGAGTTTGACGACCTTGATGCTGCCGTTGACTTCGTTCATCAATTTCATGATGGTGTCCTCATTGTCCTCGGTGACGACAAAGATGGCGGGCATCATCAGTCGGAAATACTGCTCGTCGTCCTCGTCCTTGAAGTAGAGGAAGTTGAAGCCTTCGTACTTGAACGCGATGCCGAAGGGCGTCTCGTGGGGGCGGAAACCCTCCTCGGCCAGGTAATTGATCATTAATTTGTTGAGATCCATATTCTAATAAGTTTAGAGTTTAGAGTTTAGAGTTCGGGGTCATTATTTGGAGGTGTTGAATCCCACGCGGGGCAGGGCGTTGCTGCGAGAGATGCCTTCCATCTGGTCGCGCATGGTCTCGTACTCCTTGAGCAGCTCGCTGTTGACCGAGGGCTTGATGCCCTCGAGCGTCTTGAGTAACAGCTCCTGGGTGATGGGTTCGTTGTTGAATGCTGCGATGGTGGCTGCCTCGTTGACGATGTAGGCGATATCGCTGGCGACATAGCCCTCGGATTTCTTAGAGAGTTCGTCGCTGTCGATGCCCTCACAGGGTCGGTCCTTGAGGTAAAGTTCAAACATGAGTTTGCGTGCCGTGGTGTCGGGCATGGGTACATAGACCTGCTTGTCGATGCGTCCTGTGCGCAGCACGGCAGGGTCCACCTTGTCGGGCCTGTTGCTGGTGGCGATGACAAAGATGCCTCGCTTGGAGCAGTTGTTCAACTGCGAGAGGAACTCGTTGACCTCACCAGCCTGGTTGCCGCCGGTATTGTCGGTCGTGCGGTTAGGCACAAAGGCATCAAACTCGTCGAAGCACAAGACGGTCGGGGCGTTTAACTCGGCTTTCTTGAACAGGTCGGCGATTTTGCTCTGTGAACCGTGCACATAGATGGAACCCAGGTCGCTGGCCTTGACCAGGATGAAATTGAAGCCGGTCTCCTCGGCAAACTTCTCGGCAAAGAAGCTCTTGCCGCATCCCGGAGGCCCGTAGAGCAGCATGCCGTTGGGCGGCGTGAGTTTATACTTCTCGGCAAGTTCCTTGTCCTTGAGGATGAGGATGACGCGTTTGCGCAACATGTCCTTTAACTCATCCATGCCGGCGATGTCGGCAAATCCGTTGCCGTTGCCTCTCTTGATTTCGACATCGGCGCTGGTCATGGGGTCGGCAGCCCTTGTTGCGCCCGTGTATTGGTCTTGGTCGCTGCTGCCTGTTTCCCGCTCTTGCTGCTCGCGTACCCTCTGGGCCTGTCGTGATGCGATTTCCTTGCGCAGTTCCTCGGCTTGCTCGCTGTTCTCGTCGTCGATGAGGAGTTCAATGAGTTGCTCGACGGTGTCCAGACGGTCGTTATAGGCCAGTGCCATGCCCGCCTGTACGATGGTCTTGAGCTTCTCGTCCTCGATGTCGCTGACATCGATGTCGCCTTTCTCACCTCGTATTTTCTGTACAAGTTTGATTTTCTCTTTGCGCGTCATCTGTGGCGGGAACTCGATGTCCCAAGGCGTCCTGCCAGTGAGCATCGTATAGAATACCGCCGTAGCGGCAAAGATGTCGTTGAGTTCGTCATACTTGCCGAGGAACGACTGGCCGCTGGCATAGCGGGGGTCGAGGTCGGCCGTGTCGAACGGGGCGTTACCCATGAAGCAGGGCGAGATGTGTCCCAAGTCGATGAGTTCGGCCACGCCACCGGTCTTGCTGCTGAGCATGACATTGGTGGGGTTGATGTCGTTGTGCAGCAAAATGCCCGGTTGCTCGTGCAGGTACTGCAGTCCCTCGAGCATCTCGAGGAAGATTTTCACAGCGGTGTCGCGGTCGAGTTTGCCCTCGCGCTGCAGCATCTCGCTGAGCAGTTCGCCGCTGAAGTAGGTGGCGACGAGGTATCGGCATTCGCCGGCATCATCGGAGTACTTGCCGTCGTTGATGTAACTGACGATGTTTTTGTGGCTCAGCTTGCGGCTGATGGCAATTTCGGCCACATCCCCGTTGACGATGAGTTTCTCGGGGGTGCTCTTGAGGCGGTAGATCTTCATGAAGTAAGGGTTGCCGCTCTCGTCCTCGACGCGGTAGCTCTCGACATAGGGGTTTTCCTTGATGAGGTAAACCACATGCCATTTATTGTCGATGATTTGTCCTTGCTTAAGTATCATATAAAGTTTAGGGTTTAGAGTTTAGAGATTAGTGTTATTCAGCCTCTTGTGGGCCGGGTTGTGTCGTTTTTTTCTTGAAGAAGAGTTTGCGGATGAGCACATGGGTGCGGTTGAGCACCAGCAGTGCAAGCATTGCAACCATCAGGGCGAGCATGAGGTTGGTCAAGATGGCGTCGGCATCATAGTCATCGGCCAGGGCGGGCAGATTGATGGGCTGCTCGATGCCGTCCAGGGATGTGAGTGCCCGTTTCCAAGTGATGGCGCCGTCATGCAGGAACACCACGGCGGGGTTGCCTCGTGCCACCATCTTGAGCTCGCTGTCGTCCATGTTATAGATAGGGTAGGAGGCCATCGATATGTCCTTCCACTGCTCTATCTCGCCTGCCGATGCCGGCGTGAGTCCGACGACTTGGATGTCGGCAGCAAAAGCGGCATCGTTGAGTTCGTTGATAGCAAAGGAGTTGACCACGCCAACTTGGGGCAGGTCGGGGAACAGCAGCAGCAAGGTGTTGCCGCTAGCCGAGAGCACATCGCTGGTGATGTTCTCGCCGTCCTCGTCAAGGATGGCGATGCCGTCACTCGGTGCGCCGTTGAGTTCAATGACCTTGCCCTGGGGGCGGTGGGCATGGTAGCGGGTGACATACTCCCATCCCTCGTCCTCGTCGGGGAGGCTGTCGATGGTGAATTCCTGCTGCTTGCCGTCACGGCTATAGATGAAGATGAAGTCGTCGTCGCCCTCGTCGTTATCCACGACGGCTGTAGCAAGCCGCGTGCCGACGGGGTAAGGACGGTAGTCGATGAGCGGCTGGTGGAAGTAGCCGAAATAGGCCACGGCCATCACAAAGGCGAAAGCCAGGGTCATCACCACCCATTGCACCGCGGGTCCGTAGATGCCCTTGACCGTCTTGTTGAACACCAGCAGGTAGATGATGCCCAGGAGCAGCAGGACATTCTTGGCGAAGGTGGCCCAGTTGCTCAGGTGCCAGGCGTCGCCGAAACAGCCGCAGTCGGGGACGGCCCCGGTGACTGCGAGCCACAAGGTGAGCGGCGTCATGACCAGCATCAGCAGCAGTGCCAGCACGGGGGCACTGCGGCGGTAACTGCCCAGGACAATGGCAAATCCCAGCATGAATTCCAGTGCAGCAAGGCTGACGGCGATGAACAGTGCGGTTCCTGTCCACTGGCCTAGTCCCATGGCGTTGAGGTAGTCGGTAATCTTGTAGGTCGTTCCCCAAGGGTCTATCGACTTGGTAAATCCAGAGAAGACGAAGACGGCTCCCACAACGAGCCTCATGAGCACCGTGAGCACACGGCACCATTTCTCATACTTTACTGCGTTGATGCAAGCCTTGATGGTCATGAGTCGTCAGTTTTTTTGTTTTCAGTATCCGGTAGAGAGCCGAAGCCGCTGGCAAGAGCAGGCTGGCCGCTGTAAAACAATTATTGTGAGTTGCCGGTTGCAAGTTGCTCGTTGTGCTTAATCAGGGCAAAGACGCTGTAGTTGATCATGTCCTGATAGTTGGCGTCGATGCCCTCGCTGACGAGGGTTGCGCCGTTGTGGTTCTCGATTTCCTTGGTGCGCTGAATCTTGGTGAGAATCAGGTCGGTGTAACTCGAGATGCGCATGTCGCGCCAAGCCTCGCCATAGTCGGTGTTCTTGGCAATCATCAGCGTCTTGGTCGCATCGATGAACTCATCATATAGGCTCAAAGCCTGTTGGCTTGTAATGTCCACGACATCGCTATAGCCGAGTTTGAGCTGTATCAGGCCGATGACGCCATAGTTGATGATGCCGATGAATTCGGGCCAGATGCCTTCGCCCACCTTGGTCTCGCCGTTGAGTTCAAGGGTGCGAATTCGCTTTGCCTTGATGAAAATCTGGTCGGTGACCGACCTTGCCCTGAGGATGCGCCACGAGGGCCCGTAGTCCTTCATCTTGTTGATGAACAGTTCACGGCACTGGGCGATAACCTCGTCATATTGTTTGCTTGTATTGTGCATAGGCTGCCAAAAAAGTAATTTTTTTGATATTAAACGGACAAAGATAGTGCAAGCCGAGCGGAGTGGCAAGCAAAAAAGTGTTTTTTTTGCTTTGACACACCCGAGGCACCGCCTATCTTGGGCGCGAGCCCATCCCGTTTGCATCGTTGCAGACAAGCGCGGGTTTGCCTGCATGAAGAAAATACACTAATTTTGCTCCCTCAATTGTTGTGTGCCCAGTCTGTAGAATTAATGGAGATAGAATTATGCTGTTAATTATAGTGTTGCTGCTTTTTGCCCTGTGTCTCTATCGTATGGAAGTTAACTTTAGAGGCTTTCATGGTGATTACCTTTCAAAGGCGAAGACCGATGCCGTGAAGGGCATTTTCATCATGCTAGTGGTGCTAACACATGCAATGGGCTATTTTAATGATTTGGGCTATGAGTTTGAAGGCTGGGGCGACAACTGGTATGCCGCCTTGTGTGACATTATGGGTCAGCTGGTTGTAGTGATGTTCCTGTTCTATTCGGGCTATGGCGTGGGCGAGTCCTACAGGGCGAAAGGGGAGTCTTACCTGAAGACTTATCCCCGGAGGCGTATCCTGACGACGCTGCTTAACTTTGATGTGGCAGTGATGGCATATGTTATCCTGGCTTTGGCGTTAGGGAAGGAAGTGACGGTATTGCAGTCGTTGCTCTCGTTAACCGGTTGGGAGAGCATGGGCAACAGTAACTGGTATATCTTTGTTATCCTGTGTTGCTATGCGTTGGCGTGGGTGGTGCTGCGGTCCAGGCTGCCGAGCCGCGTTTATAGGGTCGTTTTGTTGTTTGCGCTGTGTTTGGCGTTGTTGGCCGTTTTGTCCAGATTCAAGGACTCCTACTGGTATGACACGGTTTTGTCGTTCCCTCTGGGTTTCATGTTCTCGGCTTATAAAGTTGAGTTGGAGCGGCAGCTGAAGCGTTGGTACTGGGTGGTGCTGTGCTTGCTGTTGCTGTTGCTGCTGGTTCAGTTCTATGGTTATTTCATCGGGTGGTATGCCGACAGGCTGTGCCTGACCTATAATGCCCTGAGCATCACATTTGCCTTGTTGATTGTCGTGCTGACGATGAAGGTGGGCGTGGGCAACAGGCCGCTGGAGTGGTTGGGGCGGAATCTGTTCCCCATCTATATCTACATGAGGCTCCCGATGATAGTGATGGTGGACAGACATCCTGATTTTGTCATGGCACAACCATGGGCTTTTATTGTCATCAGCCTTGCCGTGACGCTGCTGATAGCGATGCTGTACCGCTACTGGCGTATCAAGCTTTAGGTGTCGTCGGCGAAAGTGCCGAATACTTAACAAAGTGTAAAAAAACACAGTTTTTTGGTGTCATACACACGATAGGCATTGTTATTGTCGTTATGAAGACAGGCTGCTCCTCGGAAAAATTCAAATAAATTTGTTTTTTCACTCGACTTGCACTATCTTTGTCAGTTTAAAACCGTGAGGTGACAACAATCAAACAATATCAAGCACTATGAAGTCAGACAGTATAGTGATTATTCCTACTTATAACGAGAAGGAAAACATCAGGGCCATCATCGCTGCCGTGCTCGCCCAGAGTGAGCACCAGTTTGATGTGTTGATCGTCGATGACAATTCCCCTGATGGCACCGGTGCCATCGTGGAGTCGATTATCGCCGATCAGCCTGAACGCGTCCATATCCTGAAGCGTGCTGGTAAGCAGGGCTTGGGAACCGCCTATATTGCTGGCTTTAAGTGGGCGCTGGAACGCGACTATAGTTACATCATCGAGATGGATGCCGATTTCTCGCATCCAGTTGATAAATTGCCCGAGTTGCAGCGCACCTGTGCCGACGGCAATGCCGATGTGGCTGTTGGCTCACGCTATATCTCAGGGGTAAATGTCGTGAACTGGCCGATGGGCAGAATGCTGATGAGTTATTATGCGTCGGCCTATGTCAGGTTGATTACGGGCATGAAGGTGAAAGATGCCACTGCCGGCTATGTGTGCTACCGCCGTGAGGTGTTGCTGTCCATCGACCTGGATGCCATCGAGTTCAAGGGCTATGCATTCCAGATTGAGATGAAGTTCACAGCCCATCGCATGGGCTTCACCATCAAGGAGGTACCCATTGTGTTTGTTAACCGTGTTCTGGGCACGAGCAAGATGAACAGCAGCATCTTCTTTGAGGCACTGTGGGGGGTGATCAAGTTGCGTTGGGACTCGATTTTCAACAAGAAACGCTTCCAGCGTCGCATCCCGAGCGGCCAACCGGCGGGTGGCGATGGTCAAGCGACCTGAACGACGATGAGCAACTGGATGCGGCATAGCATTTGGTTGCTTAATTGTTGATGGCCCTGACATTGGCACGGATTTTGCACCTTGTTGGTGTGTTCTATCTTGAAATTAAGAGACAAACTACCTAATGGCTAAAAAGATACATGATAAAGGGTTGACTGCCGAACAAGTGCTTGAGAGCCGGCAGCAACATGGGCCTAATATTATCACGCCTCCCGCGCATGAGCCGCTGTGGCGTCAATTCCTGAAGAAATTTGATGATCCGCTCATCAAAATCCTGCTGGTGGCGTTATTGCTGTCGGTGGGTTTGTCGGTATATGAATACTTTGGCCTGGGCTCGGCTCCCGCTGTCTTTTTTGAGCCGCTAGGCATCTTCCTTGCTGTTGTGCTGGCCACGCTGGTGGGTTTCCTGGTCGAGGTCAACGCCAACAAGAAATTCCGCCTTCTCAACCAGACTGATGACGGCGTCAAGGTCAAGGTGCTGCGCGCCGGTCACATCACCCAAGTGGCCCCCCGCGGTATTGTGGTGGGCGACATCGTGATACTGGAAACGGGAGAGAAGGTGCCAGCCGACGGTATTGTCCTAGAGAGCTTTACACTGACCGTCGATGAGAGTTCGTTTACTGGCGAGCCCTCGTCATGGAAAACCCATGAGACCGGCATTTCCAGCCAGGAGGCTACCTATCCTGTCAACCAGCTGTTGCGTGGCAGCACCGTGCTGGAAGGCAATGCTGTGATGCGCGTGGAGCGCGTTGGCGACCAGACCGAGTACGGCAAAATCTATCGTGATGCGCAGATTGACAACAACATCAAGACCCCGTTGACGCGCCAGCTGGACCGCCTGGGCCGGACGATATCCTATGGCAGCTATGTCATGGCCGGCCTGTTGGTGCTGGGCCGTATCATCGAGTTTATAGTATCCCCTAGTGAAAGTGCTGTTGACACTGCACAATATTTCATCGAGACCGTGATGCTTGCCGTCACGCTCATCGTGGTGTCGGTGCCCGAGGGCCTGCCCATGAGTGTCACATTGTCGCTGGCATTGAGCATGCGCAAAATGCTGAAGCACAACAACCTGGTGCGCCGCATGCATGCCTGTGAGACGATGGGTGCCGCCACCGTCATCTGTACCGACAAGACCGGCACGCTGACACAGAACAAGATGCAGGTGTATCAAGCGCATTTCTACGGCTTGCCCGATGGCGGGCACCTCACCGATGACGAGTCGGGCACGATTGTGTGCGAGAGCATTGCCTGCAACAGCACCGCCTATCTGGACGATAGCGACCCCGCCAATGTCGTGGCACTGGGTAACCCCACCGAGGGCGCCCTGCTGCTGTGGCTGCGTGACGCCGGCGTGGACTACATGTCGCTGCGCGAAGGCAGTGAGCCGCTGGCGCAGATGCCATTCTCGACCATGACCAAGTACATGGCCACCGTTATCGACAGCGCCACAGGGCAGCGCCTGCTGCTGGTGAAGGGCGCTCCCGAGATTATCATGAGACAGTGCCAGGGTGCGCTGGGCGGGGTCTCCTCGGACGAGGTGGCCAGTGAACTCGCATCCTATCAGGCAAAGGCGATGCGTACGCTGGCGTTTGCCTACTGCGTATTGCCCTCCGATGCCAATCCCCTCGAGGTCGTGGCCCGCATGAAGGCTGCTGATGTCCCCGCGTTGACCTTTGTGGGCATCGTCGCCATCAGTGACCCCGTGCGGCCTGATGTGCCCGCTGCCATCACCGACTGCCGTCAAGCCGGTGTGAAGGTGAAAATCGTGACGGGAGATACCGGCCCCACAGCCCGTGAAATCGGGCGACAGGTGGGTCTGTGGACCGATGCCGACGGTGACGAAGCCATCATCAATGGCCCCGACTTTGCCGCCTTGAGCGACGACGAGGCCGCTCAACGAGTATCATCGATCAAGATTATGGCGCGTGCCCGGCCTGATGACAAGGCTCGCCTCGTGCGCCTGTTGCAGCAGCAGGGCGAGGTCGTTGCCGTCACAGGCGACGGCACCAACGACGCTCCGGCGCTCAATGCCGCCCAAGTGGGAATGTCGATGGGCGACGGCACCGCAGTCGCCAAGGAGGCCAGCGACATCACCATCCTCGATAATTCCTTTGCCAGCATCAACAAGGCCGTGTTGTGGGGACGCTCGCTCTACAGCAATATCCAGCGCTTTATCCTCTTCCAGCTGGCCGTCAATGTGTGTGCCTGCCTGGTGGTTGCTATCTGTTCATTCTTCAGCAAGCAGCCCGCCCTGACAGTGACGCAGATGCTGTGGGTGAACTTGATTATGGACACCTTTGCCGCCCTTGCACTGGCGTCGTTGCCGCCCAACAGTGTGCTCATGCGCCGCAAGCCGCGCGATTCCCGCGCAAGTATCATCACGCGGTTGATGATGCGCTTCATCATGGTGTCGGGCGTGGTGTTCGCCGTGTTGATGATCGGGTTGTACTATTACTTCGTGCGTGAGGCCAACGGCGGTCCTGTGTTCATGCGTGGCATCAATCCCAATATCAACCCCGAGGAGATGGGCATCTTCTTCAGCGTGTTTGTCTTCTTGCAGTTCTGGAACATGTTGAATGCGAGGTCGTTTGAGACCGGCAAATGGGCCTTTAACAACATGGAGGGCAGTAAGATGTTCTGGGGCGTGGCCACAGTCATCTTTATCGGCCAGATAGTACTGGTCCAGTTCTTCTCCCCATTGTTCAACTGTGCGCCTCTTGACCTGAAAACATGGCTGCTCATCATCTTCGGCACCTCGCCCGTGTTCCTGATAGGGCAGTGTGTGGCATTGGTTAGAAATAAGGATTAAAACAGGTTAAAAAAAACTGCAGACTGAAAATATTTGCCTAAAAAATTTGTGAATTATGCCGAAAGGATATAATTTTGCAACATCTATAGCTATATGCGAACTGAATTAACAATTTATATACAAAATTAAGCACTATGAAGAAATCTTTACTTTCACTGTTTGCTATGTGTCTTGCCGGCTTTGGCGTTGCTAATGCCGGTATCGAGGTCACTGCAACCAATGTTGACCAGCCTGCCAATGACACGCTGTTGTTTGCTCTGCCGGTGGATGTGAATCTGTATCAGGACATCCAGAACTATCCTGAAGATGACCCCGACACCCGATTCATGAAATTCCAGCCTGAGTATCTGGTAACTGCCCTCGATTTCACTAAGGGTGATATCAACAAGGGTACAGCAACCTTGCCCGCTAACGCCAAGGTTATCGGTTTGGGTCTTGACGGTTATGACAATGGTAGCGACATGACCAACCATGGCGTATTCCTTGAGGTGACCGCATGGTGCCGCAACATCCCCCTCGATAAGGTTGAGTTGGATTACCTCGACTTGTTTGACGGTTATAGGTTCCACAAGCCCCAGGGCGACCTGTTCACCGACACTGTGACCTATAAAGCCTATCAGGGTTGGCCCGGTTTCCCCGGCTACATCTGCACCTTTGATCCCGCTGCTACCGCCGAGAATCCCGCCACGATTGTTGAGGTTCCCTTCGGCAATCCCGATGATCCCCACATGCCTTTCTGGTATCAGGGAGAGAACATCTACCTGACCTTGTGGATGATCAACGACTATGATGTGCACATGAAGTATCGCTATATGGCCTATGATGATGCCGAGGCCGAGTATGCCAGCCTCATGCGTTCGGGTAACTATTGCTTCAGCCCCGAGTCACAGGCCGACATCCTTGACTTCTTTGGTGTGCCTCTGATGTATGAGTTGCCCGAGCATCGTCTGCCCGCTTTCCGCACTCCGTATTTCACCAACGATGTCCGCGTTGCCATTGAGGGTTACGATACCGAGTTCGTGTTGAAGGATAACGACGGTAACGAGATTACTCCTGCCGAGGACGGCAACTTCTACAGCCTGGACCACACCAAGACTTACTCGGTAGTGGTTATGGGCACCGAGGTTGGCAGCTTCACCTTCGACGACATCTATAAGGATGTCAACCTTGTCATCCAGAACCCGACGGCTGTGGAAGAGGTGAATGGCAGTAAGACCGTCAGCAGCGTTGTTTACTACAACCTGGCTGGTCAGCAGAGCGCTCAGCCCACCGATGGTGTGAATATCGTCGTTACCACCTACAGCGACGGCACCCGAACCACCGCCAAGGTCATCAAGTAATGTGCCATTAGCTTTTAGCTAACAGCGTTTTAGCAAGAAAAATAACAGATGCCTCATAGTTGAGGTGTCTGTTATTTTTTGACATAAATGGTTGATAATATTGAGAATCATCATTACCTTTGTGACATAAACATCAACCAATTATTGTAATGAAGATGAGAAAACTGAAATTCAAGTCTCGTTATCTGTTCAGGCTGCTGGCAGCCGTGGCGCTCGCTATGGGCGGCGGCACGATGCTCGCAGGACCGTCGCCGCAGTCGCAGAGCGGAGCTGTGCAGACCTCGACAGTGACGGGACAGGTGCTTGATGAGAACGGTGAACCCATGATTGGGGCGACCGTCAGCGTCAAGGGCACGAATGCGGGCACTGCCACCGATTTTGACGGGCGGTTCAGCATCAGCGTGTCCCAGGGTGCTACCCTGACCGTAAGTTATGTGGGCTACGGCGCCCGCGATGTGCGGGTCGATGGCTCAAACCTGACGATCACGATGGAGCCATCGGCCTCTTGTGACCTCAGTGAGGTCGTGGTGACTGCCCTGGGTATTAGGAAGGAGGCCAAGTCGCTTTCCTACAATGTACAGCAGTTGGAAGGCGATGCCTTGATGCGTGTGCAGGATGCCAACTTCGTCAACTCACTCTCGGGCAAGGTGGCCGGTGTTACCATCAACGCCAGTGCAACGGGTGCAGGCGGCGGCAGCCGTGTCGTGATGCGCGGAGCCAAGAGCATCAACGGCAATAACAATGTGCTGTATGTCGTGGACGGCATCCCCATGCAGAACCTCACCAGCGAGCAGCCCGAGGGCATCTTTGCCGGAGCGGGCCAGACGGGTGACGCGACCAGCAACATCAACCCCGACGACATCGAGAGCGTGAGCGCGTTGACGGGTCCCTCGGCAGCAGCCCTGTATGGTGCCAATGCTGCCAACGGAGTCATCCTTATCACCACGAAGCGTGGCCGCTCGGGTAGGGTGGATGTGACCTACAACGGCAGTTTCCAGTTCTCCAAGCCCTTTGTGCTGCCGCGTTTCCAGAATCAGTACGGTCCTAGCGAGACGGGCAGTTACTTCAGTTGGGGAGAAAAACTGGCTACGCCCAGCGATTACCGTCCCGCCGACTTCTTCCAGACGGGCACCAACATTGCCAACTCGGTGAGCCTGAGCACCGGCTCTGACAAGAACCAGACCTACCTCTCGCTCGGAGCCACCAATGCCCAAGGCATCATCCACAGCAACAACTACGACCGCTATAACCTGAGTGTGCGCAACACCACCAACTTCCTCGACAACCGCATGACCCTCGACCTGGGTTACATGCTCAGCGCCGTCAAGGAGCAGAACATGATCAGCCAGGGCCAGTACCACAATCCGCTGGTGCCCGTCTATCTGTTCCCCGCAGGTGATGACTTCTCCAAGTTGGGCTACTTTGAGCGCTATGACACGGGCCGCAACTTCCCCGTGCAGTACTGGCCCTACAACTACGACATCTCGATGGAGAACCCCTATTGGGAGACCGAGCGCGAGCGTTTCATCAACCATAAGGAGCGCCACCAAGCGACCGTCTCACTCAATTGGCGCATCACCCCGTGGCTCGACATCACGGGCCGCGTGAAGTATGACAAGAGCAGCGACAAGTATGAGGAGAAATTCTTTGCCTCGACCAACACGCTCTATGCCTCGCAATACGGTCACTACGGCCTGCGTAATGTGGGCAACCGCCAACTCTACGCCGAGGCCTTTGCCAAGTTCAACAAATACTTTGCCGGCGACCGCTGGAACATCAGCGGCGTGCTGGGTGCCAGCTTTGACCAGCGCGACAACAGCATCGAGGGCTTCAGCGGCCACCTGAAGGGTACCGCCAACAAGTTCACGCTGGCCAATGTCGAGACCGGCAACTCGACCTTCAAGCCCGTTCAGAGCGGCTACCGCACCCAGTTGCAGAGCGTGTATGCCACTGCGCAACTTGGTTACCGAAGCATGGTTTATCTGGATGCGACAGCCCGCAACGACTGGTCGAGCAAATTGGAGAAGAGTTACTTCTACTGGTCGGCCGGCGTGAGTGCTATCTGGACCGATATCTTCCCTGGTATAGAGAGTTATGACTGGCTCAACTATTTCAAGACCCGCGTGGGTTACTCCCAGGTGGGTAACGAGCCTAACGAGCCGTTCTTGACGCGTGAGACCTATGCCATCAACCCCTCGACGGGCCTTGCAGAGACCTCGACGCGCATGCTCACCGACCTCAAGCCCGAGCGTACCGACTCGTGGGAGGCAGGTATTGACCTGTACATGTTCCGCAACCGCCTGCGCGTGAATGCGACACTGTACAAGTCCAGCACGCGCAACCAGTTCTTCTATCCCACGCTGCCCGCGTCGTCGGGCTACACCAGCGCTGTTGTCAACGGCGGCCGTGTGGATAACAAGGGCGTGGAGTTGACCGCCCGTTACACACAGCCCATCGGTCCCGTCACATGGGAAACTTACCTCACCTGGACACTCAACCGCAACAAGGTCAAGGAGCTGCTGCGCAACTGGCGCAATCCCATCGATGGCGAGATTTACAACCTGGACGAACTCTACATGGGCGGCACCTCGGGCTACCAGATCCGCCTGACCGAGGGCGGCACCCTGAGCGATGTGTATGTCTCCACGCTCAAGACTGACGAGCACGGTGCCATCTATGTCAACCCCGAGCGTCAGACCGTCGAGGCCAATCCCAACAACAATGCTTATTACATCTATGCCGGGCAGGCCGCACCCAAGTACAACCTGTCGTGGGGCAACTCGCTGTCGTTCAAGGGTATCACCTTGTCGGCCCTGCTGGCTTACCGCAACGGCGGTATCGTCGTGAGCGAGACCCAGGCTATCCTGGACTACTATGGTGCCTCGCAGGCCTCCCAGAATGCCCGCAACGATGGCGGCGTCATCATCAACGGCAAAAAGATCAACGCCCAGGGCTACTATCAGACCGTGGGCAACCCCAACGGAACGGTCGACTCCCGCTATGTCTACAGCGCGACCAACCTCAGGCTCGCCGAGTTGAGCATCGGCTACGATGTGCCGGTCAACCGCTGGGTCAAGTGGGTCAAGGGCCTGAATGTGTCGTTTGTGGCCCACAACCTGTGCATGCTCTATAACAAGGCCCCCTATGACCCCGAGGCGACCTCCAACACGGGCACCTACTACCAGGGCATCGACTACTTCATGCAGCCCAGCCTGCGTTCGATGGGATTTAATGTGAAACTCAAATTCTGATGACGGCTATGAAGAAGACAAGAATCATCAATTATATGTTCACGGTGCTGGCCGCAGCCCTGCTGCTGGCGGCGTGCACCAAGTCGTTTGACGACATCAACACCAACCAGCACGAACTCACCGACGAGGAACTTGCCAACGACTACCAGAATGTGGGCGCCTTCTTCTCGCAGATGGTGTCAAGGGTCGTGCTGTTTGACGACGGTTCGGGCAACTGCCTGTCGTCGGACTATCAGGTCGCCCAGGGCCTGAGTGCCGATGCCTTCTCGGGCTATCTTGCCCCGACGGGCACTTGGCGCAACGGTGTTCACAACGGTTCCTACAGTTTTGTGAGCGGTTGGTATGACCAGATGTTCACGCGCGCCTTCAGCGAGGTGATGCCCGCCTGGCAGCGTGTCACCCGCGTTGCCGATGAGATGGGGCAGCCCGCTGTCGCCGCCCTCGCCACCATCGTCAAGGTCGAGGCGCTGCACCGTGTGACCGACATGTACGGCCCGATTCCCTACCTCCACTACGGCAGCGGAACGCTGGGCACGACATATGACCGCCAGCAGGAGGTGTACACCCGCTTCTTTGCCGAGCTGGACAGCGCCATCGAGGTGCTCACGCCGCTGGCCGAGTCGGGAGGCACGCTCTTGCCCGACTATGATAATGTGTATGAGGGCAATGTCGCCCGTTGGGTGAAGTTTGCCAATACCCTGCGCCTGCGTCTGGCCCTGCGTGTGGTCTATGCCGACCCTGCGCTGGCACAACGCGAGGCCGAGAAATCGGCAGCCTGTTCCCTGGGCTTCATCGAGACCGCTGCCGAGCGCGCCCAGTTGCTGCACGGCCGCCTGACCTACTTCCACCCTAACTACGACATCGCCTACAATTTCAATGCCGGCGAGGTGCGAATGGGTGCGACAATGGATTGCTACATGAACGGTTACAGCGATCCGCGTCTGGCGGCTTACTTCGTTCCCGCTAGCAGCGACAACAAGTATCACGGCGTGCGCTTGGGCGTGCACAACATGAACGCCACGCGCTATGCCGGCGTGTATGTCTCCAACCTGAACATCGACCGCTCCACCACGCCCATCGTGTGGATGACGGCCGCCGAGGGCTTCTTCCTGCGTGCCGAGGCCGCATTGCGCGGCTGGAATATGGGCGGCACGGCACGGGCTTTCTATGAAGCGGGTATCCGTGCCTCGTTCAGCGAGAACGGCGTGAGCGGCGAGGATGCCTACATCGTCAACTCAACGCTGAAGCCCACCCGCTATGTGGACCGCACCGGTGGCGGCAATGGCGCTACCGCACCGAGCGACATCACCATTGCCTGGAGCGATGAGGCCGACTTTGAGACCAATCTGGAGCGCATCATCACCCAGAAGTGGATTGCCATGTACCCCGACGGCTGCGAGGGCTGGGCGGAGTTCCGCCGCACGGGCTATCCGCGCCTGTTGCCCGTCGTGAACAACGATAGCCAGGGGCTCATCGACACCGAGGTCCAGGTTCGCCGCTGCCCCTTCCCGGTACAGGAGTATAACACCAACGAGGCTGCCGTGCAGGCCGCTGTCCAGTTGCTGGGCAGTGAAGCCGTGGGCGGCGGCCAGGACAATGGCGGCACCCGCCTGTGGTGGGACCGAAGGGAGTTATGAAGTTAGGAGTTAGGAGTTAGGAGTTAGGAATTTTGGAGTTTACAGTTATGAAATGGACTAAAAATATCACTATCATAGCATTGCTTGCAGTTCTGGTGACCGCTTGTGACACCGAACCCGAGGCGCTCGACCTGCAGCCGCTCAAGGAGTATAGCGAGGAGTATTATCAGGCCCTGCGCGAGTATAAGGCGAGCAACCACGAGATATGCTATGTCTACTATGCCGACTGGGCGCCCATTGAGGGTGCCAGCGGTTACAAGGACCCCGCCTCGTGGGGCGAGCGCATCATCGGCCTGCCCGACAGCATCGACATCGTGAACCTGTGGATGGGCATACCGACGCCCGCGACGCACCCCGTCGCCTATCAGGACATGATCGAGACGCGTGAGAAGAAGGGTACCCGCTTTGTCTTCCATGCCGATGCGTCGAACTACAATCACCGATTCACTGTCGACGGCCGTTATTATGACCTCTCCAGCGACCGCAGCGAGGAGGCCATCCGCGCCTATGCCCGCTGGGTGTGTGACACGGTCATCGAAACGAGCCTCGACGGTGCCGACTTTGACTACGAGGGCTGGAACGGCCAGCACCTGACCTGGGCCATCGAGGAGTGTGACAAAATCTTCGGTCCCAACGGCACCCACCCCGACAAACTAGTCATTGTGGACTACTTCTCGGTATCGCCGCCTGTAGCCTGTGACCCCTATGTAGACTACTATGTCAAGCAGGCCTACAGCCAGCAGGGTGCCGGTGTTGGTGCGATGGGACATCCTGACGAGAAGACCGTCTATTGCGAGTCCTTCGGCCAGAAACCCACGGGCGGCGAAATCCTCAACTATGCCGCTTGGGAGCCCGAAACGGGTCACAAGGGCGGTTGCGGCGCCTACTATGTGGAGCGCAACTACTACAACACGAGCGACGGCGTGCCCTATGGCGCCATCCGCCGTGCCATCCAGATCATGAACCCGGCATCGCCAGCCCATACCTCACGCTAAGTCGCTAAGACACTAAGATTATAATGGCATCTGTCTCAAACTATATACTGAAGATTATAATGAAAAGAACAATTATCAATATGATGCTACTGCTGTTGGCTGCCGGCTGTCTGCTGGCTGGCTGTGACAGCGAGGGCGACAAGTTTGACTACCAGAAGGTGGGACTGCTCATCTCGGGTACCGAGCAGGTGCCGGTGCAGCGGTTCACCGTCGACGAACTGCCAGCGGCCTATGCCGTGACTGTCAAGGCTACGCGCCGCTGCGCACATCCTGTGACGGTGCGCCTTGCCATCGACACGGCACTGGTGCGTGAGTACAACAAGGAGCACGGCACCGCCTATTATGCCGTGCCCGCCTCGGCTGTCACGCTCGAGCACAGCGAGGTAACCATCAAGCAGGGCGAGGCCCTGTCCTCGGCCGCGCAGGTGAAAGTCGTCAGCACCGACGGCTTCATCGAGGGCGCTACCTATGTCATCCCCGTGACCATCCAGCAAGTCGATGGCGAGGGTGGGGAAGTCATCGAGAGCAGCCGCACGTTGTTGCTGCAGATTTCCCGCATCATCTCGTTCTACTCGCTCGATAACAGTTACCAGGCTTCGTCGAACTACATTTTCCCCGATGAGAAAATGGTGAACCTGACCAACTACACCATTGAGTTCAAGGTCTATTCCTATAAGTTCGGCAACGTGGGTAACATCAAGCGCGTGCTCTCTATCGAGGGCAAGAACGAGGAAGAGGCCAACATGTTCCGCTTCGGCGAGAACGGCTCGGCGGGAGGCGATATCCTGCAATGGGTGCTGCCCGGCGGCAGGTGTTTCTCCTCGACCCACTTCAAGACCAACCGCTGGTACCTCGTCTCCTGCACTTATGACGGCTCGACCTTCAAGATGTATGTCGACGGTGTTGAGGACGCGCAGACCAGCGGCAGCGGCAAGGCCACACCGTTCCAGCGCTTCGAGTTGGGCATGTCGTGGGGCGGCTACCGCAGCAGCCAGTTCTTCTCGGGACGCCTGTGTGAGGTGCGCGTGTGGAACCGTGCCCTCACCGCCAGCGAGATTGCCACGGGCTTTGCCGGCGTGAATGCCCACAGCGACGGCCTGGTGGCCTACTGGAAGATGAACGAGGGTGAAGGCCACATCTTCCACGATGCCACGGGACACGGCTACGACATGGACTGGACCGACACCTGGCGCGACGACAGCGAGAACGGCGTCCTCGTCCACCACGACTACAGCCAGTATATCAAGTGGGTGAAAGACGAGAACAACAAGGTGGTTCAGTAAAGAGCAGGGCCTGGGTGGGCATGGGCAATTCATCATCTTGAGGCGCCATCCTGTTCGTCGTTTGCTAAAAAACCACTATCTTTGCCCAATTGAATATGTAGATTATGCAGATTTATAAGTTTAACAGCATATTGAAACCCGTCTTGTGGGGCGGTGACAGATTGATGACATTCAAGGGATTGCCACCCCGTGACGAGGCCATCGGCGAGAGTTGGGAACTGTCGGCGATGGAGAACCATGAGTCGGTGGTTGCCAATGGCGACGACCACGGCTTGACGTTGTCACAGCTGGTGGCGCGATATGGCGCCGACCTCGTGGGCGAGGATGTCTATCGCCGTTATGGCATGCAGTTTCCCCTGCTCATCAAGTTGATTGACGCCCGCCGCGACCTGTCGTTACAGGTGCATCCCGGTGATGAGATGGCACGCCGCCATGGCTGTGCCGGCAAAACCGAGATGTGGTACATCCTCGATGCCGGCGAAGGCTCGGTGATACGCACGGGATTCAGTCGCGCGATTACTGCTGAGGAGTTTGACCGAAGGTTGACCGACGGGTCAATTCTCGACGTGGTCAACGCCTCGCCATCACACGAGGGCGACGTGTTCTACATCCCCGCGGGGCAGATTCACACAATCGGGGCCGGCAACCTGTTGGTGGAAATCCAGCAGTCAAGCGACGTGACCTACCGCGTGTGGGACTATAATCGCCGTGATGCTGACGGCAACCTGCGCCAACTGCACATCGACGAGGCCCGTGAGGCATTGGACTTTGCCCCCCGCAACGGCTATGTGGATGCGCTGCCTGAAGCCAGCCATGGTGTCACACCGTTGTTGCGGTGTCCCGAGTTTGAGGTGTGCCGCCTGGATGTTGACGCTGGCCTTACGCTGGCCTTACCGCAGCCCCACTCGTTTGTGGCACTGGTGTGCACCCGGGGCGAAACGACGCTGCAAGTCGAGCGGATGCCAGCCGTGACCCTCAAGCAGGGTGAGACGGCTCTCGTGCCAGCAACGGCCGATGTCATCGAGATGACGGGTTCAGCCCAGTTGCTTACCGCCAGCGTTCCCGTAGAAGATTGAACAACAATAAAAGATAAACCAATCATGAAAAAGAAAAAATGGATTGTTATCGGCATCGTTGCCGCTGTAGTGGCTATCCTCGTGGCTTGTGCCGCTCCCTACATCATGAGCGGAGCACCCGCCGAAGGCCTGATTAAGATGCGCAAAGGCAGCACCATCGAGTCGATTACCGACAGTATCAAGGCCCATGTCGATGAGGGGTATGCCAAGAAGGTGCAGACCCTGCTGTCGCTCATGGGAGCGGAAGTGGGTGAGCGCGAGGGCGCTTTCCGCATTACTCAGGGCATGTCGCCGTTTACCGCAGCCCGCTACATCAAGAATGGCGCGCAGAGCGGAATTCGTTTCACCTTCAACAATGTGCGCACCCTCGAGGAGTGGACCCAGCGCTGGGGAGAGACCTTCCTGGCTGGGCCTGACGAGATGCGCAAGGTATTGAATGACAGTGTGATGTGCGCCAAGTACGGCAAGACGCCGCAGACCATTGCCTGCCTGCTGATGCCGGACACCTATGAGTTCTACTGGAACATCACGCCCGAGAAGATGCTCGACCGCATGAACGACTACTATAACGAGTTCTGGACCAGTGAGCGCAAGGCCAAGGCCGAGAAACTGGGACTCACCCCCGACGAGGTGGCCACCATCGCCTCGATTGTCGAGGAGGAGACCGTCAAGGCCGACGAGCGCGGCAAGGTGGCGCGCCTTTACTTGAACCGCTACCAGCAGGGCATGCGCCTGCAGGCCGACCCGACGGTGAAATTCGCCTTGGGTGATTTCTCCATCAAGCGCATCACCGTGCCGATGACCCAGATCAGTTCGCCCTATAACACCTATCGCGTGAACGGTCTGCCTCCCGGCCCGATTCGCCTGCCCGAGAAATCGACCATCGACGCTGTGCTCGATGCACCGCAGCACGACTTCATCTACATGTGCGCGCGTCCCGACTTCAGCGGGTATCACGACTTCACGCGCGACTATGCCGCCCACCTCGACAACGCCCATCGTTACCAGGCTGCTCTCAACGCCCGAGGGGTGAAGTGAGTTAGGGGTTAGGAGTTAGGAGTTAGGAGTTAGGAGTTGGGTTTGCATTCCTAAAATTTTTAGAGAGTTATAGTTTAAAACCTATAGAATCATGGATAATTATAAAGAGAAACTGGTCGTGTTTGACAAATATGAGAACGCTGTTGACGCCAATATCATCAAGGGTGCCCTCGAGTCGAGCGGAATCGTTGCCGGTGTAATCGGCGACAGCACTGCCAATGCAGTGTGGATGGCTCCGATAATGGTCGTTGTGTTCCGCCGCGACTTGGAACAGGCGATTGCCGCGGTCTATGACGGAGAGATGAACTATGAGGATTATAAGGACGATATGTCACAAGAGCAGTTTGAAAACCTGCAGGCATGCAGTAAGACCTTCGGTGCCATCGCTCTCAAGTGTCATCCTGAACTGGCCGGAAAGCAATACCGTCATCTGTTTGAAGATGCCAAGGATGCGTTGGCAGCCAACCGGCTGGATGTGTTAAACGCCATCTTGGCCCAATTGCCCTGATATTGACCAAGACTGGAGCGGTATGACTGAACAAGAGCATTCTGTCGAGCCGACCAATGCTGAACGAACCGCCGGCATCGGCGGCTGGTTGCTGATCTATCTGGTGCTCGCTGTCCTGGTTGATGTGGCGGCGGTGGTACTCATGTCGTGTAGCAAACTGTCCTCAATCCTTCTGCCGACCACACAAAAGAGTGAGCTGAGTTTGTTCGGCTTTTTGATACTGGTGGCCTGTGTGATGACGGTTTGGGTCGTTCTCGCCTTCATGAAGCGCAAACCCGATGCCGCGTTCCTGGGCAAGCACCATGTGATCATCAATGCGCTGCCGGTTGTTTGTGTCCTGGACTGGCTGCTGCTGCACACCGATCGTGATGTTTTCTTCATCTTGGCCTCCGTGCTGTTTCTGGTCGGCTTGATTGCATGGCGCGTTTTCTTCAACATGTCGTCTCGGGTGAAGGCCCTGATCCCCCCAGCGACCCGCAAGGTCAGCGGCAGGGAGAAGTATCTCGTGACCTTCTTGTACTTGGCCATTGGCGTCTTGTACTGCTTTCACGCCGGGTTTGACCGGTGGTGGAGGACCGTTTTTGCCCTCGTCGGCCTGTTGAGTTTCTCCCCGATGTGGGATGAGTTTGGCAACACTGGTGCCGACGGGAAAGACGAGCAGGACAAGTGATTGGAGACCTTGTATAATAAAAAGCCCTGTCATTTCGTTATATCTTTGATTGAAATACATTAATAACGCCAATATGACAACTTATCTGCGTCACAAGATATTGCTGGCCATGTGTGCCGTGGCATTGATTGCCATGGCCGATGATGGTCCCCAAACCACGGCCTATAATTTCCTGAATGTGCCCTCGTCGAGCCATGTCTATGGCTTGGGCGGCCACAACCTCACTATCATTGACGATGACATCAACCTAGTGGAGCAAAACCCCGCTCTGCTGGGTCCCGAGTATGACCATCAGGTTGGCATCAACTACATGCGCTACATCGGTGAGACCAACTTCGCGGGCCTGCGCTACGGCCAGGGCGTGAGCGAGCACGGTGCGGTGGCTGTGGGCATCCAGTACTTCGGTTACGGCAACCTGCAAGGTGCCGACATCGACGGCACCAAGACGGGCACCTTCAGCGCCAGCGATATCGCATTTAATGTGACCTATAGCCACGACATCAGCGACCGTTTTCGCGGCGGTATCACGCTGAAATATCTCTATTCCAAATATGAGGACTACACCGCCGGCGCCGTGGCTGCCGACCTGGGTGTGAACTACTATGACCCCGACCATGAGTTCTCGGCATCGTTGGTGGCCAAGAACCTGGGAGGTCAGGTCAAGAAATTCAACGAGTACAAGGATAACCTGCCCTGGGACATCCAGGTGGGTATGAGCAAGATGCTGGGACATGCCCCCGTCAGGCTGCATCTCACAGCTTATGAACTCACCCGCTGGAAATCGCCCTATTACAAAATCGAGGATGTCAACAACCCCAACAGCGGTCTGATCAAGAAAGAGTCCTTCGGCAGCAATCTGCTGCGCCACCTTGTGTTCGGTGTCGATGTCCTGCCGACCGAAAACCTCTACCTGGGCATCGGCTACAACTACCGCACCCGCACCGACATGGCGACTTACAAGCGCGACTTCATGTCGGGTCTCTCGGTGGGCGGCGGCTTGAAGGTGCGAGCCTTCGCCATCGGGGCAGCCTTCGCTCGTCCCCACAATGGCGCCACCACCTTCATGTTCAACTTCAACACCAGCATCGGCGAACTCCTCAAGTAAGCCCCTCCGTCATCATTTCCTGCCCGCACACGCATCGCGCCCCCAAAGGCGTGATGCGATGATTTGTGCCTGGCATATCATCGGATAATGGAACGATATGGCCGTTGACCCATCGAAAGTCTTAACCGCCCTGCGGGCGGGAAATTGAACAAATTCTTAATTAAAATTGAGTTCTACCCGTTGGCGGAATTAAAGAATCTAATTTATTTGCCAGACAAATGACCGCCCTTCGGGCGTTTGCGACGGCAACTTGTCGGCATTGAATGTTTACACAGATTCTCTATTTGTTCAAGTAATTCCGCCAATGGGTTATAGTAAATATACATGCATTGATGATGAATAATCCCAGGTCGGTGGACGATGAATTCTTCATGAAAAATGGGCTTGAGGGATGATGAATTGGCGGTTTTTTCGCATTTTTTTTCGTTGATTATTGTTGGTAATGGAAAATTGTTTCTATATTTGTGGATGAAATAACATTTTAAAACTATGATATGATGAAAAAGATTCTATTTTTTACCCTGTTGTTTGTCACGGCGCTGGCAGCCGGTGCCCAAAACACTGTTACCGCTTTTATCTGGGATAACGATCTCACGACCAATATCCGGAACAGTCCCAAGGGTAAGGTGGTCATGTCTGTGTCGGCTGATGAACCCTATGTTTTTGAACTTTCCACACCGCGCAACGGCTGGTGGAGAATCGAGACATTCTTTAATGCCGCGAACGCTGACGAGGACACCTCGCTTGAAGGCTCCAGCACTGGTGAATATTGGATTCACTATTCTGTCGTTGCGGTGAGTTCAAGGAATTATGGCGGCGAGGATATCTATTTGCTCGACGCACCCGATGAAGATGCCAACATCGTTGCCGTCTTTAACGAAGAGGTGATTTTCAAGCCATTGGATGTAGTGGGAGACTGGGTGAAGGTCAATCTGGACAACACCGAAATCGTCGGCTGGGTTGAGAAGGAGTGGCTTTGTGACAACCCCTTAACCACCTGCAGTTGACCGCAGCCCCCTATGTGACAGAGAAAAAGGACCGTCGGCCCTCCTCACAGCGGGCTCCGCTGTCCTGTTATGTGAAGTAACTATTCAGCCAAAACACGCGCCACCAAATTTCACGCGAAGTCGCGAAGACGCTAAGTTTTTTGATTTTCAGACAATGATCATAGTCAAAACAGGGATGCATTTTGATAGATTGAAGCATTTCATTTCGTCTGACATATCATAAACAAATAATGTAACATATTAAATATTAAACTCTTGGCGACTTAGTGCCTTGGCGTGAGGAAAATGGCTGAATCGTTACTATATCGATGGTAAGAGTTAAATGATTATTTATTAAAACTATGATGAAATTCTTTCGGATATTGTTGCTTATGGGTTGCGCAATTGTGGCATTTGCCGCTGTAGCGCAAGAGTACGACCCTGTCATCGCATCGATTGATGAGGCCCGCCAGCAGGCTAAGGAGTCCATCAAGAAGAACAAGAGTATGGGCAACGAGATGGTGACCACGGTCAACTACACCGTGCGCGGCCAGGGCAAGACCACCAAGACGGTTCACTTCTACTTCAACACCGCCCAGGGTACCTACTTCATGCCCGATGATTCGGACCCTCACTTCTTTTATCACCCGCTGTACTATGTGACCAGCAGTTACAATATCGGTAAAAAGAAGTACAACGAGGAGTACCTTTTTGACTCCTATTCCCAACGGCTGATGTATTTGGTGACGCAGGACTATGACGCGAACGGCAAATTCATTGAGCGTAAAATCTATTTCCACGAGGGGAGCGTCTACTTCGTCCAGGGCCCGCCGATTGACGACTTCATGGAGGCTGTTTACCTCATGCAGGCCAATGAACTGAAGATCGCGTTTGACAATATTATAGGAAACCCTAAAGAATGACAGTACTGATTATGAAGAAGACATTTATCATGATTGCTATAGCGGCATTGCAGTTGATCGCGATGCCGGCAGTAGCCAGTGCCCAACAAGTGGGATTGCCAAACTATGTGAAGGTCTTAGGTCTAAAAGATGGCATCAAGTACACGATTGGCGCGTATACCGACGATTACAATATCTCATACAATTATTGTACCTACGAGTTGGACCTCGCGGGGCATCTCGTCTCTTACAGCGAGGCCGAAACGGTTGAGAGCGCATACACCTGGACCGCATTCTTCGACTCCGAAGGTTTGCCCACCCATGTGGAAACCGTGTTTGTTGACTATTGGAGTGATCCTGATGCAAACGGCAATCCGCCGGTCACGACCACTCAATATGTCGTCAAAAGGGAGCAGAACGGGTCGAAGTTGAAAATCATCATCGAAGAATTCAATGAAGGCGTGCAAGCGATTATCACTCGCGATGACAAGGGCCGCATTATCGAAGTTGAAAATCTCACGAAGGGCGAGGTGTGTCGTTATCGTTATCCTGATGGCGGCAATGTGCCCTATGACCTCAATGGCAAGTTGGCATTCCCCCAGGTCGATATGCTTGCCGGGGATCATGTGGATTTCCCGACTGCAATCAGTATTTCGGATAATCCCACTACTTTCACCCACGGTTCATGGCAGTTTGAAGTGTACTTCAAAATAGGGGATAGCATGTGTAAGCCGAGCGCAGTGAGGGAGGGCTGGAAGCAGCGCACCATCACCGTGCCGGGCCAGAATAGTGACATCGTTGCCTTGTTTGAAGCGTTTCACAATGCATGGCCTACCCATGAAGGCAGCCGCATCATGCATCAGGCCAATCCTGAACAGTATATTGAAGATGAATTCTATGAGGACGGCTCCGTCATCGACCGCAAGAATGGCT
>Ga0310695_10001211_pt1 | contig 62228 bp, 56 predicted proteins | sample RumenRJG_04DNA_FD_203882 | JGI IMG/M metagenome (GOLD analysis project Ga0310695, IMG submission 203882) | Bovine rumen microbial communities from Lethbridge, Alberta, Canada - RJG_04 (v2) (version 2) | ecosystem: Host-associated > Mammals > Digestive system > Stomach > Rumen | place: Canada... | reverse complement strand
GGATGTCCTCAAAGACGTCAGGGATTTGATCTTCCGCCAGAAACTCTGCATTATCCTGGCGCATATTGAGCGCTACATTGGCTTTCAGAAGGACAGGAGTATCTGGGATGAGATTATGGAACTCCCGGTCCACGCACAGATCAACGCGGGCAGCTTTCTGAGAAAAAACGGCATTCTCCGACCGGATAAAAAGAAACGCTTCTGCATGAACTTTCTCGGTGAACATCCGGGCACGCTCCTGGGGAGCGACTGCCACAATATGACAGACCGCCCGCCGAACGTCGAAGCGGCCAGGAAATTTATCGCCGAGTATTTCGGAGATAAAGCGCTCGCATATATGGATGAGGTGGCGGAGAAGATCCTGACCATCTGACCGATGCGGACAGATACAAAACTCAGCAGATCAGTCCTGACAATCTGACCATTCAGGCCTGATACAGCATTCAACAGATATAACAACAAATCAAAGCGGAAGGGGACAATGTCTCATGAGAGGCGGACCTTTACTGAAAAAACATATTGCGGGCTTCCTTGTCCTGATCCTTGTGATCGGAGCCATCGCTGGAGGCACGGCCTATTACGAAAAACAGAGCTCAGCCCGGCTGGAAGAAGAACTTCGGGAGAAGGCAAAGGAATACGAGCCGGAATGGCCAGTCGAAGACACCGTCTTTATCGATGATATGACATACGGCTTTGACCACCGGCTGGAGAAATATCTCTTCATCGGAACGGATGGAAGCGGAGCCGGGGAAGGTGAGGAGTATCACGGCCCCATGGCGGATTTCCTCCTTCTGATGGTGCTTGACTATACAGACAACACCCTGGGGTGCATACAAATCGACCGAAATACGATCACCAAGATCCCTGAGATCGGGGCGAAAGGCGATCTGCTCGGAGAGCGGACAGTCCAGCTGTGTACTGCCCACTGGTTCGGCGGAACCCCGAAACTGAATGCGGAGAACACTGTGGAGGCAGTGAAATATTTCCTCGGTGAGCTGGACAGTATCGACGGATATTTTGTCATGAACATGCAGGATATCGCCGCCCTCAACCACACCGTGGGCGGAGTCGAGGTCACCATTGACGGAGATATGACATCCGCCGACAGAGCATTTACTGACGGCGCGACCCTGACTCTGGATGACAACCAGGCAGAGCGATTTGTCCGGGCCAGGATGAGCCTCAAGGACGACTCGAACCAGGCCCGTATGTCGCGCCAGAAACAGTACATGGACGGGCTCTTTCAAAAAGTCAGAGAACATACACGGAGCAATCCGGAGTATGGACTCCAGCTTTGGGATTCCCTTCAGGATGTCGCTGTCTCAGATATGAACGGCATGGATTTTTCCCGCATCGCCCGGATGCTCCTGGACGGAGAAGACAAAGGAATCCTGAAGATCGAGGGCGAGAGCAAGCTGGGAAAGGTTCTGAACGATGGACTTGAGCACGAGGAATTTTATGCGGATCCGATCTCGATCCGCGATGTGATGACAGACCTGTTTTCCCTGGTGCCCCTCGGCGAGGACTACGGCGTCACCGAGTAAGACCTGAATATCTAAAAGACTCAAACATAGAAAAGTCTTCAGCATAGAAAAAATATCGAAAAGATTAATACCTTGACAGGAAGGAAACAAAAGCACAATGGAACAGCAGACTGGACAGAGAAATATACAGCCCCTGGATGACGTCCAGGAGATTGATCTCATCGACCTCTTCGGCTATTACATGAGCAGGCTGTGGCTTCTCATCGCGGCCGTGGTGATCGGCGCGGTGATTGCCGGCGCTTATACACACTACATGATCCCGGACCGGTTCACCGCCGTCTCCAGGATGTACATGATCTCGGCTTCCAGCTCTTCCGTCGTGGATCTGTCCGACCTCAATATCGGCGCCTCGCTCTCCAACGACTATGTGGAGCTGATGAAGAGCCGCCCTATCATTGAGGACGTCATCACTGAGCTTGGACTCGAATATACCTATGAACAGGTTCTGAACATGATCAGGCTTGATGTCGTCACCAATACGCGCATCATCAAGATCTCCGCGACCAGCACGGATCCGGAGGAGGCGATGAACATCGCCAACCAGATGGCCAGGATCGCCAAGATCCGGCTGCCCAAGATCATGGACGCTCCTTCCCCCAGCATAGCCGAGCAGGCCGTCCTGCCCACACAGAAGAGTTCCCCTTCCCTCAGCCGGAATGTGATGATGGGTTCACTGGTCCTTCTGTTCCTGGTTCTGGCCTTCCTGACGGTCCAGTACCTGATGGATGACACGATCCAGACCTCCGAAGATGTGGAGAAGGAATTCGGGATCCTGCCGATGACAGTCATCCCGGAGGGTACTATTGAAGGTTTGAAGAAAGCCACCGACACTACCAGGCGCTCAAGACGTTATTTCAAAAAGAAGAAAAAGGGGGAGAAGGCATCATGAATACAAAAGCAATCATAGGGGTGAACCCCGAGCTGCCCTACTCCATCGAGGAAGCCATCAATCGCCTCCGCATCAATGTCAGCTTTCTGGGCAGCGATATCCGCAAGATCATGATTGTGAGTTCCGAGCCCAACGAGGGGAAGAGTTTTTTGGCCATGTGCCTGTGGCAGCAGATGGCCCTGGCGGGGGAGCGCAGCATCCTGGTCGACGCCGATATGCGCAAGTCCGTCATGGTTGATCAGTACCAGATTTCGCGGGAGGACGGGAAGGAACTCTGGGGTCTGACCCACTACCTCTCCGACAATAAAAAGCTGGAGGACTGCGTTCTTACGACAAGGATGATTTACGGGGACCTGCTCCCCAATGTGAATAACATCGTGAACCCCTCCCTTCTGCTGGAGAGCGACCGTTTTAAGGATCTGCTGGATCAGCTGGCACAGAAATACCGCTACGTCTTTCTGGACGTACCGCCTCTTGGACTGGTCTCTGACGCGGAGCGCATCGGCCATCTGTGCGACGGCGCGATTCTGACCGTACGGAGCGGCATGACCCCCAAGCGGATCATCCACAGCTCGATCGCCCAGCTGGAGCGTGCCGGCTGCCCGCTTCTGGGCATAGCCCTGAACAGGGCCGGCGGCAGCGGAAAAAAATACGGAAAATACTACGGAAAATACTATGGGCACTACGGCAGCAGATATTACACCGATAAATACTATTCGGGTGAAAAGAAATGATCTGTTTTCATCAGAAAACTTTACTCTGCCGTTCCGGTTTCTGTCCGGAAGGCAGTGTGATTATCACGGTAGGTTCCCGCCCTCTTTTGCGGGTTCACTATAATCTTTAAGGAAAGGAGGTGTGAGCAATCATGAGCATCAAAAAGAGAGTTCTGTCACTTGTCCTCGCCATGGCAATGGTCATCGGCAGCGCGTTCTCCGTCTATGCGGCGACGGGCAGTCCTACTAACCCCGGCTTTGTCGCGAAAACCAACCACGACGTGAACACACAGGATCACGGCAAAAAGGCAACCGTCTCAACGCACGTTGGCACCACAGTCAGGGCCGTCTACAAGGTTGAGGCCAAAAAAGGCACATCCACTGTCAGCCTTTCAGTAGCAAGGAACAAGAAAAACCAGAAGGTAGCTCTGACCCATCTCGGTGCTACCAAGATCGGTTCCCACGGGAATGAGGGTGTCAAGGGTGTCTTCAATAGCACTGCGGGTCGCCGCGTCAAGACTGTGGATATCAGAACTACAGCCTCGAAATTCAGGATCGGCAAGCAGGCTTTCTACGGTTCCAACGTAGGGCTTCTGAGAGTTGTCGGCAAGAACGTTTCGTTTGGCAAGGACGCATTCGACGGGACCAAGAAGAAGGATATTGACATCCAGATCTGCGGGACCAAGAGAAAGGCCAGCCAGTTTACCTTTGACAAGGGTGCATTTAAAGGCCTGAGCAAGAAATCCAGAATCCTTGTCAGATCGACCGCCATGACTGTTGCAGAGTTCAATAAACTGAAAAAGAAACTGATTGCAGCAGGCTTTAAGGGCAAGATCGTCAGAGGCAAGGGATCCCTGAAAAAGTGACAAAAAACACAAGGGACATGATTTCACATCTCGAAATGAATAATACATCGGAGTGATGATGATTCTTCAAGACAGGTTTTCATGCCCCGGGCAGTGAAACGGAAAGGGATTGTTGGATTGAGACCATCGATCAGCAGTCCCTTTTTGTTCCCATACGATTAACGAAATAACGTCTCTTATACGGAATCACAAAAAGATATGAACAAAGAATCCTTCCTGCATCAGGGTATTAACACAAAATGGATCGGTGTCAGCGGGCTGCTGGTGATGTACGATATTGTCGCCGTCAACGCCGCTTATTTTCTGGCGCTCTGGCTCCGTTTTGACTGCAGCTTCTCCAAAATTCCGGGAAACTATCTGGGAGCCTGGCGCTCTTTTGCGCCTGCCTATACTCTCATCTGCCTGCTGGTTTTCTGGAACCTGCACCTCTACAGCAGCGTATGGCGCTTCGCGAGCTATTCAGAACTTATACATGTCCTGTCTTCAAGCGCGGTCACGATGCTTCTTCACACAGTCCTGATCACTGTTCTGCTCTGCCGCATGCCGGTGACCTACTATGTGATCGGCGCGCTCCTCCAGTTCGTTTTCATCATTGGTGTGCGGTTTTCCTACCGCTTCGTTCTTCTCCTGCGCAGCAGCAGATTTTCCGGGAAGAGTGAGCGCCCTGTGCGGCGTGTCATGCTGATCGGCGCTGGCGCCGCCGGACAGATGATTCTGCGGGATTTCCGGCGTTCCTCGGAGATAAGTGAGAGTGTTGTCTGCATCATAGATGACGATCACAGAAAATGGCACCGCTTTATTGACGGTGTGCCTATCGTGGGCGGACGCGAGCATATCCTTGCTGCCGTGGAAGAATATGGGGTGGAGAAGATATATCTCGCCATTCCCAGTGCCACTGCCGCTCAGCGCAGGGATATCCTTGCCATCTGCCAGGAAACCGACTGTGAGATCAAGAACCTTCCGGGTATGTACCAGCTGATCCTGGACCAGGTGTCGGTTTCCGCCATGAAGGATGTCTCAGTGGAGGACCTGCTGGGACGGGAGCCGATCAAAGCCGATCTGCAGGAGGTCTTTCAATTTATCAACGGCAGGAGTGTCCTGGTCACAGGCGGCGGCGGCTCCATAGGAAGTGAGCTCTGCCGTCAGATTGCCGCACACTCACCCAGCCTGCTCCTCATCTTTGATGTCTATGAGAACAATGCCTATGACATCCAGATAGAGTTGAAGGAGAAATATCCGCACCTGAACATGGAGGTTCTCATCGGCTCCGTGCGGGACTCCAGACGCATGTTTGAGATTTTCGAGGAATACAGGCCTCAGATCGTCTTCCATGCGGCTGCGCATAAACATGTGCCTCTGATGGAGGTAAGTCCCTGTGAGGCGATCAAGAACAATGCCATCGGGACCTACAAGACCGCCTATGCGGCCATGGTCCACGGCTGTGAGCGCTTCGTTCTCATCTCCACCGACAAGGCCGTAAATCCCACCAATATCATGGGGGCTTCCAAACGGCTGTGCGAGATGATCATCCAGAGTTTTGACGCCTGTATCAAGGCAGGAGAGGCTTCTCGGATCCCTCAGCTCTTCACCCATTCAGGAATCGAGAACGCGGACAGGGACGGTACAGGAAAGATCTTCGAGAATGTGCACACCGAATTTGTCGCGGTCCGTTTCGGCAATGTGCTCGGCAGCAACGGCTCAGTGATTCCCCTGTTCAGGAAGCAGATCGCCCACGGCGGGCCTGTCACAGTGACCCACCCGGATATCATCCGCTATTTCATGACCATCCCCGAGGCTGTGAGCCTGGTCCTGCTGGCCGGCACCTATGCCCACGGCGGAGAAATCTTCGTCCTTGATATGGGGAGTCCCATGAAGATCGATCAGCTTGCCCGCAACCTGATCCGTCTCTCGGGCTACAAGCCGGATGAGGATATCCGTATTGAGTACACCGGACTCAGGCCGGGCGAGAAGCTGTATGAAGAAAAACTGATGGCAGAAGAGGGCCTGCTGAAGACGGACAATGATCTGATCCACATCGGACAGCCCATTCCCTTCGACAGGGACATCTTCCTGGAACAGCTGGAAAACCTCATGAACATGGCTTATGCCAATAAGGAAAATGAGATTCAAAGCCTGGTGGAGACGATCGTAACCACCTATCATCCTGAAAATGCCGGTGATAATTCCCAAAACAGAAATGTCTTCTCAGAACTTGTCGTGGGAGAGGACAATTGAGAGGACGGAGATGGACAACACAAGAGATTATCAGGCGGAATAGGAAAATATACGAGAGATACAGGGAAGGGCTTCCGAATTTCCCTGTATCTTTTAATAGGAGCGCAAAAGATGAATATCAATAATGATCTTGGATTTGCAGGAATTGCCCCGTTCGAAAAGAAGATCTGGCTTTCATCACCTACCATGCACGGTGATGAGCAGAAATGGGTGGATGAGGCAATTCATACCAATTGGGTCAGCACAGTTGGTGCCAATATTAACGCAATAGAGGAACAGATCGCGGATTACGTTGGCTGCAAATATGCCGTGGCTTTATCTGCGGGTACAGCTGCGCTCCATCTTGCGACAAAACTGGCGGGAGAGAAACTGTACGGTCAGGCAAGGCCTTACGAAGGTACACTGCGCGGGAAGAAAGTGTTTTGCAGTGATATGACTTTCGACGCAAGTATAAATCCGGTCGCTTATGAAGATGGCGAAGCAGTCTTTATTGACACAGAATATGATACATGGAATATGGATCCAGTGGCACTTGAGAAAGCATTTGACATCTACCCTGATGTGAAGCTGGTTGTGATTGCTCATCTTTATGGTACACCGGCAAAGATGGAGGAGCTGAAAGCAATCTGTGACAGGCATGGCGCGTTCATCGTCGAAGATGCGGCTGAAAGCCTGGGCGCGAAGTATAAGCTTCATGGGAAGTGGGTGGAAACCGGGACCTTAGGAGACTATAACTGCATATCTTTTAATGGGAACAAGATTATCACTGGTTCGGCGGGAGGTATGTTTCTCACAGATTCCAGAGAGGATGCAGAGAAAGTTCGCAAATGGTCCACACAGAGTCGTGAAGCTGCTCCATGGTACCAGCATGAGGAGATTGGCTATAACTACCGCATGAGCAACATTATTGCAGGAGTTGTGCGGGGGCAGATTCCTTATTTGGATGAACATATTGATCAGAAGAAGACGATATATGAGCGTTATAAAGAAGGACTCAAGGATCTTCCTGTGAAAATGAATCCTTTTGATGCAGAAAAGAGTGAACCAAACTTTTGGCTGTCTTGCATGTTGATCGATGAAGACGCAATGTGCCGGACAGTAAGAGGTGATAAAGAGGTTCTTTACATAAGTGAGTCTGGTAAGACTTGCCCTACAGAGATCTTAGAAGCAATTGCAGCAATCAATGCTGAAGGACGCCCCATTTGGAAGCCCATGCATATGCAGCCGATATATAGGACGAGCCCGTTTATCACGGTCGAGGGTAATGGGAGAGGCCGTACAAATGCTTACATAAAGGGCTCTGGGGTGGACGTTGGAGCCGATATTTTCAGGAGAGGACTGTGTCTTCCCTCTGATAACAAAATGACGGAAGAGCAGCAGGACGTGATTATCAAGATAATTCGCAGGTGTTTTCTGTAACATCGGCAGAATGTGCATCAGGGGTTAAATCGAGCGATGTTCTGACCTACCCACCTAGACAGTATGTAATTAAGGCTCGTAAATCGACTTCTGCTCCGTATGACTGAGACCGGGTATCAACTTCTGCACCATATACATGAGACATCGCATCGACTTCTGCTGAATATGGCTGAGGATGTAAAGGCCTAAAAAGGGTGTAATTTTGACCGAATAAGGTGCAGTTTAGAACGACTATCGGCGCGGTGTGGGCGGCAATAACGGGAGGAAAGACCAATCGATTATGTATTTGGGTTATTGGATATCCCTTGGTGGTATTATCTGATTTCGCTTTTTGTATCTGTCGTGGTGTGGAAATACTGGCGTTGGGAAAGCGGACTGCTGGCCGGATATGCGTTTCTTATTCTCGCTGAAACCATTTTGACTCGGAAACCATTTACCGGTTCCCATTTCCAGCCTGAGCTTTTCTGGTCATGGAGAGCATGGGACAAGCAGAGCGGACAAGTAATCGCGAATGTGATTATGTTTGTTCCGGTTGGTGTGATAAGTGGTCACCTGTGGCAATTGAGAGGAATATGGTTTGCTGCTGTGCTGAGTAAAACAATCGAAGTTCTACAACTGATGAGTGGAAGAGGCTTATGTGAGCTTGATGATGTGATTCACAACTGACTGGGAGCTGCTGTTGGAATGATTATTTTAATGATGGTGAAAAGACTGATTAGCACACGTGAAGGGAACATGGAGTGAAAAATGATATCGGTAATAGTCCCTGTGTACAACGTTGAGCCATATCTCCGAAAGTGTCTGGATAGCATCATAAACCAGACGTACTTGGATCTTGAAATAATGGTCATAGATGACGGGAGTACAGACGGGTCAGGGGCAATATGTGACGAGTATAGGAAGGACGAACGAGTAAAGGTTTTCCACACGGAAAATAGCGGCTTATCTGCAGCCCGGAATTTTGGACTTGATAACTCCAGAGGCGACTGGATCGGATTCGTTGATTCTGACGATTGGATTGAACCTGATATGTACGAGGAGCTTATCAAACACGCTGAGCAGACTGGGGCGGATGTGGTCGAGTGTGGGTGCCACGCTGATTATATGACAAAGACAATTGAACACTCCTCGATCAAAAAAACTATCAGCGACAAGGAAGCTATAGAAGCCCTAATCAGAAATGAAATAAGGACTCAAGTCTGGAACAAGATTTGGAAGAATTATCTCTTCACGGAGATTCGATTTCCTGAAGGACAATCATTCGAGGATGTTGCTACAACATATAAGCTGATTCGAGAGGCCACGGTAACTGGGATACCTAATAACTACTACCACTGGATACAAAGGAAAAGCAGTATCTCGCAAAACCATGATCGGCAGAATCTCGTTGACTATTGGTCAGCACACAAGCATCGGTATGAGGATCTGAAAGGACTTGTGAATCAGGAAACGGTGGCGATCCTCATGAGATTCTGTGCTTACGCAATAGCACGGACTTGGGTGTGGACTCTGAAAAGCAGGTGTTCATCGGAAGACTTGTCTGAAATGAGCAGCTTTAATCGGAATAACTTTCCGGTATTCGGATTAAAAGACTGGCCCGTTAGTTTAAGAACTACCATCTTCCTATCGAGGTTTAATAACAAAGCGTCATTTATTATAGCTTATATATTGAATCAACTGAACAGATTAATGAAACCAAAATACTACGCATGAGAAGCAACTCCCTAGTATAAAGAATAAATAATAGAGGAGAACAGAATATGGTGAACATCCAAACGGCTACAATTATTGACGTGACCGGTACAATGGGTGCGAATGTTGCAGGTATCTTTGCCTCCTTCGGAGGTGCGAAGGTTTTCTGCGTTGGACGCGACATTAAAAAAGTAAAAAAGACAATCCTATGCATTGTAAAGTCTTTAAAGCAGATGCTATCGAAAAGAATCGTATTCCTGCAGATTTCTCTATGTTGGAAGAATGCGTAGCGGAATCGGATCTTGTTGTTTGAGAGCAGCTTAGAAGATATCGTAGTTAAGAAAGAGATTGCAACACAGGTAGCAAAAACGCTCTAGCATTATGCTGTATTCTGCACTGGCCTCTCCGGCCTTTCCATTACAGAAACTGTTTCCTGATACCCGAACTAGCTGCGTGAGCACTTCTTCGGCGTGTATATGTTCAACCTGCCTTATCTCATGTGGCTGAGTGAGTTGACGCCGACTATTTTCTCAGATGAGCGAATTCAGGTAGAGCTGAAGGAATACCGGAGCAATAAATTGATCAGGACGGTTGAACAAGTTAAAGATAGCCCGGCATTTCTGGACAGCCGTATCGGATTACAGTTTATCAACGAGGCTCTCTAGTACGCAGAGAAGGTTAAGGATAACGGTGGTATCGACTATATCGACTATATCGATGCGCTGCATAGCTCCTTTACTGGCCGCTGCATGGCTCCTCTGACCACTGTTGATTTCGTCGGACTGGATGTCCACAAGGCTATCGTTGATAACACCTATGAAAACATCAACGACACGCTCATGATACTTTTGTCCTGCCTGAATTCGTTCAGAAGCTGATTGCAGAAGGTAAAGCTTGGCCGGAAGAGCGGAGTGGGCCTGTATCAGAGAAGGTGTAGCCATTGTTGTTGGCTGGGAATTGATGAAAACTGTCGATTCTCTGACCGGCGGAGATTTCTTAGTTCGAGCTGCATACTACGAAAAAGAGGGAAAAGGTATCGAACTGCCATTTCCGATACTATTCGGAAAGCTGGCGGATGAGACGATGAAGAAGTACCCGGATCTTGATGAGAAGCGATACATGGACGCGCTGGCGCAAATTAGTGTAATCAACTACGGAAACGTGAAACGCAACCCACTTGCACAGACCCGCAGATGGTTTATGAGCTACGAGTAAGCGAGCACGAGAGGTACGGAAACGAATCCCCTGGTTGGTAGCAAGCTCTGAGTATCAAATTGCTCACAGGTTACCGATGGCGAGGCTACTGTTGTGCTGTGCAGCGAGAAGTATATCGCATAGCGCGGATGTGAAGGAAAGCCTATCATCAAAGGCTATGGCCACAGGATAGCGCCGATGTTCTGTGAGAAGAAGATGGCAGATAACGAAGAATCATAGTACATCCTCCCGTGGACGAGGCAAGCAGTCCTGGATGCATATATGAGAGCGGAGTTGGATGTTTCCGACATTGATGTGTTCGAGATACATGATTACTTTACAAGTTCAGAGTATGCAGTTATCAGCGTATTTAGCCTCACTGAGCCTGGCAAAGAGTATGAAGCGGTTGAGGATGGAAGAGTTGAGAAGTTGATAAATCCCTCTGGAGGCCTCATCGGTTGTGGACATCCAGTAGGAGCATCTGGAGCTCGTATGTTCCTTGACCTTTATAAGTAGGTAACAGGCACGGCAGGAGATTACTAGGTGGATGGCGTGCAAAACGGCATAATGCTGAACATCGGTGCTACGGCAACAACGAACTATGTGTTTATTGTAGGAGCTAAATGATGAAAGAGTATTTTAGGGTCAATGTATCCAAGTATGTGACAGGAAAAAAATTTGATGTAGTTCGTCCGGCATCCCTAAATAACCCCAAAGATAACGCCGTTATGTTCATTTCTGCTGGATATATGGATTATGTGGGTGCCTTTAGAAAATGTAAGGATTGTCTTATTTTCTGGCCTGCTGCAGAGAGTGTTCCTGATGACATAGCAGAAACACATGCCGTTTGTATGGTTGACAACACTCGGAATGGATACTGCGGGTTCTTCCGTGATAACGCAATTACTTATTACCCCCCTATTGAAGAATTTGACATTGTAAATGGTGCATACATAGCTAAGACTGCAAAAGTTGGAAAGAATTGCACGATTCTTCCCGGAGCCTATATCGGTGGTGAAGTTGAGATAGGAAATGGTTGTTATATTGGTCTTGGAACGAAGTTGGTAGGCGAAATCCACATCGGGAATAACGTTGTTATCCGGGAAAACTCTGTTATTGGAGCGGACGGATTATCTACTGACCGAGACGAGAATGGACGCGCACTTACAATGCCACAGTTTGGCGGCGTAATTATTGAGGATGACGTTCAAATTGGGGCATTAACAGTTATCGGACGTGGTGCGATAGACAATACCATTCTTAAGCATGGTTCCAAAATCGATAATAGTACATTTGTTTCTCATAATGTCATTGTTGGCGAGGACACTTTTGTGGTTGGCGAAAGCATCATGTTCGGCAGTTCCTCTACCGGCAAGCAGGTCTTAATTTCAGGCAACAGCACCATAAGAGATGGACGTCATATTGGAGATAAAGCTGTTATTGGAATGGGTTCTGTCGTTACGAAAAATGTTGAAACATGGGCGGTAGTGAAAGGCAATCCAGCAAAATAAGGGGTAGATTTATGGTGGAAGACATGCCAAAAGTCCGAAGAACTTTATATACGACAGTTATAAAAAGGCTTCTTGATATTGCATTGAGTGGGATAGCAATACTCATCCTCAGCCCCTTATTCATCGTTATATCAATACTCGAATTAGCCTTTCATGGAAGTCCAATTTTATATTCACAGGAAAGACCAGGATTACATGGGAGGATTTTTAAAGTCTATAAATTCCGATCCATGACAAACGAGAAAGATGGGAATGGTGAGCTGCTACCTAGCGAGCAGAGATTAACATCTTTTGGACGTTTTATACGTCGCTTTTCTCTGGATGAGTTGCCAGAGCTATACTGCATTTTCACAGGAAAGATGAGTATAATTGGCCCCCGCCCTCTTCTGGTTCGTTACCTCCCTTTATATACACCAAGGCATATGATGCGGCATGAAGTGAGGCCTGGATTTGCGTGTGTCCCATTAAAGCCTATAAAGACTTGGTCCTGGAATGATCAGTTTGAGAATGATATTTGGTACATAGAAAACTGTAGTTTCATAACGGATGTACGGATGGTTTTTGCGGTTGCCCGAGAGGCATTAGTTGGCAGTGAATACAGGGTTGACGATACCCGAACGGAGTTTACAGGTGATAATCTGTACTCTGATGCAAAACGAAATGATGTTGGAGAACATGCATGAAAGATTTGATCATATTCGGTGCAAGCGGTTTTGGTCGTGAGGTTGCTTGGGCTGCTGAACGGCAGAATAAAGTGGCTCCAACCTGGAATATCCTCGGTTTTATGGATGACGCTGATGATATCCAGGGAACCGAAATAAATGGATATAAGGTATTGGGAAATACAGCGGATGTGGTTAACTACCGGGATGCCTGCTTTGTGGTAGCTGTTGGCGCGTCAAGAACACGGGAGAAGATTGTCTCCAACATGAAGACAGTTAATCCGTTCATCAAGTTTGGAACTGTGATCGATCCTAGTGTTGAGATGTCCGATCTTGTTACTATCGGCGAGGGTACTATTATCTGTGCGCATACGATTATTACGGTCAATATTGAGATTGGTTCTCACGTAATCATCAATCTTGATTGCACAATCGGGCATGATGCCATTCTTAGAGATTTTGTGACACTATACCCGTCCGTCAATGTATCAGGCATTACCAATATCGGACATGCGGTGGAACTCGGAACAGGAATGCAGATCATCCAGGGAAAGAACGTGGGTGATTACAGCATAGTTGGAGCGGGGGCCATAGTTGTCAAGGATATCCCGGCAAAATGTACGGCTGTGGGAAGTCCCGCAAAGCCGATAAAGTTCTTTGAATGACGAGGTAATTGTACATGAAAGTTTTAGTTATAGCTCCGCACCCGGATGATGAGGTGATTGGCGTTGGTGGAACAATAGCAAAAAGGGCACAAGAAGGGCATGAGGTTTATGTATGTGTTGTAACTAAAGCTTTCCCTCCTCTATTTAGTGAAGAAGTCGTTGAAAAGGCAAGAAAAGAGTGCCGGGAGGCCGATAAGCTGCTTGGTGTGGCAGAGACAGTTTTCTTGGATTTTCCGGCTGTGACGCTTGAAACAATTCCAAGATATGAGTTGAATGATGGAGTTTTAAAAACAATTCAAAGGATAAAGCCAGATGAAGTTTATATTCCGCATCGCGGAGATATGCAGCTCGACCACAAGCTGATTGTTGATGCATGTATGGTGGCGTTAAGGCCAAAGTATGAACACAAAGTATCACGGATTTATTCCTACGAAACACTATCAGAGACAGGGTGGGATGTGCCGAACACCACAAATGAGTTCATCCCTACAGTGTATGAAGATATTACGGAAACGTTGGTATGCAAGCTAAGTGCGATGAAAGTATTCGAAACTCAACTGGGAGACTTTCCCGATGCAAGATCATTAGAAGCAATTGATGCATTAGCAAAATATAGAGGATCAACAGTCAATGTAAGAGCGGCAGAAGCGTTTTCGTTAATCAGGGAAACAAAATAGGGTGATTTAAGAAATGAATGTTCTATTTCTGACATTAATGGAGATAAATGATTTTTCGCAGACTGGAATATACCCAGATTTAATTAATGAGTTTGCGGAAAACGGTAATGAAATATATGTTGTTTCACCTTGTGAAGAGAAAAACAAGAGTAGATACAAATTGATTAGAGAGAAAGGGCGCATTCATTTAGTTTCTGCTTTGATACCTGATTATTATGGTGTTGGGTTGATCAAAAAAGGTATTTCTTCTCTGCTGATTGGGAAAAGGTTTCTTGAGGCGATTAATAAGGCTATTCCGACGGTGAAGTTTGATTTAATTCTTTATTCAACGCCTCCTATTACATTCAGCAGTGTGATTGAAAAGATTAAGAAAAAAGATAATGCTTTTACATACCTGCTTCTGAAAGATATTTGGCCACAAGGGCCTATAGATATTGGAGCTCTATCAGAAAAGGGACTCAAGGGTCTTGTAACTAGATACTTCAAAGCAAAAGAAAGTCGGCTATATGAAATCTCAGATTTCATTGGTTGTATGTCGCAGAAGAATTGTGACTATCTGATTCGTGTTTCTGGAATTGATGGTTCTAAAGTTGAGATTTGTCCAAACTCAATCAAAGTACGGGAGACCCCAATAACAGATAAGAATAAGGTTAGAGAAAACAATGGATTACCTGTAGATAAAACTATATTTGTCTATGGTGGTAATCTTGGAGCAGCCCAAGGAATAAATTTCATCATATCTTGCCTTGTGAAAAATGAAGAAAATACGGATGCCTTTATTCTTATTGTTGGCGCGGGAACAGAATATAATAGGTTAGCGAAATGGTTTGAAGAAAACAATCCCAAGAATAGTAAACTAGTTTCGCACTTACCTAAGAAAGAATACTTGAAAGTGATGGCTACTTGCGATGTTGGCTTAATCTTCTTGGACCATAGATTTACGATCCCTAATTTCCCAAGCAGACTTCTTTCCTATATGGAAGGGAAGATGCCTGTATTAGCTGCCACAGATCCGAATACTGATGTAGGGACTGTGATAGAAGAAGGCAAGTTTGGATATTGGTGTGAGAGCGATGACCCCAAAGTATTTGTAGAGCTTATGAACAAATTTACTGATGAGAAGGAAAGGAAAGACATGGGAGAGAACGCATATAAGTTTCTCCTTAGTCATTACGACATATCAAAAGCCTATCAAACCATAATTGAGCATATGAGATAAAGCAGGTATAGGTATATGGAAAAGAAGATAAAGGTTATTATCGCAAACGGTGGATTCTTACCAGCTAAAACGTATGGCGGTCCAGTAGTCAGCATTGATAATCTTTGTGGCTTTTTGCACGAGGATATCGATTTCTATGTAGTATGCACTGATCACGAGTTGGGAGAACAACAGAAACTTGATGGTATTTCAGAGGGCTGGAATGATCGTGGTAACTGTAAAGCTCGTTACTTCGCTGATGATGAAGTTACAGAAAAGACTCTTTCTTCTGTTGTAGAAGAGATAAGACCGGATACTATCTATATCAATAGCCTGTTTGATGCAATGTGGACTATTCCGTTGCTGAGAATTGCAAAGAGAAAAGGGGTTAAAGTTCTATTAGCCCCAAGAGGTCAGTTGTGTAAGAATGCCTTTAAAGGAAAATATAAGAAAATTCCGTATATTATGTGCCTCAAAGCCTTTGGCCTTCTTAAGAATATGCATTTTCAATCGACCAGTGATGAGGAAACAGAGACAATTAAAAAGTATTTGGGTGGGGAAGATAGTAGAATACATTTCCTAACAAATCTTCCATCAGTACCAAAGATTGAACTAAACCATCCGGAAAAAGTGCCGGGGAAAGCAAGTTTTGTGTTTTTTTCCCGTATCGTGCCCAAGAAGAATCTGATAAGTGCGATAGAATATTTTGAGTCCATAAATGATAATGCGACTTTTGATATCTATGGGCCAATTGAGGATGAAAGCTATTGGAAGGAATGTCAGGAGGCTATGTCTAAACTTCCACAGAATATTAGTGTGAATTACAAGGGACTAATCGATCATGATCATGTGTTTGAAGTTCTTTCACAATATGATGCACTCCTTTTTCCAACTTGGAGTGAAAACTTTGGACATGTAATATCGGAGGCACTGTTTTCTGAGTGTCCAGTAATTATTAGTGATCAGACACCTTGGAGAGGACTTGAAGAAGCTGGGGCTGGATGGGATATTAGCTTGAAGGATAGTAATGCTTTCAAAGAAGCAATCCAGACAATCATTAATAAAGATAATGATCAGCTATATATTACAAGAAGATTAGCCAAAACTTATGCAATAAATCAATTCCAAATGGATAAGCTTAGACAGAATTATCTAAGTACTCTATCCCTATGAGAGAAGGAAGATATACTACTCGGGGAATGAAATAGCATAATAGGTAATGTGCCAAGAATTCGCAAATAAAATTTTGGAGCATAGAAAAAATGAAAAGCAGTTTTGGAGAGTGCTCGATAAACATATTAAATTATAATACGTACAATAAAACAAAAGTATGTATTGAATCCTGCCTGAAACAAATAGGAGTAGATTTCACAATCATTGTTATAGATAACAAATCAACAGACGATAGCCTTGCTAAGCTTAAGGGTGAATATTTAGAAAAAATAGTGTTTTTGGAAAATGAGGAGAATTACGGATTCGCAAGAGGCAACAATATTGGCGTTCGTTTTGCCAGTGCTCATGGTGTTAAGTACTCGCTTCTTCTCAACTCTGATACAGAATTGGTTTCCGAAAAGATACTGGTCAATCTAGTTGAAATAATAAAATCTAATTCTAGATGCGCCGTTGTTGCACCTACAATATATAACGTTACTTCGAAAGGCTTACAATTATTGAATAATGACTCGAAATATCTGGCATTACTAAGAAAATTTCATATATTACCACAATTACGAAGGGTTTCTGAAAACATAGATACTATAAGTGAAGCACATGGTTCTGCACTTATGATAAAGAACAGTATATTTGAAGAGGTTGGTGGTTTTCCTGAGCATTATTTTATGTATTGTGAAGAAAGCACATTTGCGAAGAAGATTATATGGGGCGGTTACGATATTTTTTGGTTTAAAAGTGACACTCAATATATACTACATCATCATGATAAAACAGGAAAGGTTGACAAATGGAGACTTTATCTCATGGGAAGAAACAGGTATCTAGAATATAATGATTATAAAAAATACGCTCCATTTAAGTGGAAAGTTGTATTCGAAATTATAATTCTTAAACGGATTATAGATGGCGATAAAGCAATAATCCAGGGAATAATAGATGGAAGAAAACTGATTAAAACAGGAAAATCTAAAGATGAAATTTTCTCATTGGGACGAGAAGCAATAGAAAGAATAGGCTCATGAGCACCACTATGTTAATTCCAAAGCTAAAATATGATTGGCGGTAGGTATGAGTATAAGTATAGGGAAAACTAAAGATAGAAAGAATAATGCATTGATATTGGTTTGGAATATAGCAATTTGGCACCAAGCAATAAGATATATATTAATTCTTATAGGATTTGAAAATTATCTTGCTATTGTTCTAAGGATTGTTTTCGCCATTTCGGCATTTCTTTTTCTTTATGGAATTATAAATAATCATAAAATTCATCTAAATAAGGAAGATTATACTGTTGTTATACCGATTGCAGTTGCGATTATACTAATTACAACATATCTATTCAATTATGAAAATGAATATGTACATACTTATTTAATGAATTACTTTCAATATATGTTCATTCCTCTACTTGCGTTAATTGCTGTTGATAAGGACTGCTATAGAAACTTTATAAAAATATATTTCGATATTGCATTATTCTTTTTCATTACATTGGGTTTTTCTCCGTTTATACATCCTGGTTTATTCACTAATGATATGGCATATGGATTTGCCATATCTTTACCTTGTGGTATAGCCTTTTACATTGGGAGACACTATTTAAATAGAAAATGGATTATTCCTTTTGAAATCTCTTGCTATGCGTTGGGAATAGTATCATCAACAAGAAGTACAATACTGAGCTTCGTCTTTATGATTGTAATATGCAATTTGGTCCTTCACAAGACGACCGCTAGGCGCGCTTTGCTTTATGTATGCGGCTTAATAGCAGGATTTTGTATATATTTCAACCTGGTGAATATCTTTATTTTTATAATTGATTTTTTAGAAACGAAATTTAACTACCAAAGTAGGTCATTATCTTTTCTGTATATGGGTATTACAGGTGATACTAGCTTGACTGGTGGCTACGGGAATTTTTCATCAGGCAGAGATATTATACAAGGAAATGCTTTCGATGTTTTAAGATCCAATTTATTGACTGGAGTAGGAATCGGGGGATTTGAAGACAGATTCGGTATGTATTCCCATAATATAGCGATTGATTTTGCACTGGATTGGGGAATCTTAGGTATTATTGCTTTCGGGATTATTATCACATATTCAATAAAAACGTTGTTTAGGGTTGAGAAGGGAGATTTTAGTCCTAAAACAGGATTGCTTCTGCTTATTTTGTGCTTATGGTGCCCAAAGCTTTTTTTTAGTCAAACTTTTATTAATGATCTCGGATTTTGGTCGTTTATTATTATATGTATAAAAGAAAATCAGGATAAGACGTTTCTAAGTAATAAGAAGGCGGTGGCATGAATATGAAAGGGTATTATGTTTTTTTTGGCACTGGTAGTGTTGGAGTGAGAAAAAAGATTAATATGCAGCTTTATGAGCTTAAAAAGATATCGGATATTGAGCTTATTGAAGTACCCTATTTTGAGAGAACGTTATGGAGAAAAATTAAATCCTTTATGCCATTCTGTTCATGCGGGTTTAATTATCACGTTCTATATGAACAGATTAAAAATCCTGATTATCTGTATATTAGAAGAACGACTGCTGATAAAGACTTTTATCAGTTTCTTATGTTTATAAAGAAGAAATATCCGGCATGTAAAATTGTGGTGGAAATATATACGTATCCTTATGATAAGGATGATTATAATAGAAACATAAGTCATCACATACGAATGCTTCCATATTATCAGAGAGACTGTCATTATCGAGTTAAATTAAAAAATGTCGTCGATAGATTTGTTACATATTCTGACGACGATAAAATATTTGAAGTCGATACGATTAAAAGCAGTAATGGCGTTTCAGTCAATGACATATTATGTCATAACGTAAAAAATAGAAAAGATAATATATTAAGCCTTGTTGCTGTAGCTGGAATGCAAGTACATCATGGATATGAACGATTAATAAAAGGATTAGGCAAATACTATAAAAGCAATCCAAGTAAAATCGTTATTTTTCATTTGGTAGGTGAAGGGCCTGAAATTCCAAAATATAAAAGATTGACATTACAGCTTGGATTATCAGAGTATATTAGATTCCATGGAAAAAAGATAGGAAAAGAATTAGATGATATATATGACGAGTCGGATATAGCAATTGGATCATTAGGGTTATATAAATACGATATTTATTGTAACAGTACCCTTAAAGTCGGTGAGTATTTGGCGAAGGGATTACCGATTGTATCCGGGGCCTATATAAGCATGATTGAAGATAAGATGGTGCCTTTTATATTAACTTTACCAAATGATTCATCAGATGTAGATATAAACAGCATTATTAGTTTTTATAAGAGTATATATAACAATACGTCACCAGTTGAAGTAGCTACTCAGATTAGAAGGTTTGCATATGAACATTTTGATATGCCAATTGTAATGAAGCCCATCATAGATTATTTAGAAAAATGAATGATATACTCAGATAGAAGATCAGTCTTTTTGAAAAACACAGTTTTTTGTGGTTGTATTATAAAATATTCTAGTGCTCCGTCTCAATCATATTTAGTGTTATAATCACCATCTCGTCGCCGCCCGCGTCGTTGTCGTCTGTCGCCGATGCGGGCTACGTCAAGTTTTTTTGACGCAGTAACTGTGAAAACAGGCGTGCGGAATTCACAAGAAGTTAGTGAACGGGGAACTAGTGAGAACACAAACCAACTCGGAAGAAATAGTTTCTCTTTTTAGTGTTTATTAGTTTAGAAGAGGGGTAATCATATGGTTAATGTAATCGGACTTGGCTACATCGGACTTCCCACCGCCCTGATGATGGCATCTCATGGCGTCGAGGTTATTGGTACGGACTATAATATGGAACTTGTCGCAACTCTTAATGCTGGGCACATGACTTTCAAAGAGGATGGCATCGATGAACTCTTTCAGGAGGCACTAAAGGCTGGTATTAAATTTACTACAGAATATCAGGTAACGGATACTTATATTGTTTCTGTCCCAACTCCCTACGATAAGTTCAGTAAGAAGGTCGATGCAGTTTACGTTATCACTGCTGTCAAAGATATACTGCGGGTTGCTCCGAGGGGTGCAACTCTTGTTATCGAATCTACGGTTTCTCCCGGTACCATTGAAAAGAGTGTAAGACCTGCAGTTGAAGATGAGGGTAGAACGGACATCAATCTCGTCCATGCTCCGGAGCGTATAATTCCGGGCAATATGGTCTATGAACTTCTCCATAATAACCGCACTATCGGTGCGGATGACAAAGCGATTGGTGAGAAAGTGAAGGATCTGTATGCGTCTTTTTGCCAAGGCGATATCGTTGTCACTGATGTCAAGACCGCTGAAATGACAAAGGTTGTAGAGAATACCTTCCGCGCTGTGAACATCGCTTTTGCAAACGAGTTGGCGAAGATCTGCCGTCATGACAATATGGATGTTTACGAAATAATCAAGATTTGCAACATGCATCCTCGCGTAAATATCCTTCAGCCCGGTCCCGGTGTTGGTGGGCATTGTATCTCTGTCGATCCGTGGTTTCTGGTAGGCGATTATCCGTCTCTTGCAAAGGTTATTGACGAGTCCATGAAGACCAACGATAGTATGCCTGACTTCGTGCTGAATCGTATTTACGAAATCATGAAGGAAAAGGGCATGACCGATATTACACGTGTAGGGCTTTACGGTCTTACCTACAAAGAAAATGTAGATGATATGAGAGAGAGTCCGACTCTACAGTTACTGGAGAGTCAGGAGAGGCATCTTGCAACTGGTCTTAAGGTTTATGATCCCTTTATTAAGAAGGACGTTGTGGCAAATCAGTTCCATAGGTTGGATGAGTTCCTTGCGGCTGTTGACTTCGTTGTCATCATGGTCAAACATAATGAGATCAAAGAGAACATGGATAAGCTGGCAGGTAAGGTCGTTCTGGACTGCCAGAATATTTGCAAGTGGATAGGAGTGTATCATATTTGATGATTAATAGATTGATTTAATCATCTTTTATGACGATTCTTCAGATTGGTCAATAAAAAATGTGCAGAAGACTCAATCTAATATTGATTAAGAAAGCGAGATATGTGAATGGAGAATGGCAATATTAAAAAGGGCGTAGCAACAGATTCGTTAAAGCTATCTATAGCCCAAATCTTATCCTTGGGGATAAGCATGATTAATATTATGTTGCTATCGCGCTTTCGAAGTATTGAAGAGTACGGTACATACTCGCAAATGGTAATGGTAAGTGCAATTATTGTTACGTTTTTCGCATCTGGATTTGCTCAATGTATTAATTATTTTTTGGCAAATGAAAAGAACAACATTTTGAAAAAAACATTTATTAAAACGTATTACACAATCATTAGTATTTGCGGAGTTTTAGGGGGAATTGTATCTATACTAATGATTCCGGGACTTACTCAATATTTCAAAAATGAAAAACTATCAGATTATTGGTTTTTCCTGTTGATTTATCCTTTATCCAGGATTTTAAATGACGGGGTTGATCGGTTTTTTATTCTGTACCGTAAAACAAATCAATTGATGCTTTATAAAATAAGGTATGGTGTTACAACGTTAATCACTGTTGTAGTGGCTATTATTCTCAGATGGGATTTCAAATTATATTTAATTGCGTTTACGGTCGTTGAATTGACATTCGGTATCTTGGTCTATTGGTTTGTCTATAGGATAACCAGCGTTGTCCCATTTGGATATAGCTTTGAGATGGCAAAAAAAATTCTATCTTTTGCGATTCCTATGGCCCTTGCTGCTTTGGTTTCGGTTATAAACAAAGAACTTGACAAACTTGTAATAGGAGGGTTGACAAATACTGAAACCTTGGCGATTTTTACAAATGCTGCGAAAGAGCTACCAATAACGGTTTTTTCTACGTCAATTTTTACAGTTGTAATGCCACATGTTGTAAAAAGAATCCAAGATAATTCTATAGAAGAAGCATTGAATACGTGGAAAGAATCTATAAGGTTGGCGTCCCTTATTATGTGCTTTTTTTGTGTTTCCTTTTTTGTGTTTGCTCCACAGGTGATATCCGTCCTTTATTCTGATAAATACCTACCAGGATTAAGCGTGTTCCGAATATACTTGTTGACTGAACTATTCAGACTTACATATTATGGTATGGTTTTAAATGCGAAAAAACGGACCCAACTCATTCTTTATTCATCAATTGGCTCCATGATTGTTAATCTCGTTTTAGATATAGTTTTGTTTAAGCTTATTGGAATTAACGGTCCGGCATGGGCTACAGTTGCATCTGTTGCAGCAATGAATATGTTTCAATTGGTCAGCACAAAGAAGCTTTTGAATGTTTCTTTTTTGGAACTGTATCCGGTTTCGTTCATTTTTAAAAGCATGATACTGAATCTATTTCTTGCGATACCTTTTGTTATAATTCAAAATCTCATCTTCAAGTTTTTTGCTTTTAATCACAATTTAATTACTATTGTGATTGGTGGAATCTGGCTGTTACTTTATTTCTTCATCATAAGGAAAAAAGTGATGATGCTATGGAAATCCTTAAATGAATGAGAAATATGCAAAAAAGTTACACTAAACGCTCTCAGGGATTCAAAACGTCATGATTTCCCCGAGACTCTTGCAGCTCTTCAGGTAAGCATCCATGATGACATCTGCTTTGCGCTGGCACTTCTGCTCCTGAAGATCCTTGAGGTTCTTCGCCAGTTTATCGTACCCGTTCCTGGAGCTTAGACATGTCAGACATGACCTTGGCAATCTCGGTATCATTTGTTTCAATTGATTTCTTCCTCGTCATCGTCCGGTACATCCTTGTTCATGAGAGACTGGCTGTTGCCAGGAGCTTACTGTTCTTTTCCGAAGTATTGCTGATGCTGTCCGCGTCCAGCCCGAAAGAACTCAGGATGATCTTCGGGGTCTTTGTCACAGCATGGTCAAGCGTGTAAGAGCGGTCGTTTCGGTGAACCATTTCAATATCTTCGAGTTCACGGATTGCCGCCGAGACAGTCATATATTTCCGCCTGGTCTCCATGTGGATTATCTTCTCCTTGACATTCAAAGAGAACTTAGATGACTATTGTGATGGCCCAACGCTCCAACTGCTGGAGGCCCAGAGGAAGCATCTGGGTACATCCCTCAAGGTTTATGATCCTTGGATTGAACAAGACCTCGTGAAGAATCAATATCACGATTTGGAAGATCCCTTGCGGATGTGGATCTGGTAGTCATCATGGTCAAGCACAACGAGATCAAGGAGAACATGGATAAGCTGGCGGGAAAAGTTGTTCTGGACTTCCACAATATTTGCAAACAAGAAGGTACATATCGTATCTAACTTAAAGGAGATTAACTTTATGAAAAAGGTGATGCTGGTCTTCGGGACCAGACCAGAGGCAATTAAAATTTGCCCTCTTGTAAATGAACTCAAAACGAGAAAGGGCATTCAGACTGTGGTTTGCGTCACAGCCCAGCATCGTCAAATGCTAGATCAAGTATTGGAGACATTTGGGGTGATTCCTGACTACGATCTGAACATAATGAAAGATCGGCAGACACTGTTCGATATTACTACGAATATCCTCAACGGAATTAAAGAGGTGCTGGAGAAGGAAAAGCCGGATGTAGTCCTTGTACACGGGGATACCTCAACTACTTTTGTAACGGCGTTGGCTTGCTTTTATCTCCAGATTCCAGTTGGACACGTCGAGGCAGGCCTAAGAACTTACAACATCTACAGTCCTTATCCTGAAGAATTCAATCGACAGGCTGTAGGTATTGTGAGCCAGTATAACTTTGCGCCAACAAAGCTAGCCGCCGATCATTTGAAAGCGGAAGGCAAGAATCCGGATACTATTTACATCACTGGCAATACCGTCATTGATGCTATGCAGCACACCGTCAAGGAAGACTATACTCATCCTGAACTGGACTGGGTAGGCGATGGAAAGCTCATTTTTATCACGGCTCACAGAAGAGAAAACCTCGGCGAACCGATGCATCACATGTTCCGGGCTATTCGGCGTGTCTTGGACGAGCATCCCGAATGCAAAGCAATCTATCCAATCCACATGAATCCTGTTGTCCGTCAGGCTGCGGATGAAGAATTGGGAGATTGCAAACAGATCCATATCATTGAGCCAATTGAAGTGTTCGATTGCCATAACTTTGAAGCTCGTTCTTATCTTTGCCTGACTGATTCAGGCGGAATCCAGGAAGAGTGCCCCTCCTACGGCGTTCCGGTATTGGTCATGCGTAACACAACTGAGCGTCCAGAAGGCTTGGACGCGGGAACGCTTCGTCTGGTGGGAACCAATGAAGAGACGATTTATAACACGTTCAAGCTGTTGCTCGAAAACAAGGAAGAATACGACAAGATGAGTAAGGCATGTAATCCATATGGCGATGGTCATGCCTGCAAACGCATCGCTGACATTCTGGAATTTGGCACTTACGAGCCTTGGGTTGCAGGCAGAAATTGAAATGGTTGAGGGCAAATGGTGGTCAGGCAATTGGGGGTCAGACCCCATTAAGAGGTGTGAGTAAGATGGTGTGGATGAAAAACATGACCAAGCTATTTCAAATAATCCGCGCGGCTTTTGATATGGACGTGCAGCCTGCAACGATATATCTGGAAGCTTATAGTACCTTATCAAGAATAAGCGCAGAGCTGGATAATCCGAAGAAGGATTTGGATATGAGAAGCTACTATGGAAAAGATGAATGAAAAGAAATACTTCAGTATATCGACCATTTCAACATGCATATTTGAGAACTTTGCAAAAAAGTTACACTAAATGCCCTCAGGGCTTCAAAAACGTCATGATTTCCTCGAGACTCTTGCCGCTCTTCAGGTAAGCATCCATGATGGCATCCGCCTCGTGCCGCCGTTTCTGTTCCTGAAGATCCTTGAGTTTCTCAGCGAGCTTATCGTACCGGTCCTGGAGCTTTGACATGTCAGCCATGACCTTGGCGATCTCGGCATCAATTGTTTCAGTTGATCTCTTCCTCGCCATCGTCCGGCACCTCCTTGTTCATGAGAGACTGGCTGGTCGCCAGGAGTTTACTGATCTCTTCAGCGCTGCTGCTGACACTGTCTGCATCCAGACCGAAAGAGCTCAGGATGATCTTCTGAGTCTTTGTGACCGCGTGATCCAGCTTGTATGTCCCGCCGTTGCGACGGACCATCTCTATCTTTTCCAGTTCGCGGATCGCGGCCGGGACAGTCATATACTTCTGTTTGGCTTCCATCCGCAGCATCTGCTCTTTCAGAAGATTGTAGATCCGGTTGCGGACGATCAGAGCCACGAACTCGATAAAGATCTTTGCAGACATACTCTGTGACGACTGTACACGTTCGCTTTTCGAACCGATGAAAGTCTTATCAGCACGAAAGAGTTTCTCGGAAATATCCCTTCCCTTGTACTGGATCAGTGCCTGGGAAGCCGTCATTTTCTCCGAGGTGATGATACAGAAATAACCGCAGAGCTGAAGTTCCCGTTCGATCACATCCGTCCGCTCATCAGCGCCACGGAAGATCCCCTTCCTGTCATAGTGAAGATGGAAGTATTCCTGGTAGGTCTTCCCGAACTTGTTGTCCTTTCCGATGTGTTTGTCCATGAACTGACGGAACTTCTCGATCCGTAGTTCTAAATGCTCCCGCTCGACCGCCTGTTTGGAAGGATTGTAGTAGATATGGAAATATCTGTCCTTTTCATCATCCTCATAGAGCCTTGATGAGACTGTAGTACCATAAACCTTGTAGGAACGGATCGCAGCCTCCCGCTTTGTTTCGAAAGTTCCCTGGTTTTCCAGCACCAGGGAGGATACCAGAGACCTGCATCCTTTGCACATGATGATGAATGTGTATCCCTTCCCATCAATATACCGGATGTTATCCTTGCTGAAATATCCGCGGTCCAGGATGAACCCGATCTTCTTGTATCCGTATTCTATGACCTTGTCGGCCATGAACGTGAACTGGGAGACATCTGTAATGGATCCGGGGTACTCCTCATAGAAGAGAGGCACACGGTTCGTCTTGTCCATTGCGATCGACAGGTTGAATACAGGCAGGCCTTTATCATCCTTGGCTTTGCCGAACTCAACGATATCTATGTCGCCTGCATCGCTGTTCTTGTTGGTGGAATCATAGGAAATATAGATCCTGCTCTTATGATCCCTGCCTTTGTTCCAATCGTCCAGGAAGCTGATGCACTGGTCTTTGGTGATCGACTGAAGGAGCCTGCAGACCCTGGAATCGCTGTAGATCTTCATTTTCTCTGAAAACAGAGGATGGGTAAAAGCAAAATCCGGATAATACTGGCCGGCGTTCTCTTCTTCGATCACCAGATAAGCAACCAGGTCAAGGAGAAGTCCGGTATCATCACCGAACCTCTTTGTGAGCATCGGACGCAGTTTGTATTCATCGATGACTTTCTGGATGATGATGCAGGAACCGATCTTCAGGCAGCAGCTCCTGTAAGCAAAGGGAAGTTCCTCCGGGATCTCAACATCCGGGAAATAAACCTGGAACCTCTCGTTGGGAAACATAAGTGTCGGATCTTCTGATGAGACCTTCCCGACAATGGTCCTCTGGGGTACTGCGTATTTCTTATCCTGGTTATATTCGCTGCCATACTGATACAGAATGTAGGTCGCACCACCCTTCTTCTTGGTGATGATCTTGCCCTTCATCACAGGGATTTTAACCGTGGTATTGAGGTACATAACTCCTCCTATATTTAGTGTAACCATTACACTAAATATACCACATCCTGCGACATAAGGCAAGCCCTGGAGCCCGCATGTTTACTGGGCTTTTCAAGAAGCAGGGGCGAAAATGTAACTTTTAGTGGAACTTTAATGCAGAGTTCTCATAATAACTATGCCAAACTCCCCATTCAAATGAAAGACAGCTCAAAAGGAGAGATAAAACCATCATGCAAATTACAGAAGCTTTCAAGGGCAAGACACTCGTTATCACAGGTGGAACCGGCTCGTTCGGCAGTACTGTCTTAAAACATTTCCTTACCACAGATATCGGAGAAATCCGTATCATTTCCCGCGACGAGAAAAAACAGGACTGGATGAGACATTCATTACAAGCTCAGTATCCGGAGCATTGCTCTAAAGTTCAGTTCTATGTGGGTGATGTGAGAAACCTTGACTCCGTCCGGGATGTTATGCACGGAGCCAACTATGTATTCCATGCAGCGGCTCTTAAGGAAGTGCCCTCCTGCGAGTTCTTTCCCATGGAGGCTGTACGTACCAACGTTATCGGCACCGATAACGTGATCACGGCAGCAGTAGAGGCCGGTGTACAGCGAGTTGTCTTTCTCTCCACCGATAAAGCCGCTTACCCCATCAACACGATGGGTATGACGAAGGCAGTCGGTGAGAAGGTTGTCCAGGCAAGAGCTCAGAAAGCTTTTGAACGCGGCGGTACGGTTTTGGCCTGCACTCGTTATGGTAATGTTATGTGCAGTCGTGGTTCCGTTATCCCGCTCTTCATTGACCAAATCAAGAGAAAAGCTCCTATCACTATCACTGATCCGAATATGACGCGCTTCCTGATGAACCTTGATGAGGCGGTTGAACTTGTAGCTTTCGCGTTTGAACACGCTGAACCCGGAGATCTGTTCGTGCAGAAGGCGGATGCAAGTACAATCGGTGATCTTGCTGACGGTGTCATGAAGGTGTTTGGAGAGACGGAAAAAGTTATCATCGGCAGCCGTCATGGAGAAAAGCTCTATGAGACGCTGGTAACGAGGGAAGAGATGCTTCGCTCTGTAGATATGGGTCATTATTATCGCATCGCTCCGGATGCCCGCGGTTTGAACTACGATAAGTTCTATGTCAAGGGGACAGTCCATACAGAAGGCGATGAGGCCTATACTTCCCATAACACCAATCGCCTTGATGTCGATGGTGTGGTCAAGAAGATTATGGGAACTGATTATGTGAAGGAAGAACTTGAAGGCCGTCCGCATGTTGTGGAAGCATAATATTCCTGTAAATGCAGGAAAAAGCCTATCAAAATAGGAATAATTCATTGGCCAATCAGGCTACCATGCTTACATTGGAGAAGTTGGAGGATGCCCAGGAAAGTCACATATGATTCGTTGTGGTATTCACTGCGGGCAAGGAACATGAATAAAGGTGATCTTCAGGCGGCGGCTCATCTCTCAAAGGGAACAATCACGAAAATGGGTAAGGGCGAAAGCGTCACCATTGATGTGATTTCAAGAATTACTGTGGCTCTCGGCACCAGTGATATCAACGATATCCTGGAGAAAGAGTACGATTGCTTCTCCTGATTTCTGCACCTATAAGTGCAAAAAAACGGCTCAAAGCCTGGGAGACAAAAGAAACTTGAAAACCGGGGAGAAGATTGATGAATATACTTATTACGGGCGCGGCTGGAGCATTAGGCCGCAATTTGGTAGAGAATTTAAAAGCGATTAAGGACGGGAAGAACAGGACGAGACCAAATCTGGAGATTGGCGAAATTTACGAGTATGACATGAACAATACTCTTGAGGATCTCGACCGTTTCTGTACAGAGTGTGATTTCATTGTCCATGCTGCAGGTGTGAATAGACCCAGGGAAACCTCCGAATTTATGGAGGGGAACTTTGGCTTTACAGACACTCTCCTTTCCAAGCTGAAGGAAAAGGGGAATAAAGCACCGATTATGATCACAAGCTCTGTCCAGGCGACGCTCTCTGGTCGCTTCGGCAATTCCGAGTACGGCCGCAGCAAACTCGCCGGAGAAGAGCTGATGTTCAGGTATGGTGAGGAAACGGGTGCTCCTGTGTATGTTTACCGTTTCGAGAACATGGTCGGCAAGTGGATCAGGCCTCGGTATAATTCCGCTGTAGGTACGTTTTGTCACTGTATTTCCAGGAACGAACCCATCACAGTCAACGATCCTTCCGTGCTTATGGAGATGGTCTTCTTTGACGATATCTGCGAAGAGATCTACGATGCCATGGAAGGACATCCTCATAGGTGTCATTATGAGGGAGTGGAGGCTGTGCCAGACGTGAATGGTCGGTACTGCCATTGTCCGGTGAAGCATAAAGCTACCCTTGGTGAAATCGTCGAGCTTCTCCACAAGTTCCATGACTTCCCACAGGATTTCATCATCAATTCCCTTACTCCCGGTTCCTTTGAGAAGAAGCTTTATGCGATGTACCTGTCTTATCTGCCAAAGGAAGCAACCATCTTTGACTACAAGATGAATTGCGATGACAGAGGCTCCTTTACCGAGCTGATCCGAACACTTGACCACGGTCAGGTTTCCATTAACGTATCTAAACCGGGAATTACAAAAGGCCAGCATTGGCATCTGAGCAAATGGGAGATATTCATCGTTGTCCACGGGCATGGTCTTATCCAGATGAGAAATCTGAAGGATGGCGAGATTGAAGAGTATGAGGTGAGCGGTGAGAAGATCCAGGGCGTTTACATGAAGCCCGGCTGGACACATAACATCATTAATCTGAGCGAGACAGAGGATCTGGTAACAGTTATGTTCGCATCAGAGCTTCTGGATAAAGACCGACCAGACACTTACTTCGAACCGGTGTGATACCCACATCCAGAAGGACAGGCAGAGACCGCTAAGTGAATTATGGCGGGATAGGAGAGATACAAAACATGGAATATCCGAAATGGAAAGAAAACGGAAAGATTAAGCTTGCGATTATTGTCGGGACAAGACCTGAAATAATAAGACTGTCGGCGGTAATAAACAAAGCGAGAAAGTATTTTGATACTCAGCTGTGGCATACGGGACAGAACTACGACTATAACCTGAACGGTATCTTCTTCCGTGACCTAGGCCTCGCTGATCCTGACCTGTACCTGGATGCTGTCGGTGATGATCTCGGCGCGACTATGGGGAACATCATTGATAGTTCTTATAAGGCGATGGTTGCCACAAAGCCGGATGCAGTGTTGGTGCTGGGTGATACGAATAGCTGCCTGTCCGTCATCGGTGCGAAGCGCCTTCACATCCCGATTTTCCACATGGAAGCAGGTAACAGATGCAAGGACGAGTGCCTGCCTGAGGAAACCAATAGAAGGATTGTTGACATCATTTCTGATGTGAATCTGGCTTATAGTGAGCACGCAAGGAGATACCTTGATGACTGTGGCCTGCCTAAGGAAAGGACCTATGTCACGGGAAGTCCAATGGCAGAGGTGCTGACGAATAATCTGGAGCAGATTCAGTCCTCTGATATTCACGCAAGACTTGGACTGGAGAAGGGACAGTACATTCTGCTCTCTGCCCACCGCGAAGAGAACATCGACACAGAGAAGAACTTCACCAGCCTGTTTACTGCAATTAACGAAATGGCAGAGAAATATGATATGCCTATTCTGTATTCTTGCCATCCACGGAGCAGGAAGAGACTGGAAGCAAGTGGCTTTGAACTGGATAAGAGAGTGATCGCGCATGAACCCCTTGGATTCCACGACTATAACTGCTTGCAGATGAATGCATTCTGCGTGGTGAGTGATAGCGGCACCCTTCCGGAGGAGAGTTCCTTCTATACCAGCATCGGCCATCCGATTTCAGCTGTGTGCATCAGAACATCAACTGAGCGCCCTGAGGCGCTTGATAAGGGATGCTTTATCCTCTCTGGCATCGACACGGTCGGACTGCTGCAGAGCGTAGACCTCGCCGTTGAGATGGTGAAGAACGGAGACCTGGGTATCCCTGTGCCGGATTATGTAGACACGAATGTGTCTGACAAGGTCGTAAGGATCATCCAGAGCTACGTGGGTGTAGTTAATAAGATGGTGTGGCGGAAGTATTGATCGGCGTCTTCTATTGCATTATTGAGAGGTTTTCATCATGACAGAGGAACAAATAAAACTCATTTGTAAATGGATTATAGAAAACTCATCTCGTCCTCTTACGGATTTGGAAAAGGAAACACTGAAACACGCAGTTGATAGCTCGAAGAATTGGGAAGAGTTATTAACTGTGGCTATCGTGTCGAGGATGATGTGAGTTGCAAGAATCACGGCAGTGTAGCTTGTAAGAATAGGAACCTCTGGAGCTTGAAATATGACTCTAGGGAACCGATAAAGACAGTATGATCCCCGAATACTCTGAAACCAAGAACCTTACCAACATCCACAAACACGGGTTGTCATTTGAGATGGTAGCGACTATATCACTACAAATGATAGTTACGATATCCATGGATCCGGTGCAGCGGAAGGGGAAAACTAACTACATGAGGGCGGAGGGAAGAGATTATGTATTTAAGCAAACTACATATTGAAAACTTCAGATTGCTTAAAGATGTGGATGTCGCATTTAATCGCGATCTTACCCTCTTTGTTGGGAAGAACAATACAGGAAAGACGTCCGTCATGGAGATCCTTTCTTTCCTGGCATCTGACAGAAAGAACCTGAGCATAGACGATTACCCGCTAACTGCTAGGAATGAGCTGTATAGCGCTATTATCGATTACTGGAATGATCAAGATTTTCTCAAATATCAGAGATCTGTTCCTATTCCGAAGTTCACACTGACATTTGATTATACTGATGGAATTATCGGGAATCTGGACGCATTTGTGATTGATCTGGAGGAGGACGTCACTGAGGCGATTGCAGAGGTATCGTTTGATGTACCTCTGGGCATTAGCGACTTACTTCAAAATTTGAAAAGCCAATTTGATGCAATATTGCCAGAAGAGGCTGATGATAATCAGAAAACGAAGTGTCTGGCGCAGGTCGTTCGTGTTAATTTTGATTCCCTTTTCACTATGAACATTGCTGCAGTAAATCCCTCAAATTCAACCGATATTAAGGAAGTGAAGAAGAGCGATTTGCAGAATGTCTTCAACTTGAAGGTCATTAAGGCTGAACGTAATATGGACGAATCCGAGATAGCGAATAGCAATCCTATCGGACAAATTATGAAGAAGCTGTTTGATACAGAGCTGGAAGACGTAGAAACAGCACTGCAGCCTTCCATGCAGGAGTTACACAGGATTGTTACAGACGCGAGTTTTTCCCTTAATACACAAATCAATTCTCACATGGATACGATTGTGAGCAGTATGATGACATTTGGTTATCCTTCATGGGAAGACTTGCAATTACGAGCCAATACGAACCTGTCTTTGCGGAAACGGATTGTTGAAGATACTCAGCTCACATATGTTTCCAATGCAGACGAGGAATCATTGCCTGAATCTCATAATGGCTTGGGCTATAAGAATCTGATCAAAATAACAATGGAGCTCCACGATTACGCTCGTAGTCTGAAAGATGATCAGACAAAACTGCCGCTACTGTTCATTGAAGAACCAGAAGCGCATATGCACCCTCAGCTTCAGACCACGTTTGTTTCTTTCCTTACCGGTTTCCTCGCCAAGACTGTGGGAGAGAACTGTGTTCAGGTTGTTATGACATCCCATTCCGCTCATGTGGCCAATACAGTTCCTTTCAAACAAGTACGATATATTCTTCGAAGACCATCGGATGTCATCTGCAAGAACATGGATGATTTTCCGACGTCTATTGAGCTTCCACAGGATATTGAACTGACAGAGACACGAAAGGATAGCCTGATTGCCAAGGAAAAGGAAAAACGGCTCGATTTCCTGCATAAGTATATGAAACTCAGTTACTGCGATCTGTATTTCTGTGACAAGGCAATTCTTGTAGAAGGGGCATCTGAAAGACTGCTGCTTCCTGATATGATCCGCAAGTGCACAGAAAAGGGTGTATTCAATGGTGTGAACATACCCCTTTCTTCTCAGTACTACACCATCATTGAAGTTGGCGGAGCTTACGCTCATCACTTCTATGATTTCGTAGATTATCTTGGAATCCCAACGTTAATCATTACGGATATAGATTTCGCAAAAGGGGCACACAACTCTGCGTGTACTCGGGATGAAGCAGAGAAGTCATCAAACGGAGCGATAAACCGTTGGTGCAGAAAGGTTCTGGGAATTCCGGATTCTACCACTGTGCGGATAGAGCAAATACTGGGGATGAATGAAGAACAGCATTCTCTCGGATATAGACATCTGGAATTTCAGAAAGAAGAAAAGGGGTTTCATCCAAGAAGCCTTGAAGATGCCATTATCAATTGTAATCGGGGACTTTTCAATATTACAGAAGGAGAAACCCCGAATTTTGATGGGACCGGGGATAAAAAGACCGATTTTGCGTTAAGACTTCTTGTTGAGGATGAGTATAGATCTTATCAGCTTCCATCTTATATTCGTGACGGTCTCGTCTGGCTTAACAAACAAACTAGGGAGATAAGTTCCCGGGAGGCGCGCCATGACGAATAAGGAAAGAGCAGAAGCACGCGCAGACGAGCTGGATGAGCTTATAATTAATACCCTTAGTTCGGGCCAGAACTTCCGTGTTGAAGCCGGGGCAGGAGCCGGTAAAACACATTCGTTGATGAAGGTAATTGACTGGCTTGAGCGTGGTAAAAGAAAAGAATTAAGAAGAAACGGACAGAGAGTCGCCTGTCTTACATATACAAATGTGGCGGTTGATGAAATCAAATCTAGGCTGACGAGCGAGGGCTTTATCCAGCCATGTACGATCCACAATTTTGCCTGGAGCTGTATGAGTGGTTTTCAATCATCACTGATAAAGGCAGTGGGCGAGTTAAATATTCTCCCGGATAATGAAGACAAAACAGGGAAAATATCGCCAGAAGAAGTAAAAAAGGTCTCATATGATCTGGGAGTTCGTTACATCGAAGACGGAGAACTCCATCTCCACCATAATGATATAATAAAACTTTTTGTAAAGCTTTTAGACAATGCAAAGTTTCGAATGTTGCTGTCTAAGAAATATCCGATAATCCTTATTGACGAGTATCAAGATTCATTCAAATCCATCATGGATCAATTATTGAAATACTTTGTAGAGCCACAGATTAAGCCTCAGATAGGGTTATTCGGTGACTCTTGGCAGACAATCTATGGAGAGAATGGAGCATGTGGAGAGGTTGATAGTGATAAACTCGTTGTTATCAAAAAGGAATCAAATTTCAGGTCAGAAGAGATTATTGTTAATGTGCTTAATAAAATTAGACCCGCGTTGCCTCAGATTTCAGCTTTGGATGACCATGATGGACGTATCATTGTAATTACAACAAATGATTACCGGGGAGATAGGCAGAAGGGATATTACAAAGGCGAACTTCCAAATGAAGTGCTCTTTCCCTATGTTGACAATGTGCGTGATAAACTGGCTGACTTAGGGTGGGTTGGTGAGTGCAAGACATTGATGCTCACGCATAAGATGCTGGCAAAGCAACAGCACTATGATAATTTGATGGAGTTTCTCGGAGATCATTTACGGGATGCAGATGACGAACACTTCCTATTCTTTATGAATAAGGTGGAGCCAGTTTATGTAGCTCTTAAGAGCAACAATGCAAAAGGATTGTTTGAGGCTCTTGGTTTAGAAAGAAGGCCGATACAGTCCATAGAGCATAAACGTCAATGGAAGAAGCTGGGAGAAGATCTTGGGGTGGCCCGGCAAGGCACAATTTATCAGGTGCTTAAGGTGTTAGAAGATAACAGACTCTTTGGCTTACCACCCAAAGTAACTGAAAAACTTGAAGCGTTTGATAAATGGAGCGAGGGCGAAGAACCGATTACTCTACATAGGAAACCTATAAGAACTTTCTATGGGATTTCATATAAGGAAGTTATCAATGCAATCAGTTTTCAGAAACCAGATACTGAATATTCCACTGACCATGGTGTAAAAGGCGAGGGATATGAAAATGTCATTCTCATTATGGGTAGAGGTTGGAATAACTATAAATTTGATGAGCTGCTCCCAGTAAATCCGACACAGATAAAGGACGAGAAGTTGCAGAAGGCGTATATCCGCAATAGAAATCTATTCTATGTATGCTGTTCCCGTGCAAAAAAACGACTGGCGTTATTTATAACAGTTCCCATAGAAAGTTCTTTTATGAAATACTTGGAGAATGTGTTCGGCGCAGAGAATATCATGACATATGGCGATTTTATGAGTTTAGATGCATGAGCAGAGTTATGGTTCCGTCAAGAAACAGGTGAAAATATGGATCCTTCATTGAAATGGACAATAATAGGTGCTCTGGGAAGCTGGGCTGGAGCGATCATGGGTGTCGCAGCGATTCTTATCGCTATCAAAGCATATATACAGCCGATGAGAATAAAGCTCAAGGCTTCAATGTCAAATGGTATCATGACTGTGTCCGGAGTTACATTTCATGCCTATACTATTTCTGTGAGTAACATAGGATTGAGGACAGTTACTGTTGATAGCATAACACTTTCAACGAGTAAAAAGAATTATTTCCTTTTCACACTTGAGATGAATACGGCTCTTGTTGCCTATCAACCTGAATTCCCTATAAAACTGGACCAAGGGGCAAAGGCAGACATGTTTTTTCAGAAATACAAATTGGACAGCCAACTTGCTGATCTGCTAAGCAAGAATTCCGAGAATCCTGCAGAGACAGTAATGATCAATATCAATATTGCGGGTGAGAAAGATATAAAGGTAAAGACTCCGTTTAAGGTTGGCGATTTCATCAGAATGAAGGATTGGGGGGGGACAGAAACGAAATTGCCAGAAATAATGTAGGTAAAAACCAGATGTCAAATAATAAATCTCCGAATCGTTTTGAAGTCAATGGTGAAACTGTGACAATTTATCAAGAAGGATGGCCATGCATCGCACAATGTACATTTCGAGAAGAATACTGTAAAGAACTCTCTTCTCATGCTTGGTAGATGGATGACAACCGATACCCTATCAATCGATCTCTTGTGTGTGGACTTCATCGCTATATGATGAAGAAATGGTACGGGGAAGATGCACTTACGGAATTCACCGAAAATGGTTAAGTGGTTGACCACATCAATAATGAGCATAATGAATGCCGTTTAGCAACTTGGAGTTTCTGAAGAAAGACTACAATACCGCCAAGGGGCAACAACTTGATAAAGATATAGCCAGACTTCGCCATAGGCTTGCCTCAGGAATTACAAAAGACTTTAAAACAGGTTGCTATCAATTCACTATAGGCTGTAATGATTATATTTGCGGGCATGATGGTGACGGGAAAGTGATGAATAAAAAAGTAGAGAAAAAGCATTAAAAACATAATAGCTCATGACAATGGATATCATAAAAACTTCAAAAATTATATTTGGAAGGTAGCTACAAAAGCACCTAAACTCTTAATTGCAGAAGTGACTGAAGGCGGACAGTTCTTCAATTCGTATTCATCCAATTCATAGTCATGGACGCAACAGGGTCACCCCATTACATTAATGAAATCGAGAGTAGTTTGTTTGTGAATTTGATAAAGATGTGATATCAAGAGAAGGCATTATTATGACAGCGTTGTCAAGAACACACAAGAGGGAACTTTTAAAAAGAATTGTTGTCGTGACATATACTGTGATTTTTGGATTATATTCCTTTGTTACAATTTTTATACCTATTGATACGGTCGTTCTAAATTACAACAGCATAACTATTTGGTGGAGATTGATTATTTTACTGATATTTGCAGCTATTCCTTTTATTATTGGAATCTTTTTGTCAATGCTGTGCATTTTTTACTATAGCATTAGGAAAAGTTGTAAATACCCACTAAAAGGAAATGAAGAAGCTGTTTTTCAAGTGGAATATGGTGATCTTCATGAGATAATGTTTCCTAAAAAGCCACCTCAAAAATGCTACACCGTTATTATCCCTGTTCATAATCAGCTCAATCGTCTGTTTGAGGACTGGGAAGGAAAAGGAAGATCAATTCACGGGAATTGGTTGTTGGAAATTAAAAGCAATCCCAAAAGGTATCACATCTCTTTACAAGAGTTGGCTAATGACTGTTCATCTTATTTACAGGAAAAGTACTGCGACGAGTACAATAAAGATGCTCATTACGAATACAAAATTGGAGATGGAGTTAGAATCAATGGAGATAGAATTGGCATAAAAAACATTAGCTACTATTTTTTGGCCACAAACATGATGTCAAAAGATGATATACCTTGTTACGTTGGCTCATCAAAAGAGGGGACATATCTTCATGCAATTCAAGGTATAGTAGATGCTTATAGAAATGCTTTATATGAACAGGAAATATATATGCCAGTTATTGGGGGTGGCTTTGCGCAAATGGAAAGGACGCAAAGCGAATTGATTAGTATGATTTATCAAATTTTTCAATTTAATAGTTTAAAGTTTAAATCAGCAATTCATGTAGTGATATACAGAAGTAAGGAAAAAGAAGCCGCCGCAAGCATTTATTTAAAATGAGCTGTCACTCTAAAAATGGGGGTCAGACCCCACTAAGGAGTTGCTAAGGAAACATGAAAAGTATTACCGCAGGATTATGCGGATGTGAAGACGAAGTGTTGTAGATTCCGCGCGAACAGATCATTTATCACGGTCGAGTTGACTCCCCTTCACGGCACCTTGGGGGGCACTATTATATTTTTAAGTTTCGATGAAATCTTGACGTTATTAAAGCCCCAATAGCTTTTTAGATAACAGTGTAACTATTTATGCAAAATTCTCATTATACACACGAGGATGAAAAGGATGAAAAAGAACGGAAAACGTAACAAGTCAATTCAGTTTGCAGCCCTTGCCATGACAATTGCACTTCTGGGCAGTCTGATCGGCTGTTCTGCGGCACCGGACTCAAAGGCGGAGAGCCTTCCGGGCGGCACAGAAAATCCAATTGAAGCATCGACGGAGGGTTTTCTGGGCACAGACAATTCGGTTGTCGCATCGACGGAGAGCTTTTCCGGCATTGAAAATTCGGTTGAAGCATCGACCGAAAGTATCCTTGCAGGTGCCGCTGAAAACGCCGCTGCAGTATCAACAGAAAATGTCATTGCAGGCGCCACCGAAAACGCGGCAGAAGCATCGACAGAAAATGCTACTGCAGGCGCCGCTGTGGCAGCTGCGGATTCAAGTGAGACCTATGAACAGATCATTGACATAATGGATAAGTCCCGACACCTTGTAGAGGAACATTTCTGTGCCTCAGATGGCTCCCTTGTGCCCTGTGAGGACGGCTATGCCATTATGCGCAGGGAGTATGACAGCGATGAAAACGTTGCAGTGACTTCATTTTTTGATGCTGCGGATAAGCCCATTCTTGTGGGAAGGCTCGGTTATGCGTCTGTGGCCATGACTTATGACGAGGAAGGCAATAAGACCGGCGAGACATATTACGATACGGACGGGAATATTCTCAGTATTGAGGGCAAAGACTATGCTGAGGTACATTATACCTACGATGAGAATAAGAATATTGCATCGGAGGAGTTTTTTGATGTCGAAGGAAAACCGATCCTTACCAGTGAAGGCTTTCATAAGGGCGTCTATACATGGGATGAGAATAAGCACCGTCTGACAGAGCGCTATTATGATCTCGATAATAAACTTGTCGTAACCATGAAGGGGTATGCGGGAGTTGACCATGAATATGACGATAATGACAACGATATAAAATGCACATACTATGATGCGGCTGAAAACATTGCGGAAAATACCGCAGGTACGACGATTGTCAAAAAAACCTATAATGAAAACAAGCAGGTTGTAAAAGAAGAGTACCGGAATGCGGAAAATAAAAGGGAAATCCAGCCCAAACTCGGCTATTGTATTGTTGAAAAGGAATATGATGAAGCCGGCAATAATACATATCAGATTTTTTATGATGTAGATAAAGCACTGTTGCCTATGGTGGATGGATATACAGCTGTCCGCAGGGAATATGATGACAACAAGTTCATCGTAAAAGAGTCCTACTTTGCTCCGGATGAGTCTGCAAAGAATGAGGATGAGTCTGCAAAGAATGAGGATGAGTCTGCAAAGAATGAGGATAAGTCTGCAAAGGATGAGGTTGACACTGAGAATCAGCAGGCGGACGAACCTGCTGAGGTGCCCTATACGCTGAGTAAAGGGTACGCTTCCCTGACACGTGCATATGACCAGGCCGGCAATGTGGCATTAGAGACATATTTTGATGCTGACGGCAAAGAAACAGCATGTGTGGATGGCTACAGCCGATGGATCCGGACTTATGATGAGAACAGGAAGGTGACAAGTGAGGCATTTGAGGATGCTTCCGGCAATCCCGTGCTGAAACAGTCTGTCGGTTGTGCAAAAGTGGAGTACACTTATGACGGGAACGGCAATAAGCTGACAGAGTCCTACTTTGGAACGGATGGAAATCCTGTCGCAGGTATCAGAGGATATTTCGGCGTACAGTACACTTATAATGAAGCGAACCAATGCGTAAAGGAAGTCTATGTTGACAAAGACGGCAATCCGACAGCGCCTGAAGCACTCGGATACGCCGGAATCGCGCGTGAGTACGATGACAAGGGTCTTGTTGAGAGCAACACCTATCTTGATGTCAAGGGTGCGCCCGTCATGGTGAGCGGAGCTGCCCGCAAAGAGTTCGAATACGATGACGCAGGAAACTGTACAGTCACCCGCAAATATGACACTGCAGATAAGCTGATCATTGATGCTGACGGCGTCGCATGGACAAAGATCGAATACGATTCTTCCAAGCGTCCTGTGAAGGAAACCTTTATTGGCGAGAATGGCGAACCGCTCTTCGCTGAGAGCAAGGGCTATACCATTACGACCAAGGAATATGACAAAACTACTGATTCAGCCAACATACTCGGACAGGCTTACTTTGACACTGATGACAACCCTGTCCTCCTGCCTGCTGGCTACGCAGCTGTTCGCACGGAGTACAATGAGGAAAACAGACCTTTCCTTGTCGATTATCTTGACAAAGACGGCAGCCCTGTAAAGCCCCAGGACATGAAATCCGGATATAGCTCCATTGCCTACGAATACGATGACCGTGGAAACGTTGTTTGCGAATTCTACTTTGATGAGGAAGGTGATCCCTTAGCTGTACCGGCCGGTTACCAGACCCTTCGTAAGGAATACAATGATCTGAACAAAGTCATAAAGACCGAATACCTCGATGAAGACGGTAAGCGGGTGGCTCTTTCCAACGGTACTTCCGCCGTCATCAATGAATATGATGAAAATGGCAATGCCATTCGTGAAACCTATGAGGACGTGAACGGCGAGGCCTACTCGATCGAAAACCCCAACAAGGAGGATTCAGACAACTGGTATTCTTACTCGGAGATTCGCAAGACCTACGACGACCAGAATAAAATGATCGAGCAGGCCTATTTCGACGCCGACGGAGCTCCCGCAAAGAGTGCCCAGCAGTTCTCCATCCAGCGTTTCGAATACGACGAGCAGGGCCGTCAGATCCGCACCTCTTGGTTCACTGTCGACGACCAGCCTTATGTCAATGCCAGTGGCTATGCTTCCATGACATCCACCTATGCTTCTGATGGCACTAAGACAGATGCCTATTTCGATGCGGAAGGGAATGAAGTGAAACTGGCCCAGTAAATAGGGCCTGACACATCGTCTGCATACCTGCAGTTTCTGCTTGTATCATGGTAAGATGCTTCATAGCAGGAACCCGGCTATGAAGCATTTACAGTATAGTAATTGCGATTTGTCAGTAATCATATACTAGGACCACATCACGGAAGAAGATATTACTAATAGAGTGAAGGCTTGACGAACGCATCTTCTAAACGGGGATCCTTGAATGGGGAAAGAATCATGAAGAAAAAGAATTTTGTCGTTAGCGCAGTGGTGATAGCGGTGATGCTGCTGGCAGCCTGTTCCTCCGCGAGCGCAAGTTCCGGAGATAAACAGAACACCGTTGCTGCGGAGGTGAACGCGCCTGCTGCGGAGAGCTCCCCTGCGGAGGTGAACGCGCCTGCCGCGGGTCAGGCAGCAGCCGCCGGGGAAGAAACTGGTCCTGCCGCAGGCAAAAACGCAGCTGACGGGGAAGAAACTGTTTCTGCAGCGGATCAGGCAGCAGCTGCCGGGGAAGAAACTGCTCCTGCCGCGGGCCAAACTGCAGCCGCCGCAGAAGAAACTGCTGCAGAAGAAACTGCCGTGAAAGTGGCTGAACCTGTGGTGAAAACGGTCACAATTCCCGAGAAATATCAGAAGGAACTGATTACCAGGACAGGAGAGGAGATTGAGGAGGCAGACACGATCATCGCCGTCTACGAGAAGGCTTCAATCGAAGCCAATAAAGCGCTGGACGAGGATCTGCAGGATGACTATGCCGGCTGGCTGTTTTCCATCGGCACGGTGACCGAAGAAGAGATGCATGACTTGCGCTGTGGAGATATGTCCTTTGCGAAAGTCTTTGCGAAAGACGCGAATGGCAAATACTATGTTTTTTATCATCCCACCGACGTCAGCATGGTCCGCAAATCCGATAAATTTACGGAAGATGAGCTCAATCACTGGAGCGAGCTTACGAAATGGACGGATTCTGTCCCGAAGACACTTATGGAGGAAAACAGCAGCCTGACAGCCGTGAACTATGATAACAGCGAAGTGTCGATGATGCTCAGCCGCGCCGCCTACGGTGAGGACCAGGTATATACGCTCAGCACAGCCGGGGACGGCGAGCGCAAGCCTGCTGATGGAAAAGGAAAAGATGCGGTGCCTTTTGTGGAACGGCTGACCCGGGATGTGACTGTTAAAGTCGCTGAACCCAAAGAGAAGCCGGAAGGCGAGTATATCACCATCAGTTTTCCCGAGGATGAGATGCGTTTCGATTTCTTCCTGACAGAAGGAAAGAAAAACTATATCCGTCAGGTGTATGTGATTGAAGATGAAGAGGGACAATTCGAAGAAATAGAAGGCGAAGACTTTGTCGCCGAATTTGCGGACGGCAAGACCAATGCTGCAGACATCATGCAGGAGTGGTATGACAGCCTGAAGTGATACTAAAATAATACCTTTAGTTAAACTTCCGGCTCTTTAATTGATGATTCTTGGAACTTCCGGACAGCGTTCTTGAATTATCCGGACAAATTTCTTGCAATTGTTGGACAAGATTCCTGAAGAGGAATACCGCCCGGGCAGTCCTTAGTGACCCTATTTTGTATGCTTTCTGCTAGGCCTGTAACATTGCATTATTTTCGAGGGGGATTTAATACAAAATGTATTTAATTCCCCTTATTTTTGTGTTATAATGGAATCGAGGAGGTAATGATAATGAAGAATATTTATTTGATTAACTACTCTGTAAAAGGAATCAAAGCACTGGATGAGTGGGTGCATTTATCCTTTTATAAAAAAACTATCACTAACCACTTTGATATCCGTAATTATAATATCAAAGGAATCTATGGTACTAATGGTGCAGGTAAATCAGGTATTGTTACGTCACTGAAGATTTTAAAAAGCCTGATTATTGATGATGTATATTTAAGTAATCCGTTAGTTCAGAAACAACTTGAAGAGATTGTTAACAAGCGTACAGGAAAATTAGAGTACAATATCGAGTTCCTGGTAAAGTATGAAGATGGCTTAAGATTATATAATTATTTAATTTCCTTAGGGAAGATGAATGGTACCAGATGGTCTGTTTTAGAGGAAACACTGTATTTTCGGAAAGCTGCTTCACACAGCAACCGTATGGATATGCTATTTCATACGAATGGCGCAGTTATAGAGTATTTACCTGATTGCGACGAGACAACTGCATCTTTAATTGAACGGACCAGAAATCTTCTGTCTGGAGCGTCGCTGACTGCAATATGTGTCAGTGCTCTAAGAGAGTTAAAGAATGAAAAGACCTTGGAGCTAATGTTCAGAGCCGGGATTGTATTTCTTTTCCTTTTTGGACTGAGTATATTTGTGTATCTGGATATCGAGGATGATCATACTGATTTCTTTATTAATGAGATGTTAAAGGGAGAGATAGACTCAGAGCAGCTAGACAAGCTTTTTGAACTGAGAGAACATGAAATACATTTGAAAAAACAACTTCCTCTTCTCATTTCGGTGGCTTCAATAGATGTTCCACTAAAAAGGCTTCCGGACTTTGAAAGACAAGTATCCGAACTGGAGTCATTTCTGAAGATATTTAAGAAGAATCTGGAGAAGATAGTAATAGAGAAAAAACAGGATAAAAACAACTTTCGCTGCGAACTTGTAATGGTATATCCGGATTATTCTCTAAATGCTGAGTTTGAGAGTACGGGGATAAAAAAGCTGATTCGCTTGTTTGCCTATTTGCAAAAGATGGTGGAAGGAAACATAGTGTTCATAGACGAGTTGGATTCCAATCTTCATGATGTGTATTTGTGCGCCATGTTGGAATATCTTATGGAGTACGGAGAAGGACAGTTGTGTTTTACCACTCACAATATCGGACCCATGGATATATTGAAACGCAATAAGAATTCGATAGACTTTCTGTCAGTGGATAAGAGAATCTATTCCTGGACAAAGAGCGGTAATTATTCTCCTTCAAAGCTTTATAGGAACGGAATGATCGAAGGATCACCATTTAACATTGATTCCTTTGACTTTATCGGTGCTTTTGACCACGAAGGAGAAGAAGAGTGATGGGGCTTCAATTGATTATTTGTGTAGAAACTAATAAAAAATGTAATTCTGATTATATATACATTAAATCTTCGATAGAAAAGTTTTATTCTATTGATCTAGGGACGATTAAACTGTCTCCTGTTTATTTAGATGGAAAGGGCAATTATTCTTCTAAAAAGACACTAAAGAGCATTGATGAATTATCAAAGCAATACAAATCTACTTCAAAAGACAATACAAATACCGTTATGTATTGTATCGACTGTGACGAGTATGATAACAGACCGGAGGATATGGAATTTCTTGATGAAGTAAATGATTTTTGTGAAAAGAAAGGTTATAGGTTTGTTTGGTTTTGTAAAGATATAGAACAAGTTTATCTTGGAAATAGAATTCCAGACAATAGAAAGAAAAATGAAGCAATTACTTTCTTGAAAAAGAAAAAGATTGCAAATGTGAGAATTGAAAATCTTACAGCGAAAAGATATCAAAAGGGGAAAAGTAACTTATGTGCTGTATTGGATGATTATTTAACAAGAAAACACTAAATGATACAAGGAATTGATCAAAAGATTTGCACACAAGGAGAGTCCAATCTACTGGATACAGTTTATACTGACTGACCCTAATAAATTTTGGAGACCCTTTACGTGAAACAGGGGGGCATGGCCGGCTGTACCGGCTATAGCCCCTCATTAATGACATGGCCCGTGAAATGTACAGAGAAAGTCGCCTGTATGGTTCTGGTTCGCATGTTGAGTGCCTATATTTTCTTTTACAGCCAGTCGAAAACAATGTACTATTAAATATATAGTTTAAAACGTTAAACCAACAGTCTCAGAAAGGCGCATCTGAACACTAATGTTAAGTCCTGATAAGGTGACATCCTATGGAAGGGGGGAGATATATGAATTGTCCAAGATGCGGGAAACCGATTGGCGGGTATGTTCAGGCAGGCTCGAAGGCTGCTTCGCGTGTTTCAAGGGGTCTGTGTCCACACTGCGGCGGCTCCATGCCCAGGGGGTATAAGGTCGGATTTGCCAATAGTTCCGGGGCTAAGCCCAGGCCTCAGCCAACATATTACAATGCGGATGCCGTTACTGAGCTGGGGAGAAAGGGTCCCTATAAGGGTATTTGTACGATTCTGAACGGAGTGCTCGGCGGCCTGTTCTGTATCCTGAATCATCATCTGGTCATCGGTATCATCTTTGGAATCGTAATAATCGCGGCTGCGGTGATTTACTATTTCCTGTATGCGGACTCACCTGCCATTGGTATTTATGATTATCAGCGGGGTACATCCACAAATAGAACCCAGACGTCACCCATCAATAACGGTCTGATGATCGCCAGTCTCGCCGCAGGACTGTTTCTCTCACTGGCTACTTACAGAAATTCCGGCCTTCAGTCTGGGCGCGGCCGCCTGTACTGGATCCTCGGGACATTTGGCTTTTCACTGATCCTCCAGGCCTTTACGTGGAGGCATACCTATAAATGGGCGATCGGTGCCGCTGTCGAGAGACAAAAGGACGAACAGAAAATGAAGTTTTATGAATATTTTCTGGAGCAGCTTTACAAGGGAAATATAAAATGCGGTAAGTGCGGAAAAACGATTGATTCCCTATATTCGGTGGCTTTCAAGGATGACGGGGCGATCGTTCTGTGCGATGAGTGTTTTCCATGGAAGAAAGATGGGCAGACAGAAGTTGGAGACCTAGTCTTCCGTCATGAAAGTATATGACAGGGGAACGCAGTAAAAAGGATCTCACAGGTCTGTTTTCAGACCAGTGAGATCCGTTCCCGTTATAGACGTATAGACTTCAGTGCCTGATCAAGTATTCAGACATCAGGCTTTTCCGGTACAGTATGATACCAAGTGTTCAGGTACCAGATTTTTGCACGGATAGCAGGATACCAGGTATTCAGCTATTAGATTTTTTCCGGGACAGCAGGATATTGAAGACTGCCGCCGCCACCATACAGGCCGCAAAGATCAGGAGGGTTGACATGCCGATCTGCATCCCCTGTGTATTGGCAACGCTGCCGATGATCGCGGGGGCTACGATGGCACCCATGCTGGTCAGGAACACGAAGAATCCCATACAGACCGGGTATTTTGAGAAGATATCTCCCGCATTGGAGACGGAGGTACCGAACATGCCCGACATACCCAGACCGATGCCTGCAGTGGCTATGATCAGCCCTGCAGGTGATTTTGTCTGCAGGAGAACAGCCATAAAGCCTGTTGTGATCAGGGTCAGTGCCAGGATCATGGACCTGGGACTGAATTTCCTGGCAGCGACAGAGCACAGGAGCCTGCCTGCCATCAGGGCCATCCAGAGGACAGACGTGGTGAACTGGGCAAGGGATTCCGCCATGACTCCGGTCTCGATCAGGAAGCTGGTCATCCATCCCATAAAGGAAGCCTCTACAGCCTGATAAAAAAAGCAAATGATGACGGTGACCCAGAACAGTTTCTCTTTGACAAAGCCATAGTCAACTTTCTTTTTTCCACTGTTTTCGGCGTCTGCGGCATCCGGTGCGTCAGCTGTTTCCAGATCCTTGTCCGAAAAGCCTGCCGGCAGCAGGAAGGCGAGAGAAGCCGCGCAGCAGACACATCCGATGATCACTGCCGGCCGCCAGCCCGTGACCACCATGGCAATGAGCGGCGCAATAACGGCACCTGCGGCGAAACAGGCATGCAGTATGTTCAGGGGGCCGGCATTTCCCTCGCTGTAAATATTCATCAGAAGATTATTATAATTGGTGATGCCGCCCTTTCCGATACCGATCAGGAACATGGCGATCAGAAGCCAGACGGGATTTCCGCTGATCAGAAGCATGATGAAACCCAGAGTCACGGACAGCTGGATCAGGATAAAGGAAACTTTGATCCCGAGGAGAAAGGGAAGATAGCCGGCCAGCAGTCCTGCCAGCACATAGCCTACGGACTGGACCGACAGCAGCGCTCCGCCGACCTGATAGGAAAGCGCGTAATCCGCCTTCATTTCCGGCAGGATCGATCCCAGCATGATCAGGACCAGTCCCAGAGACATGTAGGCATAAAACAGATTCAGCACTACACCGAGTTTTCTTTTACCAAGAGAAGAAAAAAAGCCGTTCTTTTCCATATACTCCCCCTTTTTTCTAATGCACCATGTAAGATAATCCAAGTCTCTAGCCGTATCATTTTGGGAAGAGATTGATGAAAGATGGTTTTACGAGCCCTCAGTTAAACAAGATCTCGCTGCTACAACCAATTTGCCGTTCCCTCTGCGTAAGGATTCCACATCATGGTCAAACCCTATTCCGCCTGCACATAGTCCAGCTGCTCGTCTGTGAGAAAGATATTCTCGCTCTCGAGAAGTTCTTTCAGCGCATTTCCGTTTTCGGCTTCCATTGCTTTGCGTATACGGTCCGGACCTACTTTTTGAATGATTTCTTTCAGCGACATCATAATAATTCCTCCTCGTATGAGATGAATCTTTGTGACAGGAAAGCAAAAAACCTGTTACCCGGAGTCATAGATCAGCACCTTTGTGCGCTCGATCAAACGTGCCACTGCCGGGGACGCTTTCAGGAGCTGTGTTTTTTTGTTCTTTCATCAGTCCCGGATCCTCTCTTTTTTCTGGTTATATTATATAGTTTCCGGAGGATCAGTGGCAACTGTTTGATAGCAATGGAGGACAATCAAATGGAGGACGATCACATGGGAGGACAATCGCGCGGGCGGCCAATATATCGCCATAGACCGAATATCTATTCGATTTATTTTGTTCTTCCTAAATACATATGATATATTAGAAACATGTAAAAATGAGAAAAAATGAGACGGTTAATGTAAAGGAGAAGGGGATCATCCTGCAGAAGCCCATGTATACTGTGCGGGGACAGGTGTGTATCGGGAAAGGAGTCTTTTTTCTAAAATGAGCATGATTGAGGCTGCGTTGGCGCTCGTCGACAGCCGGGGCGGCGGGGGCACTGCCATGACTATGGACCCGGAGCAAACCAGTCCTGAAAGCACCAGTCCGGAAGCTGGTACAGGAGATTCCGGCGGATATTCCGACGATGATTCCACACGGGCCCGCTTTGTCGACCTGGTTCGTTCCTTTTCATGTCTGAGCATATTAGCCATGATAATATCCATTGTCATCATCCACTGCGACATGAAAAACTATGAATACTACTGGGCGGCACTTTTCTATATTGCCCTTTTCCTGATCCAGTTCTGCTTCACCGTCAGAATACATAATCAGAGGGCTTACAGAAGGCCGCCGCAGTTCAATAAGAGGGGAGGGGATGACCATGCATAAAAGAAATATGTTCCTTCTGGTCATAAGCCGTGTGGTTGCATGCCTGATTGCCCTTACGATGCTTTCCGGCTCCACTGTTTCTGTCTTTGCGGCAGGTCAGAAAGAGCGTACAAATGAGACGACCGGTTACAAAGCAGTCATAGCGGATGAAGCAGAGCTTCTGACTGATTCGGAGGAAACCAGGCTGATAGAGGACATGATGCCCATTACCCGGTATGCCAATATTGCGGTCTACACCGTGGATACCGCGACCCGTCTGCAGGATTACGAGAGGGCCAGGGATAAGCGGGCGGAATTATTCGGGAGCGATAACTCTGCCGTTTTTATGATCGATATGTATCTGCGCCGGATCGTCATACAGCGAAAGGGAAATATGGAAAGCTATTTCAATAATGCCAGCGCGAATAATATCACCTCTAATGTAGCGCATTTTGCGACCGGAGAAAAATATTATGATGCCTGCAGGACCGCTATGCTGCAGATGTTCGATGTGATTGAAGACCGCAATGTTCCCAGGCCCATGCAGTACATCTGCAATGCCTGTATCGCTGTCATGCTCGCCCTTCTCTTTTCCTTTGTTGTGGCCGTTATCACCTCCACGACCTACATCAGGCCAAAGGCTAAGATTGTCTCTGCAGGTGTTGCTTTAGCTTTTGGCAAAGATATCTTTTTACGGACCGATTCCAAATACACACCGTCATCCGGCGGCTCATCGGGTTCCGGCTGTGGTTCCAGCTGCGGTTCCAGCTGTGGTTCCAGCTGCGGCGGAAGCAGTTTCTGACAGGTTTTCTGACAGAGTTTCTGACAGCTTTTCTGACATGTTTTCTGACAGAGCTTCTGAAAGATTTTCTGACAGATACGAAAGGGTTCTTCCGCCGGCTGTGCCCTGTGGAGAAACCCGGTTTCCAGGATTGGTGATAAAGGATGAGCGATAAAGAGCTGAAAGGCAAGTTCATAAAAGGGAACAAAACCTTCACCTACTTCCGCCCCATGCGGAAGCGGTCCCCGGCGGGATATCTGTTTGTCATGCTGGTCAACCTCTTCTATACGCTGCTGATCCGTCTGGATTCGCCGAAGCGGAATCAGAAAAGGAAGTATCATATTTCTCTTTGCATCATGTTTAAGGATGAGGCGCCCTATCTGCGGGAATGGATCGAGTACCACCGGATGATCGGGGTAGACCATTTTTACATGTATGACAACAATTCATCCGACGGATTTGAAGAGGTGCTCGCGCCATACCAGGAGGAGGGATTGATCACACTGATCCCCTGGTCCCGGCAGCACGCCCAGGTGGATGGCTATGAGGATTGCATCCGGCAGTTTCAGGACGAGAGCGACTGGATCGGTTTTATTGATGTGGATGAATTCCTGGTGCCGATTGAAGAGGAATCCCTCGCACCGGTTCTGGACCGGTTCTGCCACTGTCCGGCAGTCCTTGTATACTGGCGGTTTTTCGGCTCCGGCGGCATGCTTCAGCGGGACCGGTCGCGGCTGGTGATCGAAGACTTTGTCGTGGCTTCTGAAAAACTCTATACCAAGGGCAAGTGCTTTTTTAACTCCAATTACGACTATCTCTGGGATCACAGCAAAAACAGATCCATGTTTCACATGCTCTGGACCGTGTCTCACGGGATCCCCGTGCCCCCGGTGGATATTTTCGGTCACACAACGGTTTTAGGCCGGCATAGGGTTGCCGGGACGAAGACAATCCCCATGCAGCTCAATCATTATGCGGTGAAGTCGCTGGAGGAGCACAGGGAGAAAAACCTGAAAGGGGATGTGTATTACGACCATCCGACACATGGGGACGAGGTCTTTTTCGGGAGAGACCTGCGCTGCGACGTTCCGGACTACCGTATTCACAAATATCTGTCTGCCCTGAAACTCAGGCTGAATCAAACTGATTGAGATAGAATCAGCCGGACAGCAGAGGCAGTACAATGGTAATCCAAATTATGAACAACAGAGTCAATATGCCTATGAAATGCCTCAGAAGAGATGTGCGTATTGCGGAGTGCTTGTCCCCAAACATGCGTCATTTTGTTCACATTGCGGAGCACCGTTCTAAATAAAAGATTTTGGATCTTTGCAGCAGAAACACGCTACCCCGCTGACGGCACAAAGCCGTCAGAGGAGGAGCATTTCTTCATTACGGAGGACAACAATATGGATAATACAGCAGGAAAAGGGAAAACAACCGAAACAGCAGCAAAAGAAACAACAGTGGCAACAGCAGCGGCAGCAGCAGCGGCAGCAGCTTCCACCGGCAGCACAGCAGCAGGAGCCCAAAATGCAGCCCCACGCTCTGCAAAAATGAACGCCCTGGACAAAAAGCTCCGCGAGGAAATCAAGAAAAAAAAGGGTACATGGTCTCTGTACATGTACCGCTTTGACACAGGCGAAGAGATTGCCATCAATGCAAACGTGCAGATGATCTCCGCCAGCCTGATCAAACTCTATATCGCCGGATGTTACCTCGAACGCGTTTATAAGGCAGGAATCAGTGATAAATATGACCGCCAGCTGTTCAAAATGCTCTCAGAGAGCGATAACGCCTCAGCCAATACACTGATCGATGCCCTCACCAGGGACACAGTCAACCGCTTTATCAGCAATCACGGCTTTAAGGCGAGTAAACTGAACCGTAAAATGCTCCAGAAAAACGGTACCGAGAACTACACATCCGCCGCAGACTGCGGACGTGTCCTCCGCCAGGTCTACAAATGGGCCTACGTCAACGCACGCAGTTCGGGGAGGGTCATGAAAGCACTCTGCGAACAGATTGCGAGAAACCGCCAGAAGATCCCCGCAGGTGTCCCGTCGGGAATCGAGACCGCAAACAAAACCGGCGAACTATTCACCACTGATAAAAAAGGCGTCAGCGTAGATGTGCAGAATGATGCCGCTGTCATCTTTGCGCCTGAACACCCCTATGTCCTTGTTGTCATGAGCGCAGTTCCTTCCGTGGGCGAGGCCCAGCTTCGCAAGGAAATCGCCACCCTCTCCTCCGAAGTGTACAAGGCAATCTGCGGCTAAGCGCAGGAAAAATTTTCAGCCGCAGGTAAGGCTGTCACATCCAGGTAAACCGAAAAGGAAACAAAAGAACCGTCCCCTTGTATCGGTGGGCAGGGAGCCCGCTCCGAAAAGGAAACAAAAGGACCGTCTCCCTGTATCCCCGAATAGGAAACAAAAGGACGTCCCCCTTGCTTTGACAGGAAGACCAGGTCTTCCGGCTTCAAAGACATGAAAGAAATGGCAGGGAAAAATATGGTATTGGAACAGATCAAAGGAAAACTCGTCGTATCGTGTCAGGCGCTGCCGCATGAGCCACTGCATTCAAGCTATATCATGTCCAGAATGGCAGTCGCTGCGATGGAAGGCGGGGCTGCCGGTATACGCGCGCAGTCTGTTCAGGATATAAACGCGATTGCAGAAGTGTGTCATCTGCCGATCATCGGGATTATCAAGCGGAATTATGACGACAGCGAGATCTATATCACGCCTGCGATGAAGGAAGTCGATGAACTCCTGACAACCAGAGCAGAGATCATCGCGATGGATGCGACATGCAGAAAGAGGCCGGGCGGCATTCTCACTAAGGACCTGGTCGACCGGGTACATGAAGCCGGGCGGCTTGCAATGGCAGACTGCTCGACCTTTGAGGAATGCCTTGCTGCACAGGAGACAGGATTCGACATTGTCTCCACAACGATGAGCGGCTATACAGACTATTCTCCGCATCTGGAAGGTCCGGACTTCGACCTGATCCGCAGATGTGCGGATCAGCTTAGGGTTCCGGTAATCGCGGAGGGAAAGATCCATTACCCGGAAGACTTGAAGAAGGCATTCGAGTGCGGCGCATTCAGCGCTGTTGTCGGCGGTGCAATTACGAGGCCCCAGGAGATTACGGCGAGATTTGTAAAGATTCTCGAATAACTGTCACAGAGCAAGGGACTATATTAATGCATAGGACTGTTTCATGTATGGAGTACTATTAATGCGTGGAGATATATTAATGCATAGGACTATTTCATGCGTGGAGTTATATTAATGCATGAAGCTATATAGCGATGCATGGAGCGATATTGATGAAAGACAGAAGAATTGCGGAATCTTTTATTGAAACGGAACGTCTGATTCTGCGCCGCTGGAATGAAAACGATGCAGGGGATCTTTACAAATATGCCAGTGATCCAGATGTGGGTCCGATTGCGGGATGGCCGGCGCATCAGAGTATAGATGAAAGTCGTGATGTGATAAAGAATGTTTTTAACGGAAAAGAAGCCTATGCCATCTGCCTGAAGGAAGACGGCAAGGCGATTGGTGCCATAGAGCTGAAGCTGAAGGGTCATACTGATCTGACGGATCGGGATGATGAGTGTGAGATGGGCTTCTGGCTTGGAAAGCCATTCTGGGGACAGGGTATCGTGCCTGAGGCTGTGAAGGAAATGCTCCGGCACGCGTTTGAAGACCTGGGAATGAGCAAAGTATGGATCGGGTATTATGAAGGCAACACCAGGTCAAAACGGGTCCAGGAGAAATGCAGTTTCAAGTATCAGCACAGGTCAGAGAATGTAGATGTTCCCCTGATGCACGAAAAGCGGACTGGTCATGTGAGTCTGATGACGAGAACGGGGTGGACGACAGCCCGCAGCCTGGAACACTTCGGGAATAATGACCGCCGTATCCCATATTATAAGCTGATGCTGGAACAGGGTCTGGATGACATCAGGGAAACAGAACTTCCCCCGGAATACCATTATGAGAACTACACATCCGGTGACAGGGAAGTCTGGATTTCGATAGAGAAGAGCGCAAAAGAATTTGAGGACCGGGAAGCGGGAGAAGCCGCATGGAACAAGTATTTTGCCGGTCATGAGAAAGCACTTGAGAGCAGAATGTTTTTTGTGGCGGATTCTTTTGGCCGGAAACTTGCGACCGCGACGGCATATTATGATATTTATACCGGAGATGATGGAGAGACAGGATGGCTCCACTGGGTTGCCGTTCACAGTGATGCGCAGGGCCAGGGCCTGTCCAAGCCGCTGATCACGCATGTTCTTGCCCACATGAAGAAACTCGGATATAAAAAAGCTGTAATTCCGACGCAGACGAATACCTGGCTTGCATGCAAATTGTATCTTGATCTGGGATTTGTCCCGATGAAGGAAAACGCGGAGCGGAACAAAGAGGGGTGGCGCATCATGAAAACCCTTACTAACCACCCTGCATTGGACGATTTTTGACAGTCTTTCCGATTTACTCTTTTTACACCCGGCACGTATCCATTGAAAATGAAAATTCAACAATGCTGGTCGTGCAGACAAAACTAATTATACCAAAATGTGTATTCCTGATACAATAGTAGCAGAAACATGCCATGCTGACCATGCTTTTTGAGGCGGCTTTGTCCCATACACTTGCAGGAACGCAGCACAGGGATTCCTCCTGTCTGGTCTGAATGTGATTATATATGTATGGAGCAGCGGTATCCTTTATCAGAATACAGGAGAAAAGAAATAATGAGCACGCTGTATCAAAACGAAACATATGAGTTCTTACTGAAAGAATTAAAAAGGGACGGGCAGACCGGGGCGGAAATTGTCCGGCGCCGGATTGAGGATGGAGAAGAAGTCGTTCTTTTTTCGTATTACTGGCCGGCACAGCTGTCAGTTGAGGTCGAAAAGGGAGAAGTGTCCCTCAGAGAGGACGGCATTTTGTGCTGGCAGCTCCATGTCACCGCGCATCATGTAAAGGGTATGGTGCAGGGAGAATTCACCGAGACGGAATATTTTGAGCTGGAGAAGCCCTTCGGCACAGCGCTAGAGATGGTCTGCAGGACGGCTGACATCGTGAGGAAGACGCGGTTCGCGATCGCTGAGCGTCATTTAAAGCATCTTCCGCATCAGACCTATCCCGCTGTGGACGGGCGTCAGGGCCCTTACGGCCACCCGTAAAAAAAGCAAGGCAGTATATACGGAGAACGGAGATACATTCGGACGCATAGATGGTGAAACAAGGCTGCTCCGGGCAGCGGAAACAGGGTGAAATACAAGAGTACAGGAGGAGATGATTTTGAGAATTCTTGTAACAGGCCCCCGCGGCTTTGTAGGGGCGAGGATCATGGATGAGCTGGGTCAGGAAGCCATTCCTGCACCTTCTCTTCAGTCTTTCGATGAGGAAGGTGTCAGGCGGATCGTGGACGCGGCGCAGCCGGATCTGATCATCCATACGGCAGCTATGTCGGATATTGGCACTTGTGAACAGAATCCCGAAGGATCCTATCGCGCTAATGTGGAGATTCCTGTCTGGCTTGCCCGCACAGGAGTCAAATGCCTTATGTTCAGCACTGACCAGGTCTACAGCGGCTGTGCCGGGGAGGGTCCTTATACAGAAGAGGAGACTGCGCCCTCCAACCTTTATTCCCGTCACAAGCTGGAGATGGAGCAGCGGACGCTGGACATCAATTCGGATACGGTCCTTCTGCGCGCGACCTGGATGTATGACATGCCCAGATACGGTGTCCCCAACCGGGGCAACTTCCTGGTCAATATGCTGCGCCAGGCTGACATTTCCTTTTCTTCAACCCAGCACCGGGCCGTCACCTATGTGCGTGAGGTGTCCGGCCTGATCCGACAGGCTTCCCTTCTCCCCGGAGGAGCATACAATTACGGGAGCGAGAATACTCTTACCATGCTTGAGACTGCAGAGTGGCTTAAGAACACATTGGCGCTTCCTGTTAATATCCGGGACGCGGGGTATCGGCATCACCTTTGGATGGACTGCTCCAGGATCAAAAGCCACGGGATCCATTTTTGCAATACGATCGACGGACTGAAAAAATGCATCGTGGATTACAGCCTCTGAATGTGCAGGCTTATGTATGTAGGAATATGATCGGTGCTCATACATGCGGGATTACAGCCTTTGACTATGCATTCGTTTTTAGAAAGGCTGAGATATATTTGTGGGCTTCTGTATTGCGGAAAGGAGTCATTTCGCGATGAATAAAAAATGGATTATTACACTTGCCATTTTGCTGGTGTCGGCTGTTCTCACAGCCTGTTCCGGCAGGCAGAAGGAAGCGGAGGCAGACTCCGAAGCAATCAGCTTTGAAACGACTGACCTGGATGGAAATGTGGTCAAATCCGGAGACCTTTTTAAGGGGCACCGGCTCACCATGGTTAATATCTGGGGGACATTCTGCGGGCCATGCATTTACGAAATGCCTGAGCTGGAGAAACTGAATTACCGCCTCAGTAAAAAAGACTGTTCCATCGTCGGAATTGTCTGCGATGTGGAGAGCCTTGAGGACACTGAGACGATTGGCGAGGCAAAATCTCTGATTGACGAAGCCGGCGTCAAATATACCAACCTGATTCCCTGGGACAATACATGGGATATCTTCCCGGCGGACGCCATTCCGACCACCTATTTTGTGGATGAGAAAGGGCGGATCGTCGGTGAGGCGGCCATAGGCGCCAGAAGCGCTGACGACTATGAGAATCTGATCGATGCCCTGCTGGAATAAGAACAAGGAAGAATAAGGGGCGGTCCTTTTGTTTCCGTCCCCTTCGAATGAACAAGGGGACAGAAACAAAAGGAACGTCCCCAAGACCCACCCATGACCCATTTCCGAGGAAGAGCACTATGCATTTTGTGGACGCAAAGGGAATACTCACCGGCAAAGGCGGGTATTACGGGATGAATATTTACAGGGGCTGTTCTCACGGATGCATCTATTGCGACAGCAGGAGCAGGTGCTATCAGTTTACGCATGATTTCGAGGATATTGAGGTCAAGCAGAATGCGCCCGCTCTTCTGGAAGCGGCTCTGAGATCAAAAAGAAAGAAATGCATGATCGGGACAGGCTCCATGTCCGACCCCTATATGCACTGTGAAGAAAAGCTCCGCCTGACCCGGAAATGCCTGGAAATCATCCTTCGCTATAGTTTCGGAGCAACAGTCATCACGAAGTCAGACCGGATCCTGCAGGATATAGACCTGCTTGAAGAGATCCATCACAAAAGCAGATGTGTAGTGCAGATGACACTGACGACTTACGATGATGATTTGTGCCGGATCCTGGAACCCAATGTCTGCAATACAAAGCGGAGGATCGAGGTCCTTGAAGAGATGCACAGGCGGGGCATCCCCACAGTGGTCTGGCTGTCGCCGATTCTGCCGTTTATCAATGATACAGAGGAAAACATACGGGCCATCCTGGAGGAATGTGTAAGGGTCGGTGTAAAGGGAATCATCTGCTTTGACATGGGACTGACCCTGAGATCCGGTGACAGAGAGTATTACTATGCGGCATTGGACAGACATTTTCCGGGCATGAAGCAGCGATATATAAGCAGCTATGGCAATTCTTACCAGCTGCCTTCCCCCAATTCCGGGGAACTGATGAAGCTTTTTGTAAGAACCTGTGATGAACACGGTATGCTATGCAAATGGGAGGATTGTTTCAGGTATCTGCAGGAGTTTCCTGAAAAATATGAACAGATGGATTTCTTTGATATGCTGTAAAGAGTGAACAGGTTTAAACCATGCCGTCTGGACTGTACCCTGCAGATTGGACTGAATAGCGGCAGTGGACTTATTATGATAAAGATCTGGGGAAGAGATGATAAAACGGGTCCTTAAGGGCGGCATTTCAGCACTTGCGTGCCAAGCCCTTAAGGACCCGTATCTCATTTAAAAGGTGTTGTCCATGACCGGAGGGGGTACCGGTTTACAGACTTGTTACAAAAGTAGTGTTCTTTTATCTGCTTGTATCCGGAGGCGTCCGTGGCCGGAGAATTCCGGAGAATTACCCTTCGGCTGCGGCCTCGAGGACGAAGCGGAAGTATTCCTCCATCTCTGATATTTCTTTGAATTTTGCCATGTAGACGTATCTGCCCATTGACGGCCAGTCGATGGGGGGCATTTCCTCCTGCATCACGATGGCGCTGCCATAGCGGTCCATGATTTCTTCCGGAGTATGTGTATAGTGCACGCCGTCCTTGCGCGCAGCGTAGGCACAGACATAGTGCTCCGCGGCTTCGGGGATGTCCGCACTGTCGGTGGTGACCATCTGGGCATAGATGTCAAAGACGTCAATCGACTGTGCGTAATTCATCATATCGGGGTCATGCCCGCCGGCCGGCCGCATATTTACTTCCATGATCGCGTAGCTGCCGGCTTTTCCTATGCCCTTGTAGTCCTTTGTGATGTTGATGAACTCAAAATGAACAAATCGCCGATCCGCACGGAATGCTTTTGCGGCTTTTCTGCCAAAATCGCGCAGCTGCACGGGCACATCGGCCACCGTGTAGAAATGAATGCTCTCGTCATTCTGCACGGAATCGATCACCGGAGGATAGGTGCACATGGACTCAAACAGAGGCTCGCAGTCAGCGCCAAGGATCGCGTCGTAGGTGCAGATATCTCCGCTCAGGAACTCCTCCATGACATAGGGGGTCTGGGGAAGCTCACTGTAGAAAGCCAAAAGCTCGTCTTCCCCGTTGATCTTCATCGTACCGTTTGCTCCGACACCGATATCCGGTTTGACGATGACGGGATAACCGACCTTTTTCACGAAGGCCTTTGCGGCCTTCAGATCCGAAACGATGTGCTGGCGCGCAGTCGGTATTCCGGAGTCAATAAAGATGCGCTTCATGCGGGATTTCCTGACCAGGTCACCGATCTTGTCCTCTCTTGTGCCGACGGCAATGTTGAAGTCCGTGCGAAGCCTGGCGTCCACCGGAAGCCAGTATTCATTCAGAGATTCCAGCCAGTCTATCCGGCCGTATTTGTGAATGAAAAAAGCGACCGCGCGATATACCTGGTCATAGTCTTCAAGCGAATCCACGTAGTAGTATTCTGTCAGAGAGTGTTTCAGCTGGTCGTTCAGTGTGTCATAGGGCACATCCCCGATCCCGAGCACATTCACGCCATGCCTGTTCAGGCGGTCGCAGAACTGTGTGCAGGTGACGGGATAAGCAGGTGAGATAAATACATAATTCAAGGCGCATCCTCCTTTATTGAAACGGCGCTTAAAACCCGGCTGAACAGAGTCGTCCGCGGGATACATCACGTTCATATCTGCTTTGCTTAAAAGTTCTTTTTCCGGTTAAAACATAAAAGTTTCTTCCACTGCAAAAAAATGTTTCTTCCACTGCAAAAAAATAATCCATCCGCTGCTGCTTTAGCAGAGATGTTCCATCTGCTGTTATAACAGAAATGTTCCTTCCGCTGCCGCTTTAGCAGAGATGTTCCATCTGCTGCTATAACAGAAATGTTCCATCCGCTGCTGCTATAGCAGAAATGTTCCATTCGCTGCTGATTTAACAGAAAAGTTCCTTCACTACTGTTATACCATAATTTGCCCAACTGCCACAGACCTGACGCATGAAAAATCGGTTTCCTGACCTGACCTATGACAAAAACCGGTTCTCCGACCTGACTCATGACAAAAACCGGTTTCCTGACCTGACGCGTGACAAAACCGGTTCTCCGACCTGACGCCTGAAAAAATCGGTTTTCGACACATGGTAAAATATCTTTCTGAAAAAACTGATTCTGCAAAACCTGTAAGACTATACAAATACAATGACTGCCACGTATGGTATAATCAATGCGCAGATAAGGTATGACAGTGTTTAGAAAGGGCTGAAATCGGAATAATTGTTTGTAAATGCGAGGAGGAGCTGGCATGAATGATATTTTCCGTGAAATAAATGATTTGACTGCGGAAATGGATAAGCTGCAGAAATTTGATGATGATGTATTCATCAGGTTTTATGAAAAAGTAGATGAGCTGCAGGAACACCTGGACGAGATGGAAAAGGCTGGTACTTTGTCTCACGGAGAAAAGGAAGAGTACTCGAAGAAACTGTCAGAGGCATTTGAAAAAATGAGGGGAAAGATGTCGTTCTGTACACTTTCCTGAATGCATGTTTTCCGGATGCATGTTTTCCGGATGCATGTTTTCCGGATGCATGTTTCCTGAATGCATGTTTCCTGAATGCTGGAAGGTTGTTTTTTTACTAAACGACAAAAAAGATAAAATACTGATGTTGTGATGCGGTAATGAACCGTAAGGCGGAACGCTTTTGCGAAGATGCAGAATTAAGCCGTAAGGCAGAATACTTATGCGAAGATGCGGAATTAAGCCGTACGACGAATATTAAAAAATCGGAAGGATGTATGATGAACCAGACTGGCAAAAATGATGAAGGAAGTAATGTTTTCAATTGCGAGGGGAATGAGAGAATCAGGGAGACAGGCGGCGAAAAGAACGATTGCAGTTCCGAAACAGCTGCAGATTCTCTCCCGGTAAATACAGATGATCCGGTAGATGTCTCCGGAAGGAATGCGAAACCGGGGGCTGACGGGTATTTCTATGATCCCCAAATGAGGGAATCCTGGATTAAAGAGCATGCCCATGATTCGGAAACGAATAGATCCGGGGCAGGTGATCATACCCCCGGTCCGGAAAAGAAGGAATCAGGTCTTTATGAGCGTGCCGTTGATTCGGAAATGAAGGAATCGCTGGGCGATATGATGCAGGTCAATACCCCGATTTTGGATCTGGTCGAAGGAATCGCCATGATACCTGCCAGACTGCTTCTAAGTCGTCTTGCTCTGACTATTGCTATACAGGTCCTTATACCGGCATTTGCCATAAAAGAAATCCTTATGTATGCCGGCACTGTCACGGCTAGTTTTGTTGCTGCTTCCTGTGTGGATGCTGTCAGAGATTTACTGAAAAGTAAGTCTGAATCCAGGATTAAAAGCCAGCTGCTGGACATCTTTTTAAAAGATGGATTGAATATCCACTCATTCAGCAAGGGAGGCCATATCCCTTCGTTTTTACTCAGCAATCTGCATCTGGCAGAGGGTTTTGACGGAGCCGTGAGCGGAGATCTGATCAGCCTTCATTACAGAGACTATAGTATTGTCTGCTGTAATATTGCCCTGACCATGTCACCAGTGGAGGGCTTCGAGGATTCTTATACGCAGGATGATGTTCAGGCAAGAAAGTATTTTCAGATCGAAGATAATCAGAATGTACTTTTTTATGGAAGTGTATTTATGTTTTTCCCCGGACCGGACATCGAGGGAAATGTTCGGCTGGCAGCTTATTCACCTGTACAATACCTGAAAGACCTTAAGGAAATGGATCTGGACGAATCTATGAAAGAGCCGGAGCATTTACAGCAGAGAATGGACTCTTTCCGCAGATATCATGAGATAGAGGGAGAGCACTTTGGGAAAGAAATCTCGGGAGATGAGATCTCCGGAAAAGATAATTTAGGAAAACTTCAGGAAAAAGAACAGGTATTCACAGAGCGTGTCAAAGACATGATTTTGCAGCTGGAGTGGGAAATGCGGGCACCGGCCGCTGTATATGCGGAGAAAAATATAGTGTGTCTGACCATTCAGGACAAAGTCTATGACTTTGAATGTCTGCACGATCTGAATGATCCTGCGGAAGAGGTGAAAAATGTTCTGTATGGAAAGATAGCTTCGTTTAAAGACATTCTGGATATGATTATAGGCCCGAAAGAAGATGAATATACGGAATTGCTGGGTAATCCGGCAGACCAGAGAAAATCGGTCTATACACCGTTTTTGAACCCCTTCCATGAGGCCGCGAATCCGGAAGAGGAGGATATTCAGGCCTATGTGAATGATCTTGCGGAGTGGTCCGCGGATATTTACAGATTTTTACTGCACTATTCACCCGTGTTCCGGACAGCATACAGAAGCCTGGAGTCTGTGAGCACACAGTTTTTGTCAGAGTTTCTTTTACAACAGGACGCTGTTGAAGCGAGGATATGGGTCGAGAGCAATGCCGGAAGTCAAATGAGATATTCACTGACAAGCGCTGTGAACAATTGTTTTCGGGATTTATGGAACGCTTCGGGAAAATGCCAAGTGAGAAATATCCGCAAAGAAGTGAAAGAGGGTAATCCGATAATTTTATTTGATATAGTCCTGAACCCGCCGATCAGGAAATGGAATTATACACCGGAAATCAACCGCCGACTGGTCCTTATGTGTAATCCATCACATTACAGCCTCAATCAGTTAAACGAAAAAAAGACACAGAATGAGATCGTCAGCACGTTTGCTGAATACCTGAAAACCGTAAATCATCTGTCGTATGATAAGGATTGTACTTATCAGGCAGTCATGAAATTGCAGGAGGGTCATAAATATGCCATGGAACCCGAAGAGATCAGCAAGTTCTGTAAGTGGTATACCGATTGTATGGCGGCAAATATGATAAAAGACGGGCAGCGGTTAAAGCTGCAGGATGATGAGAAGCCTTCTGAGCAGTAGAGCTGCCGGGACCTTTTCTTTTTCGCGACAGAAGAAGGGGAGCATTTACGCAGCAAAGTAAAGATATTGATCCCTTTTATCTGCCAAAAGGGCGCATAAACTCCTGTAGGCAAAGACGTCCGAAGAGACATCATTAAGATGATTAAAACAGAAAGAGAAGACGTCACCTCGTAAAAGATAGTGAGGTCTTCTTTTTTTCCGGCTTGAAAAGATGTATTCGGATTTTTAGGGAAAACCCAAAGCGTTCGCAATGTCGCGAAGAATGCCTCGCGTTTCAGAAGAGTCTGTACTTTACCCGTCTCTCATACACACAGTAAAGATGATAACGCCGCTCATACACGGTAAACATGCTGACAACCGCTCCCTGTACGCTCATAATGAAGATTCTGGGCACAATGGCCGCGAAAGATGCCCTCAAGATTCAGATGAAATACAACCCGGATCTTGAGCAGCTAAAACGGAATGTGGAGCCATTCCGCAATATAAAACTGGAAGTTATCCGGGATGAATAAGGCTGGCAGCCCGGGGCGGACACTGCTCAGGCCGATTATCGAAACGGCGCGTAAAACCCCGGCCGACCATAGTCGTCCGCGGGATACAAGCGCCTCATAGCCGCGTCAGCGGTGTCTTTTCTTACTGTACTTTCCGGTCTTTTCGTATTTGCG
>Ga0310695_10001210_pt1 | contig 62298 bp, 51 predicted proteins | sample RumenRJG_04DNA_FD_203882 | JGI IMG/M metagenome (GOLD analysis project Ga0310695, IMG submission 203882) | Bovine rumen microbial communities from Lethbridge, Alberta, Canada - RJG_04 (v2) (version 2) | ecosystem: Host-associated > Mammals > Digestive system > Stomach > Rumen | place: Canada... | reverse complement strand
TCAAATTCCGGCGTTGAGAAAAACTCCCCAAGAGTAATGTCTAGTCCGTCACAGAGCTTCTTGATCGTGATAATCGACAAATCTCTACGATTGCCGTCCATCATGCTGTAAACGGTAGAAGGCGTGACACCTGCCAGATTTGCTAATTCATTTGTTTTAATGCTCTTCTGATTGCATATTTGCTGAAAGCGATGAACAACTGCGTCCTTTACGGTCATAAAGTCTCACCTCAAAGGGCATTGTAGATTTTATGACGCAATCGCGTATACGCACTTGCGTATATCTGTCAAATTTGATATAGTGAGTGCTACCGAAAGAAAAGAGGGTGTGATTATGGACGCACGAAAAGACCTGCTCCTGAAATCTGCTGCACGGCTTTACAGCCTCGGCGTGGATTTGGAAATGGTGCGAGATAAGCTCAAAAAGCTCGTGGATCAGGGTGTTCCCTACGATTCCAAGGAGATGAAGGACGCCTACCGCGAGTTCTCGGAGCTGGACGCACAGTGGAAGGAGTTGGAAAAGCAGCACCTTGAGCTGCGCGACGAAATCGAACAAGGTTAAATCAATCAAGGTTTCCTCCATCGGGCATAATAAAAGCGCCGAACCATCGGCGCAGATTGGAGGGAATCATATGAATGGCACGACCTATGGGTATATCCGGGTATCGTCGAAGGATCAGAACGAGGACCGGCAGCGCATCGCCATGCACGACGCGGGTGTGGACGAGCGGCATATCTTCATGGACAAGCAGAGCGGTAAGGACTTTGACCGCCCCGGCTGGCGGCGCGTACTGCGGAAGCTAAAGCCGGGTGACACGCTGATCGTCAAGAGCATCGACCGCTTGGGCCGCAATTACGACGAGATCCTTGACCAGTGGCGATTCATCACGAAAGAAAAACAGGCGCACATCGTCGTGCTGGATATGCCGCTGCTCGACACGCGGCAGGGGCGTGATCTGACCGGCACGCTGATTGCTGACATCGTGTTGCAGCTTTTGAGCTACGTCGCCCAGACCGAGCGCGAATTCATCAAGCAGCGGCAGGCAGAGGGCATCGCGGCAGCGAAACTGCGCGGCGTCCACCTCGGCAGAAAGCCTATGGAGCGTCCCGACACCTTTTGCACCGTGTACGACGAATGGGTAAAAGGCGAAATATCCGCCCGCGCAGCCGCAAAGAAGCTGTGTATTTCCCACCCGACGTTCCTGCGGTGGTCTAAGGAAAGCGGTAGCGATGGTACGCTTTGCGTTCCAATATGAAAATCGGCTCGAATCTTGCGCTTTGCTAAATGTTCTGCTATAATTTGGTGGAAAGTTTTGTGCGTTATGTACTACAATCAAGGCTTCCTGAAGGCGGAACGCAAAGCGTACCTTTCTTACCAGCTTGATTTATCCAGGCTGAAAGAGGCATTTGCCCCGTCTTCGGGCAAATGCCTCTTTTGTGTTATGGGGGTGCGCATGGAGAAACAGGTCAAATCCAAGCAGCGCGTAGCGGATCACGGCGAGGTCTATACCGCAGAGCGCGAGGTCAACGCCATGCTCGATCTCGTGAAGCAGGAGACAGAGCGGGTGGACAGCCGCTTTTTAGAGCCGGCCTGTGGGGACGGCAATTTTGTCGCGGAGATTTTGCGTCGTAAGCTGGAGGCTGCAAAGCGCCGCGCCACGCCGCCGAGAAAGAAAAAGCCGCTGCCTCTGGAATTTGAGAAGCAGTCGGTAATTGCCGTGGCGAGCATTTACGGCGTGGACATTCTCATGGACAACGTGCTCGCCTGCCGCGAGCGGCTCTACGACATCTGGAACGCCGAATACACGGCAATCTGCAAAAAAGAGGTCAGCGAGGATTGCCGCGCCGCCGTTCGCTTCATTCTCAGCCGCAACATCGTCCTTGGGAATGCGTTAAGCATGCGAACGGTGGACGCGGATGGCAACGACACGGATGAGCCCATCGTCTTTTCTGAGTGGTCGTTTGTCATGGGCGACAAAATGCAGCGCAAGGATTTTCGCTTTGACAAGCTGCTATCCGGCGACTATGAGGCGTCGGAGCGCGAGCGGCGAAAGCGGAAGCGACCGGAACCGGAGCAAATCAGCTTATTAGGCGGCGACCAGCCCAGCGACGAGGGCGAGCTATTGGGACAATACGTTACAGATTACAGGAGGGTGCAGGACTATGGCAACTAATCTCTATAACACCATGTACAACCCGGACGTGCTCTCCTGCATCGCCAACCTCTCCAACGACGAGGTGTTTACCCCACCGGAGGTGGCGAACGCCATGCTCGACCTGCTGCCGCAGGAGCTGTTCAGCGACCCGAACACTACGTTTTTGGACCCCGGCTGCAAAAGCGGCGTATTTCTTCGCGAGATTGCCAAACGTCTGCTCAAGGGGCTGGAGCCCGTCTATCCCGATTTACAGGAGCGAACCGACCACATTTTTAAGCATCAGCTTTACGGCATCGCCATCACGGAGTTGACCTCTCACCTGTCTCGGCGCAGCCTCTACTGCTCCAAGACGGCGAACGGGAATTACTCAGTGGTGCACTTCGACAATATAGACGGCAACATCCGCTTTAAAAACATCAAACACCGCTGGCAAAAGGGTCGGTGTGCATTCTGTGGCGCGTCGCAGCAGGAATACGACCGCGCAGACAATCTCGAAGCGCACGCTTACGAGATGATCCACACCACAAAGCCAGAGGAGATTTTCAAAATGAAGTTTGACGTGATAATCGGAAATCCGCCCTATCAGTTAAGTGACGGCGGTAATGGTCCAAGCGCAATGCCGATATATAATTTGTTCGTTCAGCAGGCAATGAAACTCAATCCCCGTTTTTTGTGTATGATTATACCAGCGAGATGGTTCGCTGGAGGAAAAGGGTTAGACGAGTTTCGCGCCACAATGTTGCCAGACAAGCGAATCAGGGTTCTCGTTGATTATGAATCAAGCAAGGACTGCTTTGAAGGCGTGGATATTGCAGGCGGTATTTGTTACTTTCTGTGGGATCGAGATCACAAAGGCAGTTGTCATGTGCAGAATGTTTCATCCGCCATGGTTTCAAGCGAAACCAGATATCTTGACGAGTATCCGATTTTTATTCGTTCTAACAGTGCGGTTCATATTCTTAGAAAAGTTTTAGCTAAAGAATCCCATTTTATGGATGAGAGGGTGCTGAGCCAAAAGCCATTTGGTTTTCGTACTTATGTGCGTGGTAAAGACGCTGCGTTTCCAGGATCGGTAAAACTTTTAACCAGCAAGGGATTTGGCTATGTACATAGAAGTGAGGTATCAAAGAACGCTGACGGTATTGATAAATTCAAAGTGATAACCGGAAGATTTGTTCCAAGCAACGGAGAACTCGACGTAAAGCCAGGAGAAGGATACCGGGTAATGACTACACCACGCATTCTGTTTCCTGGAGAAATTAACACCGAATCATATATTACTTTAGGCCTGTACGATACGCAAAACCAAGCCGAGAACTTTGTCTCATACATGAAATGCAAGTTATCAAGATTGCTCTTGCGACAAGCTATTTCGTCCGTGAACATTAATCGCGAAGTATTCAAGTTTGTTCCAATCCAAGATTTTGATAAACCGTGGACAGACGAGGAATTGTATGCAAAATATAATCTGTCAGAAGAAGAAATTGCCTTTACAGAATCCTTGATTCGCCCGATGGACGGAGGTGACGACTGATGCCGGAAATGGAGTTTTTTCCGCAGCGGCCGGAATCCCGCCCCACCATCTATGCCTATGAGCTTACCGGCGTTGCCTATCACAAGGGCTATATCAAGGTCGGATACACCGAGCGCGACGTAGAGACGCGCGTCCGGGAACAGATCCACACCGCCGCCGTTCCCTATCGCATTCTCGGTCAGTGGTCCGCCATGAAAAACGACGGGAGCTGCTTTACCGATCACGACGTTCACGCCGTGCTGAAGCAAAAGGGCAAGCGTCAGCTCAACGCCGGAGAGGATCGAAACGAGTGGTTCCAATGCTCGGTTGATGACGTCAAGGCTGCCGTAGTTGCGCTGCAAACCGGAACAGAAAACGCGGAGGATCGTACCCAAACCTTCGCCATGCGTCCGGAGCAGGAGCAGGCAGTAGAGATGACCATGCGCTACTTCCGCTCCGCCTATGAGGAGAACAGCGGCAGAACGCCGAAATTTCTCTGGAACGCGAAGATGCGCTTTGGCAAGACCTTTGCTTCTTATCAACTGGCAAAGCGCATGGGCTTCAAGCGTGTGCTGATCCTGACCTTCAAGCCTGCCGTGCAGACAGCGTGGCGGGAGGATCTGCTGACGCACATGGATTTTGAAGGCTGGCAGTTCATCAGCCGCCCCGCCGTTCTCGGCGGGCCGTCCACCGACGCGCAGTATCAGGCTGCGGACAAGTCCCGCCCCATCGTCTGCTTTGGTTCGTTTCAGGACTTCCTCGGCGTAAACAAGGAAACCGGCGGCATCAAGGCAAACAACGAGTGGGTGCATACGACCAACTGGGACCTTGTGATTTTCGACGAGTACCACTTCGGCGCTTGGAAGGACAGCGCGAAGAAACTCTTTGAGCAGGACGAGGATTCCTACGAGGAGGATCTTTCCAAGTATGACGCCGGCAACGCCTACGATGAAACATGGCTGCCGATCACCACGACGTACTATCTCTATCTTTCGGGTACGCCGTTCCGAGCACTGAACTCCGGCGAGTTCATCGAGGAGCAGATCTACAACTGGACGTATTCCGACGAGCAACGCGCCAAAGCGGAATGGGCAGGCCCAGACAACCCATACGCTGCGCTGCCGCGTATGGTGATGCTGACATACAAGATACCGGAGAGCATCCAGCGCATCGCCAAGCAGGGCGAGTTCGACGAATTCGACTTGAACGTGTTTTTCTCGGCGGAGGGCAGCGGAAAGGACGCCCATTTCAAGTATGAGGACTATGTACAGAAGTGGCTCGACCTGATTCGCGGCTCGTATCTCGAAACCTCGGTGGATGAGCTGAAGCTCGGCGCGCAGAAACCGCCGATGCCATATTCCGACACGCGGCTGCTGAACGTGCTGTCGCATACGCTGTGGTTCCTGCCGAACGTAGCGTCCTGTCATGCCATGGCAAATCTGCTCGCGCAGAAGCAGAACGCATTTTATCACGATTACAAGGTCAATGTCTGCGCAGGCGCGCAGGCGGGGATCGGTGTCGCCGCGCTGGAGCCGGTGCGTCGCAGCATGGGCGATCCGCTGGAATCCAAAACCATCACGCTCTCATGCGGCAAGCTGACCACCGGCGTCACCATCAAGCCGTGGACGGGCATCTTTATGCTCCGCAACCTCTCCAGCCCAGAGACGTACTTTCAGGCAGCGTTCCGCGTACAGAGTCCCTGGGAGATCACAAAAGACGATGGGACAAGGGAGATCGTCAAGCAGGAGTGCTACGTATTTGACTTCGCGCTGGATCGTGCCTTGCGTCAAATCTCCGATTACAGTTGCCGCCTGAACGTGGCGGAGAGCAACCCGGAGAAGAAAGTCGGCGATTTTATCAGCTTTCTTCCAGTGCTTGCCTACGACGGCAGCGCCATGCGTCAGGTCAACGCGGCGGAGATTCTGGATATTGCGATGGCGGGCACGTCCGCGACGCTGCTTGCCAAGCGTTGGGAATCCGCGCTGTTGGTGAATGTGGACAACGATACGCTCGCGCGGCTCCTTGCCAGCGACGAGGCAATGGACGCGCTGATGCGGATCGAGGGCTTCCGTAGTCTGAACGCCGATATCGAGACCATCATCAACAAGTCCAACGCAGTCAAAAAGGCCAAGCGCGACGGTGAAAAGCTGACACCAAAAGAAAAGAAGGAACTGACGGACGCCGAGAAGGAATACAAGTCCAAGCGAAAGATGATTCAGGAAAAGCTCATCAAGTTCGCGACCCGCGTCCCTGTGTTCATGTATCTGACCGATTACCGCGAATACAGCTTACAGGACGTCATCACGCAGCTGGAGCCGGAACTGTTCAAAAAGGTCACTGGTCTGGACGTCAAGGATTTTGAGCTTCTGGTATCGCTCAACGTGTTCAACGAGGCGCTGATGAACGACGCCGTTTACAAGTTCAAGCGTTATGAGGACGCGAGCCTGATCTATACCGGCATCGACAAGCATACCGGCGAGGACGTCGGTCTCTACAGCACGGTCATCTCCCGCGACGACTACGACGCCATGGCTGGGCAGCTTGCCGCGTCTATGGAAGCAGCGCCGCAGCGTGAAGACGACATACCCGACCAGCCGGTTTTCACGAACGTCAGCGACGAGGACGACGATGAGAATGATGACGTGCCCGAACCGTCGAAGAAGCCCACGCGGGCAAAATCGCCGGTCGTCACGACCAGAGCGCCCATTGTCCAGAGCGCGGGGCCTGCTATCGGCTCTACATACCGTCCTTCCTATATTCCGCCGTCGTCAGCACCGACGCCAATTATGAAGAAGCCTGCAATCACCGTGGACACCTCAAAAATCCATGCAGGCACCATTGTGTCGCATAAAGCATTTGGCAAGGGACGAGTCAAGGGCATCGACGGGGCGATCATTGTGGTGACGTTTGGCAGTGAGGAGAAAAGATTTCACTTTCCGGGCGGGTTTGAAGATGGGTTTTTGACGTTAGTTGACTAAGCTTGCTTATGGTGCAATGCAAAGCCTCCAATGTGGTGCATAGATATTGCGTCACATTGGAGGTTCACATGCATACTCGTAGTAAAACAGCTTTTTTTATTTGCTTCCCTGTGCTATACTACCCTCATAACCATTGTGAGGTGTCGCCATGCTGATGAATCAAGCCGAATATCTGGAAACCATATCCGCTATCAAAAGCGAGATCAAGGGCGCACAGTATCGTGCTGTGCTCGGCGCCAACCGCGAGTTGATTACGCTCTACTGGCGGATCGGGCAGGTCATCAACGCACATAAGACGTGGGGCAATAAGTTCGTGGAGAATCTGGCGGCGGACATCAAGCTGGAGTTCCCGAATGCCACCGGCTATTCTGCGCGAAACCTCAAGTATATGGCGAAATTTGCGGAAACATACCCGGACATTGAATTTGTGCAGACGGTGTCTGCACAAATTTCGTGGTCGCATAATGTCGCCATACTGGATAAGGTCAAGGACGCCGATCAGCGCGTTTGGTACATGGAAAGCGCGAGCAAAAATGGCTGGTCAAAAAACGTCCTTGTTCACCAGATCGAAAGCGGTCTATACGAGCGGCAGGCGCTTTCCGGCAAGGTCAACAACTTTGCCGCCGCGCTGCCTCCGCAGCAGAGCGAGCTGGCGCAGCAGATGATGAAAGACCCCTATGTGTTCGACTTCATCTCCTTCCGAGAGGACATGGTGGAGCGGGACATTGAGCGGGCGCTGGTGTCGGAGGTCACGAAGCTGCTTCTGGAACTTGGAACAGGCTTCGCCTTTCTCGGCAATCAGTATCATCTGAACGTTGGCGGCGATGATTTCTATGTCGATCTGCTCTTCTATCATCTCAAGCTGCGCTCCTATGTGGTGATCGAGCTCAAAACCGGCGAATTCAAGCCGGAGTATGCCGGCCAGCTCAACTTCTACCTCTCCGCGGTGGACGGGATTTTGAAGGCAGAGGGCGATAATCCGTCCATCGGGCTTCTGCTCTGCAAGACGAAAAACGATCTGGTCGCGGAATACTCTCTCAAGGACGTGTCCAAGCCGATTGGCGTCAGCGAGTACCGCGTCACCGGCGTTTTGCCGGAGGAACTGCGGGATCAACTGCCAAGCGTCGAGGATATTCAGAACAGAATCGGCCTTGGAGAGTAAAATCATTCTGTTGCATAAATTGAGGGACGAGCTTTGTTGCTCGCCCCTCAATTCTGTATTTGCCTACATCGCGTAGATCACTTCGGCATAGACCGCTTCCTCCGCTCTCGCCCGGATGCTGTTCATACGCTGCACCCATGCCATCTGATCCGCCGCCTTCAGCGCCTCTGTGACGCCTTCGCGCTTCGCCATCTCTGCGGTCAGCTGGTCAAGCATACGCTCCGCGCGCTCGTCCGCTTCGGCAAGGTGGGCATGGAGCTTGAACGAGTAAAGCAGGCTATCGTACAAGGCTCTGTGCTCCTGCTTCAGCCAGCGTCCGTGCCGCTGCCCCCAAATCCCGATGGGCTTTTCATCCTCGTCGGGGAGTTCGAGGTCGGGAATGAGATAGTCTCCCTCCCAATGGTAGGTGCCGCCAAGCTGTTCAAACAGTGACTTCATTGCAGACTCCTTTCCGGCTGTTCGCCTTCGCTTTTCCGTTTGTCTTGCGCTGTTTCTGCCAGATTTCCAAAAGCTGAAGGATCGTCTCCTCCATGCGTTCAGGCGTATAGGAACGCGGGAAATAGGTTTCGATCTTGTCCATCGGAAGTGTCAAACGCCAGGCATCCGGCTTTTTCCGCTCCATCATTATCTGTAAAATGGTGTCATCCGTCAGTGTTCCCTCGTGGGACATGACCTTCATACGCTTCGCCTGCGATAAGGACGGCGTGGCCTGCTCGCTGTCTATCGTAGTCAGCAGCAACCGCTGCTCCATAGCTTTGAGGTACGACAGTTCAACCGCCGGCGTCAGCGCGATATTCCCATCGTCAACCATCCGCAGCAGCTCCGGAATCAGCTCGTTCAGCCGCAGATACCGCTGAATCTGCGTTGAGCTGTCGCGGCTTTCTTCGGCGATCTGCTCCCGCGTGGTTTTCCTGTCTAACTTCTGTCCAACTTGGTCAGAAGTTAAATCGTTGCGCACTCCCTGCCGCTTGAGCGCATCCAGCTTCATCTTGTAGGCTTTCGCCTTCTCGCTCGGCAAAATGACCTCACGTTGCAGGTTGCTGTCCACCATCATCACGGTTGCCGCATCGTCGCTGATGTCCCGGACGATCACCGGCATGGAGGGAAGCCCCAACAGCTCGCAGGCGTGTTTTCGCCTGTGACCCGCGATCAGCTCATAGGTGCCGTCCTCCAACGGTCTTGCGATGGCCGGTGTAAGGATGCCGATGCTGCGGATGCTGTCTGTCAGAAACCGCATTTGCACGTCATCACGTACCACAAAGGGATGTGAGCGGAAGGGCACCAGCTTTTCGATTGCGATGGTCTGTGCGTGTTCTCCTTGCTTTCTCATGTCTATCCTCCCATCTGACGCAAAAGCGCCCGGCAGAACTTCTGCCGGGCGTTTGGTATAAACGGTAATCCATTTGGTCAGATTCGGACAAATCCAGACAAACCACACCAATCAAAAATGGTCGTCCGAACTCTCTGTGCAGGCGGAAAAATGCGTCTTGACGGGCTGCTCAAAGAACTGCGAAAAAATGACTTCTTTGACCGCTTCATTGACCCATCATTTGACCCATTTTTTCAATTTGACCCATTTTTGACCCATAAAAAACGGGTCAAACTGCGTCAAACCACTTCAAACCCCGCCAAAGGAAAAAGCCCCGGAACCCGCATGATTCCAGGGCTTTTCGGTGTTTTTAACGCTTGCTGAACTGAGGCGCGCGACGGGCGGCTTTGAGGCCGTACTTCTTGCGCTCCTTCATGCGCGGATCGCGCGTGAGGAAACCGGCCTTCTTGAGGATGGCGCGGTACTCGGGATCGGCGAGCAGCAGCGCGCGGCTGATGCCGTGGCGCAGCGCGCCGGCTTGACCGGAGACGCCGCCGCCGGAGACGGTGGCGACGATGTCGACCTTGCCGACCTGCTCGGTGGCGACCAGCGGCTGACGGACGACCATCTTCAGCGTTTCGAGGCCGAAGTAATCGTCGATATCGCGGCCGTTGATGGTGATGCTGCCGGTACCGCCCTGGAACAGATGAACGCGCGCGACAGAGGACTTACGACGGCCCGTGCCGTAGAGATAAGGCTTCTTGGACTGATACATTCTTCTGTTCCTCCTTACTTCACTTCATAAGCCTCAGGCTTCTGGGCCTGCTGCTCATGCTCGGCGCCGGCGTAGATGTGCAGACGCTTGAGAGAGTCCTTGGTGATCGTGTTGTGGGGCATCATGCCCTTGACGGCCAGCTGCATCGCAAGCTCCGGCTTCTCGGCCATCAGCGTGCGGTACTTGGTCTCCTTGAGCCCGCCGACCCAGCCGCTGTGACGGCGGTAATACTTCTGGTCGAGCTTGTTGCCCGTCAGCACCGCGTCCTTCGCGTTGACGATGATGACGTAATCGCCGCAGTCGGCGTGCGGGGTGTAGGTGACCTTGCGCTTGCCGCGGAGCAGATCGGCGGCGGCGACCGCGGTCTTGCCCATGGGCTGTCCGGCGGCATCGATGACGTACCACTTACGCTCGATGTTGCCCTTGTTCGCCATAAAAGTGGACATGGTTGTGTAACTCCTTACATTGAAATATCGAAAGCTGTTGCTTTACTTTTTTTATGTTCCTTGGTAAAATCGGAACAGGCTCATTTATAGCACATGGCCTTTTTCTTGTCAACTACAAATTCATTTACCGCAGAACTTTCTTTCGATATCTCCGTTTTTCTTCGTTTATCTCTCGATTTCTCGATTTCGACTTTCATTTTTTCAACTCTAAAAAAGCGAGGGAACGCCCATGAGCGCTCTTCTGACCCCTTGGGGCGAGGCTCTTGACCGCGAGCATCCGCTCCCCGAGTACCCGCGCCCACAGTTGAAGCGGGATAGTTATGTAAACTTAAACGGCGTGTGGAAGTGCGCCTTTACCGAGACGCCGCTGCAGCCGTCGCACTTTGACCGCGAGATCGTGGTGCCCTTCGCGCCGGAGAGCGCGCTCTCCGGCGTCGGGCGGCAGCTGCAATGCGGTGAATACCTCTGGTACACGCGGCCCGTCACGCTGCCGGAGGGCTTTGTCCGCGGCCGCGTGCTGCTGCATTTCGGGGCGGTGGATCAGATCGCCGACGTGCTCTGGAACGGCGTTCACGCCGCCCGTCACGAGGGCGGATATCTGCCGTTTTCGGTTGACATGACAGATTTCCTCTGCGCGGGGGAAAACACGCTCACCGTCCGCGTGCAGGACAGTTTGACCGACACGCCTCACGCCTACGGCAAGCAGCGCTACAAGCGCGGCGGCATCTGGTACACGGCGACGAGCGGCATCTGGCAGACGGTCTGGCTTGAGAGCGTGCCGGAAAACCACATCGAGTCGCTGGAGCTGAAGCCTGACTTTTCGGAGCGCTGCCTGCGCTGGATGGTGCGCGCCCGGGACGCGCGGGACGTGCGTCTCGCAGTCTGCATGGGCGGCGAGGTCATCCTGCGCAGCTTTGTCGACGGCGGCAGAGGCGTCTGCCGCGTGCCCGACGAGTACTTCCGTCCCTGGACGCCGGAGGACCCCTTCCTCTACACCGTTCGCGTCGAGATGGGCGAGGACCGCGTGGAGAGCTACTTTGCCTTCCGCAGCTTCGGCACGGTGGAACGCTACGGCCGCCGCGTCCTCGCACTCAACGGGAAGCCTTACTTCCAGAACGGGCTGCTCGATCAGGGCTACTGGTCGGACGGGCTGTACACCGCTCCCGCCGACGAGGCGATGATCTATGACATCCAGACGGCGAAGCGGCTCGGCTTCAACATGCTGCGCAAGCACATCAAGATCGAGCCCGCGCGCTGGTACTATCACTGCGACCGGCTGGGCATGATCGTCTGGCAGGACATGGTCAACGGCGGCGGACGCTACGATCCCGTCGTCATCACCGCGCCGCTGTTCACGAGAAAGCACCTCGACGACGAGCGCTATCGTCTGTTCGGACGCGCCGACGCGCGCGGGCGGCGGCAGTTTCTCTCCGACATGGCGGAGACGGTCCGCACGCTCGCTCACTTCCCCTGCATCGCCGTGTGGACGATCTTCAACGAGGGCTGGGGGCAGTTCGACGCGCTGCGCGCCGCAGAGGAGCTGCGCGCGCTCGACCCCACGCGGCTCATCGACCACGCCAGCGGCTGGCACGATCAGGGCGGCGGCGACCTCAAGAGCTATCACGTCTACTTCAGATCGCTCCAGATGAACGTGCGGCACGACGGACGCCGCGCGCTCGCGCTCACCGAGTTCGGCGGCTACGCCCTCCCCATTCCCAAGCATGCGCCGGATAAAAAGTTCGGGTACCGCAGCTTCCGCGCGGCGCCCGATTGGCAAAAGGCTTATGTTAACTTGTACGAGCGGCAGGTCCTGCCGCTGATCCGCGCGGAGGCGCTCTCCGCCGCGGTCTACACCCAGCTCTCCGACGTAGAGGACGAGGTCAACGGCCTGCTGACCTTCGACCGCCGCGTCTGCAAGGCCGAGGAGCGCGTGTTCCGTGCGCTGAATGAAAAGATCAAATTTATGTAAACCATCGTCACACGAACACGAGCTTGAGCAGCACCAGCAGGACGAGCCCCGGCACGCCCAGCACGCCGACGGTGAGCGCGTTGAACAGGTTGAGGCCGAGCGTGACGCCGGTCAGTTCTCCGGTCAGGTTCAGCAGGAACAGCGCGGCAAAGCCGAGCAGCGTGTTGACCAGCACCTTGAGCGCCAGCTTCAGCGGCGCGGAGAACAGCCGGATCACGCCCAGCAGCACAAAGGCGCAGAGCATGCCCAGCGCGATTTTTTCTGTCAGACCCATACGGCGCCCTCCTCGGAATAAGCCTTGAACGCGGCTTCGCCGCCGCGCTCCTTGATCTGGCGCAGCAGGTAGTCGTACCGCGCCTGAATGGCGTTGATCTCATAGATGCAGGCGTCCACCAGCTCCGGCTCCACGGTGACGTTGAAGCGGCCGTAAGCGTCCCCCAGATCGGTACGGACCGCGGAAAGCTCGCCGAACAGTTCCTGCATGCTGCCGTCGCGCGGCACGTCGCGGCGGAGACGATTGATCCTTCGCATTGCAGCACCCTCTTCCCTGTCAGTATATGGGAAGTATGGACAAATATTCCGCCCCTTAAACGCGCTGGCGCGTTCACGCGAAAAAAACACCCCGCAGCCGCGGGGACAGACGGAGGCATCCATGGAGCACGAGGATTATATGCGCGAGGCGCTCGCGCTGGCGCGGGAGGCCGCGGCGCACGGCGAGGTGCCGGTCGGCTGTGTGATCGTGCGCGGCGGCGAGATCGTCGGACGCGGGCGCAACCGCCGCGAGGAGACGCGCTCCGCCGCCTCGCACGCGGAGATGGAGGCGATTGCCGACGCCAACGCGCGTCTCGGCTCCTGGCGGCTGGAGGACTGCGCGCTCTACGTCACGCTCGAGCCCTGCCCGATGTGCGCCGGCGCGATCCTCAACGCCCGCATCCCCAAGGTCTACTACGGCGCGCGGGACGCGGCGATGGGCGCCTGCGGCGGCGTGCTGAACCTGTTCATGGAGCGCTTCCCCAACACGCCCGCTCTGGTCGGCGGCGTGTTGGAGGACGAGTGCCGCGCGGCGCTCGGCGCCTTTTTCCGCCAATTACGCCGCGAGCCGACGATTTAATGCTTTTTTAATAATTTCAGCAGAACATTCTTTACAATCGGCGGGTATCTTAATCCTTGCAAGAGACAATAGCTTCTTTTCATCCAGTCTTCCATCTCATAGGAAAAACCGGACGTCGGGAGACGTCCGGTTTTTCCTGTTGTTCCGTTTTCTTCCGCGCGGTCACGGCGCGGCGGTGCCGCGCTCCGCCGCCGCCAGAAAGCCCAGCTCCACCAGCGCGCCGCCCGCAAACAGCGCGAGACCCGCAAGGCTGCGCTGCTCGACGGCCGCCGTAAACGCGAGCAGCACGGCCATGCCGCTCACAGGCAGGTACACCCGCGGCGAGCCGCTGCGGAACGCGAAGGCCGCGCGCTCCAGCGCGCTGAGCGTCAGCGCCGCCACAGCCAGGATCTCGATATAGATGCGCGCGAGCACGGGGTCCGCCGCGTCGGTGCGATAGAGGAACACGAGCCGGACCGCCAGCGCGCACACGGGCGCCAGCAGCGCCATCCCCTGCACCTCGCCGCCCCGATAGAGACCGAAAACCGTATAGAGCGTGCAGGCCGCACCCGCCGCGCAAAAGACCGCCAGCAGCAGCGTCAGCAGCGTCCCGCCGCCGAGCGCGGAGAGCGCCGCGCCCGCAAACAGCAGAAACACGCCCGCGACCGCGCACAGCACCGCCGCCTGATTTCGGAAGGGAAAGCTCTCCCGAAGGCCGGCGCTCCGCCCGGCGGGAAGCGCGCGCGCAAACAGGATCAGCGCGAGCGCCGCCGCGAGCAGCACGACGGGCAGCAGCAGCGCGGGGAGGTTTCCGGAAACCGCCAGTCCCGCTTCGTCGAAGCCGGTGCGGTTTTGTCCGACGCGCAGTCCCATGGCCGCGAGCGTGAGCGCGGCGAGTATCAGCCAGTTCATTTTCTTCATCGCCAGATCCCTTTCTTTGATCAATGTTGGATACTATAGCACAAGAAGCTTCATTTGTCCACGGGAAACCTCATATCCTAAAAGAGAAACACGGAGGAAAAGAGGGATCTCGATGAAACACGACATGCGAATGCTCCTGCTCCCGCTCCTGCTGCTCTGGGGGCTTGCCTGGGTCGCGGCGGGACGCTCCGGCGTCTTGCCGGACGCTGTGCCGCCGGAGGAAGCCGCCGCGGAGGCACGCGCGGAAGCCGCGCGGCGCAGCGACCGCGAAACGTCGCTGCGGGTCCTGCGCGGCGGCACGGCGGAGGAGATGTCCATGGACGACTATCTCACCGGCGTGCTGCGCGCGGAGATGCCCGCCTCGTTCGAGGAGGAGGCGCTCAAGGCGCAGGCCATTGCCGCGCGCACCTACACGCTCTACAAGATGGCGCACGGCCCCATCGCCAACCATCCCGACGCCGACGCCTGCGACGACATCAACTGCTGCAAGGCGTTTCAAAGCGCGGAGGACGCGGCGGCGGACTGGGGCGGCATGGCGCTCTACTACGAGGAAAAGCTCCGCCGCGCCGTGACGGAGACCGACGGTCAGGTCATCCGGTACGACGGCGAGCCGATCCTCGCCGTGTTCTGCTCCTCCACCAACGGACACACGCAGAACGCGGGCGCGGTCTGGCAGAGCGACCTGCCGTACCTGCAAAGCGTGTCCAGCCCCGAGGACGAGACGCTGGTGCCGAACTACTACTCCGTCGCGACGTTCTCCGCGGACGAGCTCCGCGCGCTCGTCCGGGCCGCGCGGCCCGACGCCGACTTCTCCGGCGCGCCGGAGGGCTGGATCACGGACGTCGAGCGGAACGACGCCGGCTTCGTCACCACGCTCCGCGTCGGCGGCGCGGCGCTGCGCGGCAACGAGCTGCGCTCGATCCTCTCGCTCCGCTCGCCGTCGTTCTCCGTGGAGACGGACGGCGGCACGTTCACCTTCCGCGTCACGGGCTACGGCCACGGCGTCGGCATGAGCCAGTACGGCGCGAACGCCCTCGCCAAGCAGGGCATGAGCGCCGAGGAGATCCTCACGCATTATTTCAGCGGCGCCGTTGTCGGATAAAGCATTGCAATACCGCAAACAATTTGTTATAATTTATGAGATATAAAGATTCGAGAGGGGTGCGGCGGCATGTGCAGAATAAAGCGGTTTCTCTGTCTCGCGCTGGCGATGCTGCTGCTCGCCGGTCTTGTCCCGACGCGCACCGACGCGGCGGAATCGGTCTACTTCACCGCGGTCAACGACACGCTGCTCGACCTGAGCGACGACACCATGCCCTTCTGGTCCGGCGGCGCGCTCTACGTCCCCTCCACGGCCATCGACAACAACGATCTCGGCATCCACTACAACCGCAGCCGGGAGCGTGGGACGGTGGTGCTCTACAAGATGACCAGCGCCATGACCTTCAACCTCTCCACCGGAACGGTCGAGACCAACAGCGGACAGAGATATACCGGAGCGGTCGTTCTCCGGAACGACGTCGTGTTCCTGCCGCTGGACGTCATCTGCCGCTTCTTCGGTCTGGAATACAGCAATACGCGCATCTCCTACGGACATCTGGTCCGCATCAAAAGCGACGCCGTCGTGCTCTCCGACGCCGTGTTCATTGACGCGGCAAGCGGGTCGATGGCGCAGCGCTACGTCCGCTATGAGCGCGCGCGGACTCCCTCCGTCGGCGACGCGTCGCCGACGCCCTCCGGCAGCGGCGCGGAAACGGCGCCGGAGCGCACCGTTTATCTCGCCGTCGAGTCCACCGACGCGGCTCGCTCCGCGCAGGTGCTGGACGCTCTTTCCGGCGAGCGCGCGGCGTTCCTGTTTACGCCGGACTCGCTGGTCGGCGCGGACGATCTGCTGCGGCGGCTTGCGGCGAGCGGCTGCGCCGTCGCGCTGCGGATCGACGCCTCCTCGGGCGCGGAGCAGGCGCTCTCGGACATGGAGGCCGGGAACCGTCTGCTCTGGACGGCGGCAAACCTCAAAACGCGCCTCGTCCTGCTGGACGGCGCTCCCGCGGAAACGGAGCGCGTCGTGATCGAGGCGGGCTACTGTCCGCTGCACTTCGCGCTGAACTACAGCACAAACAGCCCCGCGCCGGCCCGCGCCAGCGCGCGGATCCTCGCCGCCGCGGACGCGGCCGGCGGCAGCTGCCGCGTCCTGCTGGGAACCGACGAGAACGCGGCGCTCAGCCTGTCGGCTCTGCTCGCGAACCTGCGCGCCGGCAACTGCACGCCGGCGCGGCTCAACGAAGTAGTCAGATAAAGGGAGGCTTTCTATGGCACGCAATATTCTGGTCGTCGAGGATGACAACAACATCTCGAACCTCATCAAAATGTACCTCGACAAGGAGGGCTTTGACGTTCGGCTTGCCGCGGACGGCGGCAGCGCCGTCGAGGCGTTTCAGGCGCAGGAGCCGGATCTCGTGCTGCTGGACGTGATGCTGCCGGTGCTGGACGGCTGGGGCGTGCTCTCCCGCATCCGCGAGACGTCGAAGTGTCCGGTCATCATGCTCACCGCCAAGGGCGAGGTGGACGACCGCATCCACGGACTGGAGATGGGCGCGGACGACTATGTGGTCAAGCCCTTCGAGATGAAGGAGCTGCTGGCCCGCATCAACGCCGTCCTGCGCCGCACCGAGATCCCGGACGACACGCAGAAAAAGCTGGTGTTCGACAAGCTCGTCATCAACCTCGACTCCTACGAGCTGATCGTCGACGGCAAGCACATCGACACGCCGCCGAAGGAGTTGGAGCTGCTCTACCACCTCGCCGCCACGCCCAACCGCGTCTATACGCGCAATCAGCTGCTGGACGAGGTGTGGGGCTTCGACTACTTCGGCGACTCGCGCACCGTCGACGTCCACGTCAAGCGTCTGCGCGAAAAGGTCGAGGGCGTCAGCGACCAGTGGGAGCTGAAAACCGTCTGGGGCGTGGGTTACAAGTTTGAGCTGAAAGCGTAGCTTTCCTCTCAAACTGATGATGATCGCCATTTCGCTCGCCGCTTGCGCGGCAACCGCGAAATATGGCTGGATTGGATTGAACTGAAAGCATGAGCGAACAGGAAAAGGGCGCGAAGAAGCTCCGGCTGCCGCCGCAGCTTAAGACCATCTATTGGCAGAATTTTATGTTAACCGCCGGCGTCGTGCTGCTGACGCTGCTGCTGCTGGGGGTTTCGTTCTTTGCGCTGAGCTACAACTATACGCGCAACCAGCGCGAGGCGGACATGCGCACGAAGGCCGAGGTCGTCTCGCGCATGGTGTCCTCCTACGTGGCGGGCGGGTCGCTGTCCGACATGCGGGAGCTGGCGAGCTTCGCCGCGTCGGTGACGGACGAGGACTTCCTCATCTGCAATCTTTCGGGCAGCGTGCTGCTCACCTCCGACGCCTCGCTCGAAGGGCAGGTGCTGACGCTGCCGGAGGGCATGACCGAGTCGATCCTGCGCGGCGGCGACAGCTTTGACCGCACGACCCTCGGGGGCATCTACACGGGCCGTCACTTCGCGGTGGGCGTGCCCATCCGCTCGATGGGACAAACCGTCGGCGTGGTGCTGGCGGTCACGGAGGCGCGGGCGCTGACGGCGATGTGGCGCGGGTTCTTCGGCATGTTCATCATGACAGCGGTGACGGTGCTGCCGCTCGCCTTTGTGGTGAGCGCCTGGCTGAGTATGCGGCAGTCGCGCCCTATCAGCGAGATGGCGGAGGCGACGCGCCGCTTTGCCGACGGGAACTTCGACGTGCGGATGTACCGCTACGAGGACCCCACCGAGATCGCGGAGCTCTCCGCTTCCTTCAACAACATGGCCGACTCGCTGCAGGAGACGGAGCGGCAGCGCCGCGAGTTCATCGCCAACGTCTCCCACGAGCTCAAGACGCCGATGACGACCATCGCGGGCTACACCGACGGCATCCTCGACGGCACGATCCCGCCGGAGGAGGAAAAGCAGTACCTGCGCATCATCTCCGACGAGAGCCGCCGGCTCTCGCGGCTGGTGCGCCGCATGCTCGAGATCTCGCAGCTCCAGTCCCGTGAGCTGCGCAAGGCGCCGTTCGACGTGTGCGAAAGCATGCGCCGCGTGCTGATCTCGATGGAAAAGCAGATCACCGACCGCGGGCTGGACGTGGACGCCAACATTCCGGACGGCAGCGTCACCGTGCTCGGCGACAACGACCTCATCACGCAGGTCATCTACAATCTGTTGGAAAACGCGACGAAATTTGCCCGCGCCGGCTCGACGCTCGGCCTCGCGCTGACCGTGCTGAACGGCAAGGCGCTCGTCAGCGTCCGCAACGAGGGCGACACGATCCCGCCGGACGAGATCCCGCTGCTGTTCGAGCGCTTCCACAAGAGCGACAAGTCCCGCAGCGAGGACAAGGACGGCGTCGGGCTGGGCCTCTACGTCGTCAAGACCATTCTCGACCAGCATAAGGAGCGCATCGCCGTCACGAGCGGAAGCGGCGTGACCACGTTCACCTTCACCATCTCTCTTGCCGGAGGACAATAGGACGAGCCATGGACGAGCTTGACAACATCCTGCATACAGAGGAGCGTCCCGCGGACGAAGCGCCGCGGGAGGTCGTGCTGCGCTACGAAGCCCCGGGGCCGCAGCCGGTGACGGAGCGCTACGTCCACAGCGAGCCGCTGCCGGGCCGGCACAGGCGCGCCGCCGCGCCGCGCACAGCGCCGCCTTCCGCAGCCGCGCCTCCCGCGCCGGCCGAGCCGGAGGCGCCGCGCTCGCGCAAGGGGCTGTGGATCTTCCTCACCTGCCTCGCCGTCGTGCTGACCGCCGCCCTTGTGCTGGGCGTGCTGTACTGGCGCGGACTGCTCACGCGCAGGACGCCGCAGCGCTACCAGTTCGAGTATGAGTGGCACAGCGGCAGCGCGTCGGAGTCCTCCGGAGCGGAGACGACCATCCCGCGCTGGAAAAACGGCGACGGCACGCGGCTGCGCTATGCCGAGGGGCACGGCGCTCAGCTGAGCATTCAGGAGATCTATCGGCGCGTGAACCCGTGCACAGTCACGGTGGCGGCGACGCTGCCGAGCGGCGTTATGGTCATCGGGACGGGCGTTATTTTCACACCGGACGGGTATATCCTCACCAACGCGCATATCGTGGCGGGCGGGCGCGAGTGCTACGTCGTGCGCGACACCGGCGCAGGCTGCGAGGCGAAGCTCGTCGGCTACGACGAGGAAAAGGATCTGGCCGTCATCAAGATCAACGCCCACGGTCTGCCGGCCGCCGAGTTCGGCGACTCCGACGCGCTGACCGTCGGCGACACGGTCTACGCCATCGGCAACCCGCTGGGCGTGGAGCTGCGCGGCACGCTGACCGACGGCATTGTCTCCGCCATCAACCGCGACGTGGTAATCGGCGGCGTTAAGATGACGCTGATCCAGACAAACGCCGCGCTCAACAACGGCAACTCCGGCGGCCCGCTCATCAATGTCTACGGGCAGGTCGTCGGCATCAACACGATGAAGATGGGCTCCAACAGCGCGGTGAGCGTCGAGGGGCTGGGCTTCGCCATCCCGATCAGCTCGTCCGCGTGGATGGTGGACGATCTGATCGCCTTCGGCGAGGTCCGCGAAGAGCCGCTGCTGGGCGTCACCGTCCGGCAGACCGAGCTGGACGACGGGACGCTCGAGCTGGCGGTCGACAAGCTTGAGCCGGACAGCGGCGCGGAGCGCGCGGGCGTGCAGGTCGGAGACCGCATCATCAGCGCCGACGGCGAGCCGGTGGACAGCATCGGCGACCTGCTCCGCATCCGCCGCCGTCACGGCCGGGACGAGACCCTGCTGCTGGAGCTCGAGCGGAACGGCGTGCGCTATACCTGTGACGTGGCGCTGGACGCGCCGGAAACGGAGGGAACGTGAGATGAAGGAAAAAGAACCGATCGCAGTTTTTCTTGCCGTTCTGACGGCGCTGCTGCTCACCGCCTGCTCCGGCGGCGCCTCCGAGCCGCCGCCCGATCTGACCGGCGAGTGGGTGCAGCCCAGCGACGGGGCGTTCTACCACGTCGCCACCATCACCGACGACAAGATCGAGATCTGGTGGTATCTGCCGGAGGAGGACCTGCGCGCGCTCTACTGGTCCGGCACGTTCACGCCGCCCGAAAACGGCAAGGAGCCGTACGAGTGGGTGTCCGTCAACAGCTATACCGAAGAGGAGCTGAGCGCCTCGCGCGTCTATGACCGCACCTCCCGCGAGGAGACGAAGGTGTTCACTTACAAAAAGGGCGAGATCGGCTACAACGTCACCGCCGGCCACCTGCGCATGACGTACTCCCTGACACGCGCGGAATAAACGAGCGAAAAGGACGCCAACCGAACGGATGGCGTCCTTTTTTCATATGCGCGCTCAGAACGTGTATTCGCCGTATTCGCAGCCGGCGTTTTCCACGCGGACGCGATCCGCCAGCTGTCCGTCGCGGAACAGCTCCACCGTCCCGCGTCCGTTTCCGCCGTTCCACAGGCGGTTGTGCCGCTTCTCTCCGGTGGGGGCCTCGTAGTTGACCAGCAGCATGTCCGCCTTGTCGCAGACGAGATCCGTCACCATGCGGTCGCGGCGGTTGCTCTGGTCGATGTGCCAGACGATCTGCGTCTCCGTCTCGTGGCACTCGAACTGTGTATGCGTGCCCGTCCAGACCTTGGAGAAGTTGAACTCATAGGGTGTTCCCTCGTACCAGAACGCCGAGAGCAGCTTGCGCGGCAGCGCCGCCGGCCCGATCTTGGGCCGACCGCCGCCGATGTCGAACACGCTGTTCGCGAGCTTTTTCCCGGTCAGCTCGCTGGTCAGGTTGCAGGAGCTGATCCACACCCACGGCGAGGTGAAGTTCTTGCCCCAGTTCTTGTCTGCATAGCCGTAGCAGGTCTCGGGCGTCACCAGATAGCGCTCCCCGTTCCAGACGACCGTGCCCTCATAGGCGGATTTCATGCCCTCGGCATGCCAGAACATCTCGAACGCCTGCGCCTTGCGCATGGGCGCCGAAGCGCCGTAGCCCACGTTGTAGGCGATCCGCTTGTCGATCTTCAGTTCCCACTGCATCGAACCGCTGTCGCACATCCACTCCGGATGCGTCCGCGCCTCCTCCGGCGCGATCTCGATAGAGCCGCGCAGCTCCGTCTCGCCGGCGAAGCAGTCCCCCGCCTCGATCGAGTACGGCACGCCCCAGTCGAGCTTCACCTCGTTCCAGCCGAAAAAGCGGTGCAGCTGTGCGGCGTCCCTGCCCCACGAGCCCGCCTTGACCATGAGATACGAGGGCTTGACGCCCTTCGCGCGGTTTTCCGGCAGCTGCCCGAACACGGGCTTATCGCCGCCGGAGGCCGGATTGCAGACGAAAAACTCGATGAAAAAGGCGCGCTCCTCGCCGGTCTCCGCGTGGCGCGCGGTAAAGGAGTGCCACCACCAGTCGTAGCCGCATTTGGCCTGCGCGCCGAAGAGCTGGCACGCGTCGCGGGAAATGTCGTGTTTGTTGAACATGCCGGAATCCCCCTTTCTCATTTCGCAGGAAAATTATAGAACACAATTTTGTGAATTGCAACTGATTTTGAAATGAATCGCCGCCTGCGGGCGGCAGGAACGCGCTGCCTCTGAGCGCCATCGCGCGAAGTCGCGCGTCCATTCGACGCGAAGCGGAGAATTGCCATAGGCGGAAAGGCAACGAGGCTCATCTCCGCGCTAAGAGCCGCGCTGCGCGCGGTTGCGCCCCGAAACGCCGCCTGCGGCGGGAGAAGCGAGCCGCTTTCGAGGAAGCGCCCCGCTTATCGCGACCAACGGGAAGCGAGAAGCGGTCGGCGCGACGGTGAGCGCCGAGTTCCGCGAAAAAAGCGCCGACCAAAGGTCGGCGCTTTTGGAGCGGGCAACGAGGCTCGAACTCGCTACCTCCACCTTGGCAAGGTGGCGCTCTACCAGATGAGCTATGCCCGCGAACAAATGAGATATTACCAGACCGCCGCCCATTTGTCAAGCCCTTTTGTCAAGAATTTGTTGCATCGCGCCGCCGTCTGTGATAAACTGCATACCCGAATCGGCTATGCAAGGATGGGAATTATATTATGTCAACTTTACAGGAAGAGATCTCCCGCCGCCGGACCTTTGCGATCATCTCGCATCCGGACGCGGGCAAAACGACGCTGACGGAAAAGTTCCTGCTCTACGGCGGCGCCATCGCGCAGGCCGGCGAGGTCAAGGGCAAGCGCGCCCGCGCGGCGACGTCGGACTGGATGGAGATCGAAAAGCAGCGCGGCATCTCGGTCACGTCGTCCGTGATGCAGTTCCAGCACGGCGGCTACTGCATCAACATCCTCGACACGCCGGGACACCAGGACTTCTCGGAGGACACCTATCGCACGCTGATGGCGGCGGACAGCGCGGTCATGGTCATCGACGGCGCGAAGGGCGTGGAGCCGCAGACGCGGAAGCTCTTCAAGGTCTGCGCCCTGCGCCACATCCCCATCTTCACCTTCATCAACAAGATGGACCGCGAGACCCGCGACCCGCTGGAGCTGTGCGAGGAGGTCGAACGCGAGCTCGGCATCGACACCTACGCCGTCAACTGGCCCATCGGCAGCGGCAAGGAGTTTCAGGGCGTCTACGACCGCGAGAAGCGCTGCATCCTGCACTTCACCGACGCGGGACACGCCAAGAAGGCGGGCGTCACGGAGATCGAGCTGGACGACCCGATGCTCGCCGACCTGCTGGGCAAGGATCGGCGCGATGCGCTCGCCGACGAGATCGAGCTGCTCGGCGCGGGGCGTGAGTTCGACCTCAAGGCCGTGCGAAACGGCACGCTGTCCCCGGTGTTCTTCGGCTCGGCGCTCACGAACTTCGGCGTGGAGCCGTTCCTTGAACACTTCCTCGCCATGACCAGCGCCCCGCTCTCCCGCGAGAGCGACGAGGGCACGGTGGACGTGTTCTCCCCCGATTTCTCGGCGTTTGTGTTCAAGATTCAGGCGAACATGAACAAGGCGCACCGCGACCGTCTGGCGTTCATGCGCATCTGCTCGGGCAAATTCGAGCGCGACGCGGAGTATTACCACGTGCAGAGCGGCAAGAAGATGCGCCTTTCTCAGCCCCAGACCATGATGGCGGCGGAGCGCGAGATCGTGGACACCGCCTACGCGGGCGACATCATCGGCGTATTCGACCCGGGACTCTTTTCCATCGGCGACACCATCACCATCCCGGGGAAAAAGTTCCGGTACTCCGGCATCCCCACCTTTGAGCCGGAGCACTTCATGTCCGTGTCCCCCATGGACACGATGAAGCGCAAGCAGTTTGTCAAGGGCATCACCCAGATCGCTCAGGAGGGCGCCATCCAGATCTTCAAGATCCCCGACAGCGGCTTTGAGGACGTGGTGGTCGGCGTGGTCGGCACGCTGCAGTTCGACGTGTTCGAGTACCGCATGAAGGGCGAGTACGGCGTCGACCTCCGCATGAGCGGCCTGCCCTACGAGCATCTGCGGCTCATCGGCGAGTGTCCCTGCGATCCGAAGGATCTGGTGCTCTGCACCGGCTCCCGTGTGCTGGAGGACTTCAAGGGCCGCAAGCTCATCGCCTTCGGCGGCGAGTGGTCCGTCGGCTTCCTCACCAAGCACAACCCCGGGCTGGAGCTGATCGACTGGCTCAGCGTATAAGCGAAAAGAAGCACCGCATAAGCGATGCTTCTTTTTTATTCGTCGGCAGCGTGCAGCAGCACCTCCACGATGCCCGGCTGCTCACTGTCGGGATAGAGCAGCACCTGCCAGGGGGACAGGTCGGGCAGCGGCGTCGGCTCCGCCGCCATCGCCTCCACCGCGCCGGATGGGTCGGCCGCCTCCGGCGGCGCGCTCTCCGCACCGTCCTCAACGGAGGCTTCGATCGCTTGCGCCGGCTCTGCCGCTTCGCCGTCCGGCGTCGCGGCGGTCTCCTCCGGCGGGTAGAACTCGTCGTGCACCGCGGAGATCAGCTCCAGCACATTGGCGCCGTCGGCGCCGAAATAGCCGAAGCGGATGGCGACGGCGTCCCGTCCCTCGTCGACGGCGGCGCGCAGCAGATCCGGCAGCGCCTCGGGGCCGGTGGCGTTGACGAGGGACGCCTGCTCCTCCGCCGTGCGGCGGTAGGAAAAGTGCACCGTCAGCTCAAAGTACCCGCTCTCCGCCGCGCCGTTGTAGGTGATGTAGTCCAGCAGATATGCGCCCAGCGCGGTCTCCTGCTGCACCTCGACGCAGGCGTCGCCCGCGAGCGCCATGGGATTGGGATACTCGCCGTACAGGCGCACCGTGCCGTCCTCGCTGTGCTCGCCCAGCAGGATCAGCAGGGCGTTGACCAACTCCTGATAGTTCTCCGCGCGCAGCGTGTCCTCGTCCTCGCCCACGCGATAGGCCGCGCTGTGCGGCGTGACCGAGGAATAGGAGCGCTCCAGCAGCCCGCCGCCGCAGCCCGTCAGCGTCAGGCAGAGAAGCAACAGGCAAATTGTCCGCGCCCGTTTCATCAATAGCCCAGGTCGGCGTCGACCAGGACCACCTCGGCGTCGCCGCCCATCATGTTGCGCCAGAGCACCACCAGCGCGCGGCAGATGCGCCCCGGGCTCTTGCAGTCGTAGCAGCGGTCGGCCTTGACGGCGCAGGGCGTCTTCGCGCCGAGGCGCTGCGCGTTCTTCGGCGCGGCGATGTTCCGCGCGCGCCAGAGCGCCTCGTCGTAGGTCGGCGCCAGCTTGTTGCGCCCGACGACCAGATACACCTTCTTGTGCCCGTAGAGCGCCGACGACACGCGGTTGCCCGCACCGTCGATGTCGATCATGTCGCCCGTCTCGGCAAGGCCGTTCACGGACGCGAGGAACACGTCCGCCGTCGCGGCGGCCGCGCGCAGCTCATTGGCCGCCATACCCTCCGGCGGGTTCCAGTGGCTGTAGACCGTGTTGTGCTTGCTCAGCGTGTCGAACAGGCCCAGCTCCTTGAGCGTCATCGAGCCGCCGAAGCCCACGCTCGCGCCGTCGATCTGTTCGTTCAGATAGGCCGCCGCCTCCTCCGCCGTGGAGCAAACGGTGACGGCAAAGCCGCGCGCTTCCAGCGCGCCCTTGACCTTGGTGAAGTCCATGAAAGCTCTCCTCTCCGGATAATATTATGTCAACCCGTTGGGCTTATACTCGCCGAAGCCCTCGCCCAGCACCTCCTGCGCCTCACAGAGGATGAAGAAGGCGTCGGGGTCCAGCTCCTTCACGAGGCGCTTGGTCGCCACGATCTCGCGCCGCCGCACCGCGACGAGCAGGATCGGGCGCTCGGTCTTCGTATAGGCGCCCATGGCGCTGAGCTTCGTCACGCCGATGTTGCGCCGCAGCAGCTCCTGCGTGATCTCCTCTTCCCGCTCGCTGATGATATAGGCGAGCTTGCCGGTGTTGCCGCCGTAGACGATGTAGTCGAGCACCGTGGTCGCCACATAGAGCGCCACGCCGCCGTAGAGCGCGTTGAGCAGGTTGCGGAACACCGCGGCGTAGATCAGAATGACCGTCAGATCGATGGCGAGGCAGATCTTGCCGATGGAGATATGCTCCAGCTTCTCCTTGACGAGCCACGAGGCCAGCTCCGTGCCGCCGGTGGTCGCCTCCTCGCGCATCATCAGCCCCGTGCCGAGGCCGAGCAGCACGCCGCCGTAGAGGCAGGCGAGCAGCTTGTCCATCGGCTGAAAGGTGTGGAGCGCCGCGATGACGTCCATCAGCGCGGAGCTGAGGGTCGTCGCGTAGAGCGACTTGAGCAGGAACGCAAAGCCGAAGCGCCGGAAGCCCAGCAGGTACAGCGGCAGGTTGAGCGCGATGATCATCACGCCGACGGGCAAAGCTCCCGCAAAGAAGTGGATGATCTGCGCCACGCCGGTAAAGCCGCCGCAGGTGAGGTCGTTCGGCGCGTAGAACCAGTCGAACGCCAGCGCGTAGATGATGCAGCCGAGGGTGATGACGGCATAGCTTTTAAGGGCGTCGCGTTTCATAAAGTCACTCCAGTATCGTCATTTGCCTGTCCGCGCTGTCCTCTTCCCGAACCAGCGCGCCCGCTGCGGGGACGGTGCGCCCGCGGTAGCGGGCCAGATTGGTGATGCCGGACTCCTCCAGCGTGCAGGCGTAATCCAGCGTCTTGTTCTTTTTGAGCGTCAGCAGTCCCACGCCCTGCGTCGCGCGCGTGGACTTGACCGCGAGCAGCGCCGTGTTGACCACAAGGCAGCGCGGCTCGCTGGAATAGACGGCGATCTCCGCGTCCTCGGACAGGAACATCGCCGTTTTGAGCGGGCTCTTGTCGCTGTACGCGCCGGTGAGGCGGCGGCGGTTCGAGGTCGTCTGATAGGCGGAGAGCTCCACCTTGGCGCACTTGCCGTTCTCGAAGAAGAACAGCATGAAGCCCTTGTAATCGCCGGGCAGCACCATGTAGACGACGTTCTCGCCCTCGTCCATGCCGAGCTTCGCCGGCAGGAAGTCGCCCAGCACCGACGCCTTGGCGTCGCCGAACTCGCCGAGGCGGGTCTTGTAGACCTGCGCGCGGTCGGTGAAGAACATGACCTCGGCGTTGCTCGTCGTCTCGAAGCTCTGGCGCAGCGCGTCGTCCTCCTTATATTTCTGCTCGCTGCTCATGCGCAGCGACTGCGGCGTGATCTTCTTGAAGTAGCCCTCGCGGGAGAGGAACACGCTGACGGGATACTCGTCGACCGTCTCCTCCTCCGGCTCCGCGGAGACCTCGTAGTCGTAGACGACGCCGGTCCTACGCGGCTCGGCGTACTTCTTCTTGACCTCCTCCAGCTCGCCCACGATGATCTTTTTCACGCGGGCGGGGCGGCTCAGGATGTCCTCCAGATCCTCGATCTCCTCCGCGAGCGCGTCGGTCTCCTGCGTGCGCTTGAGGATGTACTCGCGGTTGATGTTGCGTAAGCGGATCTCCGCGACGTACTCCGCCTGCACCTCGTCGATGCCGAAGCCGATCATCAGATTCGGCACCACGTCGGCCTCAGCCTCGGTCTCGCGGATGATCTTGATGGCCTTGTCGATGTCCAGCAGGATGCGCTTGAGGCCCTTCAAGAGGTGCAGCTTTTCCTTGCGCTTGTTCAGCACGAAGAACACGCGGCGCTTGACGCTCTCGGTGCGCCACGCGCACCACTCGTCGAGCAGCTCGCGCACGCCCATGACCTTCGGCATGCCCGCGATGAGCACGTTGAAGTTGCAGGACATGGTGTCGAGCAGCGTGGTGGACTTGAAGAGCTTCTGCATGAGCTTCTCCGGGTCGACGCCGCGCTTTAGGTCGATGGTCAGCTTGAGACCGGAGAGGTCGGTCTCGTCGCGCATGTCGGCGATCTCCTTGATCTTGCCCGCCTTGATGAGCTCCGCCACCTTGTCCATGATGGCCTCGGTGGTCGTGGTGTAGGGGATCTCGTAGATCTCGATGAGGTTCTCTTCCTTGACGTAGCGCCAGCGGGCGCGGACGCGGATGCCGCCGCGGCCCGTGTTGTAGACCTCCTCGATCGCCGAGGCGTCGTAGAGCACCTCGCCGCCGGTCGGGAAATCCGGCGCGAGCAGCGTCTCGCTGATCGTGCAGCCGGGGTTTTTGAGGTAGGCGATCGTCGTGTCGCAGACCTCGCCGAGGTTGAAGCCGCACAGCTGCGACGCCATGCCGACGGCGATGCCCTGGTTGGCGGAGACGAGGATGTTCGGGAAGGTCGTCGGCAGCAGCGCCGGCTCCTTCATCGTGTTGTCGTAGTTGTCGACAAAGTCCACGGTGTCGCTGTCGATGTCGCGGAACAGCTCCGCGCAGATCGGCGCGAGCTTGGCCTCGGTGTAGCGGCTCGCCGCCCACGCCATATCGCGGGAGTAGACCTTGCCGAAGTTGCCCTTCGAGTCCACGAACGGGTGCAGCAGCGCGCCGTAGCCGCGGGACAAACGCACCATCGTGTCGTAGATGGCGGCGTCGCCGTGGGGATTGAGGCGCATGGTCTGACCCACGATGTTGGCGCTCTTCGTGCGCGCGCCGTTCAGCAGCCCCATCTTGTACATGGTGTAGAGGAGCTTGCGGTGCGACGGCTTGAAGCCGTCGATCTCCGGAATGGCGCGGGAGACGATGACCGACATCGCGTAGGGCATGTAATTGAGCTCCAGCGTCTCGGTGATGCGCTGATCCAGGACGGCGGCGTGCAGCCCGAGAACGTTGGGGTTCGTCTTGTGCTTGACTTCTTCCGGTTGCTTCTTCTTTGGCATTGGTTGACCTGCCTTATCTTAATCCTTCACTTCGTAGCGCTCGACCGTCGTCTCGAGGCCGTAGCGCTCCTTGACGGCCTGAAGCCTGCGCATCGGCTCGCCGCTCATGTGCGCGGCGAGCGCCGGGCCGTCGCGCCACTTCTCCAGCAGCGCGCAGTCGGTTTCCTCCTGCGCGGAGAAATAGTAGTCGTACTGCAGGCAGCCGTCCTCGTTTCGGACCGCCTGCTGCAACCCGGAGCGCTGCATCTCCCGGATGAAGCCGCGGGCCGCGCCCGCCGCGCCGGTATAATAGCAATGAACGATGATAGCTGCCATGGTGCTGCCTCCTTTACGACACGTCGATCATTTCCAGATACTTATAGCCGTTCTCCGCGATGTGGTCCTTGCGCCCTTGCAGGTTGTCGCCGAGCAGCAGGTCGAACACCTCGCTCGTGCGCTCCATGTCCTCCGGCGTCACGCGGATGAGCCGCCGCGTCTCGGGATTCATGGTGGTGAGCCACATCATCTCCGGATCGTTCTCGCCGAGGCCCTTGGAGCGGTCGACCTTGACCTTTTTGCCCTCCAGATCCCTGACGATGTCGTTCTTCTCCTTGTCCGTGTACGCGAACCACGTCTTGTCGCCGCAGTTGATCTCAAAAAGCGGCGTCTCCGCGATGTAGACGCAGCCCTCGCGGATGAGCGTCGGGCACAGGCGGTAGATCATGGTCAAAATCAGCGTGCGGATCTGGTAGCCGTCCACGTCAGCGTCGGTGCAGATGACGACCTTGTTCCAGCGCAGGTTGTCCAGATCAAAGGCGCTGAGCTCCTTGGCGAACTTCCCCTGCACCTCCACGCCGCAGCCGAGCACCTTGAGAAGATCGGTGATGATCTCGCTCTTGAAGATGCGCGGATAGTCCGCCTTGAGGCAGTTCAGGATCTTGCCGCGCACGGGCATGATGCCCTGAAACTCCGCGTCGCGGGAAAGCTTGACGCTGCCGAGCGCGCTGTCGCCCTCGACGATGTAGATCTCGCGGCGGGAGACGTCCTTCGTGCGGCAGTCCACGAACTTCTGCACGCGGTTGGCGATGTCGATGCTGCCGGAGAGCTTCTTCTTCATGCCGAGGCGCTGCTTCTCCGCGCTCTCGCGGCTCCGCTTGTTGATCAGCACCTGCGCGGCGATCTTCTCCGCGTCGGTGCGGTTTTCGATGAAGTAGACCTCCAGACGGCTCTTTAAGAACTCCGTCATGGCCTCCTGCACGAACTTGTTCGTGATGGCCTTCTTGGTCTGGTTTTCATAGCTCGTGAGCGTGGAGAAGTTGTTGGAAACCAGCACCAGACAGTCCTCGATATCCTGCCAGGTGATCTTCGCCTCGCTCTTCTGGTACTTGCCGTTCTGCTTCAGATACGCGTCGATGGCGGAGACGAAGGCGCTCTTGGTCGCCTTTTCGGGACTGCCGCCGTGCTCGAGCCAGCTGGAGTTGTGGTAGTGCTCGATGCGCTGCACCTTGTTCGAGAAGCAGCAGGCGACCGAGAGCTTCACCTTGTACTCGTCCTTGTCCTCGCGGTCACGGCCGCGGCGCTCCGTCTCCCAGAACACGGGCGTGGACAGCGTATCCTCCCCCGCGAGCTCCGAAACGTAGTCCACGATGCCGTTTTCGTAGACGAAATCCTCCGTCTCGAACTTCCCCGGCGCCGTCTCGTTCCGGAAGCGGAAGGTGACGCCCGCGTTCACCACCGCCTGCCGCTTCATCGTCTCGGTGAAGTACTCGGCGGGGATGTCGATATCGGTGAACACGTCGAGGTCGGGCAGCCAGCGGGTCAGCGTGCCGGTTTTCCGGCCGCGGTCGGTCGGCTCGATCTTCAGCTCCTCGCCCTTTTTGCCCTGCACCTCGCCGCGCTCGAAATGCAGCGAATATTTATTCCCGTCGCGCCAGACGGTCACGTCCATGTAGCGGGAGGAATACTGCGTGGCGCAGGCGCCGAGGCCGTTGAGGCCGAGCGAATATTCGTAGTTGTCCCCCGCGTTGTTCTCGTACTTGCCGCCGGCGTACAGCTCGCAGTACACCAGTTCCCAGTTCCAGCGCTTTTCCTTGGGGTTGTAGTCCAGCGGGCAGCCGCGGCCCTGATCCTCCACCTCGACGCTGTGGTCGAGATAGCGCGTCACGGTGATGAGCCGGCCGTGCCCCTCGCGCGCCTCGTCGATGGAGTTGGAGAGGATCTCGAACACCGCGTGCTCGCAGCCCTCCAGCCCGTCCGAGCCGAAAATCACACCCGGACGCTTGCGGACGCGGTCCGCGCCCTGCAAGGCCGAGATGCTCTCGTTGCCATAATCCGTTTTCTTGATGTCCGCCATGCGTTTCTCCGTTTCGTTTTCTGCTGTCTGGAAAAATCCACAATACAATACTTGGTATATTATACCTGCAAACTTCCACAATGGCAAGTGTTTTTGCCGCAAACGCCGCAAAGACCCCCGTTTCGGCAAAAACCCCTTTCCCGCGCGGCATAAGTTGCCGGTAAACCGCCCGCCATAACCCCGGGGTCAACCCTTGCAAACGGCTTGCTTTCGGAGTTATTCACATTTTCCACAGAATTATCCACACCTTTATGTCAACGCTTTTCACCGCGAAAAATGTCGATTTTCGCTGCTCGCCGTATCGCGGTTTCCGCCGGACGCCGCGCTGCAATTTCGTCAATTTGCCGACTTGACAAACGCTTTTTCCTATGCTTCCCCCTTGCCGCAAAGCGGAAGATATGGTAGTCTTTTCCCGGGAAAGAAAGGAGATGTTGTATATGGAGCCGGTTCAGCGCTGGATCGAAGAATATCACATGGAACCCCACCCCGAGGGCGGCTGGTTCAGCGAGAGCTACACCGCGCCGGAGACGACGGCGGGGCGCAGCCTCGCGGGCAGCATCTATTTTTTGCTGCGGGGAGACGAGATCTCCCATCTGCATCAGATCGACTGCGAGGAGGTCTGGTACTACCATGCGGGCGGCGGCCTGCAGGTCACGATCGTCTCGAGCGCGGGCGAGGTCACGCGCGCGCTGCTCGGCCCCGACCTTGACGCCGGGCAGCGCTTCATGGTCGCGGTGCCCAAGGGCGCGCTCTTTGCCTCGGAAAACATCGACAAATCCCGCGCGACGCTGGTGAGCTGTATGACGACGCCGCGCTTCGACTACGCGGGCTTTCGCATGATCCCGCGCGCCGAGCTGGAAGCGCTCTGCCCCGCGCAGGCGGCGGAGCTCGGCTATCTCGTGCTGGAATGACGCGCAGAAAAGCGCCCCGCGGTCCGACGGACCGCGGGGCGTCTTTTTCACGGAATACCGGGGATGATGGCGGCGCTTCGCCTCAGCGCCACGCGAACGTCGCCATGCCGTAGACGTAGAGGAAGACGATCGCCGCCGGAACGAACCAGCGGAACAGCGGCTTCATCCAGCTCTTCACCTTCAGTCCGGCGCCGGCGTTGGCCTCCGCCGCGAACTGATCCCAGCCCCAGCCGAAGCCGTTGCAGCAGAACAGCGCCACCACGAGCGAGCCCAGCGGCAGCACGTTGGTCGAGACGATGAAGTCCCAGAAGTCCAGCCAGGTGCTGCCCTCCGCAAAGGGCTGGAAGTGCAGCACGCTGAAGCCCAGCGCCGTCGTCAGCGCCAGAGCGAACACCACCGCGCCGCAGACGGCGCAGCCCTTCGGGCGGCTCCAGCCGGTCAGATCGCGCACCATGGCGAGGATGTTTTCGCACACGCCCAGCACCGTGGACATGGCGGCAAAGACCATGAACAGGAAGAACAGCGTCCCCCACCAGCGGCCGCCCGCCATGTTGGCGAACACCGCGGCCATCGTGTCGAACAGCAGGCTCGGCCCCGCCGTGACCTCCAGGCCGTAGGAGAAGCAGGCCGGGAACATGATGAGCCCCGCCACAACGGCGACAAAGGTGTCCAGCACGATCACGTGCGCCGCCTCGCCGAGCAGCGAGCGCTCCTTGCCGATATAGCTGCCGAAGATCGCCATGCCGCCCATGCCGACGGAGAGCGTGAAAAACGCCTGATTCATCGCGCCCACGATGACCGAGCCGGTGATCTTCGAAAAGTCCGGGATGAGGTAGAACGCAAGGCCCTCCCCCGCGCCGGGGAGCGTGAGGCTGTGGGCCGCCAGCACCAGCAGCAGCACCAGCAGCGCGCACATCATGAACTTCGTCACGCGCTCAAGCCCGCTTTGCAGGCGGAAGCTCAGGATCACGAAGGACGCCAGCACCGTCACAAACAGATAGCCCACGTTCACCGCGGGCGAGGAGATCATGCCGACGAAGCTCAGCCCCTCGTACCGCCCGAGAGCGAACATGCAGAAATAATAGATGATCCAGCCCGTCACCACGCAGTAGAACGCCATCAGCGCCACGTTGCCCGCGAGCGAGACATATCCCCACGCGCCCCATTTCGCGCCCGGCTTCTGGAGCTTTTTGTACATAAAGACCGGGCTCACCTGCGCCGCGCGCCCCACGGAAAACTCCATGACCAGCGCCGGCAGACCGAGCAGCAGCAGGCACAGCAGGTACACCAGCATAAAGCTGCCGCCGCCGAACTGTCCGCACATCCACGGGAACTTCCACACGTTCCCGCAGCCGATCGCACAGCCGGCCGACAGCATGATAAAGCCGAGCCGGCTGCCAAGTCGTTCTCTTTTATCCATCATTCTCTCTCCTAACTCTTGATCCGCGCCTTTTTTGCTCGAAATCGCGCGGTTTTCACAGCATAATCCCTCCTTTCGGAAATGTCAATGCCCTCCGATATTTTGCGGTAAATTATGTTGACAAGTACAACATGTTGTGCTATGATGCGGCATGTATGCGAAAGGAACAGGCGTAGTATGCGTATTTCGGGCCTGCAAAAGATGACGCTTCTGGACTATCCGGGGCTGGTGGCCTGCACGGTCTTTACCGGCGGATGCAACTTCCGCTGCCCGTTCTGCCACAACGCCGCGCTGGTGCTGCCGGAGCGCGCGCGCTCCGGCGAGAGCACGGAGGACGTGCTCCGCTTCCTCGCATCGCGCAGGGGACTTCTCGACGGCGTGGTGATCTCCGGCGGCGAGCCGCTCCTGCAGCCGGAGCTGACGGACTTTCTGCGGCGCGTGCGCGCCATGGGCTATCGGATCAAGCTGGACACGAACGGCTCCTTCCCCGAGCGGCTCCGCGCGCTCGTCGAGGAGGGGCTGGTGGATCGGGTGGCGATGGATATCAAAAACTCCCCCGATCTCTACGCCGCCACGGCGGGGCTGCGGCTGCTGGACATCGCCGCCGTGGAGCGCAGCAAGAGCTATCTGCTCGAGGGGAGCATCCCCTATGAGTTCCGCACCACGGTCGTGCGCGGACTGCACACAGCGGAGAGCCTTGCGGACGCGGCGTGCTGGATCGCCGGCGCGCGGGAGTACTACCTCCAGCAGTACCGGAACTCCGGCGACATTCTCGCGCCGAACGGTCTCGGGGCGTTCCCCGACGACGAGATGCGCGCGCTTCTGACCACCGTGCAAGCGATCGTTCCCGCGGCGCAGCTGCGGGGCGTGGAATAGAAACAACGCGGCCATAAATATAGAGAGAGGGACGAAATCAACATGTATCGAGTGGAAAAGCGCGACGGTCGGGTCGTGGACTTTGACATCACCCGCATCGCCGCAGCCATCAAAAAGGCCTTTGACGCGACGAATACCGAGTACAACGACAGCGTCATTGATTTCCTCGCGCTCAAGGTCACGGCGGAGTTCCAGCCGAAGATCCATGACGGCGTCGTCGCCATGGAGGACATTCAGGACAGCGTGGAGGCCGTGCTCTCCAGAGGCGGCTACGAGAACGTCGCCAAGGCGTACATCCTCTACCGCAAGCAGCGTGAGAAGCTGCGCAACACCCGCGACACGTTCCTGGACTACAAGGAGACCGTGGACAAGTATCTCAACATCAGCGACTGGCGCGTGAAGGAGAACTCCACCGTCACCTACTCCGTCGGCGGACTCATCCTCTCCAACTCCGGCGCGATTACCGCGAACTACTGGCTCAGCGAGGTCTACGACGAGGAGATCGCAAACGCGCACCGCAACTGCGACATCCACCTCCACGACCTCAGCATGCTCACCGGCTACTGCGCCGGCTGGAGCCTGCGCCAGCTCATCCAGGAGGGTCTCGGCGGCGTGCCCGGCAAGATCACCTCCGCTCCCGCGAGCCATCTCTCCACGCTCTGCAACCAGATGGTCAACTTCCTCGGCATCATGCAGAACGAGTGGGCGGGCGCGCAGGCGTTCTCGTCCTTTGACACCTATCTCGCCCCCTTCGTCAAGGCGGACAACCTCTCCTACAAGGAGACCAAGCAGTGCGTGCAGTCGTTCATCTACGGCGTGAACACGCCGTCGCGCTGGGGCACGCAGGCGCCGTTTTCGAACATCACGCTGGACTGGGTCGTGCCCGAGGACCTCAAGAACATGAACGCCCTCGTCGGCGGCAAATACATGGACTTCACCTACGGCGACTGCCAGAAGGAGATGGACATGGTCAACAAGGCGTTCATCGAGACGATGATCGAGGGCGACGCCAACGGCCGCGGCTTTCAGTACCCCATCCCCACCTACTCCATCACGAAGAACTTCGACTGGACGCCCACCGAGAACAATAAGCTGCTCTTTGAGATGACCGCGAAGTACGGAACGCCGTATTTCTCCAACTACATTAACTCCGACATGGAGCCGAGCGACGTGCGCTCCATGTGCTGCCGCCTCCGCCTCGATCTGCGGGAGCTGCGCAAGAAGACCGGCGGCTTCTTCGGCTCCGGCGAGAGCACCGGCTCCGTCGGCGTCGTGACGGTCAACATGCCGCGCATCGCGTACCTCGCCAAGGACGAGGCCGACTTCTACAAGCGGCTCGATCACATCATGGATCTCTCCGCGCGCTCCCTCAAGGTCAAGCGCACGGTCGTCACCAAGCTGCTGGACGCGGGGCTGTATCCCTACACCAAGCGCTATCTCGGACACTTTGACAACCACTTCTCCACCATCGGTCTCGTCGGCATGAACGAAGCCGGCCTCAACGCCAAGTGGATCCGCGCCGACATGACCGATCCCAAGTGCCAGACCTTCGCCAAGCAGGTGCTCGACCACATGCGCGAGCGGCTGAGCGACTATCAGGAGCAGTACGGCGACCTCTACAACCTCGAGGCCACGCCCGCCGAGTCCACGGCCTACCGCCTCGCCAAGCACGACGTGGAGACCTATCCCGACATCATCACCGCGGCGGAGCCGGGCGGCACGCCGTACTACACCAACAGCTCCCACCTGCCCGTGGGCTACACCGAGGACATCTTCTCGGCGCTCGACATTCAGGACGAGCTGCAGACGCGCTATACCTCCGGCACCGTGTTCCACGCCTTCCTCGGCGAGAAGCTGCCCAGCTGGGAGAGCGCGGCGCAGCTGGTGCGCAAGATCGCGGAGAACTACCGCCTGCCCTACTACACCATGTCCCCGACCTACTCCGTCTGCCGCGACCACGGGTATCTCACCGGCGAGCAGTTTACCTGCCCGCACTGCGGTCAGACCACCGAGGTCTACAGCCGCATCACCGGCTACTACCGCCCCGTGCAGAACTGGAACGCGGGCAAGACGCAGGAGTACAAGGAGCGCCGCGAGTATATCATCGCCCGCTCGAAGCTGACCCACGAGGGCCCGCGGGAGGAGACCGCCGTGGAGCCTGCCGCCGTCGACGCCCCCGTCAAGGCGCAGCGCGCCATCCTGTTCGCCACCCAGACCTGCCCCAACTGCCGCATCGCCTGCCAGTACCTCGACAAGGCGGGCTTCGCCTACGAGAAGCTGATGGCGGACGAGAACGCGGAGCTGGCGCGGCACTACGGCGTCAAGCAGGCGCCGACGCTGGTGCTGGTGGACGGCGACCGGTTCGAGAAGATTGCCGGCGCGGGCGCGATCAAGCAGTATGTGACGCAGTCCGCGTAAGCAAAGGCGTCCGCGGCTGAAAAAAGCAAAAAAGGCGGCGGCGAAAGCCGTCGCCTTTTCGTAAAGGAGAGCGTATCATGTACGACGTCATCATCATCGGCGGAGGCCCCGCGGGGCTGACCGCCGCCGTCTACGCACGCCGCGCGGGCAAGAGCGCGCTGGTCGTGGAAAAGGACGCCTTCGGCGGGCAGATCGCCCAGTCGCCGCGGGTGGAGAACTACCCCGGCTTCCCCTCGGTCTCCGGCACGGAGCTGGCCGACCGGCTGCTCTCCCAGGCCATGGAGCAGGGCGCGGAGGTCGAGCTGGAGGAGGTCGCGGAGATCCGGGACGGCGGCGGGAGCAAAACCGTCGTCTGCGCCTCCGGCGCGAGGTTTGAAGGCCGCGCGCTGATCCTCGCCACCGGCGCGAAGCCCCGCGCGCTGGGTCTTGCGCGGGAGGAGCAGCTGACCGGCAGCGGCGTGAGCTACTGCGCGGTCTGCGACGGCGCGTTCTACAAGGGCCGCACGGCGGCGGTGGTGGGCGGCGGCAGCAGCGCCTTGCAGGACGCGCTGCTGCTCAGCGAGACCTGCGCGAAGGTCTACCTCATCCACCGGCGCGACCGCTTCCGCGGCGAGCAGGCGCTCGTCGACGCGCTTCGCAGGCGCGAGAACGTGGAATTTCTGCTGAGCGCGCAGGTCAAAACGCTGCTCGGCGGCGACGAGCTCACCGGCGTCACCGTCGAGCAGGACGGCGCGCGGCGCGACGTTTCACTGGACGCTCTGTTCGTCGCCGTCGGCTCGCAGCCGGACAACGGCGCTTTCGCGCCGCTGCTGCGGCTCGACGAGGCGGGCTACGCCGACGCGGGAGAGGATTGCCTCACGCCCACGGCGGGCGTGTTCGTCGCGGGCGACTGCCGGAAGAAAGCCGTGCGGCAGCTGACCACCGCCGTCGCCGACGGCGCGGTCGCCGCGCTGGCGGCGGTGCGCTGGCTCGAGGGCAGCTGAAGACAGCAAAAAGCAGGCGCGATGCGCCTGCTTTTTCGTTGGTATTCGCCTCTGTCAGCCGGTGAGGATGCGCGCGAGCGCGATGGTCTTTCCGTCCGGCAGCGCGGCGCGGAGCGACAGCACGCCGTCCCGCTCCCGCTTTTGCAGAACCAGCGTGTCGCCCTCGTAGCAGGAGGCGCGGTAGGCGATCTCCAGCTCGCGGATGCGCAGGTTCTGCCACGCGTCGCAGGAAAAAGCGCCCGCGATGGCGCGAAGGTAGGCCGCGTTGTTCATGTGCCCGCCGAGGTCGATGTCCGTCGAGCGCACGGTATAGCGCGCGAACTCCTCCAGCGGCTCATCCGTCAAGCGGGCGTGGGGCTCGTCCCAGACCGTCTCGCTCCGGAAGCCGAAGTCCGGCCGATACACGTCCGCCGCCGGATGCAGGCGGCCTGTCGTCTGATCCAGCACCGCCCACTCGGTCTTGCCCGCCGCCAGCAGCTCGCCGTTTTGCTCGATGGTGTAGTCGCGGTCGGCGCGCAGCTTTCCCGGCGCCTCCGGCCAGGTGGAGATCGTGACGCGCTCCATCATGCGCGGGCGGCGGTAAAAGCGCACGCGGGTGCGCACCGTCAGCCAGAACAGCCCCCGCGGGCTCAGCGCGTCGATGCCGCAGCCGATGGCGGCGGCGTGCTCCGCCGCGAGATCCATAAACAGCGCAAAGACGTCCGGCACGCCGAGCCGCGCGCTGCTGTCGCAGGCGCCGGGCAGCACGGTATATTCCTTCGAATAGCGGTTTTCCATCTCAGTAGTTCGTGATGTAGCGCTCGATCTCCCACGAGCTGACGCGGGTGCAGTAGGCCTTCCACTCCTCCTCCTTGCCGACGAGGTACTGGAGCAGCGCGTGGGTGCCCAGCGCGCCGCAGACCAGCTCGTCGCCGCGCAGCGCGTCCAGCGCCGCCTTGAGCGACTCAGGCAGCGAGCCGACGCGCTTGGCCTTGCGCTCGGCGGCGGAAAGCTCGTAGATGTTGTCGTTGACCTCGTCCGGCGGGGTCAGGCCGCGGCGGACGCCGTCCAGGCCCGCCGCGAGGCAGACCGCCAGCGCGAGATAGGGGTTGCAGGACGGGTCGGGATTGCGCAGCTCAATGCGCGTGGACGCGCCGCGGGGCGAGGGCACGCGGATGAGCGCGCTGCGGTTGCCCGTGGACCACGAGATGTAGCAGGGGGCCTCATAGCCGGGGACGAGGCGCTTATACGAGTTGACCAGCGGATTCGTCAGCGCGCAGAGCGCCGGAACGTGGTCGAGCACGCCCGCGATGAACTGGTACGCGACGGGCGAGAGCTTCCGCTCGCCGCTCTCGTCGAAGAACGCGTTTTTGCCGTCCTTGAACAGCGACATGTTGATGTGCATGCCGTTGCCCGCGATGCCGAACACCGGCTTCGGCATAAAGGTCGCGTGCAGGCCGTCCTTCTGCGCGATCGTCTTGACCGCCAGCTTGAAGGTCATGATGTTGTCGGCGGCGGTCAGCGCGTCGGCGTACTTGAAATCGATCTCATGCTGCCCGCGGGCGTTCTCGTGGTGCGACGCCTCGATCTCGAAGCCCATCTCCTCCAGCGCGAGGCAGATGCGCTGGCGCGTCAGCGCCGCGGTATCCAGCGGGCCCTGGTCGAAGTAGCCCACCTCGTCGTTGGTGCGGGTCGTGGGCTTGCCGTCTGCGTCGGTCTTGAAGAGGAAGAACTCGCACTCGGGCCCGACGTTGAACGTGTAGCCCATGTCCGACGCCTCTTTGAGCACGCGGTGCAATATGCCGCGCGGGTCGCCGGCGAACGGCGTGCCGTCGGGATTGTACACGTCGCAGATCAGCCGGGCGGAGATGCCCACGTCCTGATCCCAGGGCAGCACGGCAAAGGTGTCGAGGTCGGGGCGGAGATACTGGTCGGACTCCTCGATGCGGGTATAGCCCTCGATGGAGCTGCCGTCGAACATGATCTGGCCGTCGACGGCCTTCTCGATCTGCGAGGCCGGCAGCGTCACGTTCTTGAGCTGACCGAAAATATCGGTGAACTGCATGCGGATGAAATGGACGTTCTTCTCGCGCACGATGCGGATCACGTCTTCACGGGAGTATTTAGCCATTAAGCAGCGCCTCCTCTTGGTCATTCTGGCCATAGTATAATCGAATTGTTGTGCAGATGCAACAAAAATTTGCGCGAAGCCTCGGGGCTTCGCGCAAATCGATTTTGAGCGTTCAGTTCAGCCGGAACAGCACCGCGGCGACCTGCGCGCGGGTGATGGGCGCGGCAGGGCGGAAGCTGCCGTCCTCATAGCCGCCGAGCACGCCCAGCGCGCTGAGCACGCGGACGTGCTCCGCCGCCCACGCGGGGATGGCGCCGCTGTCGGAGAAGCTCAGCTCCGGCGCGCTCCAGCCCTTTTCCAGCAGGCGGCCCAGCATCGTCACCGCCTCCTGCCGCGAGATGTCGGCGTTCGGGCTGAAATAGACCTTGCCGCCCGCGCCGGACGTGCCGTTGACGACGCCGAGGGCGTACATCGCCTTTGCGGCGGGCAGCGCCCACGCCGCGATCTGCGCGCTGTCGGCGAAAGGCAGCTCCACCGCGCCGTAGTCCTCCTCCGGCGCGAGGTAGCGGTAGAGCATGACGGCAAATTCCTGCCGCGTGATGTTCGTGTCGGGGTGGTACTTGCCGCCGCTGCCGTTGGAGATGCCGGCGCGCTTGAGATACGCCGCCGCGGCGTTCGCCCAGTGGCCCGCGGTGTCGGGGAAGGCCGGCTCCGCGTCCTCCGCGGCCGGCAGCTCGATGCTGCGGCGCGCGAGGTTGCCGCTCGCGTCGCCCGCGGTCAGCGTCACGCGGTGGGCAAGCCCGTCCGCCTCCGGCAGCGCCGCGGAGAGCGCGCCGGTGCGCCTGTCGTAGGTATAGTTCAGCGCCGCGCCGTCCAGCGTCAGCGCCAGAACGGAAAGCGAGCCGCCGTCCACGGCGTCGAAGGCGCGGCCCGTGAGCGTGCGCGTCTCCCCGTCGAGGGCGAGCGTCGTCTCCGGCGCGGTCTCGTCGCGCCGCAGGTCGTAGGACAGCACCAGCTGGTCGAGCCAGAGCGTGCCGCTCGCGGCCTCGTCCGCGCCGAGCGTCAGCCCCGTGATCCGCTTCGCCCCGGCGGGCAGCGCCAGCGTGACGCTCTGCCAGCCGCTCGCGGCGAGCGCGTCGGGCGCGACCGGAACGGAGCCGGCGTCGGTCTCGACGCGCATCGTCTCCCGTCCGCCGTCGCCGTTGAGCCAGAAGTTGAGGCTGTTGTAGTCGGTGCCGACGGCGTAGTTCAGTGGCAGCGTCGCGTCGCTCTCGCCGTCCAGCGCGTAGTCGAGCCGCGCCGAGGCCCTGCCGAATTTCACGCGCGTTCCCGCGGTCTCGCGGGAGAGCGTGAGCCGCTCGAACGCGTCCTCGCTCTCCTCCACCTCGTCCGTGCGCGGCGCAAAGGCGTCCTCAAAGCCGTCGAGCCGCCGGAGCGGGATCGCCGCCACCGTGACGGGGACGGACACGCTCGTTTCGCCCGCGCCGACCGTCAGCGTTCCCGCGCCGGCGGACGCGCCCGCGCGGAGCGTATAGCCGTCGGGCAGGATCGTGACGCCGTCGCCCTCGTAGGTCCAGGTAAAGCAGCTGTTGTCCCCCGCGAGCGCGAGGTGATTGACGATTCCCTCCGCCGTCAGCGCGACGTCGCTCTCCGGCGCGACAGTCAGCGACGTGACGGCGCTGCCGTTGCGCCGCAAAACGATGCTCTCCGGCTCCATGACCTCGACGGTCACGGACGCGCTCTTGCCGCCGTAACCCGCCGTGACGGTCACGACGCCCGGCGTCTCGGGAACGGTCAGCACGCCGTCGGCGCTCACCGCGCCCTGATCCGCGCTGTAAGAAAGCGCGCGGCCCGTCGCCAGCGGGAGATAGTTCGTGTCGATCACGGCGGCGGTCAGCGCGACCCGCGCGCCGGGCAGCGCCCGCGTTTTCTCCGCCGCGAGATAGACGTGATCCGCCGCGCCGCTCGGCGTGTTCGGCGCGACGAGGAACACCTGGTTGCTCACCGCGCGGAGGCTGCCCTCGGAGGGCGCGTTGATCACGCGCGAGGCCGTCGCCTCCGGCGTCGTGGCGACCATCGTGGTCGAGCCGCCGCCGTCGAGCGCCACCGCCGTAACGCAGCCCAGCTCCACCAGCCGCATCGCCACCGCCGTCAGGCTCGCGCCGATGCTGTAGCCGCTGCGGCGGCCGTCGATCGTGTAGAACACCAGCGAGCCGTCGGCCTTCTGCCCGATCGCCGTGCGCGGCGCGCTGCCGGAGGGCAGCCCGCCGACTACCGTTCCGTTTTGCACCAGCAGCTCCGGTGCGCCGATGAGATTCACCACGTCGTTCCACGCGCCGCCGGCTCCGGAGGAGACGTGGATCACCACCTCGTCGCCCGGCTGCAGGGCCAGCAGCGGCGCGGTGAACGCCTCGCCCGCGCGCAGGTTCGCGCTGAGCACATATTTCCCCTCGGGCACGGCGGCGTCCGTCGACTCCGGCAGCACCTCGTCCACGCGCAGCGTCAGCCGCCCGCCGATGGTCAGCGCGCCGGAGGATACGGAGCAGACGACCTCCACGCCGGTCTCGCTGGTGCCGGTGGTGCCGCGGTCGTTGAAGCGGTGGTCGTAGAGGAATATCCCGTATTCGGACTGTCGCAGGTGGTCGAAGGCGAAGACGTCGAAGCCGCCCTCCCCGTTCACCGTCGCGCGCAGGGACAGCTTCGGGTCGCCGATGAGCGCCGTGCCGTCCGTCCGGAAGCCGACGGCATAGTGCGCGTCGCCGTTGGCGTTGCGCAGCACGCCGCCCACCATGGTCGAGCCGACGGGCATGCCGTACTGTACGCTGTAGTAGTCGCCGTTGACGCCGGCGACGACGCGGACGTTCCGCGCCTCCAGCTCCTTCGCCGCCGCCGCGACAGTGGTAAGCGAGCGCGCCGTGTCGCCGCAGGTGACGAGCGGCTTCACGCGCTCGTTCGGCGTGTAGACGACGTAATGCTCCTGCCGCAGGTCGGAGTAGGCGTCGCTCCAGAACGTTCCGGCGGCCAGCTGCACGCCGCTGCTCACCGTCACGTCGGACGCGGCGAGGTCATGCCCCAGCGCGTCCGAGGCGTAGGCGGGCAGACTGCCCAAAAGCATCGCGGCGGCCAGCGCCGCGGAGAGAAGCTTACGAATATGCTTGTTCACAATATGTCCTCCTCAGGTAAGGCCCAGCGCGTCCTGTACGCGCAGAATGATCTCGTTGGAAACCAGGAACCCTCGCGGGGTCAGACGCCAGTTCGGCCCGTTTTGTTCCGCGAGGCCGTGAGCGGCGCACCGGCGCAGCAGCGCCTCCGCTCCCGCGAGCTCCGCCGCCGGCAGCCCCCGCGCGGTGCGAAGTCCCAGCATGACGCGCTCCGCCGCGCGCTCCCGCGGCGCGATCGCGGCGTCCTCGCCGCAGACGCGCTTTCCCGCGAGGAACGCGTCCAGATCCCGCGCCAGCGCGAAGCGCCGCCCGCCGAAGTCCGAGTGCGCGCCCGGGCCGAAGCCGAGATACTCGCCCAGCGTCCAGTACTTGCCGTTGTGCCGCGATTCCCGCCCGGGCCGCGCGAAGTTGGAGATCTCGTACTGCGCATAGCCCGCCGCATCCAGCCGATCGACGGCGTCGAGGTACATCTCCGCCTGCGCGTCGTCGTCCGGCAGGTCGAGACTGCCGCGCCGTGCGTAGAGCGGCGTACCCGGCTCGAGCTTCAGCCCGTAGCAGGAGAGGTGCTCCGGCGCAAGGGCGACGGCCGCGTCGAGATTTTCCCGCCAGCGCCGCCGCGTCTGTGCGGGCAGGCCGTAGATGAGATCGAGGCTCAGGTTGTCGAAGCCCGCCCGCCGCGCCGCGCCGACGGCCGCCTCCGTTTCGCGCGCGGTATGGATGCGCCCGACGGCGCGCAGCTCCTCGTCGTCCGCCGACTGCATGCCGAGCGAGATGCGGTTGAAGCCCGCGTCGCGCAGCGCGCGCAGCATGCCCGCGTCTCGGGCGCTCTCGGGATTGGCCTCCAGCGTGATCTCCGCGTCCGGCGCGACCGCATAGCGCGAAATCGCCGTCTCCAGCAGCTTCGTCAGGCGGGACGCGCCCAGCAGGCTGGGCGTGCCGCCGCCGACGTACACGGTGTCGACGGTGTAGCCCGCCGTCCGCGGCGCGGCGTCGCGAAGCGACGCGCACAGCGCGCTCACGTAGGCGTCCATACGCTCCTCGCTCCGCGCAAGGGAGTAAAAGTCGCAGTACAGGCACTTTGAGCGGCAAAACGGTATGTGGATGTAAAGCCCCAACGGGCGCAGCGATTCCATGCCGCCATTTTACGCGTTTTTTGATCGCCGCGCAAGGGCGATTCATAAATTGCACAGAACTGGCAAAACTACCGCAAAAAGGAGGGTCCGCTATGGATATGACGCCAAAAGAGTATCAGGCCTACGTCAAACAGAAGGCGCCGAAATCGCCCGTCGTCAAGGATACGGCGCTGGCGTTTCTCGTCGGCGGCGCGATCTGCGCAATCGGTCAGCTGATTGCGAACGGCTTCGCGGCGCTCGGCCTCGACAAAACGGACGCGGGCACGGCAACGTCGATCGCGCTGGTCGCGCTCTCGGCGCTCTCAACGGGGCTGGGGCTCTACACGAAGCTCGCCCGCTTCGCGGGCGCGGGCACGCTGGTGCCCATCACGGGCTTTGCCAACGCGGTGGTCTCCCCCGCGCTGGACTTCAAGAGCGAGGGCTTTATCACCGGCACGGCGGTCAAGATGTTCACCATCGCGGGGCCGGTCATTGCCTTCGGCACCGCGGCCAGCGTGGTATACGGCGTCGCGCTGATGCTGCTGGGCGCGGCATAGACTGCGCGCCGCAAAAACCTGTTCCCTTTTTCCGCGCGTTCTGATACAATGCTCTCGGCCGCCCGATCGGCGGCCGAGAGCATGAGGGGAGGGCGCATCATGGCGGAGACAGAGCGCTGGCATATCCTGTTTTCCGGACGCGTGCAGCACGTGGGGTTTCGCTACACGGCGTTCTATCTGGCGCGCGGGCTGTATATCACCGGCTGGGTGGACAACCTGCCGGACGGCCGCGTCGAGATGGAGGCGCAGGGCCCTGTCAGCCAGCTGCGCAAGCTCATCATTCAGCTCAAGAGCCACGGACACATCCGCATCGACCACATGGACGTCACGAGCATGGAGCCGGTCCCCTATGAGCGCGGCTTCGAGGTGCGGGGGTATTAAGATTGCAAAAACGATACGGACGGGCAAGCATATAATGCTTGCCCGTCCGTTCTGCCGGCGTCTATGCGGCGAATCTTGCCGTATTCACTTGACGAAGTCCCGATAGAGGAATGTCACGATCTGCGCGCGGGTGCAGCGCTCGTCCGTGCCGAACAGGTTGCCGCCCATGCCGTTGGCAACGCCGTTCTCGACCGCCCACGCGACCGCGTCGCTGTACCACTGCCTCCGGGGCACATCGGCAAACGCCGCTTCCTTTGTCGCCTTGCCGCTCTCCATGCGGCAGAGCATCGTCACGACCTGCGCACGGGTCACGACGCCGTCCGGGTTGAACGCGCCGTCCATGCCGTTCGTGACGCCGTTCTCGACCGCCCACGCAACAGCTTTCGCGTACCAGCTCCCCGCGGGCACGTCCGCGAAGTTCGCCGCGCTTCTCGGCTCCGGCGAGCCGGACATGCGCCACAGGAACGTGACCGCCTGTGCGCGGGTGCAAGCGCCGTCCGGCAGGAAGCGCCCGTCGCCCATGCCGTTGGTGACGCCGTTCGCCGCGGCCCAAAGCGCGCCGTCGAGATACCAAGCGGCCGTGAGGTCGCTGAACGGATTCGTCTGCGGCTCATACACCACGACGTAATCGGAGAAGTGGCTCGTGCGGAAGTGCAGGACGCCGTTCGACGCGGCTGCGGGAACGCGTGCGAGCGCGCCGCTCGGCGCGGCATAGTAGACGCGGTAGTCCTTCGCCTCCGCGCCCGCCTTCGGCGTGAACGGAAAGCTGAGTACCGCCGTGCCGCCGCCGAAGTCGGAGATGGGCGCGCCGCCGCTGCTGAGCGCGACGGCGAAGCCGCCCTCGACCTCCTTGCCCTCCAACGCCGCGGTCTGCGCGGCATTGAGGTCGCTCGCCGCGAGGCCCTCCATCGTCAGCTCCAGCGCGCCGGAGCCGAGCTGCTCCGCGACGGCGGCGACCGCGCTCTCGTTGAGCGTCACGCTGCCGTTCGCGGTGGCGATGGTGAGACTGTCGCTGCCGCTGTTGCCGTCCAGCGCGTCGGCGATGGCCTGCATCGACGCGGCGGGAACGCTGACAGTGGTGACGTCCGCGCCGAGGCCCGTGAGGTCGAGCGTCAGGCCGGCGTTGCCGCCGTCCGAGCCGACCGCCGACGCGATGGCGGCGCTGCTGATGGGCGCCACGCTGGCGGTGCCGCCGCTGACCGTCGCCGAGACGTTCAGCGCGCCGTCGTTCGATGCGGGCGCCGGCGCGGGAGCCGCCGCGGGCGAACCGGAGCCGCTGTCTGAATCGCCGCTGTAGTTGTTGTTTTGGGTATTGTTGTCATTGCCCGCATCCGCCCGGATCGCAAAGCGGTAGGTCGCCGCGGCAACGGGGCTGTCCTCATATCCCGTTTGGACCGCGACTGCCTTGACCGTCATCGCCTTTGTGATGGGGAACGGGCCGGTATACTTCGCGCTTGCCCTCGTCGGGGCAGAGCCGTCGGTCGTGTAATAGATCGTCGCATCGTCTGTCGCCGTGATCGTCACAAGCGCGTTGCGCACGGCGTCATCCGTCGACGCAGGGCTGATGCCCGGCGCGGCAAGCTGTGTTTTTTCCGCGACGGAAAGGCTCGCGTTGGCATACGCGCTCGCCATCTTGACGCCCGCGTAGCTCCTGACGTTGTCGGAAACGGCAACGGCGACGGTCCCCGACAGCGCTCCCGCAAGCTTCACCGTTTTGGTGTAGCGCGGCGCCGTGCCGCTCTCATAGATGATATTGGACGGCGCCTGCTCGCTGTCAAGCTTCGTCGGCGCGACGGGCTGCCCGTTCAGCGTGAAGTACGCCCCCGTCAGCGTGCTTTCGTCCATATACTTGCTGAACGTGATATACACGCCGTCGCTCTTCGCCTCGACGCTTTGCACCGTGGGCGCCGTATAATCGACCAGCGGGATATTGACGTCCAGCTGCGCGGGCAGCACGGGCAGATACGCTACCGCGACGCTGCCGACGGTATAGGTGCGCGTCGCCGCTCTGTCCTTCCCGCTGTTGCCGGAAGCGTAGCCCGCCTTCTCCGCGACAACGTACCAGCTGCCCTCCGGCACATCCCAGCTGTAGTGTCCGGTCGCGTCGCTGGCGACGGGGTTCGCCTGTCCGAGATATGCGCTGTCATCCCAAAGAGCCTTCGGGTTCTCCGCGCTTTCGTAGTTGTAGAGCGTTACCGTCGCGCCCGAAACGGGATTCGAAAGCACCGCCTCATACACGATGCCGGAGGGATCGTGTACGGGCGTCGTTTCGGCGGTCTGGGGAGGCCGATAGCCCTCGCTGAACGGGTCGTTGAACACGTCCTCGTTCACACTGTAGATGCCGAAGCCCATCTCCTTATTGTAGTCCTTCTTCTCCTGCTCCATCTTCTTCATCGCGCTCTTGCGCTCCGAGTCGGACGCCTTATACGCGTCCACCCTGGCGAGCAGTCTGTCCACCGCCTCCTTGACCTCTGCGTTGTTCGTGTCGTTTGCCGCCTTGATGAGCGTGCTGGTAAGGTCGTACACCAAGGCGCCCTCCGCGCCGAGAGGCCCGCCGAACAGGCTGAACACGCCGGAGTAAAAGCCCAGCTCATCGGTCACAGCCGCCGTAAAGGCGTCCTGCACGCCCGCCATCTCGATGGCGTACTCCACGTCGGCAAGCGCCTCCAGCAGCTCCTTGGTCTCCTCCTTGCCGTGCTTGCTCCGATAGGCGTGGCTGGGATCCTTCTCCATATTGGCGTAATATCGGTAGTTCTGCATCAGCTGCTCGCGGATGCCCGTGATGTCGCCGAACTTGGTCTCCGGCGTCGATATCTTGCTGCCGATCCCGATGCCGGCGACTCCATACGCGGATTCCTCCACACTGATCGCGTAGGAGCCGTATTTCGCGTCCTCGAAATTGACGACGCGGGTCAGCCCCTTCTCGCCGTTCGCTCGCGCCCAAGCGTCGCCCTTGCTGAGGATCTTCGCGCCGCCGTAGTTGACGATGGACAGCGCGCCCTGCGCGTAGGTCTCCTTCTTGACCTTGAACGGGTTGATCTTGAACGACATGCCGCCCGTGCGGTTCGACGCCGCAAGTACCATCGACGCGTAGACCCGATTCTCGTCCAGCTGCCTGACGTTCGCATGGAGCGCGGACGCGGGCGTATAGCGGTAGGGCGGCTCGGTGGCGTTGGGGATCTGGTTCGCCGCGGTGTGGATGGGCGAGGTGGCGCCGGAGGGGATGATGGCAGTCTGGTTGCGCATCCACTTGCCCTCCTTAACGCTGTAAAGATACTCCACCTTGAGCGACGAGCCGATCATCTCGCCGTCTTTGAACATATCGGGGTTCGGCTCCGTCCGGGGATAGCCCATGCTGTTGACCGTGCGCGTGAGGGAGCTGGGCTTGCCGTACTTGTCGTAGTAAAGCGTGTTGGTGAAGAACAGGTACTGATAGTCGCCGTAGGAGGCGGAGCTGGACTTGTAGCCCTTGCCCGTCAGCTCCTCGATGCGCCATTTGACGCCGCTCTGCGACCACGTGGGCTGATCGACCCAGGTGCGGATCTCCGTAACGTTGGATGCGCCATTGGCGGTGGCCTCGCTGCCGGTCAGCGTCGCGAAGCTCACGTCCGGGTCGCTTTCCAGCCCGTTGTTCATCGAGCTGACAATGCTGCTGAACACGTCGCTGAGGGACTTGCTCGACGTACCGCGCAGCAGCGCGGCATAGACCGGACCCTCGCCGTCGTCTCTATCAGCGGCCGCGGTGAGCGCGCCGACCCGGTCGGCGGGCGTCCAGCTGCCGTTGTTGCTGTAGTTGAATTCAGGGTCGTTTATGTTGTACCAATCTTCACTGGAAATAGAATCATCACTGGCGATTACACCGCCCTCATAACCCATCAGCTCATACAGCAGGGTCTGGCGCGTATCAGACGCCTTTGTCGCTCCGGTGCTGGTGGTGCCGTCGACGTTGTAGAGGACATAGGCGTGGTCGATCAGGCTCTTATTGCCGCTGTCCTTTAATTCCTCGCCGCTGACCGTGAGCACCGGCGTCGTCGCAGCGCTCTGCGCCGCCTGATACAGCACCTCGACGCCGGTGGGATAGTTCGCGCCGAAGTACTTCTCCTCGCTCTGCCACGTTAAGCCGTTCTCCCCGCCAATCTGCGCCGCCGGAAGCAGGTAGTCCCCGCCGACGGTGTGGACGCGGAAGAACACCTTACCCGTGAGCGTCGCTGCGTCGCCGGTTTTCGCCGCCGCGGGATTGCCGACCGTCATATCGGCCAGCTTACCGGGGTTACTGATGGTCGCCTCATATTGGTACTTCGTGCTGCCCGTGGCGGTGTACGCAGCGGGCGCGCCTGCGATGGACAGCGGGGTCCTGCTCCCGTTGGTGTACAGCGCCAGCTCCGTCAGCACGGGACCGGAGGGATCGTAGGCCAGCTCCGCCGTCGCGGAGATCACGTCGCGTTCGTCGGTGGTCTGCTCCGCGCGGAGCATATGAATATAGCCGCTGCCGGCGGGGTACGCCGTGCCGGAGTAGAGCCCCTTCCCGTCCGTCTTCGCGATCGCGATGAGCGTCTCGTTGTCGTAGAGCTTTACGACGCGGTCCTTCACCGCGACGCCGGAGAACGCAAACGCGTCGGGCTGCTTAACGGTTTTTTGTGCGCCATTGGCGGTGACGCTCACCGTCCGCGCGCCCACGCGGGCGGGGGCGCAGAGCGTGATGCCCGGCACGGCCTTCGTCGTTACGGAGCCGATCACGGCCGTTTTTTCGCCGTAGCCCGCCAACACCTGCGCACTTTGATCGGTTCCCGCCGTATCGCTCTGGCGGAGGTAGAACGTAAAGTTCAGCGGAAACGTCCAGTCGACCGCTGTATTGCCAGTTTTATTCACAAATCCATCTGTCGCAACGCTGGAAACCGTGACGTAGGTCCCGTTGACCGTCACCCCCTGCAAGGCGTTTGGGTTGTTCGTCATCAAGCGAAGGCCGCTGAAGGCGGCGTTGTCGCTGCCGTAGATCTCGCTTTCCAGAACGCCGGAAATCTTGTAAAGCTCGCCCTGCGCGGCGGTCGCCGGGCCGGTGACGCTGCCGACGATGGACGCCTCCTGCTTCGGCGGCGTGATACCCGTCACCGCCGTGGTCTCGCCGCGCCGGACCGTAAAGCTGCCGTAAGAGCCGACGGGGCTGCCGCTTATCTCGTAATTCGTGGAAAGATAGACCGTGCAGTCCGTGCCGTTCTCACCGGCGGGCAGGCTGCACCGCAGGGCGCTCGCGGGGTGTCTGACAAAATAGCTGCAGCTTCTGACCAGAACGTTAAAGCCTGAGCCGCCCAGCGCGCTCCAATCGAGGACGCCCAGACGCACAGGCGACAGCGTCACCTTGCCGCTTTTGTTCGCGTAGAGGGTCACCGAAGCGCTTGTTGCCTCCGTATCGTCCGTGGTCATGGAAAGCGTGTATTCGCCCGCCGCAGCGCTTGCGGGCAGCTCGAGGGCAAAGGACGCGCCGTCGGCGGGCGAGTAGCTCTTGACGGTCGTGTTGCCCTGTTCGAGGACAAAGCGCGGGTTCGTGACGCTCCGGCCGTCGGCGATGACGACGGTCAGGCAGCCCGCCTGCTCGAGTGTGACGTTCTGCGTTTGGGCAGACGAGGTGACGGCGATACCGCCGATCTCTTTCTCTCCATAGCCGTCCGCCCACACGGTCAGCGTCGCGCTCTTGTCCGCGTAGAGGTTCGTAAAGCTGTATGCGCCGTTCGTGCCCGTGACCGTGCTGAAGGTCTTTGTCTCGCCGTTGACCTCCTGGCTCACGATGACCGAGGCGTAGGGGATGCCCTTGCTGCCATCCGTGACCGTGCCCGAGAGCTGCCCGGTCTTTTGCAGCAAGGGATAGTTGACGGTGATGGTCCTGTTCGTCTTGTCCGCCGTGATCTGCGGTGCTTCTTGATCGTAGTTCGCCAGAGTGCTCACGTTGGGATCGCAATAGGTGTTTACGGACAGCTTGGTCGCATCGGCGTCCGCGAGCCAGTAGCGGCTGACCCACGTGCTCCCATCCTGATAGTCATGGGCAGAGAGGTAGTTCGTGCCGTTTTCAGTTGCGATCCTCAAGGTGGTGGAAATGCCGTTTTGCTCGTCAGTTGAAGGATCGCTGCCGTTCAGCTTTTTGACCACCGTGTAGCCCGTCAGATCACTGCCGTTCGGCGTGACGGTGATTTCGTTGCCCGCGCCGCCGCTGCCGGTACGGGTCACCGCGGCGCTGTATGCGTGTCCCTTTCCCAGCGCGTCGTACGCGAACAGTTGCGCGGTATAGCTGCCGCTGCCGACGTCGACGTTGAACGCCGCGGTGCTGTCATACACCGTCTGTGTCGTCTGCCGATCACTGCCGTAGGTGAGCCGCAGCGACAGGTCCATGTCTTTGACGCTGTCATAGTTGCTGATGGTCACATAAACGCCCTTCCCATCCAGCAGCGGCGCGGAGCAGCTCGTCCCTGTCATGGCGTAAGCCGTATCCGCGGACGCCCACGGCTCGGACTGCACGGCGGCGGTCACATAGCTCCCGCTCGACGGGTTCTTGACGTTCGTTACGGTGAACGCCACGCCGTCCGCCGCGGTAATGGCCGTGCTGCCGTCAAAGGACAGCGTGATCGCCGTTTTGCCCTCGTTGATTGCGCCGGTCACGCCGCTTTGGGGCGTCGTGACGGAAATCGAGCTGTCATCCTGTAATATCCCGCCGGGGACCGTCACGGTCAGCTTTGAATCTGCGGTCGGCGTCAGCGTGACAGAGGGACGCAGGACAAAGCGCCAGCTTGTCGTCTTGCCCCAAAAGGCGGAGTCCGGCGTCAGGAGCGCCGTCCAAATCCCGTTGGCGGTGTGCCTGTCGACGGTCAGCGTATACGCCCTGGCCGCGGGCGTGGTTCCGTCAGTGTTGTTTGTCGCCGTAACGGTAAAGGAGTACGCTCCGCCCGCCGAAGGCGTGCCGCTGATCACGCCGGTGGTTTGGTTCAGCGTGAGCCCGTCGGGAAGGCTTCCCGCGGAAATGCTCCATTGCGTGACATGGACGCCCGCGAGCGCCGCGCTGTACGCCTCCCCCACATGGGCGGTCGGGAGAGCTGCGGTGGAGATATACGGGTTTTCGTCGACCACGCCGGTCACCGTCAGGGACTGCACCGGAAGATCGCCGCTTTTGAAATAATAGGTGTGCATCGTGCCGGGAACTCTGGTGTACGCGGTATCCCAATCCACATAGCTGTATATGTCTGGCAGCAGCCGCGTCGCGGCGGTGAAGTTCGGATAGGTTCCGGTCAGCGTGTAGTACTGATATTGGCGGGTGATCGCAGTCGTGTTGCCCTGCCCGTCTACGGAATAAACGGTGCTGAATTGATAGCCGAAGTACGTGCTGCCGCTGTCTTGGCACAGGCGCAGCCTCAAATAATCGGGCAATACGATCTCCTCCGCGCCGAGGTCCGGGTCCTCCGTGAGATCGGCGGTATAGCTTCCGCCCAGCGAGAGCGCTTCGGTTTGCGCCGCGGTGGTATCGGCGACCATGACCGACGTCTGCAAAGCGCCGTATTCCATCATCGTGCCGTTTAACGTCAGCGTCGTTTCCGTATCGCTCTTCAGGACGGAGGCCGTCCCTCTCGCATTGATGGCAATGCCCTTGTCCAGCGTCAGCGAACCCTCGCCGCAGAAGTACAGCGAACCGCCGAAGCTCAGCGCGTCGGAGCTGACGCGGATCAGGGCGTTCGCCCCTTCCAGTTTGATTTTAAAATCCGTGCCCATGCCGTAGGCGCGCAGGCCCAGGTCGCTGTGGGAGAAGTTATGCAGCGTCAGCGTGTTGTCGCTCTTGCTGTAGCTTGCATAGCTGTCCTCTCCACCGTATGAGGCGGGCGCCGTGTCATCCTTCAGCGCCTGCCAGACCCTTTGTTCGCTGTTGCCGGAAATCATCTGGAACAGCAGAACGCCCCTCGCGGCTGCGCTGTCGGCGTCGCCCGCCCACACGCCCGTCGGCAGCAGGCCGAGCAGCAGCGAAAGTGAAAGCGCCAGTCCCAGAAGCCGTCTTCCTGTCCTCATACCAAAATCCCCTTTCGGCATAGTATTTCACTTTGCATACTACACCGAAAGGGGATTTTTTGTAGGTCGTAAGTGCGCCAACGTGCGCGGCGGGGCCGAAAAACGCTATATTTGGCGGTAGAGCTGCGCGAGGCCCACGCGGCTCTTCGCCCCGGTCTTCTGATAGAGCGCGGTGATGTGCCGCTGCAAAACGCGGCGGGAGATCAGCAGCTCGTCCGCGATCTCCTGCAGGCTGTCCTCGGTCAGCAGGAGCTTTTCCAGCACCTCCGTCTCACGCTCCGTCAACGCGTAGCGCGCACGCATGGCGGCGAGGGGGTCGGCAGGGGGTTCCGCCGGCGCGGGCACGGGGCTGAAAGCCTCGCGGGACGTCAGGTTGAGATCCCCGTTGACCGCCAAGGCCACAATGACCGCCACCAGCAGCGCCGCCTCCACCCCGATGACCACCGGGACGGCGCTGTCGGAAAAGCGCAGCAAGCCCATCGCCACCCCCGCCGCACCGTCAATGACGCGGCCCATGCCCGCCCACAGCGCCGGCCGCCGCGTGCGAGGCGCAAGCCGCCAGAAGGTCAGCGTGTAATAGGAGATCGCCGCGGCGACCCCAATGTAAAAGAGGCACATATTGAGGTAGTACGCCCCCGCGACCCCCGTCAGCACGGGATTGAGCAGCGTGCATAAAATCGCGCAGAGCGCCGTCAAGGGCAGGAACCGCCCCTGTTTCACATCGCCCAGCAGCCCAAAAAGCAGGAAGCAGGGAACCAGCGTCAGCCGCGGCCACCCGAAGGCACTGTAAGCGGTATAACCGGTCAAGACCTGCATCCGCTCAATGTAGCCGTCATAAAAGCAGTTGAGCAGGATCAGCGCCGTGGTCACAACGCAGGCGCAGCTCAGGGAGACGGTCAGCGCTCCGCCCTGCGGCTCCGCCTCATCGTCGGCTTCCCCGGCGGCCGGCTCCGGCATGCGGAGCAGGAGATCGGCAAGCAGGGCGAACGCCGCGAGCATGGCGACAGGCAGGAGCGGCGACGCGCCGTGCCAGAGCTGGAGCGGGAATTGCAGCGCGTTTGCCGCCGCGTAGCCGGCGCCCATGCTGATTCCCGCGCGGCTGCTCCCGCGCAGGGTCTCGGACATGCGCCAGTAGACCAGTCCGCCCATGTAGCCGAGGCAGAAGATGACCGCGGAGGCGACGTACCGATAGACGAACGCGCCCCTTGTTGAGAACAGCGCCGCCGCGCCGAGAGCGTAAGCGGCCATAGCCGCCGCAGTCAGCAGCCGGCGGCTCCGCTTGCCGCGCAGAACGCGGCGGGAAACGGGAAACGCCAGAAAGCCGAGCACGGAGCAGACCTGATGCAGATAATATAAAGTTTCCTGCTGTGATGCGGCAAGGTAAGCCGCGCCGCCGTGGCTTCCGAGCTGCAGCGTCGTCGTGTGCAGGAACATATAGGCGGCAAAAAGAACGGCGCGCGGGGTCCTTTTAAGCATAAGCGAATACCTCGCTTGATGGAATGGCTCAATTATGCAAGAAATCGGGCGTCTTGTCAATCATTATCACCATCTGGCGGCTGCGCGGACGGGCGCCCTTCTTGTCCGACAGGCGTCATGTCAACGAGCAGGGCTGAGGGCCAACGCCGCCACACATTTGCCGCAACGCCCGTTAATGGTATCAAGCAACCCGATGGCACGATCAAATTCCTGACGCCGCGGCAGGCGGCGGATCTGTTCGGGCACTCCACGTCGGAAATCGCAGAGATATACTATGTCAAGAAAGACACGGCGCGGCTGAGCGGGATCACAGAGGGGTTCGAGCTGTGAGGGTGTGTGGAAAAAATGCGCAGCTGAAAACAAAGAAGGTAGACTTTCCTGGCGCAGCGCGCTATACTCAAAGCGGTCGTAATCGCTAAAGGAGGAATCTTATGAAAAACAAATCTTCAGATATTGATTATGCTCTTGCCAAACTGTTACTTGAAAGAGTGCAGAACAAGCGCGGTACTATAGCATACGGTGACTGCGCGACCGAACTCTCAGCGATGTTGGGAAGGTCGATTAACCCGCATTTTAATCTTAGCGAACCACTATACCACACTTCGGAAATATGCTTTGAACTCGGTCTGCCGCTTCTTTCCGCTCTTGTTATATACAAAAATGATACGACTGGAACCGGAACCGGGCAAGGTTTCTATAAAATGGCCAGCGATTATCGCCCCGAATATAAGAGCATGGAACCAAAGGCAGCATGGAAAGCTGAACTTGTGCGAATCAGATCATGTGCAGATTGGTCCCCACTATCTGATTATCTTAAACAGCATTGCTGACAAGCGGTTGAATCTTCAACGCCGAAATTAAAACTCCGTATTCCCCAGCCCCGTGATGCTTTATTGATGCTGTACCAGACGGAACGGTTGCGAAAAGACAGCACCGGATAGACGATTTGATGCTCAAATCAGCAATGTGACGATTTCCCCCAAACCGCGCTCCGCCTGAAATAATGAGAAAACCGCCTGAAATCTTGCGATTTCAGGCGGTTTCGTGGCAGGGGCAGAAAGGCTCGAACTCTCGACACGCGGTTTTGGATTGGCTGTTGAAGCGCCGACGGATGCCGAGGTTTGGGCGTTTGTCGAGCGAGCCGCTGCGGGTTGATGCTTTATTGATGATGTGTGTAAATCTTACCAAATCAAATCACAGACTTCTCTGCAAGAAACTTGCCAACCATCTCGATAAAGCCGCGCGCACCGTCAAGCACCGATGCCGCCTCATCTTTCGTCGCTGAATAGAAATCCTCGTAGTCCGCCTGTTCGCGCAGCTCCGACGCACCGCGAATGATTTTTGACGCCGTCTTCTCAAACACGCCCGTTTTGACATACTGCTGGTTAAAGTGCGCGATCACGCCGCTGTGCTTGCTGCTGTCGAAGCCATCCAGCGCGTTCACGGCGCGGACCGCGTGGAAAATCGCGTAATAGGCGCGATTGATGGATTGGCGATAGCTGTCGCTTTGCATCAACAGCTCCGCCGTCTGTAATTCCTCCTTCGCTCTGCCAAAGCGATGCGCGGAAAGCTCCGTCAAGCTGCCGGCCATAGAACGACCCCCTCTCTTCGGATGCTCTGATAGAACGGGAGCGTTGTTTCCCACTCGCGGAAGCGGTCACGGTCGATCCGAATGACCGACAGCACCTTATCGCAGGCAAGCTCCAAATCGACGACCATGTCGAGCATGCGGTCGTGCATCTCCGCGGTGGCGCCGGGGCGCATAATAACCGCAACGTCCACGTCGGACTCGTCCGTCTGCGTACCGCGCGCGACCGAACCGTAAAGAATGACGCTGTCAATCAGGTTTCCGTATATACCGAGCAGACCGGGAACCAGTTCCCGCAATGCGGCATCCGTCGTCATGGCGCTCGCCTCCTCTCATGGATTCTGTTGTCAGTATACCGCAAGAACAGTAGAAATACAACTCTTTTCCCAATCGCTTCGTTGACAGGGCTCGTCTGCCATGCTATCATAAAAATGCTTTGGGGCATAATACTTTAAAATCGAAACATTGCTTCCGGCTGCTTATTCTTTCTTATGCAAGTGAGTCTGAATAAGCGAGCGCAAACAAAGAATTGATTTTAATCTATCAGGCTTGATAGCATCCGCTGTACGAGCAGTGGTTTGTTGTCGCTCCCTGACGGTTGTATTATGCCTCTTGGTAACATTTCTTACCGGGAGGTTATTTTTATGGAACAGACTATCATGAACATGGTGCAGTGTCAGATCGGCTACACCTTTCAAAACCCCGATCTGCTGCGGCAAGCGTTTACCCGCCGCTCCTATACGCAGGAAAACGGCGGCGAGAACAATGAGGTGCTTGAATTCATCGGAGACAAGGCGCTTGATCTTGCCGTTGTACAGCTCTTGATCCGTGAGTTCGGGAAAATGAACAACGGAAGCCCCGCCGTTCCGGACAAGTCCGCGGTTATCAAAACCCCACTGTCTCCGCTGGACGCCGCCGCTGCTCCCAACGAGTTCTCCTGCTCCCGTGACGAGGGCGAGCTGACCAAAATCAAAAGCCGCATGGTCGGAAAACACTATCTTGCCCACAGGATGGAAGAATTGGGTTTTGCCCAACACATCATCATGGGCAAAGGGGATCGTAAAAACGATATAGGCAGTGAGATGTCCGTCAAGGAAGATCTTTTCGAAGCAATCGTCGGCGCGGTCACATTGGACTGTGGATGGGATCTTTCCCGAATATCTTCCGTTGTGGAAGCAATGCTCTGTCCTGACGACTTTTTTCTGAACGATACCGACGATAACTACGTCCGGCTCATTCAGGAATGGGAGGAGACCGTCAGCCATACACTTCCGCTGTTCTGGTTTCGAGACGGTTCTTACGACGGCGTAGTATACCGCCTATCAGTCGTTGACGCTGGTCGTGGCGTCATATATCAAGCTCCGCCCCCGTATGGCAGCAACGCAAATTACTATTGTGATCTGAAGCTTTTAGACAGGCTTCCTGTATTCCGTGGATGGGGCACGTCCAAGAGCGAGGCGCGGATGAATGTTTGCAAGCTTGCTTACGAGTATTTGCTCCAAGCAGGCGAAATTGAACCTTGGAGCATACGCGATGAGATTGACAAACCCACAGAGGCCTTTGCCATCAATCAACTGGAAATTCTGTCGCGCAGGGGCTATTTCCCTCTGCCAAAGTACGATTTTGACCAGGAATACGACAAAGACGGCAACCCAATATGGCAATGCCGATGCAGCATCGAGGGCTACCCACCCCAAACCGGCGAAAAATGCTTCTCCAAAAGGGATGCAAAAAAGTCGGCAACATTAAAAATGCTTTTCTATGTGTTGGATCATTATGAAAGCCGACAGAATGCGGAGGGATACAAATGAAAAAGACTTGCGCCGCTATCCTCATCATGCTTTCTCTTTTCTTCTTATACGCCTGCTCCTCCCCTGCATACACCCGCGTCGAAACGCTCAGGAGCTGGTCGTTTCAATACAACGAAGGAACAGATGACTACAGCGTTTTCTTCGCTCTCCTTGACAAGAATGGCAAGTATCTGGCGGCAGATGTGAACGCGGATATCCGTATTGTTGATCAGGATGGAAACGAGCTATACTCCGCGACTCGCCCGGTAACGGAAGCCGATTTTGCCACATATTCAAGCAAGGCCGCCGGCGAGGAATATCTAGCCAACGTGAGAATCAAGGCTTCTGACATCGCGGAAGGGACTTCCACAGATGGCACTGTCTACCTAACGATACACAAAGATGATGTGCTATGGTTCGACGAAGTCAACTGCAAGGCTTTGTACTGTCTGCCGATCAAGAGCGTAACCGTCAACGCAGAGTCTCTTCCTGTAGAATTGCCCGTCAAGGGATTTGACAAGAAAACGGAGTCAATCATTCAAATTGACGATGTCGCTTACGATTTTGACGGCAGCATATCCCCAAAACTGAAAATTACGATATCCGGTGTCAAGACCTATTCCGCAGGCAGTTCGATCTATCAGTCTCCCTACGATATAATCTGCTATAAGCTCTACGACAGTGGCGGTTACATGGTCGAATCAGGCAACGTGTATCTTAGTTCACTGTCAGCTGGAGATAAGTTTAAAGACGACTCTATTGTAATCTACGACGCGAAGCCCGGAGAGACATACACACTGACATTTATAGAATACGACTGGTGACAAAGCCGACAGGGGGCGCTTTTCCGTGCGCCCCTGTCGCGCCGTTGTTGGCGATTTGCCGCCTCGGTTGTCCCACAGCGAATGTGAACACGGCAAAAACGCTTTGAAGCGGACGTTGCCCCGCGTATGGAGTGTGCGGAAAGGCACAGCAAAAAGCTCGCCTGCGCCTCGCAGAATCGCTATGCAAAACCTGCGCCACAGAAATCAAAGAATAGGCCCGCCACTAATCGCAGCCAGTCATCGCAGAGAGCGAGCACATTTAGCATCGGGCTAACCCGCAAAATTTGTGATGTTACCATAGGTCGCATAGAAAGTCCAGTCCTGTTTCGCGCCATTCGCCGCAGCCGAGAAAAAGCGGCGGTGAAGCAGGAAAAAGCGCCGGGGTCGCAAGCGTCCCCGGCGCGTTCACATCTGCCCGCGGTGCGGGCAGTTTCAAGCTTCCACGCAGGGCGTTCCTGTTTGGGCTTATTCTGAGCAAAAGGTGCCATGGGCTTTCTGACGAACGGCATAAACCACAGCTGCCTGCGGTTTACGTTGATTCGCAAAGGGCGTTCCACCAGATTTTGCGCGTTTCTTTCTCCGTTTGGTAGAGAGCCGCACCGACTGTGCAAATTGATAACAAACTGATAACTCTCGGTTGTAGGGATAGCTATTCTCTCCTCTCTGTAGTATTGTTTGGCAGAGTAACACAGAGGGAGGAAAGAATATGGCACAACGAAAGCTGCTCACCAACGGCAGCGCGTTCGTCCGCACAGACGGACGATGGGCGGGCGTGGTGTGGTTTATGGACGAACACAGCGAACGGAAGCGCAAGAGCTTCTCCGGTACCACCAAGGCGGAGGTCAACAAAAAGATGACAGACTATGTCGCCGCCTTCGACAAGATGGTGATTGAATCCGACGAATCCAAGAGGACACTGGAAGAAAGCATGGCGAACTGGCTCAAGGTCTTTAAATTCCCCTCCATTGAGCGCGGCAGCTACGATCGACTGGAGTGTACCGCCAAGCACCAAATCTATCCCATTCTCGGGAAAAAGGTCGTCGGCGACGTCACCTCAGCGGACATTCGCAAACTGCTCAACCACTGGATGAACGAGGGCTATGCCTACACGACGGTCAAGAAGGTCTACAACCTGCTGATCGACTACTTCCGCTACCTGACGCAGCAGGAGCTGGTTCAGAAGAACCCGATGACGGCAGCGCCGATGATCAAAAAGGCGAACTTTCTCGCGGCACAGGGCAAAGAGAATCGCCCCACCTCGGAGACGGTGACGACATTCACGCCGGAAGAAATCGAGCGGTTCAAGGTGGAAGCCTATCGCACCTGGAGCAACGGCGAACGCATCTACCAGCAGGCGTCGGCTTACACGCTCATGTTTAATACCGGCTTGCGGACGGGCGAGGCGCTGGGGCTGCTTAATAGTGACGTCGATCTCGACCACAGGGTACTCCACGTCCAGCGCGGTGTAAAAGAGGTATCCCGGCGCGACGGCACGGAGTTCACCAGCGGCAGAGAGGTCAAGGTTGGCAAGCTCAAGAGCGCGTCGAGTAAGCGCGACGTGCCGCTGAACCAGGCGGCTATTGACGCCATACTCGACCTGAGAGCCGAGCGATACTTCGGCGAGGACACACCCTTGATCCCCGACGAGAACGGCGGCTATACCCGTCCGGTCAACTTCCGTCGCCGCTACTACCGTATCCTCGACGCGGCGGGCATTGAACAGAAGGGGCTGCACTCGATCCGCCACACCTTCGCCACGACATTAGTGAACGGCATCAAGCAGCCAGACGGTACGATCAAATCATTGACTCCGCGGCAGGTCGCGGATCTGTTGGGACACTCCACGTCGGAAATCACGGAGATGTACTACGTTAAAAAAGATACAGCACGGCTGAGTGGGATCACAGAGGGGTTTGAGCTGTAGCAAAAGCTGCGTCACTGTAAACAAAGAAGAGCATCACGGCACAGCCCAAAAGGAACTGCGCCGTGATGCTTTATTGATGCTGTACCAAACGGAACGGTTGCGAAAGGACAGCACCAGATAGACGATTTGATGCTCAAATCAGCAAAATGACGATTTCCCAAACCGCACTCTGTCTGAAATAATAAGAAAAACGCCTGAAATCTTGCGATTTCAGGCGTTTTCGTGGCAGGGGCAGAAAGATTCGAACTCTCGACACGCGGTTTTGGAGTGGCTGTTGAAGCGCGAGCAAGTGCCGAGATTTGGGCGTTTGTCGAGCGAGCCGCTGCGGTTTGATGCTTTATTGATGATGTTCGTAAATCTCTAAAGATATCTTACAATTTCCTGCCAGTCTCGTTTTTGCACATCGAGTATATTAGAAAATGACTTGCCTCGATTGCGTGTATTCGTCCCCATAATCCCGCAGTGCGCTAACGGAAATACTGCGCAATTCATTTCGGCAACAGCGCTGGGGGCGTGCGCATCCAATCGCTCATTGTAGTTTTTCCATCCAGGCGCAGCCTCGCAGCCACCCAACGATCTCATCACACCCTCATAGACTTTTCTTCCTAAGCACAGAATCACCCTCGGCTCTATAATGGAAACCAATCTGCAAAAATAATCCGAGCAGTTTCGAATCCATGCATCTCGAAATCCGCCGGTCAATCCCTTGTTTCGATAGCAAAGCACAAAGTTAGTGAAAAACAGTTCCTTTGAGTCCCTTGTCCCATCTGTGTCCCGTAGGACGTCAAAACCGATACTCTTAAACAGCTCGGCAAGGTTCCGATCTGTGATACTGCGATTATCGTCCATATAATGGCCAGAAAGAGTGCCATCCTTTTGAGCATCTATAAATGGTTTAATATGGTCATCAGATATATAGGTGCCCCAATCTTGGCCGACCAACAGCACCTTTGCATCAAGGTGTTCTCTACCGCCTTCCCAGTATGACCAGAGGTTGATTTCCTCACAAAAATCACAACCAAGCAGTCTAACTCTCCCTTTCATGCTTTGGCAGCGTAAGCACCTTTTAGCATCCTGCACTAGCGCGTCATAAGCAGCTTTTTTCTCTTCCAGATTCATCGTCCACCTGCCATCATATTGTTGGTTAAAATATAGCATACCTTCCGCGCAAAGACAACATTACCTGTCGCGCCATTGTTGGCGCTTTGTCGCCTCAGTTGCCTCGCAGCGAGTGTGAACTCGGCGAAGCGGTTTGAAGCGGACCTTGCCCCCGTGTTTCGAGCGTGTGAGAAAACGCAGCTAGTGATACACCTGCGCCTTACCAAGTCCGCATGCAAAACCTGCGCCACAGAAATCAAAGAATAGGCTCGCCACTAATCGTAGCCAGTCATCGCAGAGAGGGAGCACACTTAGCGTCAGGCAAAACCGCAAAGTTTGTGATGTTACCATAGATCGTACAGATAGTCCAGCCCTGTTTCGCACTCTTCGCCGCAGCCGAGAAAAAGCGGCGGCGGAGCAGGACAAAGAGCCGACGCCTTTCGGGCGACGGCTCGACCACAACTGCCCGCGGTGCGGGCAGTTTCGAGGGGGTCACGCTGGCGCTTTTCCGCAAGACCGGTGGAACGAAAAACGTTTTATACATCCTTGAATAGACGCTCAAGCCGTGCTGTTGCGCGATTTACGCGTAACGCCAAAGGGCGTTCCGCCAGATTTTGCGTGTTCTTTTCTCCGTTTGGTAGAGAGTAGCTCCCGCTGTGCAAATTGATAACAAATTGATAACTCTCGGTTGTATGGATAGCTATTCTCTCCCCTCTGTAGTATTGTTGGGCAGAGTAACGCAGAGGGAGGAAAGAATATGGCACAGCGGAAGCTGCTCACCAACGGCAGCGCGTTCGTCCGA
>Ga0310695_10001209_pt1 | contig 62310 bp, 37 predicted proteins | sample RumenRJG_04DNA_FD_203882 | JGI IMG/M metagenome (GOLD analysis project Ga0310695, IMG submission 203882) | Bovine rumen microbial communities from Lethbridge, Alberta, Canada - RJG_04 (v2) (version 2) | ecosystem: Host-associated > Mammals > Digestive system > Stomach > Rumen | place: Canada... | reverse complement strand
GCAAACAACAACTACATTCCCAGCCTGGAAGGCTGTACCTGATTATCTATGTACTGCCCTCCAGGCAGTTAGGCGGGATTGGCACTATATCCCCGCACATCCTCGTTACACTCGTATGTACGGGGTTCTTCCCTATGGTCAGGCGCTACGCGGAGTCCTCATAGTACTGTCTTCCAGACAGTTCTCAACTTGCGAAACTTGAGTAACTTAGAGATAAATCCGCTTCGCTTAATTCCCATGTAACTCCTATGTTCCTTCGCTCTTCCTCCTATGATCCTATAGTTATTAATGGGATTTACAATGGACTTATAACGGATGTATAGCGAAGGCTGAAAGAAGGATGTTATATGCAACGTTTTAGATTGGTGTAATACTCTTAAAATGAAAAAATCAAAAAGTTTTTTAAGGGGATATTACACCTTTTGCGGTTATGAGTAATATTTTTATTGATTATCAGTACGTTAGATGCGGTGTAATACCCTTGAAAGTATTACACCATTTCGGGCGATTTGATGTAATACTGGTGTAACACTTTCGAGAGTATTACACCAAAGCAAACAAATTGACACACAGTTATTTAATATACTCAAAACAGCAAAGGTGTAATACTAGGCGTTGAAAACTTTTTTCAAAAAGTATTACACCGACTATTACACCAAATATTACACCTCGAAAAGGAGCGATGACCACAATAACTATACGCTGCTGAATCAGGGATTTCATGTCATTAAATCCGACTCTATTGCCCTCGTAGCGTTTGTTTTCGTTGAACTAACACTAAATTATATCCCGAATATTCAAAATGAATATTCGGGATAAATCTTAACATCCTTATTTGCCGATAGCCTTAATAAGTTGCTCGCAGATGCTCTTCATACCGCTGATAGACGGGTGACCGTTCTGCTTCTCGATGTCATGAAGCTCGATGAGAGGAACGTTATAGTGCTTGCAAACCTCGCGGCTTGACTCGTTTATCTCTTCCCTTAGCTCTGAATTGAGAATGGCATATACCTTAGCCTTTGGGTACTTTTTCTGAAGATTAACCAGAAGGCAGGCTAAGGCAGGACGGAATGCCTTGCAGTCGTCTTTCGTCCAGTCAGCATACTTGTATTCACCGATAGGAGAGCGTGCCCAAGCATCGTTAGTGCCGCCAAAGACGAAGATGATGTCAGGATTGCCCAGAAGTTCGTAACGGGCATTGAAAGAGTTGGCTGTGGCATCCATGCCTCCGTAGCTTGTATTACAAATAGTAGTGCCACCCCATGAGTTGTTCTTCTCCAGCTCATAGCCCATAGCTTTGATATAGAGGCTCCACCATGTCTGTTCAACCTTAGTAACATCGTTTTTGTCGTTTGGATAGAATGGTGCATATCCTTCAGGATTCATGCCCTGGAATGTGGAATACGAATCACCAAGAATAGATACTTTCTTTGTCTGTGCAGAGACAAAGATGGCAAATGCCATCATCGCAACTAATGTAAAGATTTTTTTCATTTGTAGAATAAAGTTGTTATTAAATCGACCACAAAGATAATCTTTATTTTTATAAAAAACAAATCTTTGAACCCTATTGACATTTTTTATATGTTTTTATCCCATAATTCTGTAGATAAATGGTGATTAAAACCCGAACTTTAGAGATTGAGGAAAGAGTTTTTCCTGCTTTTGTCTTCATTTTTTCGCTTTTCTCTATTTTTTTCTGCCTTTATTGCTTTTCTTTCCGTTTTTTTATGTATTTTTGCAAAAGAATATTAAAATAACTCAAAATTGCGCAAGGGAGGAAAGCCTGCGTAAAACGGGCTGAAAGCCCAAAAGCCCATAGCCCAGGGCATCGCCCTGGGTATATGGACGTTGCTAATTTCGCCCTGTAAGGTAGGGTGTTCAAAATCAACTTTCGAAACGAGACCGTTTTTTATGCGATTTCAATGCTCTAAAACATTGATATACAATATAAACGCTGTTTTTGAAGTCGTATTTTGGGGTCGCGCCAAGATTTGCATCCAAGACAAGACTGTTTTTATCTGATTTCAAAGTCCTGAGACATATGAATACAATACAAACGTCATTTTTGCCGCTATTTTTTTGTCGCGCTCAAATTGTCAGTTTTGAACACCCTACCTGTAAGGGCAAAAGCATTAGTCGGATGAAGGGCTTTTGCCCTTACAGGGCGAACCGTTCGGCGCATTAACCACAGGGCGATGCCCTGGGCTGGGTGCTTCTGGCCTTGCAGGCCGTTTTCCCTTCGGTGGCTGACCTCTTCGAGGTTCAACCCGTCATTGCAGAATTGCGAAATATAAACAATTAAATAATTAACTATAAATTAACTAACTATCATCCTTTCGCACTCCGGCTCCCTCTCTACGGGAGAGGGCGGGGGGAGAGGCCACTATTATGAAAAAACAACTGCTAACCATCGCTATGGCATTGAGCATCGTCCCTGCCACAGCACAGGAGAAAGTTTCGTTTCTCTTCACATATTTTACTGGTAATGCTCCCGAACAGGAGCAGATTTGCTATGCCCTGAGTGACGACGGCTATAACTATACGCTGCTGAATCAAGGATTGCCTGTCATTAAGTCGGACTCCATTGCCTATACGCAATGTGTGCGCGACCCGCATATACTACGCGCAGAGGACGGCAAGACGTTCTACATGGTGGTGACGGATATGAAGTCGAACCTCGGATGGGCAAGCAATCGTGGCATAGTGCTGATGAAATCAACCGACCTGATCCATTGGACGCACTCCGCCATCAACTTCCCTACGAAGTATCCGAAGCTGTGGAAGAATGTGACGCGCGTGTGGGCTCCAGAGACTATCTACGACCATAAGACGGGTAAGTACATGGTGTTCTACTCGCTGCTGACGAATGACGGCAAGTGCAACTACGACAAAATTTTCTATTCGTATGTAAACAAGGACTTTACCGACCTTGAGGGCGAGCCTGTGTATATGTTTGATAGCGGTTCGGCTACCATCGACGGCGACATAGTGTATAACGATGCCGATCAGCTCTATCACCTCTTCTATAAGAGTGAGGCTCACGGCGGTATCTTCCAGGCAACGGCAAAGCAACTGACTGCTGAGCCAGGCAAGCCGAATGGCTCTCAATGGACGAAGATTGACGGTCATGTAGAGGTGTGCAAGAAGGCCGTGGAGGGTGTTGGCGTGTGCAAGAGCCTTGACGGAAAGTCGTGGGTGGTGATGTACGACTGCTATGGTGCTGGTCACTATCAGTTCTGTAAGTCTGCCGACCTGAAGACCTTCGAATGGGTGGCAGATACGAAGACACACGGACAGTTCACGCCTCGCCACGGAACAATCATGCCTATCACTCAGGAGGAGAAAGACCGACTGATTGCGAAGTGGGGAGCAGGGAAGAACCCTATCCTACCCGATTTCCACGCTGATCCAGAGGTACTCTACTCTAACCTCACGAAGAAATACTACATCTATTCAACCACCGACGGCACTCCTGGCTGGGGCGGCTATGACTTCAACGTGTTCTCATGCGAGGCTGATGCAAAGAATCCGGGCAAGGACTTGTGCAATCCTGCATCGTGGAAGGATGAAGGTAAGATGCTGAACGTGAAGGGAGATCAGGTGGCTTGGGCTAACGGAAACGCTTGGGCACCTTGTATCATAGAGCGTAAGCAGAAGGATGGATATAAGTATTATTTCTATTTCTCGGCTCATAACCCTAAGAGCAACCGTAAGGAGATAGGTTGTGCGGTAAGCGACAGTCCGACAGGTCCGTTTGTGGATTGCGGGCATCCTGTCATCACGGATGCTGACCGTCCTGCGGATGCAAAGGGAGGTCAGGCTATTGACGTGGATGTGTTCTACGACCAAGCCACGAAGAAGTATTACCTCTACTGGGGCAATGGCTTCATGGCAGGTGCGGAGCTTAACGACGATATGACGAGCATCAAGCAGGAGACGAAGGTGAATCTCACTCCGCAGGGTGGCACTCTGAAGGATTACGCCTATCGTGAGGGTGCATACGTCTTCAAGCGCAAGGGCACATACTATTTCCTCTGGTCGGTAGATGATACTGGTGCGGACAACTATCACGTTGCCTACGGCACGTCGAAGTCGCCTCTCGGTCCTATCACGGTGGCAGAAGAGCCTATCGTGATTCAGCAGGATCCTTCGCAGGAGATCTACGGCACGGCGCACAACTCCGTGCTTCAGATTCCGGGCAAGGATGAGTGGTACATCGTATATCATCGCATCAACCCTAACTTCCGCGAGCGTCAACTTTCACCAGGCACACATCGACAGGTGTGCATCGACAGGATGACGTTTGATAAGAGCGGGAAGATCATACAAGTGAAACCAAGTAAATGAAAAGTGAAAAATGAAAAATTATAAAATACAAGTTAGTATCATTCGCTATAAATTGTATGGCGATAGTTCAAAAAGCCTTGTAAAGGCGAAATAATATAGGCGTGGGTGTAACCCACGTAACATAGACATCCATTTCAAGGAGCGCCGTGGGTGCGACATATTTTCATATCATACTGATAAATATGGAATTATGTCGCCCTTACAGGGCTAACAAACTACAAGGGCTAAATATAGTAGCGCTTACGCACTACCCTATTTTATGTCGTCCTTTGGCTTTCCCTTCGGCCGCCGACCTCTTCGACGTTCAGGACTTATAAACGCTTAATGGAATTATCATTTTTCGCAAAAAAATCTAACTTGTATTTTTCATTTTTCACTTTTCATTTTTCATTAAAAAACGCCCAATATCTATGAAAAAAATATTCCCAATTCTGGCATTGTCATTACTGTCAACTGCCTCCATCGCAAAAAACTCCGTAACCACCGTCTCTCAGGTTTCGCAAAGCGTAACCCTGACCGACAACGTGGATTACGTCATCACAGATGCGACTCCGTTCACTACGGCGGGTAGCGTGAACATACAGAACACGGACCATGCGGTAGTAATCATAAAGAGCATAAAGCCGAGTAAGGTGATTTCTTCGTGGCTGAAAACTCACGTTTTCATCAACGGAGAACAGGCGGCCGACGGCACTAACTGTCAGGTAAAGATGTATGCAAGCGGTGCTATCATATTGCCTTACGCAAAGAATATAAAACCGCTCACGGTATATTCAGAGCAGAATTTCGGTGGCGAGTCGTGCAATGATTTCGGACTTGAGAACAGCGACGGATATATGAACACGCTGACGGATGCGAAGCTCAACAATAAGATTCGCTCCTTTAAGCTGAAGCGCGGATATATGGTTACGTTCTCCACCCGAAAGGAAGGACGCGGATATAGCCGTTGCTTCATTGCCGACAAGGAAGACCTCGAAATAAGCACCCTGCCAGCCATTCTCGATAAGACGATAAGCTCATACCGCGTATTCGTGTGGCAGAATGCGAAGAAGGCAGGTCTGGCAAGCGATACACGCAAGGAAGCAAATGCAGCCGTGAACTCCTCTTGGTGCTATACATGGGGCGTGGGCGAGAATATGCTCCCTGACTTCGAATGCGTGCCGAACCATATCAAGGAAGACTGGCCTACATCGAGGGAATGTGGTCGCGTGACATATTCTTGTCACATGAAGACCAATAACGAGCCAGGCAACTCAGCCGACGATACCCCGCAGGATGTGGCTACCGTGCTTGCCAACTGGGAGAACCTTATGCGCACGGGTATGCGCCTATGCTCTGAGTCTTCGCACGACGGAAGCATGGGGCATCTGAAGGCATTCATCGACTCTATCGACGCACGCGGATGGCGATGCGACCTCCTCGACCTGCATTGCTACTGGCCTTCGGGTACGTTCAATAACCTCAACTGGTACAGCAGCCATTACGGCAACGGACGTCCTATCTGGATTTCAGAATGGGTATGGGGCGCAAGCTGGAACAATAACGGTGCGTTCGCCGTGAGCAACCGCGACGAATACAAGGGCAACTGGCAGAACAACTATAACGGTACGAAGCCTATTCTCGAAGTGCTCAACGCCAATTCGAAGGTGGAGCGTTACGCCTTTTGGAACTCAGAGGCTAACTGTTCAAAGATATACCTCGACGGTCAGCTTTCCACCCTCGGAGAATACTATGCAACGATGGGCGATGACCTCGGATATAACCCAGCCAATGAGTACATTCCGAAGAATCCTCCGATGAAGGCACCGCGCAATCTGAAGGCTTCATTTGATAAGGCAACGAAGAAAGTAACCCTGCAATGGCATGAGATGAACGGTGAGTATAATCAGGCTATGGATATCATGGTAAAGACTCCGGGTAGCGTGGTATTTACGAAACTGCAAACCATTGACTTACAGGAAGAAGAGGCAGATTATAGCATAACCGTTGACGGCATGGCTGGCAATGTGTATAAGATTCGTGTTACCGACCTCAACAAGACGGCTCTCTACACCAACGAGGCAACGGCCGTAAACGAGAAAATGGAGTACGGCGATGAGGTTTCGGTAGTAAACGGCACGGACGTTAAGACCATGTATCTCGGTGGTAATATGCTCATTAACGGTGATTTCGAGCTTGGGGCAACCGACTGGACTAACGGTAAGGGCGAGGCAATTACCGCACCTTATTTCCAGATTGTTCCAGAGGCAGGAATCAATAATTCTGCCTTTCTGCAATGCTACGGCAACGGCTCTTCTAATGCCGATGCAATGGCTATACGCAAGGTTATCGACATAGAGGAGAACACCTCATATTATGTGGGTGCTGCAGGATGCAATAACAATCCAGACAAGCAGCAGATAAGCGTTTCGACAAGCAACACCACTCCTGGCACTATTGCGAGGGTGAAGTTCCCGAACGTGACGGAATGGGCTAAGCTCGCAACATCGTTCACCACCACAACGCAGAAATATCTCTGGATAACCCTCTTCGAGCTTGGCGGTAAGGCGCAGTTTGATGATTTCAAGGTATGCAAACTGTTCAATACCCCAGAAGAGGCTATGGCTGATGCTCTCGCATGGGAGAAGAAACGTGCGGAAGCATTCAAGACTTTCAACACAAAGTATAGCGACCTCAACGAGGAGATTGACGGTCTTTTGGCAACTAATGCCAACGAGATTGAGAACGCTATCCAGACGGCTCTTCAGACCATCAAGACACGCACCACCGATGCGGCATACGAGGCTATCAAAAGTGATGCGGAACGTGCCATTCCACAGGGCATGGAGTATGTGTATAACACCACGGCAATAAAGGACGGTGACTTCGGTAGCGTATATTCTTGGACTACCAAATGCGGCACTTACAAAAACGGCGATCAGCGCACAGCCACACACGATGGCAAGAAGTGCTGGAATGCGTGGTGGAATATCTCTGCCACAGGCAACGAGGCTCAGACTATGGAGGTGAAGCAGACCGTAACATATAATTCATCGGATGCGACATCTCAACTTGCACACGGTCTTTATGCCCTTGAGTGCAAGGCTCTTACGGAGCACCTATGCGAGAACGATCAGCACGCATATCTCACCAATAATGAGACAAATGAGACGCTCGTATCGGTGAATCTTCCGATAGGTAAGCTCGACCTTCCATGCTTTGAGGATAAATGGACTACCCTCGCCACATCCTATATGTATGTGAATGAAAGAGGCAGTATCACCGTAGGCTTCACAGGTTCGAAGAAGGGTGCGAAGGACGGACAATGGATGGAGTATGGAAAGGGTTCGGGCAAGGGCGACAACCGCGAAGGCTGGTGGAGCGCAACCGATTTCCGTCTGCGATTCATCCCTGTCTATCAGACCGCTACCGATGCATCAGGTTGGGCAACCATCTGTCTGCCTTACACATTCATCATTCCTGACGGCGTGAAACTATACCAGTTCGCAGGCATAAGTAAGGACGGCACGAAGATTTGCCTTGAGGAGGTATCAGAACCAAAGGCTGGCACCCCATACGTTTTCCATAGCAACACCACCACTACCCTATCCTTCTACGAAACAGGCGATGCGGTATCATCAGCCGAGACCAACGTGAACGGTCTGCGTGGTAACTTCGCAGTATCGGGAGCCAACAGATACCCTCTCAATAGTTTCGTGCTCCAGAATGGCGTATGGAACAAAGTTACAGAGCGTTTCGCACAGGCAAGCTTCGCAGCCTTCATTTATAAGACAACGCAGTTGCCAGTAGTGGAGGAATGGAACGGCACTACCCTACCGCTCTCCGAGGCTGTGGAAACAGGAATCAGCTCACTAACCTCTAACCACTCAACTCTAAACTCAACCCCAACATACGACCTCTCTGGACGCAGGGTAAGTGAGAATCAGAAGGGAGTGGTGATAAAGGAAGGGAAGAAAATAGCAGCCCCCTAACCCCCCAAGGGGGAATATTTTTATAGTATTTCTAATCAAATAAATATGATAAGCCTCAAACGAAATAATGTATTTAAAAAGCTCCCCCTTGGGGGGCTGGGGGGCTTCTTCCTCCTTCTATCCCTCCCTTTAATGGCACAGAAAAATTCTGTTCCTGAGGAAGCGGGAAAAGAAGTCTCCCGCGAAGTCACTATTGATACTTCCAACCGCTTACAAACCATAGAAGGCTGGGGCGTATCACTATGCTGGTGGGCACACATGTGCGGAAAATGGGAAGAGAGCAAGATAGACTCACTTGTTGATTGGCTCGTCTCTCCCGAAGGCCTCAACTATAACATCTTCCGCTATAACATCGGTGGTGGTGATGATCCAGAGAACCGTAACTGCGATGTGCATCACATGGCGCGTGGCAAGGGTATTCGTGCCGAGATGCCAGGCTTCAAGCACTATCCCACAGATACAGAATACGATTGGCAAGCCGACTCTGCCCAAATCAAGATAATGCTAAAGATTCGTGAGCGCCGTCCTGATGCTATCTTCGAGGCTTTCAGTAACTCCGCTCCTTGGTATATGACCGTATCGGGATGCGTGGGCGGTCATAAGGATAAGTGGAAGGACAACCTTCGCCCCGACTGCTACGAGGCTTTTGCCGACTATCTCATAGACGTCTGCAAACACTTCAAAGACACCTACAATCTTGAGTTTCGTACCCTTGAACCATTCAACGAACCACTCACAGACTACTGGTATCAGAATGGTTCACAGGAAGGTTGCCATTTCGATACATCATCACAGATAGCCTTCATCAAGGTTCTATATCCGAAGCTAAAGGCAAGCGGTCTCAGCACCGTTATCTCAGCCTCTGACGAGACTTGTCTCCCCCACTCTCTCATCGCCCTCAAGGCATACACCGAGGCTGGTATCATGCCAATGGTGGGGCAATGGAACACCCACACCTACTATGGCAGTAACGAAGAGAAAGTCGCACTTCGTGACAGTATTCTCTTCCTCAACTCTAACCACTCCACTCTAACCCCTAACCTTATCCTCTGGCAAAGCGAAACCGGTGACGGAGGTCGTGGCATCAGAGGCAATCTAAAGATGCTCCAACGCCTCTTTGATGATATGCGATACCTCCAGCCTACAGCATGGCTCGACTGGCAGTATTATGGTGAACACGATACACAATGGTGCTTGGTAACAGGCGATTTTAAGTCGCAGACCATGTATCGCCACGACAACTACTATGTTCGTCAGCACGTCACAAAATACATAAAGAAAGGCTACACCATTCTCAACGTGGACGACCGCCAAACCCTTGCCGCCATATCTCCCGATGGCAAGGAAACCGTCATTGTAGCCATCAACAACAGTCGTGACACTGTCACAATCACCTATAACCTTCCAAACAGCAAGCGTACCATCACTTTGAAGCCTTGGTCTGTGGAAACATTGGTATTGAAGTAATCCTCTATAGATAATCAAAACACACGGACGCATACCCTTTAATGCGCCCGTGTGCTCTTTTTTATCACTAAACTCTAACCACTAAGCCCCAACCTCATAACACACTCATAATGAATGTATAGTGATATGGCTTGTTACCGTCTATGGTATATTGCGGAAGAGTGCGTTGCCCCCATGTGTCAATACCGCCTACACCGTGGATGTTCAAGTCTATGTTAAGGTTCACGAAACGGCCACGCTGTATCTCGTGCGGATGCTGAGCCGACTCAAGGTCTTCCTCGCCATAGTCCCATGCGCGGATGCAGAGAGGCTGACAACCATCAATACGGATACTCTTCTTTCCATTACTGATATTGAACCAACGCACATCAGTACGACAGCCGTTGTCCTGCGGATGTATATACTCGGTCTCAAACTGGCTGAGCGGCATCTCATATCGTCCGATAAAGGCACTACGCTTGCGATCTGGGTAGTTCTCCCACGGACCGCGACCATGATATGCAATATTTGCATAGTCGCTTGGCAGGCGCATACGCATACCGAACTTTGGAAGAAGCGGAAGATTCGTTGCTGTAGGACAGTAATTCATATCAACCTTGACACGTCCTTCGTCTGTTATCGTGTACGTAATCGTCAGTTCCGCACCTATCGGAAGCGTTGTCTCGCTGATTATTTTCACACCGTCAGAAGCCGCCTCTGCACGGAAAGACTTATTTGTACGCTTATCCAAGGCATCACGCCATGCTACCAGTCGCTCTGCGAAATGGGCTGCATGCTGATTGTCGTTCTCCGGTTTCCAGAAATATGGTTCCAAAGGACTATTGAGCATCTCCTCACCATCTACTATCCAACTGGTAAGTGCGCCTATGCTGTTGACGGTAATCGTTCCGCGATTGGTGTGGGCAACAAGTCCGTTAGCGGTTTTCTGCACCTTGGCAGGCTTACCGCCCAAAGATGATTCAAACTGATATGGTTGCAACACAAACTGCTCGCTTGCCACGGCAAAGCCTTTCTTTGCCCACGGCCTATCCTCTTTCAGGCGTACATAGACATTGAGAATACGTTCTGAGCCAATAGTAACGGTATCGGTAGTGATATCATATTCCTCAATTTTGGCGAATGTGTATCGAGGCGTAATCCGCAGATTATCCCCATTACGCCCTATCAAGAACGGCTGATACACATGCTGCACTTCATAGTAGTGCGGATGTGGTGTACGGTCGGGAGCAAGAAGGCCATTAAGACAGAAAGGTCCGTCATTAGGCTTATCACCGAAATCACCGCCATAAGCCCAGAATTCCTTACCGTTTTCTTTCTTTAGAATTCCCTGATCCACCCAATCCCAGATAGCAGCTCCGCAGATACTGCTGTCGGCATAGATTACATCCCAGTATTCTTGAAAGTTACCTATGGAGTTACCCATTGCATGAGCATATTCACGCATAATGAAGGGGCGGTCTGTTACTTTGTTTGCCTCTTCTGCAAGTCTTGACGGAGATAGATAGGCATCATCATAAATGTCGCTCCAGCGGCGGTCTGTGTCGCAGAAAGGCAGAGCTATAGTGTCGAGTGCCACCACGGCATCACGCATTGCCTTGAGGTTAGGCCCCACGCCGCCCTCATTGCCAAAACTCCAGATAATAACGCTCGGATGGTTCTTGTCGCGTTGCACCAGACTAACGGCACGATCAACATGAGCCTCGCGCCAATCGAGATCCTCACCCATAACCTTATTGGCATAGCCGTAACCGTGCGATTCTTGGTTTGCCTCATCCATTACGTATATGCCCCAACGGTCGCAAAGCTCATAGAGGTAAGGATCATCAGGATAATGACTTGTGCGCAGGAAATTGATGTTTGCCTGCTTCATCAGCGTTATATCCTGCTCGTAGGTCTTACGGTCAACAAATCTACCTGTAACTGGGTGATGGTCGTGACGGTTCACACCACGGAGCTTGATATTCTCGCCATTGAACTTCAGTACTTCGCCAACACATTCCACTCGCTTCACTCCAAGATGATAGTCGAAATGCTCGTCTGGCAGTTCGATACTGAACGGATAGAGGTTAGGAATATCAGCCGACCAGAGTTTCGGATTGTCTATAGTATGCGATAATCGCACGTGCATTGTATCGCCAGCAGCAAGGCTTTTCAGCTTACCCTCGATAGTCTTTCCGTCTATATTCAGGGCTACGGAGAGATTCTTTGCTCGAGACTTTCCCACGTTGCATACGGCTATGTCCGCCGTTACCTGTGCCTGTGAGAAATCTTTATTAGGAACAGCCTCCACCTTATAGTCGGCTATATGCACAAGCGGACGAACCCACAGCTGTACCGAACGAAAAATACCCGACAGTCGCCACATATCCTGACATTCCAGATAACTGCCGTCACTCCATCGATACACCTCCACGGCAAGGCGGTTCTTTCCCTCATGAACGTATTTCGTAATATCAAATTCAGCTGGAGACATGGAGTTCTGGCTATACCCCACCTTCTGACCGTTCACCCATACATAGAAAGCCGAGTGAACGCCTCCGAAATGTAGTATGAGGTTCTGCGACAGCATCTCCCTCGTGATGTCCATAAACGTCACGTATGAACCCACAGGATTGCGGTGGTCGTAGGCATACCAGTCACGGTCTGGCTCTCCCGTCACACTCGGACGGTCACGGTGGAACGGATACTGCATATTGACATAGATAGGCTTACCGAAGCCCTGCAACTGCCAGTTGCCCGGCACGGTTATCTTATCCCATTTGCTCACATCGTAGTCGTCACGCTCAAAGCCTACAGGACGCGATTCCGGGTCTTTCGACCAATGAAACTGCCATTGACCATCAAGCGAAACGATTTCCTTGCATTCCGCCTCCTTTGAAGGCAGTTGCAGCGTAGCATGATACGGTAGTTTATTTATGCCTAATACGTGCGGATTTTCCCAGTCACGAGGCTGGTTTGCAGCTTTATTATCTTTCTGAGCCATAGCACCATTCCATGCCAATAGCATCAACGCTGTTATGAAAAAACTATTTTTCCTCATTTTTCATTTTCATTACCCCTTCCTGCGTAAGCACGATAGGCTCTATCGTGCCGTCCTCGCGGAAATGGAGATGCTCTACGCACACCTGGCGTCGGCAGTCGCCACCCGGCTCTCCGTTCAGCATATATGAGCCGTCGTGATAGAAGAAGTACCATTGTCCGTTAAACTCGTTAACACTCGGATGGATGGTGAATCCATATTTAGCAGAAGTGGTGAGCAGACCGCCATAGGTCCACGGACCTTCTATGCTCTTGGCGTATGAGTATGCCATCTGTTCGGGTTGTATTCCCGGAGCATCGGCTGCATACACGTTATAGTAGAGTCCATTACGCTTGAAAAGCCACGGACCTTCGGAATAGTTACGCAAAGGCACCTTACGTATCTCACCGTCCAACTCAATCATATTCTTCTTTAGCTTTACCATATAGCAGTCGCCATTGCCCCATGCCATCCATGCCGTACCGTCATCGTCAATAAGCACAGTAGGGTCTATATCGGCATTAGGACGATGAGAGTCGAGTGTCATATCATCGGTTATGAGAGGCTTTTCATCCTTTCTTGCAGGGCGGAACGGGCCTGTCGGAGAATCTGCCACTGCCACATCTATAGTGTGCTTGCCGTTGCTGCGGTCGTCGAGAGTAACGTAGTAATAGAACTTACCACCGCGTTCAACCACCTGACCAGCCCATGCCCCGGCTGGATTGGAATAAGAGAAATCAGCAGCACGGAGCACCACTCCATGACAAGTCCAGTTTACCATGTCCGACGATGAATAGCACACCCAATGCGGCATATTGAACCATCCGCCTACTCCTGCCCTGTCCTCACCCACATAGGCATATATCCTATCGCCTACCACCGTGCAGGCTGGGTCTGCCGTGAAACGGTCGCCAAAGATAGGGTTCTCTCCTGCCTTGCGCTCAAATCCAGTCGTGGCAATCTTCACATTGGCAATCTCGCCGTTGCGCACTTGAAGGGAGTTGGGGAATCCACCAGGATAGCCGTGACCGATTACCCAGCGTCCTACACGGTGAGGTATGGCATAGCCTTGATATTCGAGACTGGTAGTCCTTGCTGCTTGCTTGTCTGCGCTTTCCTTTACGCTCAGCTTCATGGTTGACATTCCCGTCGTGGCATTATAGGTGCATGTCACGTTCACATCATACCACACATCCTTGTTCGTAGGCTGTGCTGTTGCAATTCGGCGTGGATTGCCTGCCTTGTCCTTCACCTCGGCAAAGATACGGTGCTGAGTGTTGTCATATCCTACGGCAAGGTCGGCAAAGAGTTCGCCTGAGCGTCCTTCCTTGCAGATGAACACTTGTTCCGTGCCCAATGTGTGGCACATCATCCTTAGCGATATGCTCACTTCCTGACGCCCGTCTGCATAGAAGAGCCCTGACTTGTTGTTGGTTGCTATCTCCGAAACATTGAGATGAATTACAGTATCGGGATTCTGTATGCCGAATTGCTCCCACCCTCCGTTGATACGTGGCTGTGCCCATCCCAATAGGCTGAATAAAAGACAGATGAATAGAATTGATTTCTTCATTTATGGTTTTGTTATTTGTTCTTCTTTTCTGTCACTACTTCCACATCGCTATATCCCATGCGGTCGCCTTGTGCAAGTCGAACACCTTCTATGCGTATCACCTTCGCACGTGTAGGCTTGCAGTGTACGGTCTGCCATATCGGGTTGTTCACTATGTTCGAGAACTCGCCTTCTCCAAGTGTCTCCCAGTTTTTCCAGTCTGTCGTAGCTGCTATGCGGTAGTGGGTTACTATGCCATCGCGTGAATTCTGCGGTGGCAGATATCGGAATCCCTTTATGGTGGTCTCGTTGTTGAGGGTTACGAACATCGTCTTGTCACCTCCGAAAAAGATGTAGTAGTCCGATGAATGCTTCTCGCCTGCATCTGGGGTGTCCTGACATATCTCAGGAGCCAGATATACGGATGTGCGCTTGATGATAGGCTCGCATTTTGAGTCGGCGATAGTGAAGCGCAGACGTGTTGCTTCTATGGTAGGGAAGCAGATGATGCGGCGATGCCCGATGGTAGTCAGTCCGTCGCCGTTTTCCGCAAGCATATCCTTCAGAGCAACCCATTTACCGTTTACCTCTGCCTCCAATGTGAACTTCTTCACACGCTGGCCATATCGTATGTCCTCCTCCGTAACAAAGCGGTTGAAGAATGTAGGTTTCTTGAAGTCAATAATAGTTTCCAAACCTGTGTTCTTAACCTCTGCATTCTTTGCAAGGTCGGTCTTGAACACCTCCTGTATCATCTTGTTGAATGCGATGCCACGTAGCGAGTCCGTAGGGTGTATGCGACCGTTAGGCGCGATAGGGAAATTGAGCAGCAGACATGAGTTTCTGCCTACCGACTTGTAGTATGTGTCCATCAGTTTTGATAGACTCTTCACGTTCTCGTTCTCTGTCTCGTGGTAGAACCACCCTGGGCGTATGCTTGTGTTTGTCTCGCTTGCAACCCAAGAGTCGCCATTCTCCAATCCGTAGTGCAACTGTTGGTAAGGCACATCGCCTTCCTTATTGAGCAGACTCCAGTTAGTCTCACCCACGTTGCCAGCCTCCGTACCTACCCAGCGCAGGTCGCCACGGTCGCCACCATCGTTCCATATCACGGCTTTAGGTTGCAACTCACGTATCATGCGGAATGTCTCCGCCCATTGGTAGTATGTCTTGCCGTCAATCTTGCGTGTCTCGTTCGCACCGCCATACCAGCCGTCACCACCATTGGCTCCGTCAAACCATACCTCGAAGATATCGCCATACTGGGTTAGTAGCTCACGCAGTTGGTTGCGGAAATAGGTTACGTATTCAGGTTTGCCATAGTCGGCATGATTTCTGTCCCATGGTGAGAGATATACGGCAAACTTCAGTCCTTCTTCCTTACATGCGTCTGCCAATTCACGCACCACATCCCCCTTACCCTGTTTCCAAGGAGAGTTCTTCACGGAATACTCCGTGTATTTTGAAGGCCACATACAGAATCCACAATGATGCTTGGCGGTGAAGATGATACCCTTCATGCCCGCTTGCTTGCATACTCGTGCCCATTGCCTACAATCGAGGTCGCTTGGATTGAACAGTTTCGGGTCTTCATTTCCAAAGCCCCATTCCTGATCGGTGTACGTGTTCATAGAATAGTGGATAAACGCATACATCTCCATCTCCTGCCAAAGCAACTGATTCTCCGTAGGCACCGGACCGCAAGGTTTCGGACTCTGAGCATTTATACCAAGAGCAACAAAAAACAAGATTAAAGTAGGAATAATAGTCTTCATAATTATATTTATCACGTTATTCAATGGCGCTAAAAGCCCTTCGATAGGCATCAAAATCCCCTTGCATAGGGGGACTCAGAGTTAGATGTTTGAGAAAACAGTACATAACCCCAATAGTACATTGTAAATGGCTAAATAACGTGAGTTCGACGAAAATTAAAAACGCTTGCGCTTTGCTTTGAAACATTAATTAAGACGTAAATTAAAACAATTAATTAGGACAAAAATTTATGAGAATTTAAGCCGTAAGGCTCATTAATGTCACAATTAATGTTTCATTAATGTCCTAATTAATGTTATGCGACAGCAAAAGTAATTTCATCGAATTCATGTTAAATAGTAAATTCCCATTCATTCGTACAGATAGAACATCCTTTCCATCATCTGCCATTTCTCATCGCTTCTGGCATCGGGATTACATCCTTGCAGCTTTGCAACAAACGCTTCCCATTCTGCCTGTCGTGGCATAGTGGCAAGTTTATCCATAGCAGCCTTCCAGTCGAAATCATCTGGTGTATCTACAATCATCACGAGGCGAGTGCCAAGGATGTAGATTTCCATTTCAAGTATTCCTACCGCCTTTATCCCATCGCGTATCTCCTTCCAATGGAACTCCTTAGAATGCCATTTACGATACTCCTTAATCATATCTGGATCATCACGAAGATCCAATGTCTGAACATATCTCTTTGCCATGATTATTCAAGCTTTACATAAAAGACCCACCCCCTTACCCCTCCCATAAAGGGAGGGGAGTGGTTTGTATCTCAAATCATGGGTAAGTCATAAAAAAACTAAAAAAACAATTACCTCCTCAAGGGATAAATACTATCTACTCCCCTCCCTTTATGGGAGGGGTAAGGGGGTGGGTCTTTTATTTTACTTTTGCCACAATCACAAATCCACCACGAGCCTGACACTCAATCTCCTTAGGCAGTTCGGTAGTCGTTATCTTCCATTCTCCGTTGGCATCATCTGTGAAGAGCTGTGCCTTTCCCTTACCAATGAAACTGAGGTCTGTACTGAGTTTCTGAGCCTCATCCAATCCGTTAATACCAGCCACATACCATGTATTTCCGCTTCTGCGAGCCAATACCGCGCTCTTGCCCGGATAACCGCTCACAAAGCGTGTTTCATCCCATACGCTTGGCAATTCACCTAAGAATGCCTGAACCTCCTTTGGCTGTGCAAGGAAACTCTCAGGACGATCGGCAAGATGCTGTAAACCACTCTCGAAGAGTACGGTAAGCGCAAGCTCATGTCCCTTGGAAGTGATGTGCGGATGCTGTGAATCGCTGAAGGCACAAGGAGTATAATCCATAGGACCAATGACATTTCTCGTGAAAGGCAAAGTAGCGTTATGGCTTGCTGCTTTCTTTGTAAAGGTAGGCACGTTGTTATACCACTCTGCACCATACACACCTTCTGTTGAGAGGAGGTTCGGATAAGTGCGCTGCCATCCGCGAGGGATAGGAGCACCATGGAAATTAACCAACAGATGATGACGGGCAGCACTCTCAAGCAAGTCCTGACAATAGTCCATATTCGCCTGATTATCTCCGCTGAAGAAATCAATCTTAACACCTGCCACACCTATCTTCTCACACCATGCAAACTCCTTCTCCCTGTCCTCTGGCTTGTTCAGACGGTACTTAGGAGTAGGAGCGCCATCAATCCAACCAACTGATGAGTTATACCAAATAAGAGGCTTCACACCCTTTGAATTAGCGTATGCCACGGCATCCTCAATGGTCTTGCCCTTATTGGATTCAATCTTATTCATCTCATCCCACTCGGCATCTATGAGCACGTATGGCAACTTCAGCGTAACCGCCATATCCACGTATTTCTTGATTATCTCATAGTCGTTTGAACCGTGGTTGTATGCCCAATAGATCCATGACACCACACCCGGCTTTATCCAGTTGGTATCATTCAATTTTGATGGTTCGCTAACATCCGTTACGAGAGTTGACTGCACGATGTCTGCCAGACTTCCTATGATTACCACGCGCCAAGGCGTATGCCAGTCGCCTGTCAGATCCAGTTCGTTCTTATCCTGCACCACCTTATAACGCTCCCCGTCGTTATACAGGCTTGAAGCACTCTGTCTGCGCTCAATGTTTGCCTCAGAGATAAGGGCAAAAACTCCGTCGGAAGGTTCTAACAGGGCAGGATATGCCCAACGGTTGCACCATCCGTCAGCCGATTTGAACACACCGCTGAATGACGGAACGGGTGTTTCCTTGTAAGTGGTGTTCTGAGGAAAGAAGCCCTCGTATGACTCCGCCCATTGCATGAACCATCGCTTCGTTCCTTCAGGAATCATATACACAGTATTCTCCTCTGGGTGCTTCTGATTCTTCAAATTAGTATATTCATAGCGGAAGGCAATGCCGTCGTTATAGAGACGCATCACAATCTTTGCATCCTTACCTATGGAAGCCTGATACTCGTTAGCCTCGTTAGTACAATGCAAACGCTTGCCTTCAAGCATCTTGTAATTGGTCGTTACCTTATTTGCGAGTTCCAGTTTTGAGAAAGGAACATCGGCTAATTCAAGGGTTTTCTGCTTATCATAACTGATAACTAACTTATTATCTGTTGTCGTAACCGACAACTTCCCGTTTGGTGATGTCACATTCTGCGCATTCATAGCCAGAACCACACCACATAGAATAATAGCTGAGATTTTTTTCTTCATTTTATCTATAATATTTTTTGACTGCAACGTGCGAAGCATCCTCGCACGAAAGCAAAAGTGCGTGTCAGCCCATAAGGCTGGCGCACGGTCTTTGATTTGCTGAGTGCAAAATAAATAAAAAAAAATGACATTCCAAACAAGAAGTCGTTTTTTTCCATCGAAAAGACGCTATAATAACGTGAGCTTGAAGAAAAAAGGAAACAGATTTATCTGATTTATCCGATAGCTGACGCAGTATTATTTGCGTAATTCATTTCAGATAAATCGAGTGTAATCTATACTTGTAACAAGCAAAACATGCAATTAAAGGCTATTTCTCGCCTCAGAAATGGGGCTTCATTAAGAAAAATCGGGAGAAAATTGCAGTTTCGCTACATATTTTTTGCATTTTTCTTTGGAGTTTCGGAAAATATTCGTAACTTTGCACCAATGTTATAATGTATCAACAAAAAAATGTTTAGATATTTTGTTTAAACGTTGCATACTCTCGCCTGTGAAGGTGAATTCAAATAAGTTAAAATCGATGGAAATTTTTTTTTGTGCCTGTGAAGGTAGGAATTATGAAGTCCTCAGTGCAATTGCACCGAGGACTTTTTTATGCTCAAAATGGGAGACGTAACGCCCTATCCTATTCCCAATATAGTATTTCGCGGTTGATATCCCATTTGTGATCCTTTGGGAAATCATCACCTTCCCAAGCCTTCTTTGATGTCCATTTCTCGTATGGGGCCGTCCAGAAAGAATCGGTTGGAGGAAGACCGAGAGCCATGAAGGCGAGGGAGGTCATGTAGAGAGAGCCGTTGTTGGTGTACCAGTCGGCTACGTTTGGATGAGAGCCTACGAAACCGATGGTGAGGAATCCACCAGCGTTATAGTTGCGTGAGAGAGGGGAAGCATCCTTCGCCGGGTTCTCAAGTTGTCCGTAGAACATACGGTTGGCTACGGCTGTGAGGGCAGAGCGTACCTGTCCCTCGGAGAGTTCCTTCGGAAGACGTTTCTGCCATGCAAGCATAGCAAGAGGCTGGAGGGTCGCCATGCGGTAAGGGATGCTTCTGCCGACAACAGGGAACGTGCCCTCTGGAGAGATGAAACGCTCAAGGATGACACTCCACTTCTGCATACGCTTACGAACCTCATTAAGGCGGTTCTTGGAGCCACGACGCTTGCCGTTCTTGTCGAAGATGAGATAGCCACCGCTTCCCCCGCTCTTCTCTATCATCTCAAGACACTCGCAGTACATTGGCTGGATGACGTATGAGTTGTAGTAGTCGAAGGCGAAGGAAGGACCGTCGCTATAGAGACCGTCACCGATATACCATTCCTCGACCTTTGAGAGAGAGAGCTTGACGCGATATGGGTCGTAGTCAGCCCCAACGAGCTTGAGGAAACACTCCTCCATGCCCACGAAGAGCAACCAGTTAGTATAAGGAGGGTCATAGCGGCGGAGACCTTTTATCTCCTTTATATAAAGATCCTTGGTAGCCTTGGGCAGAGGCACCCAGAGGGAGTCGTAGCCACGGAAGAGACCTTCCACAACGTATGCACCATCAACGAGAGTCTGACCGCCATTCTCCCATCCGAGGCGGTCGGGGGATTTCGGATCAACGGCATTGATGATAGCCTTGCGGGTCCACTCACGGAGCTGCTTTCGCTTAGCAGACTCAGGGGTGTCGTCATCAGGAAGATTGAGCCAAGGGGCAAGACCGGCAAGCAAGCGTCCGAAAGCCTCCATATAGGCTACTTTCTTGTCGCGGTTATCCCATGTAGGTGACAGTTCGAGGTTCTTATTGCCCTTGGCAGTATCCATAACCTGCTGAAGCTTACCTTCAGCCATATTCTTCATAACGGGTTCAGCCATCTGATACATGATATCCACCCATACCTCGCGGTCGGTTTTCTGAGGCTGCGGTTTCTTTGCTACGGAGAGCATTGGCACAAGTGCCAGGAATAATAAAAGTCTTTTCATATTTTATTTACTTTTCAATTCAATGAGGGTTATTTCAGGGGTTGCACCGATACGCATTGGCATGGTGCCGCCAAGTCCTATGTTCACGTAAAGGTTATGGTCGCCGTCGGTATAGAGACCATCATATTCATCATAGAGGAAACGAGCGACTGACCAGCCGAGGACACGGAACTGTCCGGCATGGGTGTGACCAGAGAGCGTGAGGGAAGGACGGCCTTTGACGATTTCTCCACGCCAATGTGTCGGGTCGTGAGTGAGAATGATTGGGTAATGGTTTTCCGTGCCTTCAGAGGCTTCCTTCAGGTCGCCACGAGCAATGACGTTATGGATGCCCATGGATTGATTCTCGCAGCCGATGAAGGAAACGAAAGAGACCCCTCCCCCCGCCCTCCCGAGGGAGGGAGCCGATTCGAGAACGGGAAGATCACTATGGGGATTGGAGCTGATGGTGCCGAAAGCGGGATTAGGCTTATCATAGTCCTTAGGGAGGACTGGGCAGTTGTCGTTGAGGAGAAGTTTCCAGCCGAGTTCTTCTTTCTGCATACGCTGGAGGTCGGAAATCTTATAGGCGCGCTCCTTATCGGAAAGGGAGCGGTTGTAAGGCAGATAGTCATGGTTGCCCATGATACTCACCACGCCATTAGGCGACTTCAGCTTACTTAGGATAGGAATGAAAGGCTTGAGCTCGCTTTCATCAAGAGAGACGAGATCGCCAGTAAAGACGATGGCATCAGGCTTGAGGGCGTTTATCTCATTAACGATACCGAGAAGCTCGTCCTCATGCCCTACCCAACCATCAAGGTGGAGATCAGAAATCTGAACGATGCGGAAGCCGTCGTAGGCCTTAGGAAGCCCCTTGCAAGCGATTGTGACAGGCTTTACCTCATGGAAATATCTGCCGAAGAAATAGCCCCAGCAGAAGAGAATGAGCCACAAGCCTACCAAGCCGAGAGCGGTATAGCCAAACGGCTTGTAGGCAACGTGGAAATGAGCAATGAGGGATATTATCTTTGCTACAAGATAAACCAAATGTGGGAGTAATGCTACCCCCACACTGATTAAAAGGAATGAAATGATTATTATCATATAATAAATTTTTAAATGAAAAATGAAAAATTATAAAATAATGAAATACATGCTACTATTTCTCATTTTTCACTTTTCATTTTTCATTTTCATTACTTACTAACCGGCTTGATGACGAATGAGAAGCTCTTCTTGCCCTTGTGCATAACACGATACTGAGGCAGAGCCTGTCCTTCCTTACTCCATGAGTTTACACCGCCTACACCTGCCATTTCTCCGTCAATATAGAGATTAACGAATGGTGACTTCTTAACATCACACTGGTGACGCTGTTTTTTGTCAAGACCTTCATCCATATCGGCTACAGAATAGCGGATAGCAGACATAGCACCGAGGTTCTGACCATTGAGAGCATAAATCATGAAGCCATCGCCTGTGCGATCAGCCTGCTTCCACCAACGGATGTCAGTCTTTGTGCCTGTTTCCTGCGGACGGACGTATGGGAAATACTGCTCATCTGCATTCTGAACATATACGCCCACATTCTGCGCATCGTTACGGTCGTTATAGTTCTCAACAGGACCACGGCCATAGAACTTACTCTGATCCATAGATGATGGAAGTTCCATAACCATACCGAAGCGGAGAAGCTGCTGTGCCACGCTATCGTTCTCCTGCTCAAGAGTCTGGGTGATAACGAGAGTACCGCAAGGCTTGATATCGTAGGTAAGGGTGAGATTATTGTGAACTGATGGGAGGTTATACTCAGCAACAACCGTAACGCTACCATCCTTCTGCTTCTTGCCCTCGATATTCGTGAGATCCATTGCAGGCATTTTCCATGCCTTGAGGTCACGCTGAAGTCCGGCACCCATATCATTATCAGTCACGGCACGCCAGAAATTCGGACGGATGCTACCGTTATCTCCCAAAACAGCCTTTCCATCTACAACGAAAGAAGATATAAGGCCATTTGACTTAGAGAATACGAGATTTGCCTTCTCTCCGCTAACGATGAGAGCACTTGAAGTCTCATTGTCAATGATGTTGAGCTTACCCTTCTTGCTCTTCGCTATCTGTGCACACTCATCATTACATACGCTCTGAGGTGCCCTTGTGAAGCCGAGATTGATCTGCTGATGAGCAACCTCATAGCCGGCAGGCAAAAGACCATCAACGCTTTTGTTGCGATAAGAGATATTTAGGAACACTTCCTTTCCTGATGACTTCAACTCAGAAACCTTTGGTCCGATAGGCAACTGATAAGAGCCTTTTTGCTGTGGCTTGATGCTGAGATCCTTCACTGAGCCATCAAGAACAACTTCGCCATCAGCAACAAGCTGCCAGTAGAGATCCACATAATCGAGAGTTCGGAAGAAGTTCTCATTTAAGACACTAACGGTAGTGCCATTGAGGGTCGTCCAGATATTCTGATAGTGATAGCCAACCTCATAGATCTGAGGACTTGGCTGACGATCAGGCAGGAGGAGTCCGTTACAGTTAAAGTTATTGTCTGATGGATCGTAGTTGTTATAGTCACCACCGTATGCGTATATCTGTGTGCCGTCAGCCTGTTTCTTGTGAAGAGCCTGATCGATGAAATCCCAGATATATCCACCCTGGAACTTAGGGTATTTGCGCACGAGGTTCCAGTAATCACGGAACCCACCGCAAGAGTTACCCATAGCGTGAGAATACTCACACTGAATGAGAGGCTTCTTGTTGTTCTCGTTCTGAGAATAATTCTCTGAGCTCCATTGTGAGAAATACATAGGACAGAAGATATCCGTTGCATCTCCACCATGACAAGCCTCATACTGAACAGGACGGCTTGGATCAGTTGCCTTTATCCAATCGTATGCAGCCTTGAAGTTCTGGCTGTAACTTGTCTCGTTACCAAGACTCCAGACAATGATTGCAGGGTGATTGCGGTAGATGTCGATATTATGCTGGTTACGCTCAAGGATAGGCTTTGCGAATGGTTCCTTGTTAGTAATAGGATCACGATGATAAAGGAATCCGTGACTCTCAATGTTAGCCTCAGCAGTCATGTAGATACCGTATTCATCACAGAGGTCATACCATACAGGATCATTAGGATAGTGACAGGTACGCACGGCATTGATATTAAACTCCTTCATGCGCTTGATGTCCTCAATCATACGCTCACGGGAAACAACATATCCACCATCAGGATCAAGTTCGTGACGATTCACACCCTTGATATAGATAGGTTGTCCGTTTACGAGAAGCTGAGAGTCCTTGATCTCCACCTTACGGAAGCCGACTTTTGTAGAGACATAGCTGGTACCCCCGTTAGCTACAACCGCTTTACCCCTTTTTTTCTTTTTCGCAGACACGATGTCAGCAGCCATAACCTGGGCAACGAGTCTATATAAATAAGGAGTTTCTGCCGTCCATTTCTTTGGATTACTTACGCGTAATTCAGCAGAAACATCAGTTTGTCCTTTCTGAACATCTACAGTCTTGGTTGCAACCTCTGCACCTGTTGCATCAAGCAAAGAATATTTGACTGCCGAAACGCCAGAGCCAACCTTTGTCTCAACACAGATAGAGCCATCGGTATAAGAGGCATCGAGTTCCGGAGTGACTACAATGTCCTCAATACTTTTATTCTTATCACGAGCAAAGAGATAAGAATCACGAGCCACACCTGAGAGACGCCAGAAATCCTGATCCTCAGTCCATGAGCCGTCACACCAACGCATTACCTGGAATGTGATCTGATTCTCACCAGCCTTTACATAGTCGGTGATGTCAAATTCAGCAGCTACCTTTGAATCCTCGGAATAGCCTACGAAACGACCGTTCACATAGAGATAGATACAAGAAGTAACGCTTCCGAAATGAGCTATTACCTGCTTGCCAGTCCATTCAGCAGGGATATTTATCGTCTTGCGGTATGTTCCTACGTGATTATCCTTCGTTGGCACTTCTGGTGGCATCTGATTGAAATGCCCACGCCAAGCGAAGCCCACATTCACGTATTCAGGATCACCATAGCCGTTCAATTCCCAGATACCAGGAACAGGCATTGTCTTCCATTGTGAATCGTCATAATCTACGGAAAAGCAGTCCTTTGGACGCTGGTCGGCATTCTCCACCCAATTGAATTTCCAGTTTCCGTGAAGAGTGAGGAAATTACCCGACTTGGTGATGTCACCTGTCATCGCCTTGCCAAACGACTCATACACGAAGAAGTCGGTGTGCATCGGGAAGCGGTTGATGTCGTTGATCTGAAGATCATGCCAGCACTTGTCGATAAGTTCTATACCGGGTGTCGGTGCAGGCTGCTGTTGCTTTGCAGCAGTCTTTTTAACAGCGGCAGGAGAAGCCGCAGAAAGCATCAGGGCCGAAGCCGCAAGAAATACTGTTTTCTTCATCAAAAATATTATAATATAATTTACTAATTTACTTCTAATTTTAGCAGCAAGCAGCTTATTGGTTCGTCAACATTCTGTAATACTCGCAGGCAGCAAGGAGGAAAGCACCTGTACCGAAGTTGGTTACAGACTCCTGATCTACCACCTGTCCGGGAATAGCCTTCTCGCCTATAGGCTGAACATACCCCACGGTGTTGTTCTTCTGAAGGGCTATGGTTGCAAGATACTCCCATGCCTTCTTCGCAGCAGGAAGATACGATTTTGGCAGAATGCCGTTATTGATACCCCAGAGGAGACCGTAGCAGTTCAGGGCGGTGCCAGAAGTCTCGCGTCCGGGAGCCTGTTCAGGATCAAGGAGAGAGCGAGTCCAATAACCCTCCCCCTGCTGGCAAGACACGATAGCGGCTGCAAGTTTCTGATAATACTGTATTATCTCCTGACGATGCTTATAGTCCTTGGGGAGATCCTTCAAGACCTTGGCAAAAGCCGCCATTACCCAACCGTCGCCACGAGCCCAGAAATTCTTCTTTCCATTTGCCGTCTTATGCTTGGGATATACATACTTACCGTCACGGAAATAGAGTCCTGTTTCCTTATCATACATGATAGAGTTGCAGTATTTCCAGTTCTCGTACATCTTGTCGAGATACCCCTCATCACCTGTGAGGAGATACATCTTCGTCATGACAGGCATAACCATATAGAGGGCATCAGCCCACCACCAATAGTCGTTTGCCTTGCTACGCTTCTCATAGCTCATCACCTCCTTAGGGCGATGGATGTATCTTGGGTTGTAACTCTTCCTTTCGAGAGCATCATTATAGAGGTCAATATAGGTCTGGAAACAGATCTGCCAGTCGCCAAAGAGCACATAGTCATGTCCCTCGCCATAGTTCTTGTACTTCCACTTGGCAGGGTCTATCTCTGAAGCGCCCTGAAAGAAGTTACGCTCTCCCCAACGCTTGGAGTACTTACGCCAACGATTGGCAGTCTTGCGCTCTGCCTCGTCCTTGCTTTCGTTGAAAAGAAAATACGCCTCCATATTACCTGTGTGATAGACGGCAGGATCCCAGAAAGCACGGTCGCGAGTGGCAGGATGATTTTTCTGCCAATGATTATTGACGTTGGCAATGATAGTCTTCACCTCTTCTGGTGTCCAGTCCTTGGCAGACACTCTACCCCATGCCAGAAGCATCAAGGCTATCATCAATATGGTCTTTCTCATACTTTACAGGTCAGTTTTTGAATGGTTTTAATCTGGCTAAATTATGAATAATCTCTGCAAAAATAATAAATTCCCGTGATTTAGCCAAAATTTATCGCTATTGTTTCCGTTTTTTATGCTAAAAAATCCGAAAACATCGGAAATTTCCTATTATATATTGTATAATTCAAAAAAAAAGTGTAATTTTGCGCTCTAAAAATACAGGCGAAGGTCAAACGTCAAAGGTCAATAGCCTTAGACCTTAGACCTTAGTCCTTAGTCCGTCAAAAACAAACAAATAAAAATATAACAATAACAAAAAAATGGCAGAAGACGTATTTAAGAAAATCGTAAGTCACTGTAAGGAGTATGGTTTCGTATTCCCTTCAAGTGAGATTTACGACGGTCTTGGCGCAGTTTACGACTACGCTCAGAATGGTGTGGAGTTGAAGAACAACATCAAGCAGTATTGGTGGCAGTCAATGGTTCTCCTTCACGACAATATCGTAGGTATCGACTCAAGCATTTTCATGCACCCAACTATCTGGAAGGCATCTGGTCACGTTGATGCTTTCAATGACCCTCTCATCGACAACCGCGACTCTAAGAAGCGCTACCGTGCAGACGTGCTCATCGAGGAGCAGATGGCTAAGTACGAGGATAAGATCGCTAAGGAGATTGCAAAGGCTCAGAAGAAGTTCGGTGACAGCTTTGACGAGGCTCAGTTCCGCCAGACCAACGCACGCGTCCTCGAGAACCAGAAGAAGTATGACGACCTTCATGCACGTTATCATGAAGCTATGCAGGGACCAGATCTTGAGGCTCTGAAGCAGATCATCATCGACGAGGAGATTGCATGTCCTATCTCTGGCACAAAGAACTGGACTGACGTTCGTCAATTCAACCTTATGTTCGCTACCGAGATGGGTGCAAGCGCAGAAGGCTCAATGAAGGTATATCTTCGTCCTGAGACAGCTCAGGGTATCTTCGTAAACTACCTCAACGTACAGAAGACTGGTCGTATGAAGATTCCATTCGGTATCGCTCAGATCGGTAAGGCTTTCCGTAACGAGATCGTTGCACGTCAGTTCATCTTCCGTATGCGTGAGTTCGAGCAGATGGAGATGCAGTTCTTCATCAAGCCTGGTACAGAGCTTGACTGGTTCGCTAAGTGGAAGGAAACACGTATGAAGTGGCATCAGAACCTCGGCTTCGGTGCAGAGAACTACCGTTTCCACGACCACGACAAGCTGGCTCACTATGCTAATGCAGCTACAGATATCGAGTTCCACATGCCATTCGGCTTCAAGGAGGTTGAGGGTATCCACTCTCGTACTAACTTCGACCTTAGCCAGCACGCTAAGTTCTCTGGCAAGAAGATTGAGTACTTCGATCCAGAAGAGAACACATCATACACACCATACGTTATCGAGACATCTATCGGTGTTGACCGTATGTTCCTCTCTATCATGTGCCACTCTTACGAGGAGGAGCAGCTTGAGAACGGTGAGACTCGTACAGTCCTCCACCTCCCAGCAGCCCTCGCTCCTGTTAAGCTCGCTATCTTCCCTCTCACCAAGAAAGACGGTCTGCCAGAGAAGGCTCGTGAGATTCAGGATCAGCTCAAGTTCCACTTCAATTGTAAGTACGAGGAGAAGGATCAGATCGGTAAGCGTTACCGCCGTCAGGATGCCATCGGTACTCCTTTCTGCGTAACAGTCGATCACCAGACTCTCGAGGACAACACAGTAACTCTCCGTTACCGTGACTCTATGGAGCAGAAGCGTGTAGCAATCTCTGAGCTTCAGGGCATCATCGAGGATCAGGTTTCTATCACTTCCCTTCTTAAGAAGCTTCAGTAAATGAGTATCAATAATATTATTGCTGGCAGTCGAAAGGCTGCCAGCAGATTTTTCCTTTTCCTCATTGCTTTTGTTGGCATCATCAGTATGACATCATGCCGTGAAAGCAATGATACGGAAGACGAATTTGAGAACTGGGAAGCACGAAATAAAGAGTATTTCAACAACATCTATTCCAAGGCAGAGACCGCTATTAAGTCTGGTGATGATAGTTGGAAGATTATTCGTGTATATTCCAAGGACTCTATTTCTGCAAAGTCTAAATCAGATTTCATTGTTGCTCATGTAGAGACAGAAGGAACTGGTATGGACAGCCCTATTTACACAGACAAGGTTCGTGTTCATTACAGAGGCAATTTCATTCCAAGTGCAAGCTACACAAATGGATTTCAGTTTGATTCTTCATGGACAGGCGAATATAATCCGAAGTCTATGATACCAACAGATTTCACCGCATCAAATTTGATACCAGGATTTAGCACGGCACTGATGAACATGCACAAAGGCGACCGTTGGATGGTGTATATCCCTTACACTCTCGGCTATGGCGCTGTAGATTACACGCCTACAAATAGTTCAGGTACTGTTACAGGCTCTACGATACCAGCATACAGCACTTTGAGATTCGACATTACACTTCTTGACTTTGCTCATGCAGGAGAGACATTACCAACTTTCCAATAAGCATTGTCTGAAACAAAACATAACCAAACTCGATGGTACACCGTTCTGAGTATTAATCAGGATAGGAGTACCATCGAGTTTGGTTTATTGCCGGAACGGACTTGAAACGGATCTGAAACGGACCTGGAACGGACTTACTTCTTTGAAAGTTTGTTCCACATCCAGATACCATAGAAAGTATTGACGAGATAGACAGAATATTTAGCCACTGTCATGAACGAGAACTCAGAGTCGGACATCAGCCACATGGTGATGTAGGAAACATTGATGACAAGCCACATATACCATTGCTCCACGAATGCCTTTACCGAGATATAAAGCGTGACAATACTGAGTACCGTTGTAAAAGCATCAAGCCAAAGCTGAGCCTCATGATCGTAATCCATCTTCAATGTCTTGAACTGCATATCAGGCAAAATACCATGAAGGGTATCAATCATCCAAGGACCGAACGACTTGAGGAATATGCCGAGCACTACGGTCATCACAGCAACGGTAAGGAACGTGAGTCCACGCTGAGTCCATGTCATGTAGCGAGTCTTTACACGATTGGTATGATCACCAAGCTCACGCTTACGCCAACTTTTCCATCCAACAAACTGCATAGGAAGATTCCAGAAAATACGCTGAAGGAAATCACCATACATGTGGGTATAGAAACAGATAACGATATGCAGGAATCCCTCAAACATTCCGAATATCCAGTTGGCGAGAGAACCTTTTGCACCAAGCACAACACAGAACACACCAAGGATAGCGGAAACAGCCGCAATGCAATTCTGCCAGCCGAACTCACCCTTAATAAAGAAAGACGACAAGGCAAGCACCATGATGCAAGCCATGAGTACAATCTCAAATACATTGAGCGTGGTAATACTCTTCTTTACCACCTCTGAACCGTTTTTTATTTTCATTTCGAGCGCAAAATTACACATTATTCCATAAAAAAGGAAAGAATATGGCAATAAAATTAGCATATTTCATGATTTTTTCGTATTTTTGCAGTCTAAGTACGAAGGTGGTCCCAAGAAACAGCCACCAGTAGAACAACGAAAATGCTTTTCTAACACATGGACGAGATAATAAACGACAACCTGAACGAAATAGAGAATATCAGCGCTGACGAGAATGAAAGCGCTGGTGCTGTTAGTTCCAACCGTTTCGACGCTTCTGTGGTACATCATCTTGGCGGAATGTATCAGAGCTGGTTTTTGGATTACGCATCATACGTAATCCTTGAACGTGCTGTGCCTCATATCGAGGATGGTCTGAAGCCTGTACAGCGTCGCATACTGCACTCAATGAAGCGTATGGATGACGGTCGTTTCAACAAGGTTGCGAATATCGTCGGCCACACGATGCAGTTTCACCCTCACGGTGACGCTTCCATAGGTGATGCCCTCGTTCAGTTGGGACAGAAAGACCTTCTTATCGACACTCAGGGTAACTGGGGTAACATCCTCACAGGCTCAAGTGCCGCTGCCCCACGTTATATTGAGGCACGACTAAGCAAATTCGCCCTTGAGACAGTATTCAACCCAAAAACAACCGACTGGCAGTTGTCATACGACGGTCGTAACAAGGAGCCTATCACCTTGCCTGTTAAATTCCCATTGCTTCTTGCACAGGGCGTAGAAGGTATTGCCGTTGGTCTTAACTCAAAGATCCTGCCACATAACTTTTGCGAGATCTGTGATGCAGCAATAGCATATCTGCGTGGTGAGGAGTTCCACCTCTACCCAGACTTCCCTACTGGCGGTTCTATTGACGTGTCAAAGTATAATGACGGTCAGCGTGGTGGTGCGGTAAAGGTTCGTGCAAAGATTGAAAAGCTCGACAACAAGACACTCGTAATACGCGATATTCCATTCTCACGCACATCAGAGTCGCTTATCGACTCTATCACACGTGCCGTAGAGAAAGGTAAGGTTAAGGTGCGCAAGGTAGAAGACCTTACAGCTGCAAACGTAGAGATTCTCGTCCATCTTACTCCAGGCGTTTCTTCAGATAAGACACTCGACGCTCTCTATATCTTCACGGATTGTGAGGTTAGCATTTCACCAAACTGTTGCGTAATCAAGGATCGCAAGCCACAGTTCCTTACTATCAGTGACCTTCTCCGTGCAAGTACAGACCAGACACTCAACCTGCTGAAACGAGAACTGGAGATTCGCAGAAACGAGTTGCTTGAGCAGTTGTTCTTCGTTTCTCTGGAGAAAATATTCATTGAGGAGCGCATCTACAAGGACAAGAAATTTGAGAATGCCACAAGCGTGGACACCATATGTGAGTACATCGACGAACGCCTGACTCCATTCTATCATCTCTTCGTGCGCGAGGTAAGGAAGGAAGACATTCTCCGTCTTCTCGAAATAAAGATGCAGCGCATTGCCAAGTTCTCAAAGGATAAGGCTGATGAACTAATGGCAAAGATCAAGGCTGAGATTGAGGAAGTTGAGCGTGACCTGAACCGCATGGTAGATGTAACCTGTGAATGGTTCGAGCACCTAAAGGCTAAGTACGGCGCAGAGCATCCACGCCTCACAGAGGTTCGTTCTTTCGATACAATTGAGGCTACCAAGGTAGCAGAGGCAAACCAGAAACTCTACATAAACCGTGCAGAGGGTTTCATAGGAACAGGCTTAAAGAAAGACGAGTTCGTATGCAACTGCTCTGATATTGACGATATTATCATCTTCTACAAAGATGGTAAGTACAAGGTAATCCGTGTTGCAGATAAGATCTTCGTTGGCAAGAACATTATCCATGTGCAGGTATGGAAGAAGAACGATCTACGTACAACATACAACCTGGTATATCGTGACGGCAAGCAGGGCAACTACTATGTCAAGAGATTCAACGTGACAGGTATGACACGTGACAAGGAGTACGACATCACCATGGGTACGGCAGGATCGAAGATTCATTACTTCACGGCAAATCCAAATGGTGAGGCTGAGGTCATAAAGGTTACGCTTGAGCCAAACGTGAAGTTGAAGAAGATATTCATCGACTATGACTTCTCCGCACTCGCAGTAAAGGGAAGGGCATCACGCGGAAACCTCCTGACAAAGAACACTATACATAGGATCTCGCTCAAGTCACATGGTCACTCCACATTGGGTGGTCAGAAAGTTTGGTACGATCCAGACGTGAACCGTCTCAACCATACGGAGCACGGAAGACTACTTGGAGAATTCTCTGACGATGACCAGATCCTAGTAATATTGAGCGATGGTGATTTCTACGTCACTACTCCAAATGTAGATAATCACTTCGAGCAGAACATAAAGCGTATTGAGAAGTTTGATCCAGATAAGGTTTATACTTGTGTACTCTTCGACAAGGACAACAAGAACCTTCCATACATCAAGCGATTCAAGCTCGACAAGGCGACAAAGAACCACCATAACTATCTTGGTAATCCACAGTCGCAGGAGGTTCTGCTTACCGATACCGTATATCCACGCATCCTCGTCACATTTGGCGGTACTGATGCTTTCCGTCCACAGTTGGAGATTGACGCAGAACAGTTTATCGGTATCAAGGGATATGACGCGCGTGGAAAGAGACTCGCAACATGGGAGGTCGCAAAGATTGAGGAACTTGAGCCACTTCGATTCCCAGAGCCTACGGAAGACAACTCTGACGATAATGAAGAGGAGGAAGAGGAAAACCTCGATCCAGATGCAGACAAGAGTGAGCAGCAGGTGCGTGACGAACTCACAGGTCAGACATCATTAGACTTCGGTGACGAATAATTTCATGTACAATGTACCATTTACAAAGTACAATTTAATTACCATTCATGCGCACGTTCCTTATTATATTAGCAATATCAAGTTTCTCCTTTGTAAAAGCACAGGAGAAACTTGATATTAATATTGACATTTCACAACATCTTGAAGGGATAACTAACAAATACGATTTCATTCGTACTTGTCAAACAGAAAAAAGTACGACCTTCGCAATAGGACAAATAAACAGACTCGACACATATCTTTCACCAGAAAAATATAAAGGATCGGACTTTAGATTTATTTCAGATATTTATCGGATAAGACTTGATAGATGGAATCTGAATTTCACCCATGAAGGTGCTATCGACTATACCCATAACAGAGCTGACAATGCGAACTCCCTGGCTGGTCATTACGATTTTGCTTTCTCCATGCTGAAAGCCATAAAGCATAGGTATGACTACGGTATTCATGCAGGATTCATGTCTGACCTGTACACAGGTTTTGCATATAATATGCGCAACACATCCAATAATCCGGCACAAGGATATGCCTCACTTTCCATTGGAGGAGCATTAAAGGCATACTACAATCTGAATATCGGCAGCAAGGCTCTAAAGATAAACTATGAGGCACGTTTGCCTTTAGTCGGGCTTATGTTCTCACCGGCATACGGACAATCATATTACGAGCTATTCAACAACGGAAACTACGATAATAACATTGTATTGACATCAATAGCCGTACCGCAATACAGGCATCAATTTTCCGTGGATTATCCGATAAACGGGCACACCTCTATCCGTATAGGCTATCTTGGTGATTATCGTCAGAGCAAGCCTAACCATCTGAAGCAGCACACATATACCAACTCCTTCATCATAGGATTTATAGTGAAGAAATGAAACATCCATACAATAAAATGAAACACCTGAGCATACTTGTCTTGCTACTCTCACAACTCTTCGCATTCACGTCATGTGTGGAGGAGGAAGAATATGCAAATACGCCAACAGGCAATTTCGAAGCCCTATGGCGCATAATGGATGAACATTACTGTTTCTTCGACCTGAAAGAGAAAGAGTTAGGCGTGGACTGGGCAAACGTCCATGCACGTTATTCTTCACAAGTTTCGGACAAGATGAGCAACGAACAGCTCTTTGAGTTCCTATGCAAGATGATAGGTGAGCTGAAAGACGGGCACGTGAACCTTTCTGCATCCTTCGACTATGGAAGAAACTGGTCATGGAAAAATGACTACCCAAGCAATTTCTCCGACTCCCTGCAAAGGAAATACCTCGGTACGGACTACCGTATATCCTGCGGATTGAAATACCGCATCCTCGAAAACAACATAGGGTATATCTATTGCGGCTCTTTCGAAAACTCATTTGGAGTAGGAAACCTTGACGAAATACTCCTGCACCTTGCTCCTTGCAATTCACTTATCATAGACGTACGCAACAATGGCGGCGGAATGATAACATCTGCCCAGACTCTCGCCGCCCGATTTACGAACGAAAAAGTACTTGTAGGATACATCCAACACAAGACGGGCACAGCACACAATAGTTTCTCGGAATTAGACGCACAATACATAGAACCTGCCTTGGGAATACGATGGCAAAAAAAGGTCTGCGTACTCACCAACCGCTCTACCTACAGTGCAGCAAATGAGTTCGTGAAGTATATGAAAACTCTTGGCGCAACCATCATCGGAGACACGACGGGAGGTGGTGCAGGAATGCCATTTTCAAGCGAACTCCCCAATGGTTGGGGGGTGCGTTTTTCTGCTTGTCCAATGTACGATAACCACCGCAACAGCACTGAGTTTGGAATTGAGCCAACTAAAAAGGTGGATATCCTTAACACAGACTATCAGAAATGGGTTGATACCATAATTGAAACTGCATTTTTTTAACAAGCAATATAAAAACTACGCACAATTTGTTAATATACGTTAAAATCGTAAATTTTTTAAGCGTTTTGCTTGTAAGAAATCAAAGAATTTTATTACCTTTGCCACAGAAAAGATAAAAATAGTATAAAGATATTTAATCTTGACCATTACTATTGTTGCGTCTGTGGCGAAATTGGTAGACGCGCTAGACTTAGGATCTAGTGTCTTACGATGTGCAGGTTCGAGTCCTGTCAGACGCACAAAAGAGTATAATTGAATAAAAGTACTAACATAATCAATAAAAACAAAAGACATGAAAAAAATTTTGTTCATTGCAGTTTTGTGCCTCACAGCAGTTTTATCTGCAAGCGCACAAGTTGAGTTCAAATTGGGCCCAGACGGAACTTTCCACATGAAGGACGGCCGTAACTATGCAGTAGTGCCTTTCGAGAAAAAGAGTGCTCACGAAATATACCAAACACTCTTTGTCAACGTAGCTGAGGTGTACAGAGACCCAAAGCAGAAGGTCATCATCACTCTCGACGGTTCTTCTGTTAACATTCGTGCATACGATCCAAAACTTACTTATGCGAAGATGGGCGAGAACCTCGGTGGTTACTACACCCTCAACTTCGAGGTAAAGGACGGTAAGGTAAAGATCGACGCTCCTGTAGTTGACGAAATCCTTACAAGATCTAAGGACGGTGTACGTGATAAGGACTTCTCTAAGCTCGTTCGCTCTTGGTATCAGGAGGCTTCTCTCCAGGCTAAGTATCAGGACAATGCAAGTTACACAGAGTCTGAGTTCAACCAGTTCATCAACGGTATTCTCACTGGTAACTTCATGGGCGATAGCTCTGATAACTGGTAAATCGAATAGTATAACAAAAATAAATAAAGTTGTCAACCACAAGGTTGGCAACTTTTTTTATGCCTTGACGTAAAAAAAAGTCAAAGGAAAAGAGTATTCTCATTTTTTTTCAGTAATTTTGTACCCTAAACATACAAAGAATGAACAACAGCAACTTAACCGAGAAATGGAGCGAGAACGTAATCATCATAGATGGTGACTACGTTGATTCCGTTGCCTTCAATCTCATAGTCAATTTCGAGCGCATGATCGGTCGTCAAATACCAGAGGCTGACCTTGCACACTGGCTTGACTGCATAGCCCTCGACGGAGGTGTGAAGGGTGAAACAGAGACATCCGCCATCTTCATCCACGACAAGGAGAAGGAGGCAATGAAGAACTTCCGACCTTCTAGCTATGAGAATGACATGAACGGCAAGGCATTCCGCGATAACCTTGGCGAATTCACCATGAGCAGCTTCCCTGTGGAGAAGGTGGTAAGCAAGGATGACTTCATCATCGACATAGTAAAGACAGCAGCAAACCACAAGGACGTGAAGCGCGTGATGATTGTTGCCAACTGCGATGACGGTACAATGGTTGACTATCTCCGTCATGCCCTGAAGGATGCTGACGATGAGAAGAGAATCACGGTGTTCGCAATGCAACCTCTTGCAGGAGGCAATTTCCGACAGGAGATACTCGGCTACTCGCTGATGTCAGCACTTGGCATCAAGAGCGAGGAAATTAAGGCCAATTGAAAATTGAGAATTGATAATTGAAAATTATATGAACGGAAGAGTTTTAGTAATCGGTGCCGGTGGCGTTGCTACCGTAGCTATCGTGAAGATGGCAATGAATAGTGACATCTTCAAGGAGATTAAGATCGCAAGCCGTACAAAGGCAAAGTGTGACAACATCGTAAAGTACATCAACGAGAAATTGCCTAACTGCAAGGCTGTTCTCTCTACTGCAAAGGTTGATGCTGACGATGTAGAGCAGTTGAAGGCTCTCATGAACGACTATAAGCCAGAGATCGTGGTAAACCTCGCTCTGCCTTATCAGGATCTCACCATCATGGACGCTTGTCTTGCTTGTGGCTGTAACTATCTCGACACAGCCAACTACGAGCCAAAGGACGAGGCACACTTCGAGTACTCTTGGCAGTGGGCTTACCGCGAGCGTTTCGAGAAGGCTGGTCTCTGCGCTATCCTCGGTTGCGGATTCGACCCAGGCGTAACAAGCATCTACACGGCATACGCTGCAAAGCATCACTTTGACGAGATTCAGTATCTTGACATCGTGGATTGCAACGCAGGTAATCACCATAAGGCATTCGCTACAAACTTCAATCCTGAGATCAACATCCGCGAGATCACCCAGAAGGGTCTGTACTACGAGAACGGTAAGTACATCGAGACTGAGCCAATGGAGATCCACAAGCCTCTCACCTACCCTAACATCGGTCCTCGCGAGTCTTACCTCCTCCACCATGAGGAGATTGAATCTCTCGTTATCAACTACCCAACAATCAAGCGTGCTCGTTTCTGGATGACATTCGGTCAGCAGTACCTCACATATCTCGACGTTATCCAGAACATCGGTATGTCACGCATCGACGAGGTTGAGTACGAGGCACCAAAGGCTGACGGCACAGGCGTTGAGAAGGTGAAGATCGTACCTCTTCAGTTCCTCAAGGCTGTTCTTCCAAACCCACAGGAGCTTGGCGAGAACTACGAGGGTGAGACATCTATCGGTTGCCGTATCCGCGGTCTGAAGGATGGCAAGGAGCAGACATACTACGTTTACAACAACTGCAAGCATCAGGACGCATACCAGGAGACTGGAATGCAGGGCGTAAGCTACACAACTGGTGTTCCTGCTATGATCGGTGCAATGATGTTCCTCAAGGGCATCTGGTCAAAGCCAGGCGTTCACAACGTAGAGGAGTTCGATCCAGATCCATTCATGGAGCAGCTCAACACCCAGGGTCTCCCTTGGCATGAGATCTTCAATGAGGATTTGGAGCTTGACTAAAAAAACGGCCTCTCCCCCCGCCCTCCCCCGTAGGGAGGGAGCCGATTCGACTATGGGGGATTGGCGGTATTATTAATAAGAAATACTAATTGCCTTTCGCCTTCCGGCTCCCTCCCTACAGGGGAGGGCGGGGGGAGAGGCCTATATTTATTATTCAATGGCAAAAAAAGAAGAGAAGCCTCTTGATCCAAAAGAGGCAAAGCTGAAGGCATTGCAGGCAGCACTCGGCAAGATAGAGAAAGACTTCGGTAAGGGAAGTATCATGAAGCTCGGCGACGAGAAGGTGGAGAAGGTGGACGTGATTCCAACCGGCTCCGTAGGTCTTGACCTCGCCCTCGGCGTAGGCGGCTATCCAAGAGGCCGTATCATCGAGATCTATGGCCCTGAGTCATCAGGTAAGACAACCCTCGCAATCCACGCTATTGCAGAGGCACAGAAACTCGGCGGTATCGCTGCTATCATCGACGCAGAACACGCCTTTGACCGTTTCTATGCAGAGTCACTCGGCGTTGATGTAGATAACCTTTTCATCTCACAGCCAGACAACGGTGAGCAGGCACTCGAAATTGCCGACCAGCTCATTTCAAGTGCGGCTGTTGATATCGTCGTAATCGACTCTGTAGCAGCCCTCACTCCAAAGGCTGAGATCGAGGGTACAATGGGCGACAACAAGGTAGGTCTTCAGGCTCGCCTTATGTCACAGGCTCTGCGTAAGCTCACCTCTACAATCTCAAAGACCAACACCACCTGTATCTTCATCAACCAGTTGCGTGAGAAGATCGGTGTTTCATTCGGCAACCCAGAGACAACGACTGGCGGTAACGCCCTCAAGTTCTACGCATCTGTCCGCATCGACATCCGCAAGGCTGCAGCCATCAAGGACGGTGAGACACAGCTCGGTAATCTCACAAAGGTTAAGGTTGTGAAGAACAAGGTTGCTCCCCCATTCAGAAGATGTGAGTTCGACATCCTCTACGGACAGGGCATTTCCAAGCTCGGCGAGATTCTCGACTTCGCCATTCAGTATGACATCATCCAGAAGAGCGGTTCATGGCTTTCATACGAAGGCGCAAAGATTGCGCAGGGTCGCGACAAGGGTCTTGCCATGCTCAAGGATAACCCAGAGCTTGCAGAGGAAATCGAGGCAAAGGTTCGTCAGGTTCTCGCAGAGAATAACGGACAGGCTCTTGCCGAGAAAGCTCCAACGGCTGAAACCGCTGTTGAGGAAGCAGAGTAAAGTTTTTTATAACGCACCTCTGGTGCTTTAACTGACAATAATTACCAATCTTACCAATCTTTCACCAATAAAATATATCAAGAATTAGAGAATTAGAGATATTTTTCTTTTGAATTTTAGAAGAATTGGAGAAAGGTCGCTTGCGCTCCTGCAATCACGGCCATTTCCCAATGCTACGTAAGTAGCAAACCTTCTCTCTTTCGCATTAATTCAAAAAAACTCTAATTCTCTAATTCTTGATAAAAAAAGATTGAAAAGATTGGTAAGATTGGTAATTATTGTCAGTTGAAAGCAGTTTACTGCTCATATCAAAAACATGAACTAAATTCCCACTTAATCTCAAAATGACAAACTTCAAAAACATTCTCCTCGGCTCATCACTCCTTCTCCTCAACGGCATGACAGCGATGGCACAGACCGACGGAGGCATCTCCCCTGAGATGCTGGCAAAGATTCAGCAGACACGCCCGCAGGGCAACGCGGAGAAAGCACTCGCCAACGCAATGGCGACAATGAGCATCAGCGACCTGGCGAAGAATGCAGCCAAGCAGGGAAAGATAGACACAAAGTTCAGTATCGAGACACCAAAGCAGAACATACACAACCAAAAGTCATCTGGCCGCTGCTGGATGTTCTCAAGCATGAACGTACTCCGTTCACGCTTCGCACTCGAACACAAGGACACGCTCGCCGTGGAATACTCACAGGACTACCTCTTCTTCTACGACCAGCTGGAGAAGGCAAACCTCTTCCTGCAAGGCGTGATAGGAACGGCATCAAAGCCAATGGACCATCCCGACGTGAAGTTCTTCTTCCGCTCTCCACTCAGCGACGGCGGTACGTTCTGCGGCATCATGGATCTGACGAAGAAATACGGTCTCGTGCCTCAATGTGTACGCCCAGAGACATATCAGGCCGAGAACACCCGAATGATGTCAAAGATCATCGAGACAAAGCTTCGCGAATATGGTCTTGAACTGCGCTCTATGGTTGCAGCCAAGAAGAAGGCAACAGCCATAAACAGCCGTAAGACGGAGATGCTCGCAGAGGTTTATCGCATCCTCTCCATGACTCTCGGCGAGCCTGTCAAGGAGTTCAAATACGCTCACCGCGACAAGGACGGCAACATCAAGGGCGAGGAGAAGACATACACGCCAATGGAGTTCTACAAGGAGACCGTCAAAGAGCCTATCGAAGATACCTTCATCATGCTCATGAACGATCCACGCCACCCTTACTACAAGGTGTATGAGGTGGAATACGACCGCCACACATACGATGGTCATAACTGGCGTTACATCAACCTCCCTATCGAGGACATCGAGTCTATCGCCATTGCTTCCCTGAAGGACGGTCGTAAGATGTACAGCTCGTATGACCTTCCACAGATGGATAGTAAGCGCGGATACATGGATCTCGACCTCTGGGACTACTCTACCCTCTTCGGTCTTCAGTTCCCTATGACGAAGGCTGAGCGCATCTCTACCTTTGAGAGTATGTCTGCCCATGCCATGACCCTCACCGCCGTTGACCTCGACAAGGACGGCAAGCCTAAGAAATGGAAGGTTGAGAACAGTTGGGGTGAAAGCTCTGGTCATAAAGGTTACGCCATCATGACCGAGGACTGGTTTAAGGAGTATATGTTCCGTCTGGTAGTAGATAAGAAATACGTTCCAGAGAATATCCTCAAACTGAAAGACGAGAAGCCAACGATGATTCCGTATGACGATCCGTTGTTTCAGGACGAAGAATAGAAGCCTAACCAAGCCTTCCTAAAAGAAAAGATGTTTTTTTACAGTTAATCGCCAAAAAGACGAGCGTTCATTATTATCAAAAATAATCCTCTTCCAGGAAGGCTTGGTTAATAAAAATCACCATAAAACTACCTCAATAGTTCCTCTTATGTAGCTCTTATGCTGCTCTTATGTAGCTCTTATTCCAGAAAAGAGGGAAACGGGTATTATAAACGGCTTTGTCATAGAGCCGCAGCCACGAAAAAAAAGCATCATGCCAATACTTGCTTTAGCACATCAAACTTAGCATACCGACGTACTCACGCAAGAATTAAGTATCGACAACGAAAAAAAGTTAATACTTTTAAATCTTTTTACCATGATTATGCGTCTATACTTATAGAGACATAAATAAAGTCAAACTAACAACATAAAACTCTCAGATCTATGAGACGACTCATAACAATATCATTTCTCGTGTTCATTGCGCTATGCGGATGGGCAAAAACTGACAATGTTTCTTTTAAAGATTCTATCTGCATTATTGAGGGAACTATAAAGAACATTCCTGATGGCTGTGACATCATTCTTTATGGCACGGCAGGGAAGTATAGCGGAAAGCAAAAGACCGTTATGCGAATAAGGAAGGGGAAGTTCCGATTTGAGAAGAAGGTGAAAGGTGATGAAAGATATTGTCTTTTCCTTTACCCTTGCGTTGAATCTCTCGACCTGTACGTTTCACCCGGAACAAAGGCGAACATTACGGGTAATGACGCACATCCATCAGTATGGAATGTGAAGAGCGACAATCCTATGCAACAGGAATGGAACGCCTATCAGAAAACAGAGATGGATAGTCTTGCAGAATATACAGCCATAAGGCTTAGGATCAACGAGATTGACGCAAGACTATCGGTGATTAATACCGATAACGAGAAGGAAAAACTACTGACAGAAAAGAATAAACTCGCGGAGAAATTCTCGGGCTTGTGTTCTGAATACGTGAAGTCTATGTATAACTTCATGAAAGACAGGGCATATAGTGACATATTTTCTGACAAGCTCAGATATATGGCAGACAAGGTTATAGAAAACACGTTGGATGATACTTATTCTGATATTATCGTAGAACTTCTACAAAAGATTCCCAAGGAAGATTTGCAGGACTACAACATTGTTCATATAAAGAGAATAATGGGAATGAAAAAAGATCCTTATCCTACAGAGATTCACAAATCCACATCAAGGGCTATCAGCACCTCCGCAAAAGATGCTGGATGGTGTACTTTCTATGATGCGGAGAAAAGCTATGAGACTGACGGACACACAGATATTTATATCATTCGTACAACGGATAAGGACGGTATCATTGAACTTTCTGACAAGACAGAGAGAATTATCCCTGCCGGATGTCCTGTGATTCTGCATCTTAACAACGTGATGGAGGACGGAACACATCGTGCAATACTGACAGAGGCAAGAGAAACCGACGATTATACAAAATCTACGAAATCAAACCTCCTTGATTTAACTTCTACAGGAGAAACTATTATAAATGCATGGCGCATAGGTTTCTCGGCAGAAGATAACAAGGTGGCATTGTACCCTTGGGAAACCGACAAGGCAGAAGGTGGTATCGTATATTTCAGAAAGTCCAATGGCTATATCAAGGATTCAAGACTCGATATGGTAAAGGCTGATACAAAATGGGATATTGACATTAAAATGCCAATAGGAAATACGCAATGGCATACTCGTGACTTGAAGAAGATGCCTTTCACAAAAGGTACAAACATTCACTACTTTGAGAATGCTGCAATGGCAACAGATGATGTGAAAGTCATTGGTCTTATCGGTCAACCTATAAAAATAGCAGAGGGAAATGAAATGATATATCCAAGATTTTTTAAAGGGGATACATTTATTGAAGATAAATTGTGGAACGGGAAAAAATCTTATCATCTTTGTCACTTTGGAAAGGATGGATGGGGAGTGCCAAAAACGGATTTGCACAATAATTCATACGTTTACCTAAGATTCGTCAAAGGCAAAGACAATTCCGTGCTATATACAGATGGTGGCTGTCCCATAGGACTTCGTTCTCTTACTCTGATTCCTGATGCAAGCAGTTTTGATAATATTGCTAATTCTGCGAATTACCAAGAGTACGACTTATCCGAAATGGAAGATTTCATGTTATGGGGTGAACGTTTTTACCAGCTATCAGACTCCACTATATTGGTAGTAGGTGCTTCACAAGAAGATACAGAACACCTATTTTCCATACTTAACTATAAGAACCTGACTTTTAAGCCATTGAATTATTTTCCTAATGATGGATTAGAACAAAAACCTTTGATAAAACTAACGGTATATGGATATTGTTCCGATATATTCGGTAATGGCAAAGGGCATTACCTCTTTGTTTGTGATAGAGAAAGATATGCCTTCATCTTTTCCATAGAAGGAGATAGCGTAAATGTAATCAAGGATTTATACTCTACATATTCAAATTACGAAACTGGCGATGGATATAATCCAATAAAGCACATAGTTCGTACAGAGGGATTATATTGCGAAACGACAAATGATAACATCTGTTTCCTTCTGACGGACAAAGACAAATTCGGTAAGAAAATAAAATAGAAGACTATAGCAGACAATATCTTTATGGAAATACCATAGAGATATACGATTGGGATGGAAAACAGCAGAAGAAGGTGATAAAGCTCGACCACATCGGACAGCGTATATTCATTTCTGATGATAACAAGACATTGTATCTCTTAACTGACGACTATTGGGAAGGTGACCCCAATCCTCAAATCTGGGCTTATGACATCAGCAACCTCGACTCACTAACAGGCACAGACCTTTCGACTGAGACATACGAATTTGCAGACTTTTCTTCTCAGAATATAGTAAAGAACCCGACAAAGGTTGTAGAAGAAGGTGATATGATGGCTGACTTTGAGCTGTATGACTATGAGGACAAACCTCATCATCTCAACGAGTTCCTTGGCTCGGGGAAATACACAATCCTTGAATTCAGCGGACTCAACTGCGGTCCTTGTCAAATGGCGAAACCATTACTTGAAAAACTATATCAAGACAATAAAGATAAGTTTGAGATGATAACTATTTCTACAGACAACGAGACTATATGGAAGAAAAAGCCGTTAGGCGAAGTGAGCTGGCATGAATGGAACGACCACAAAATGGCTCGTGAAATCTCATTGAAATATGGTGTAAATGCAATTCCAACTTTCATAATCATTTCTCCAGAAGGGAAGATAGAGACGAAAAGCTTGGGATTTCAAGCCTTCTTAGATGCAATGAAGAAACATGCCTCTATTCAAAAACTGTAATTATACGGAAAAATAAAATGACTATTCAAGAATAATTAGACAATCTAAATGTGTTTTGCTATGACTAATCAAAGTCACTATCATAGCTAAATTACATCAATGTAATAACTATCGATAATGACGAGCAAACAGAGATTGCCCAAATAGTGAAGAGGATGAAATTACATACATTATATATTTTGCTCTATTGGCCAATAGCCATTGAAAAAAGATTTGAAGATTACAACAATCAGATTACCTAAATCAATGGCGAGCAAACGGGGAAAGCCGAAAAACCGAAACCAAGAGTAGGCGTGTAAAATCTAATTTAACGTGAGTTCGACGAAAATAAACCGCTTGCTACAAGGAGAAATTAATGCGACATTAATGTGTCATTTGTGGGAACTTGCTTTAGCTTGATGAGCTTCAGCGAATAATTAATGTAGGTTCGCAGAGCGAAAACATATAATTTCTCATTAATATCCCATTATTTTTCTGAAACCTCCAAACATGTCGGATGAATAGTGAAATTAGACGTTGCTTTTGGCGGCAGGTCAAAATAAAAAAAGTTTTTTCGCATTTTTCCTGTCACGCTGTCATATCACCTGAGTGTCAGTTGGTTACGTGTGACAGGAGCATTTCCTTCCTGTCACACTCCTGTCACACATATATTGCCTTGTGACGGCAATGTGACAGGAGAATAACCTTGCTGTCACGCATAACTCTCTGATATACAACAAGTATGACGGTGTGACAGGAAAAACGCGAAAAAACTTTTTTTTGCTGATGAAAAAAAACATCGGTAAACCAAAATTAGTTCTCGCTTGTTTTTCGATGTAAGGTTGTAGCAGCTCCAATCCAAGTCCAATTCAGCTCCAATCCAAGTCCAATTCAAGTTCAATAGCCAATTGGAGTCCTATGGGATTTGCATAGGATTTACATAGGACTTGCTACGGAGGTGCAATAGGTGTATTTAAGAAAGAAAAGTCCTCCTATGCAGGAGGATTTAGAGGACATAAAATTCCCACACTCATGGATAATTCGCGGTAATTATCCGCAAAGCTCACAAAGCTGAAGCAAGTCGTCGAACTGCCGTTATCATCGTAGGCGAGGACGGCAACATCAGCATGGATCGCGATGATGTTTCTGTTGCAGAGAACAATGTGGGCAACGACCTTCGTGGTGTGGATATGGCTACGGCTCGTACCTCCCTCACCTCTAATGATTCCGAGACGCTCTATATGCTTAGCAACAAGAACAATAACTTCGGTTTCCATAGTTTCGCGGCTGCTACTGTTCCTGCTCGCAAGGCGTTCTTCACCGTTCCGTCTTCGGCTAATGCCCGTCCGTTCAGCATGGTGTTTGAGGATGATGCAACCACGCTCGGCAAATTACGAATTGCTAATGACGAATCACCTGTTTACGACTTGAATGGTCGTAAGGTAAGCGGTAAGAACCTAAAGCCATGTGTTTACGTTAAGGGTGGAAAGAAAGTGGTGGTTAAGTAAAGTGAGGCGGCCTCTCCCCCCGCACTCCCCCGTAGGGAGGGAGCCGATTCGAGCATGGGGGATTGCCGCAGAATTTACAGTTAAAATATTTTGATAGTTTGCCTTTTGCCTTCCGGCTCCCTCCCTACGGGGGAGGGCGGGGGGAGAGGCCGTAATTCTTTTAGAAAATGAAAAAGGAATATATTGAGCCAGCGATGCGTCTGGCAGAATTGAGACATAGAAATCATCTCCTCCAGAGTAGTTATACGAAGGGTAATATCTATCAGTTGAGCAACTCGCCATTCGATAACTACAATAATAGTGAGGATGAACTTACCGAGGAAGATGTGGATGATATAATCTAACTGGCAGCAAGCTGCTTTTAACTGACAATAATTACCAATCTTTACCCAATAATTTTCAATTTTATATTTTAATGGAAAAAGATTGCGTAGATTGGTAATTATTGTCAGTTTAGCATCGGAGATGCACAGAGACGCGAAGTTTTTATCGAACACGGAATACACAGAATAAACGAAAGATTTTTGTGTGTTCCGTGTTTTTCGTGTTCAGAAAAAATATTAATGTCATAATTAACGTTTTAATTTGTGGCCTAATTAATGTTTTGCCGTAAGGCTTTTAATTATGACGTTAATTGGGACATTAATTGAAACATTAATTTTTCAGCGCGAAGATTTTTTTCGTTTATTTTGTGTTTTCCGTGTTCATGCGGATTAAGTTTTTCGGAAAAATCTCAAAAATATCATTGTAAAATGTTTTTTTTCACGACATATTGATTGATTATGATGATTTTTGTGTAAATTTGTACCCGAAATCCTGAATGCATACGATGCAAAAGTGACATAAATCTTAAACTTAAAAATAAAGCAATGAGAAAATTCTTAGTAACGGTAGCTGTTAGCCTTATGACAGCAATGGGTGTAAATGCACAGAATGAAGAACTCCGTCATGAGGTCAGCGTGTTTTATGGTGGTCCAAGTATCTCACATCTAGGAAGCGCTTTTGGTGAATTGGTTGGATTGGTTTTCACCAATGCCGAATATGATGACGGCAAAATCTTCGGTCCTATTGGCGGAGAGTATTTCTATCATTGCAACAATCCGAGACTTGCCATAGGCGGCATTATTACATATTCAAAATGGGATAGTGATGTTCTGAGAAGAAACAGTAGCCATGATAAGATAGGTGAGCGCAACCGAAGCTACCTTTCTATAATGCCGAGCATAAAGTGGTACTGGGTGAATAAGAACCATTTCGGCCTCTACTGCAAGGCCGCAGTAGGTCCAATACTCGTGAGCTGTACGGCGAAGGATTACGAAGTGAATTCGTCAAATAGCGAAAGCGGCATTTATCCTATGTTCCAGGCCTCACCAATAGGTGTGGAGTTCGGAGGGAAGTTCCGTGGATTTGCCGAACTCGGCTTTGGTGATCAAGGCTTGCTGCTGGGAGGAGTGAGGTATAAGTTTTAAAGGAGCCTAACCTAGCAGACCCACCCCCTGCCCCTCCCATAAAGGGAGGGGAGTAGTTACAATATATCCCTTATTCTTTCCGCTATGGATTGAATAAGGGATTTTCTGTATATTTTTCTATTTATTTTTAGAAAATATTGAACTTGCAATACTAACCACTCCCCTCCCTTTATGGGAGGGGTAAGGGGGTGGGTCGTTTACGAGAATATAATCGTCTTATTATGATACGTGAGTATCTTCCTCTCGATATGCTTCTTAACGGCACGGGAGAGGACGATCTTCTCAAGATCCTTACCCTTGAGGACGAGAGTCTCAGGGGTGTCCTTATGAGTGATGCGGACAACATCCTGCTCGATGATAGGACCTGCATCAAGCTCAGAGGTAACGTAGTGGCTGGTAGCACCTATAATCTTAACACCACGCTGGTATGCCTGATGATAAGGCTTTGCACCAATGAACGCAGGGAGGAATGAGTGGTGGATGTTGATGATCTTATGAGGATAACGCTTGATCATATCCTCTGAGATGATCTGCATATAACGGGCAAGGACGATGAATGAGATACGCTCCTTCTTCAAAAGCTCCATCTCTGCCTTCTCCACTTCCTGCTTGTTTGACCAGTCCTTCTTTATTGACCATACATAGTAAGGAATGCCGAACTGCTCTGCCACATAGCGAAGGTCTTCGTGATTACTTACGATACATGGAATCTCCACCTCAAGCTCACCTGCCTTATAGCGTGCAAGGAGGTCGTAGAGGCAATGGCTCATCTTACTTACGAACAGAGCCATGCGAGGCTTGACATAGTTGAAGTAGATGTCGAACTCCATCTCATATCGTGAACCGTATAATGTCTCGATATACTCCTCAATCTTGTCGGAAGGGATGGAGAACTCAGCAAGCTCCCACTCCACACGCATGAAGAAACGGCCATCAACCTTATCTACATACTGATCGAGGTAAACAATGTTACCGTGATTGTCTGTGATGAACTTTGTAATATCTGTGATGATACCCAACTGATCTGGGCAGTGCAGCAATAATATAGCTGTCTGTTGCATTTTTTCTATTTACAATTTAGTATTTATAATGAGCTATTTACTTTCTTTCTAAATGCAAAAGTACACATTTTTCAGCAAAACTGCAAGTTTTACCCCTTATAATATTGAAAATTGGAAAGTTTTTAGTAATTTTGCAGTCAAAGTCAAAAGTCAAAGGTCAAAAGTCAAAGGTAAAAGGTCAAAGGCCAAAAGCCAAAAGTCAAAAGCCTTAGTCCTTAGACCTTAGTCCTTAAACCTTAGTCCTTAGACATTGACCTTTTGACCATAATTCTTCAACCCAAACAAGAAACCAATGAAGACAAAGGATATCATAGTGTCGGCATTCCTCTTGCTGACAACTCAACTAACTGTAACGGCTCAGGATATAAGATCACTCTCCTGGTACGATATATGTAAAGGTAATGCAGACATCGACTGGTATGGATCGCCTGATGCCTGCAACGTGGCAGATGTGGTTCTGGAAGTGCAGAAGACATCTGGAGGATGGGAAAAGAACATCCAGATACATAAGCTCACAGAAGAGGAGAAACAAGCCCTGATAGCAAGACGAGATAAGCAGTCGTGCCTCGACAATGCCACCACCACACAGGAGATGAACTTCCTTGCTATGGTGTATAACCGTACCAAACAGCAGAAATATCTCGAAGGATTCAAGCGTGGTCTGAACATGCTTTTCGAGGCAGAGAGAAAGAATGGCGGTTGGTCACAATACTGGCCTCTTACGGGTAACGGCTCATATCAGGATGACATCACTTTTAACGATAACCTAATGGTTCACGTCATCAATATGCTGCGTGACATATATGTTAATTCAGGAGAATACTACGAGCTTCTTGATATGAACACACGCGAGAAATGTCATAAGGCATACGAGCGTGGAATAAAGACTATCATCCGATGTCAGATAGATGACAACGGAGTAAAGGCTGGATGGTGCGCACAGCATGATCCTGAGACTTTCCTTCCGACAGGAGGCAGAACAAACGAGCCACCGTCAGTTAGCGGTCTGGAGACATCACGCATCATAAGTGCCCTTATGCACTATGATGATCCAGACGAAGAACTGAAAGAGACTATCAGAAGTGCCGTGAAATGGCTTGAGGCTCATAAGATAAAGGATAAGACTCTTGAGACATTCACGAATGACAATGGTGAGAAGGATCTTCGCATAATTGACAAGCCAGGCTCAAACCTCTGGGGGCGTTGCATCCAGTTGGGCGGTAAGACTGGCGATGCGACCTACAAGGCATACTTTGAGCGTCTGAAGCAGAACGGCAAGAACCGCGACTATGAATATGAAGGCAAGACTTTCTCATATAATGACTACGACAATGCCGTAGGCTCTTACGATGCCAAGAAGGCTTATCAGCCAATATTTGCAATGAACGAGAAGAAGGATATGCCGATAGTGCGTTGCCGATTCATCTATAACTACGATACAAAGGCTGCGGTAAAGGATAAGAATGGTGTTCCCGTGCCTGTTAGCATCCCAACTGCCAAGCAACGCACAGGCTACAAATACCTTGGCGACTGGTGCCAGTATGTTATTGATGTGCAATACCCACGATGGGAGAAGCGAATTGAGAAAAAGAAATAAAAGCCTAACCAAGCCTTCCCAAAGGGAAGGATGTTTAATAGTAATAAACGCTCAAATTTTAGACGAATAATTGTATAAAACACCCTTCCCTTTGGGAGATTTGTCGTAAGACCCTCTGACCATAGGGAAGAAAGGCTTGGTTAGGCTTTAATTATATAAAACTACTTTTATATGAAACAAATCTACTTATTAATGCTAACCGCCGGACTATCAGTATCGGCTATGGCACAACAGAAATTCGAGCTGGGAAAACCCAACGATGACAACTACCGATACCTTGACGAGTATCACGCTCTCAAGGAGTATATCGACTATTCCAAGTACCCTAACTTCAAACTCGGCGTTGGAACTACCGTAAACGACTATCTGAATAACTCATTAGTAAAGAATCTGACAAACAAGAACTTTACGGAGACAGTTGCAGGTAACGCCATGAAGATGGCAAGTTGCGTAAACGGCAATGGTGTTATGAACTTCACCACGGTGAAGAACTATGTGAAGGCTGCAACAAATGCAGGTCTCAATGTCTATGGTCATACCCTCGCCTGGCACTCACAACAGCCTAACGGTTGGCTTAGAACGCTCCTTGCCGACAAGCCTGCACCAGAGCTTACCGATGGTGATGTAGAAATATTGTCGGTAGCAGCAAGCAAGGACTTCCGAAAGACGCAGAGCGTGGGTTGGAAAGCAGAAGAATCGAAATATGGATATACCTTAAAATTCGACGCGACTGATGGAATGAAGGTAAATTCTACAAAATCATACGGATACGAAGTACAATTTGTTGCCATGGAAGACATCATTCTTCAGAAAGGCAAGAGCTACAAGGTAACTTTTACCGTAAAGGGTTCTAAGACAGGAAAACTTAATGGTCGCCTCGGAGACTGGGATGTAAATGGTCCTAACTTCAGCGTTCCATTCACCGAAGAGTGGAAGGATGTGGAAATAAACCTCACTCCTCAGTTGCAGAGTAGTTTCATGCTTCTGCAGGTTCCTAACTACATAGGTGATGTGTATATCAAGAGCATCAAGTTCGAGTCAAAGACACTGGGTAAGACCACTACCGAAGATCGTCGTTGCCTCAAGGCTCATGCTACGGCAAGACAGTCAGATGTTTGGGACAATCAGATATGGCTTGTTCCGGGTTCATTCGCTTCAGGTGCAAGCTATGTGTTCACTGCTGATGTTCGTGCCGACAAGCCTGCATACGCATCTACACAGGTACATAAAGCCCCAGGCTCATACGTAGGCGATGGCATAGGCAATATCAATTTCACTACAGAGTGGAAGACCATAACACTCAGCGGTAAGTTCGGCAACGCAGGTCAGAGCATAGCCCTCAACCTCAGCGAACTTGCTGACGAGAACAACTATTACTTCGACAACGTAAGCCTGAAGATTGGCGGTGTTGAGAAGATCAAGAACGGTAACTTCGAAGGTACTGATGTAAGCTCATTCCAAGTAAAGGAGAATAGTGGTTCTCCAGCAGAACCAACAATCAGCGAAGGTATAACATACGTCTATATCCCAAGCACCATTCCTCAAACACAGCAGGAGCGTCACGACACTCTCGTATATGCTATGGATAAATGGATCAAAGGCATGATGGAGGCTTGTGATGGTAAGGTAAAGGCATGGGATCTTGTGAATGAGGCTATCTCTGGCGGTGGTAACGACGGCGAGGGCAACTATACCCTTCAGCATTCAGAGGGCTACAACCCTAACGGCACATGGGATGTAGGTGGTGATGCCTTCTATTGGCAGGACTATATGGGCGACCTTGAATATGTTCGTCAGGCTTGTCGTCTGGCTCGTAAGTATGGTCCAGAGGATGTTGTTCTCTTCATCAACGACTACAACCTTGAGTCTGATTGGGACGGCAACAAAAAACTGAAGTCTCTGATCAACTGGATAAAGAAATGGGAGTCTGATGGTGTTACCAAGATTGACGGTATCGGCACTCAGATGCACATCTCATATTATGAGAACTCTGGCACTCAGACCAGCAAGAAGAATGCCATCACAAATATGTTCAAGCTCATGGCTGCAACAGGCAAGTGGGTTCGTGTAAGTGAGATGGATATGGGTTACGTTAATGCAAATGGCCAAAACGTACAAACCAGTCAGATGACCGAGACACAGCATAAGAACATGGCAAACTTCTACGAGTGGATCATCAAGGAATACTTCCGTCTCGTTCCTCCAGAGCAGCAATGGGGTATCTGCCAGTGGTGTGGTACTGATTCACCATCTAATAGCGGATGGCGTGCTAACACTCCTGTCGGTATCTGGGATCTCAACTACTACCGCAAGCATGTATATGCCGGCTTTGTTCGCGGTCTCGGCGGTGTTCTTCAGACCGACATCAACAATATTGAGGCAGACAAGAAAATTGACACTTCAAAGGGCATCTACAACCTCAATGGTATGCGTATGCCAGCAACATCACTCGATGAACTGCCATCAGGTCTCTACATCGTGAATGGAAAGAAGGTGGTGAAGTAAAAGACCCTCTCCCCCATTAAGGGGGAATTTGTAAAGAAAGGCGCAAGGAATGATTTTCTTCCTTGCGCCTTTGCTTTGTTATATATGAAAAGCCTAATCAGGGATCACGCAATAAAAATAGTAAATCCACCATACAAATAGCGATTTTGCTAATGTATGGTGGATTTGTTGTAGTTCCCTTACAAGTCCTATGTAAGTCCCTTGTAACTCCCAACCAAACTCGATGAAGTTACCATTCAGGATAGGACATAGAACGGAGGTTCATCGAGTTTGGTACGAAGGGAAAGCGAAGGATAAACGAAGGAATAACGGTTTATTTCTTCAGAAGATTCAGCTTTACCTTTGGAGCAAGGGCGTTGTTTGTCTTCTCCGTATATTCCGTAAGCTTGAGCTGTGCCTTGCCACGAATGTCGGCAATGTTGGCACCTACCATGAAGTCGTAGTTTCCTGCATCGGCAATCCAACGGCTGTTAGCCTCATCAAAGCTTGCGAGATCACGCTGCGCGATAGTCATCTGCAAGGTCTGTGACTCGCCTGGCTGCAAGAGATTGGTCTTGGCAAATGCCTTGAGTTCCTTTTCTGGCTTATCAAGAGAACCTGAAGGAGCGGCAACATATACCTGTGCTACTTCCTTTCCGGCAACCTTACCAGTATTCTTCACACTAACGCTAACGGTAATATTATCGCCTACCTTCTTGACTGTTGGCTTACCAAACTCGAAGGTGGTATAGCTCAAGCCATAGCCGAATGGATAGGCAACGTCCTTATTCCATGTATCGAAATAGCGATAGCCAACCCAGATGTCCTCTTCATGATTGGTAAAATCACGTCCAGGAACACCAATCTCGCTATAGTTCTGGATAGTCTCGTAGCTGAAGAGTGGCATATCCTGTGGGAAATTCTTGGTAGAAGGATGATCGGTGGCAAAGATAGGCCATGTCATAGTGAGACGACCAGAAGGGCATACCTTACCAGTAAGGATGTCAACAACACTATTACCGCCCTCTTCACCAGGCTGCCAAGCCACAAGGATTGCATCAGGGATATTACTCCAAGAAGCAGTCTCGATAACGCTACCTGAGTTGATTACCACGATAACAGGCTTGCCTGCGACATGATACTGAGAGCATACACTCTGGAGCATTTTCTTCTCAAGGTCGGTAAGAGAGAACTCACCCTCAATTTTACGGTCAATACCCTCGCCAGCCTGACGTGAGATCGTAAAGATAGCTGCATCAGAATTTGCAACCTGCTTAGAAATGCAGAGGTCGCAAATCTCTACCTCTGGCACTTTCTGGTCGCCCATATTAGGAGCCTCAAACCAACGATCCATTGGACGGTCAGCCTCAAACTTCAGCTTTGCAAAAGCATTATATTTCTGATAGAGTTCGGTGAGATCGGCAGTTGTCTCGATACCTGCATTCTTGAGTCCTGCAACGAGGTCTATAATATAAGGTGTATGGACACAGCCAGAACCTACGCCACCAGAAAGGAAGTTGTAAGAGCCAGTTCCGAAGAGTGCCACCTTCTTGATGTTGCGCATAGGAAGGGTATTGTTGGCATTCTTGAGAAGCACCATACCCTCGGCTGCAGTCTCACGAGTGATGGCTGCATGAGCCTTGAGATCAGGTGACTCAGATGGCTTATATCCAAGGAAGTGAGGAGTCTTGACTACATACTCCAACATTCTGCGGACACACTTATCCACATCCTCCATTGTGAGTTTACCGCTATTAACTCCATCAACGATGTCCTTAACCTGATCAGGTGTGCCAGGCTCCATAAGGTCGTTGCCTGCCTTAACTTCATTTACAGTAAAAAGACCTTGACGCTCACGCTTGCCAATCCAGTCGGTCATTACGATGCCCTTGAAGCCCCACTCATCACGAAGAATAGTGGTAAGGAGGTCGTAGTTACCCTGAGCGTATGTACCATTAACCGAATTATATGCTGACATGATAGTCCAAGGATCAGACTCACGCACGGCTATCTCAAAGCCACGAAGATAGATCTCGCGGGCTGCACGCTGGCTGAGACGTTCATCAACACGAGTACGGCTTGTCTCCTGAGAATTGACGGCATAATGCTTGATACTCACGCCTACGCCTTCGCTCTGCACACCCTTGATATAGGCTGCGGCAATCTTTCCTGTAAGATAAGGATCCTCGCTATAATACTCAAAGTTACGTCCGCAAAGAGGATTGCGATGGATATTGACACCAGGACCGAGGATTACATCACAGTTGTATTCCTTTGTCTCGTTACCGATAGCCTTACCTACTCGCTGCGCAAGGTCGGTGTTCCATGTAGAGGCAAGACAAGTGCCGACAGGGAAGCCCGTGGCATAATAAGTTTTCTGAGTTCCAGGGCGAGTAGGATCTATACGCACACCCGCAGGGCCATCGGTGAGGATGGTCTCAGGAATACCCAGACGCTCTATGGCAACAGATGTTCCTGCTGCTCCCGGTACTGTTCGGGCAGCAGCACCTGCTACTGCTACTGGCGAGAAGAAATCGTATAGTCCACCTACGAGGAGCTTAGCCTTCTCCTCGAGTGTCATTGCGGATATTACTTCGTTGATATTATCCTTTGTAAGCTTAGGGGCTTGCGCCGATGCATTAAGACTCATAACTGTCATTGCTGTTAAGATTGTTTTTTTCATAAAGTATAGTTTGTAGTTATTAGTTTTTTAAGTCCAGACATACTGGACTTAACGTGGTTATAGGGTCTGGAGGATGGTGTTCATCTTCCAGTTTGTCTCATTCCATTCTGCGCCAAGGTTTGAATCCTTGAGGATTCCACCTCCTGCATAGAGTGTGGTCTTATCGCCAAGGAAATGCCCACAACGGAGATTCACGAAGAGGTTGGTTTCGTGCTCCTCATCAAGCATACCCACGACACCGGAATAATAAGACCTGTCATAGCCTTCATTCTCCCTTATGAATGCAGCTGCCTCTTTTGCAGGCAAGCCACAAACGGCAGGGGTGGGATGAAGTGCCTTTATCAAATTGAGAATTGATAATTTAGAATTGAAAATTGAATGATCCATCTCACTTGGCATTGGTGCAAGATGAAACTCAGTCTTTAGATGCACGAGTTGTCCTGCACGAGAGGTGTAAGGGCCTTCTTCCTCTATAATTCGGGCATAAGGAGTTATGGATTCACGGATATAGTCAGCAACTATTTCCTGTTCCTTACGATTCTTATCGCTCCATACAATATTCTTCACAGGCATGGTTTCAGGAACAGACATAGTACCTGCAAGTGCCATAGTGCGATAGTGATTACCACTACCCGAAACAAGGATCTCAGGGGTACATCCCATCCATGCGCCCTCCCCAGGTATCTGTGCGAGATAGATCATCATGCGAGGGTAAAGACTACAAGCACGGTAGAAAGCCTCCATAAGCTTATCTTCCTTGCCATTCCATTTCCATTCACTTGTACGCGAGAGGACGAGTTTCTTGAACTCTCCCTTCTGAAGAGCATTTATAAAAGCAGAATACGCAGTAGCATACTGAGTCGGATTCTGCGTAGCAAGTGTAGGATGTTGATGTGAAGATGTTGATTGTTGAGGGATGGATGAGAGTTGTGGAACGCCCTCAAACAGAAGTATGTCATGTCCAGCCTCAAGGTCATAAGGAATCATTACGAAGCCTTTCCTGCCTCGTAATTCGTCGATAGAATGTAGTCGAGTGACACTATCACCATCTATCCTTATCGCCTCACTTGAATATGGAAGTCTGTATATTACCATTCTACCAGTTTTTAATGAAAAATGAAAAATAATAAAATGAAAAATACAATTTACAACTTACGATAATATTTCCTACCGAATAATACAAAACTGTATTTTATAATTTTTCATTTTTAATTTTTCATTTTCAGCAAAATCATATTCGTAACTCTTTCCGTTGATAGCAACCTTCCATCCTCACCTCTGACTTCTACGTTCCAGATGTGGGTGGTGCGCCCGATGTGGATTGGCGTTGCCTTGCCTATCACCTTGCCTTCCTTAGCCGACATTCCGACATGATTGCCTGAAACTTGAAGTCCGCAGATGCGAGCGTCATCACCAACGATGGCAAGGCTACCTGCACCTGCAACAGTCTCTGCCATAGCAAGGGCTGCTCCTCCATGCAGAATGCCAAAATACTGCACAGTATTCTCATTGATAGGCATCTCTGCAAGTACTGATTCATCATCGGTTGGCAGGAACTTGATACCAAGTGTATGGTTCATGGTTCCTACCAAGCGAGAGTTGAATATATCGCATTGTTCCTTTGTCATAATAAAAGCCTAACCAAGCCTTCCCAAAGGGAAGGATGTTTTATAGTAACGAAGTCCCACTTTTTTTAGCGAAAGAATGTATATCGCATCCCTCCCTTTGGGAGGGCCTGGGGGGGCTACTTCATCACCTTCCTCTTCCCTGCTCCTGACACCTCGATATAGATGCCACGTGGAAGTGAGCTAAGACTATTGCCGACAAATACACCGTTGAGGGTGTAGTAGGTGGTAGTTGTTGGGCGTTGGGTGTTAGCTGCAACCTCCACAATACCAGTCTCAATCTCTTCCGTGATGATATCCTGACCAACGAATACGTCTGATGTCTGAATAGCATTAGCGTATGCGATAGTAGGATGATTGAAAAGATAGCAACTATTACCACCATCTGGGAAACGACCTACAGTCTGATCGTATGCCATAGCACCATAATAGACAGTATCTCCAAACTCCTTCATCTCAGGATGAGCATCGAAATATTTCGGGTTGTTGGCTACAAACTCTTCACTTGAGCCGATGAGAACGAGATTGCCCTCTTCGTTAGCCAACTTGAAGTTTGCATGAATCTGAGACTGAGCCTCACGCTTGCTGCACCATACGATGAGATGACCATGAGCAGGAATGATAGCAGCCTTATCCGTAGGAGCAGCTATCTGATACTTTGTAGGCTTGTTCACGTTGTCGCTGATATAGAGACCATTGACATTGAGATCAACATCTGTGGTATTGTAAAGCTCTACCCAGTCGTCCTTCTTGAACAGGTCATTTACAAGCATATCATTTCCGGCACTAAGCTCATTGATCTTGATAGGAGCAGCAGCAAAGTCTGAAAGTTTTTCATCCTCAGCCTTCTCCCATACAGCCGTGAGCTTCACACTGCCAGAAGCAGGCATTTCGTACTCCATCTTTCCAGATACATAAGAACCTGAAGCTGATTTCCATCCAATGAAACGGTATCCGGCAGGAGCCGTTGCCTTGAGCGTAATTGGAGTGAAGAGCTTGCCTGAGAACTTACCCGTAGGCACTTCCATGTCATTTACGAGAATTGAAGCGCCCTCGATATTACTTGCAAGCGTAACGTCCTGAGCTATCTTACTGCCAAGATTCATATAAGAGCAGTTCTTCAACTGCGTAATCATCTTTGACTGGCGTGAAGCAAGACCGTTGTTTATGCCACTTACAGTATTGTCAGGATATACATAGCCTCCCTTGCTGAGATATGAAGCCATATCCTTTACAATCTGCTTTGCACGAGTTGGCTCGAACACAGAGCCTGATATTACACAGAAAGCATCAATGAACTTCTTGCGGAACGTCTCATTCTGGAGCATGTTCTTGAAGATTGTTACAACCTCTATCTCCTTGTAAAGGCGAGTGCCAGCGATGCTCTTGTTCTTTGAATAGTCATAGCCCTTGAGCTCATTGAAATTGAAATACTGCTCACCGAAGAAATCATCGAAAGGCTTGTCTCTGTTCATTGCGAAGTCGAGGTCGAAGAGCACGAAGCGGAACTTACCGTCATTCTGGTCACGGAATGCCTTCACATTGTTGTGTGGCCAGTCGTCAGAACCAAGAAACAGCTCCGTTGCCATATAGTTGATGTACTCATCTATATCCACAAGCTTGCAAATCTCATTGTATGACTCCTCCGAAGAGGCTGTCTTCGTAAGCTCATACCACTTATTGAATGAGTCCTTCGTTCCTGCCTTCTGCACATAGCCAGAATCGGCACATACCTCAAACTGATCCATCTGATCAGTATCAATTCCATAGTTGGCATAGCCATAGTGCTTATTGTTTGGCTCACGCATATTGAGCACGGCGTATGGCTCTGCATTGATATACACATGCACAGGCTGCCATGCCTGATGCTCCAGATACAGACCTGTTGATGCCACAATCTGCTGCATAGCCGCATCCTTGATACGACAGTTGGTGTCGTTGCCACCATTACGTATCTGGAGTGTCTTATGCTTGAGATAGCCCTTACCGTTCTCTACCGCTGGATTAGCCTTCTCTGAGCCAAAGAACTGATATGAGAACGTATTATTGAGGTCATAAGCCTTGTCTGCCTTCAGCTTGAATGAATGAGGACTCCATGCCCTACTCCATCCGCCACATACGGAATAGTCGCACTCCTGTGAGATTACGCACTCGTTGCCCGTAGTGATATACTCGAAGTTCACAGGACGATCCCAGTCCATATTGCCATTGTACTTTGAGTCCTGACCATTTCCTGGACGACCATGATTTGAATACTCAAACATGCTATACTCTCCCTCAAGTATATTGCCCTTGTCGGTTACGATGGAGATGATAGGGAATGGCTCGTTGCCGCTGTTCTTGATGTATGTACGTGTAACCACAGGACTTGCGAGCATACCATCCTGATAGAGACGGAAACGATAGCTTGTAGAATTGTTGACATTGAACCTTCCGTCAGTTGATGTCTTGCCATTCTTGAGGGTTGGAGCACTACCATCTGTCGTATAGCGAAGGGTTGCACCTTCAGGAATCGTCACGTTAATGTTGAGCGAACCTGAGAAGAGCTTTGCTGGAATATCCACCTCCGGAGCCTTGAGCTGCTTCTGTGCAAAGGCAGATGTGGCATTGCTTGCCCCTGGTGTAGGAGCATCCGTTGTACCCCATTCTTCTCCTCCGTCCGTAGTGCGGGCGTATGAGATTCGGCTTATTGCCTCTGGATATGACATTTCCGCAAGTATCTTCTCACCATCGGAAACGATTACCGTACCACCGTCGCAATCAAGCTTGCCGTCAATCTGGCGATATGAATCCTTGGTAAACACCTCGAAGTGATCGTAATTAAGTATTGCGAAACCATGTGCAGGAAGTGCGCCATAGTTGTCAACGAGTCGGTGCATCTTTAGGTTATTCGGATCATAGGAAACATAGAGGCCGCCAAGCAGTATGCCCTTGTCCGTAGGGTTGTAAAGCTCTACCCAAGGACCGAAATTGGTTGAAGGGTCACGATACACATCCACGTTGGCTGCCATTATCTCATTGATCTTGATGTTCTCAGATGAAGGTGTCACAGGAGACTCTACGGTCAACGCACATTCTCCTACCATCCCACTTCCGTCAGCGGCCGTCGCAGTAATCACCGCAGTACCCAATGCAACGGCAGTCACATTGCCATGCTTGTCAACGGTAGCCACCTTTGTGTCGCTTGACTTCCATGTAACATTATGATACGTAGCCTCCTCTGGCAAAACGGTAGCCGTAAACTGCCTTGTCTCCGTAGGAATCATGGCAGCCGATGTCACATTTAGCTTCACCTCAGTAGCCATAGTCACGAAGTCCCATATCTCCAGTTTCCAGTCATCAATACAAGTCCAGTCATTCTTCACAGCCTGTGACTTGCGTATTCCGATTCTCAGCTTACCATCGTCTGCAACTTCACATTCCAGGGAGTTATTGTAATATCCGGCATCAAACCAGTAGTATGCAGCCTCCATATTGTCCGGAACATAGTATTCGTATGTAGGCCACCACCATTGCGATGTCTGCTTTCCCACACCGATATAATTACCGCCAAGACCATTCTTCAGTCTGCCTGAGCTTAACGGAACGATTGGTGTGAAATAATCAACATTATCCGACGATGCAGCATAGAGCTGAGCATATTGCTTTGCCGAGTAATTTCCGCCATTATATGCCGAATAGTCCTCCGATGCACTACCCATGCGATAGAAAGCCTTCAGGCTGACGCGATACTTACCTGGTTTCAATCCTGAAATATCCTGATACGTGTCATAAGTCTTGTTGTAATGCTCTGCATTTTCCTTGGGACCATTGCCCCAGAGTCCAGTTCCCTCCCAATATGAATAGTCGTTACCGACATAGGAAGGATTCTTGACATACTTCTCAGTTATGTCAATCCATTGTTGCGCATCTGCAATCGTAGCAGTCCCCACGATCATAGCTGTTAGTAGAATTCGTTTCATGTCTTATGAATTAATTTATTCTGAAAAAATTTTCACATCGTGTACATGGGAAATTGTAAATGACAAGCTTCCCCCCTTTTATTCCCCCTTCAGGAAACATGGGGTATAACCTGTGCAAATTCAGGAAATTCCCACGAAATCAAAAGTGCGTGTCAGCCCACATAGGACCAGTTCACGTCCTTTGATCTAATGAGTGCAAAATTAGAAAAAAAAATCGAGATTACCAAGGGGAAACACCTCTTTTTATAATATTTCCTTGGTGTTGTTGGAATTTTTATTTACTTTTGCCATCAAAAAAAGAGATATATGAAAAAGTTGCTTGTCATTATAATCGTTTTGGCTAAATGCCAATTTATATTTTCACAAGAAGAAAACCTATCGGTATTTTTTGGGGATGCCGAAACAAATAGCGTTCCCGTTTATTCCAATGATACAGATAATGACATTATTACTAATATTAAGGAATTCTCCTCAAAAGAAAATTGGCATTGTATAGATATATTGGAAAAATCAGACAAAAGGTATAAAGTATGTATAGTTTCGTGCTTTGATGAAGATGAAGCACCCATAAACGGATGGATTGATAAAGAGCAATGTGGTGTATGGCTTCATGGCAGATTTATCAACCCAAACCTTAGTATTGTCAATTTATACCTTATGCCAGATCAACCATATCCATTCCTAAAAATCACAGACCAGTATGCAGACGATTTTGGGAAATACACAAATGGCAAAGCAGTTCCGATACTTGATTATAAATTTTATAATGGAGAATACTGGATAAAAACGGTAATAACTAAAGATAAAAAGAAAATTGTTGGCTGGACAAAGGATTACTGTCCGCATATATATAATTCTTGCAATTAAACATAGCCAATAAAACGGCAATATAACTATCCGCAATTACGAAGTAGGCGGGCTGCCAATCGGATAAATACAGATAAACATTTTCCAATATTTTAACCTCTTAATTTCCTAATATCTCCCATTTGGAGTATTACTAAAAAATACTAGACCACTAGACCAGTTGACCAAAATCCCCATCATTCATTAACGTAAGTTCAACGAATTTTATCAACGTATATTGTTAAAAACACGTGGTTGAAGAAGCTCTGAAGGAGCGATACCTAAAGAGAGCGATGAAAAAGCGCCGAAGGTGCGACACCTAATAGGGCAGTCCGTAAGGGCTGTTATACAGATAGTTTTAAGGGTATGAGGTCTGAAGGACCGACACCTAAAGTCTTCAGGTGTCGCACTTACAGCGCTCCTTTAATCACGCATCTACCGAATAACAGCCCTTACGGACTGCCCTTTTAGCTGTCGGGCTTTCAGCCCTCGCAGTCTTGAATTCGTCGAGATTTGTCGCAGGCCTACTGGACCACAGGGAGGTAATTTTCCATAATTTTTTATCAAAAAGAAAAGTATTAATGAGAAATTCGTGGTAATTAATGACAAATTCGTGTAGCCCCACGCAGTGGATAAAAGATTATGGGAATTCGTCCGACTCACATTAGTTTCCCAATTACGTTTCCAATATCTTCGTCATTCCCGCCCTCGCGCACAATTCAAAAAAGTTCAATTACACCATATCATTTTTAGCACATCACAAACCTACAATTGCACAACATTTTTACTTGAAGATTCATAATAAAAACGATCTACTTACAACAATTAGTCATTTTGAAATTTTGATACATCCACACCAATCTCATATAAAAAAATAATTTTTATAAATATCTAGTTTTTAAAGCATTACACTTACTACATCCAGCCACAAAGAAGCATAACCAATCGAAAAACCTTCGATATTACTGTATTAAATCAAAATAGATTTTAATTAAGTTCAGCAATCTTAGAATTACGAACTCAAATAACACGACAAAATCAGGTACATTAAACAGATAAAAAACATGACTGTAAAAGCACGCATTTCCAATAACATCAACATTTTTTTTTATTGCTGTCTGGTAAACAATACGTTGCATATCCGAAGTGCTTGAAACACAGCATTTCGGATATTTTGTTTTTTCTGTAAGCCCCCTCTATTTCATTTTACTCTTGTTTTTCCTCATTCTCAAGTGGTGGTTTGTCAC